>Ga0318514_10000691_pt1 | contig 10657 bp, 8 predicted proteins | sample GRESIP176b2f18_FD_203684 | JGI IMG/M metagenome (GOLD analysis project Ga0318514, IMG submission 203684) | Tropical soil microbial communities from Luquillo Experimental Forest, Puerto Rico - GRE.SIPMG.176b2f18 | ecosystem: Environmental > Terrestrial > Soil > Tropical forest > Bulk soil...
CCATCGCGGAGCCGCATCCCGGGATCGACGCGGACTGGGTGATCCTCGGCCCCGGCTGGGTCATCGCCCCGGCGCTGGTGCTGGCGGGCGCGGCGGCCACCGCCGCCGCCACGCTCACCGCCCGCAGGCGGCAGGCCATCCCGCGCCGCTCGGCCGTCGTGGCTGCCGCGGCGGGAGCCGGCCTCCCGGTGCCGGCGGTGGTGGGCGCCAGGTTCGCGCTGGAGGCCGGCCGTGGCCGGTCCGCGGTGCCGGTCAGGCCGGCCCTGGTCGGTGCCGTGGCGGGCGTGCTCGGCGTGCTGGCCGCCTTCACGTTCTCCGCGGGAGTCTCCGACGCCGCCACCAACCCGGCCAGGTTCGGGCAGACGTGGCAGCTTGAGGCGTTCATCGGGCTCAACGGGCACGACGGCGGGCCGGCGGCCAAGGTCCTGCGGGCCGTGGCCGGAGACCGTGACGTCACCGGCGTCGACGACGTCCTGGTTGCCGGTGCACAGTCGGGTCAGGTCTCCATCGAGAGCTTCACCTATGACGCGGTGGCAGGCAAGCGGATCCTGGCCGTGCTCACCGCCGGGCGGATGGCCCACGCGCGCGATGAGATCGTGCTGGCCCCGCTGACCGCCGGTCAGCTGCACGTCGGCGTCGGATCCACCGTGCGGCTCAAGGGCGGCCCCGCGCCGCAGACCTTCAGGGTGACCGGCATCGGCTTCGTCCCGAAGGGCCCGCACAACGGCTACGCCATCGGTGCCTGGCTCACACCGGCCGGTTTTGCCCGGCTGTTCCGCGGCGCCCATTACCCCTTTAAGTTCCACCTCGCGACCGTGTCGTTGCGGCCAGGCGCGGACGTTGCCGCGGTGGCCCACCGGCTGAACGCGATCGGCAAACCCATCTCTTTCTTCCCCCCGCCCCCGATGCCGGAGGTCCAGACGATCAGGGACGTCGCGGCACTGCCGCTGGCGCTGAGCGCCTTCCTGGCGCTGCTGGCGGTCGGGGCCGTCGGGCATGCCCTGTCGATCGCGGTGCAACGCCGCCGCCACGAACTGGCGGTGCTGCGGGCGCTGGGGCTGACCCGGCTGCAGTCGCGGATGGTGGTGGCCACGCAGGCGAGCGTGCTCGCCGTGATCGGGCTCGTCTTCGGCGTGCCGCTGGGCATCGCGCTCGGCCGGGCCATCTGGCGCGTCGCCGCGGGCGCGACGCCGCTGGCCTATCATCCACCGCTGGCCGTGTGGGCGCTGCTGCTGATCGGCCCGCTCGCGCTGCTGGCGGCGAACGCGCTGGCCGCGTGGCCGGCCAGGCGGGCGGCACGGCTGCAGACCGGGCAGATCCTCCGCATCGAGTGAACGGGCCGCGTGCCGGGCGCGCATGGCGCGTGCCACGGGCCGCCGCCGCGCTACGATCACTGCTCAAATGGCACGCATCCGGGTCGCGCTGGCCGAGGACAACGTCCTGCTACGGGAGGGGATATCCCGGCTGGTCGCCGCCAACGAGGACTTCGAGCTGGTCGGGACGGCGTCCGACCTGCCGGAGCTGTTTGCCGTCATCGAGGAGCACGGCCCCGACGTCGTGATCACCGACATCCGGATGCCGCCCACCAGCCGCGACGAGGGCATCCAGGCCGCGGCCTGGCTGCATGACCACCGGCCGAACGTGGGCGTCGTAGTGCTGAGCCAGTACACCAACCCCGGCTACGCGGTGGCGCTGCTCGAGCACGGCTCTGCTGGCCGGGCATACCTGCTCAAGGAGCGGGTGACCAGTGTGGAGGAGCTGTCCCGTGCCATCCGCGCGGTGGCGGCCGGCGGCTCGGTGATCGACCCGCTCGTCGTGGACGAGCTGGTGCGGTCCCGCACCCATCCGCGCGCCTCCAGCCTGGACACGCTGACGCCGCGCGAATCGCAGATCCTGGCCGAGATGGCCCAGGGCAAGAGCAACGCCGCCATCGCCGTGGCGCTGCACGTATCCGAGCGGGCCGTGGAAAAGCACACCAGCTCGATCTTTGCCAAGCTGGGGCTCGGCGAGGAGAGGGACGTGAACCGCCGGGTCAAGGCCGTGCTGCTGTTCTTGAGCCGGGGGGAGCAAGACTGACTGCGGGCGCTGGCAGGGGTGGCTGACCCCACCATCACCGGGAAGGCAGCACCCTTCGCGCCTGCCCGCCCCTGTGCCATGGTGGAAGTGTGACTACCCAACCTGCCGTCCGCACCGTGCTCGTGGTCGATGACCAGGCACCGTTCCGCCATGCCGCCAAAGCGGTGCTGCGGCGGCTGGACGGCTTCGAACTGGTGGGTGAGGCGTCAAGCGGCAGCGAGGCCATCGCGCTGGCCGACGAACTGCATCCGGCGCTGGTGCTGATGGACATCAACATGCCGGGCATGACCGGCATCGAGGCGACCAGGCGCATCGTGGCGGCGCACCCAGACGTGGTGATCTTCCTGTGCTCCACCTATGACGCGGCGGACCTGCCCTCCAGCGCGGCGGAGAGCGGGGCCAGTGGTTATGTCAACAAGGAACGGTTCGGCGCGCAGACGCTGGCACAGCTGTGGCAGGGCCGGGGCTCGGGGACGTTCGCGTCGCTGTGAGGCCGGTCGCCGCCGGGCAAAGTCCCGTGCTGGGGCCGCCGCGCGCAGCGAGGCGCGGTCAGGTCTCCAGCGGCACGGAGCCGCTGATCGTCGTGCCCTTCCCCGGCTCGGAGTCCCAGCGGACGGTGCCGCCGACGGCGCCCAGCCGGTCGGACATGTTGACGAAGCCATGCCCGCCACGGGCCGCCTGCGGGTCGAACCCCGGGCCGTCGTCGGTGACTGCGAACAGCAGGCCGCCCGACTCGGTCCATACCCGCAGCTCCACGGTTGCCCCCTGGGCGTGCTTGGCGGCGTTCTGCAGCGCCTCCAGGCAGGAGAAGTAGACCGCGGCCTCCACCTCGGAGGGGTACCGGCCGACGCCGTCGTCCACCGTCACGTAGACCGTGAGCGGGCTGCGGCTTGCGGCAGCCCGCAGCGCATCACCGAGCCCACCGTCGGCAAGCAGCGGCGGGTAGATGCCGTGCGCGAGCTCGCGCAGTTCCTTGATGGTGAGCTGCACGTCGTCGGCCATCTGGCCGATCATCTCGTCGGCGGCCGCTGGGTCCTCGGCCACGATGTCGCGGACCAGCCGGAGGTTGATCGCGAGTGCCACCAGGTGCTGTTGTGCGCCGTCGTGCAGGTCGCGTTCCACCCGGCGGCGTTCCGCGTCGCCGCTCGCCACGATGCGGGCGCGGGATTCCCGCAGCTCGCCCGCTTGCTTGCGCAGGGCGTCCAGCGTGGTCTGCAGGGCGGAGTCGAGCGACGCGTTGTGGAACGCCAGGCCGGCCTCGCGGGCGAGCTCGGTGAGGACCCGGTCGTCTTCCTCGGTGAAGGCATCGGCCCGGGCGGGCCGCTCCACCACGATGAGGCCGAGCAGTTCGCCCGCGTGGCTGATGGGAGCGACCCGGAGTTGCGCCCGCTCGCGGCCGTCGAGCAGCGAGGGCAGCCAGACCGTGGCCCACGCACTGCCTGACACGCCGGCGCCGGCCACGATGGGATGCTCGCGGTCGGTCAGCACGATCGAGCCGCTGCCCGCGTCCGGCACTGACACGGTGCGTTCCAGCACGTCACCGCCGCCGGTGTAGATCTCGGCGCGGGTGAGGTCCATGGTCTTGCGCAGCGACTCCGCCAGCTGGAGCAACAGCTCGTCCATCGCCACGGCGCGGGTCATCCGGGTGCCGAACGTGCGGAGGACCTCATCCGGCGCCTCACGTGCCCCGTACACGAACCTGGTGGCGAACGCCGTGAGCCGGCCCCTGACCGGCAGGTACACGATCGCCGCCACGGCCGCCGCCAGCATGGAGAGGCCGAGGATCTCACGTTCGGCCGAATTGCCCGGCGCCATGCCGAGGCCGGGGACGATCACCAGGTAGCACGCCGCGACCAGCGCGCTGGCACCCGCCAGCGATAGCACACGCACCAGCACCCGCCCGCCGTATGGCGCGAGCGGCCGCCATTCCGCCAGGGCCAGGCACAGCGGCACGGCCAGCGCCGCTCCGGCCGCGACCGCACCCACCCGCGCCGGCCAGCCCACGAGAAGATGCAGGACGGCCGCGATGAAGGCAATGTCGGCCGCGGCCACCAAGCCGGTTCCCAGCCACTGCATCCGCTCCTTGTCATGGCCCGCCGAACGGACGTAGCGCAGCCGGACCGCGGGCAGGGCGAGCAAGGTCGCCAGCACCCAGATCAGCGCCGCCATACCGGTGTGCAGCGACGTGCCCGCGACCGCCAGCCCGAGCCCGGCCGCGGCCAGGCAGGCGTAGCCAAGGCCCGCTGCGATCCGCCTCCCCGCGCCACCGAGCCTGCCGTTGGGCAGGGCGAGGAGATAGTGAAACCAGACCGCGATCGCGAGCAGCACCGCGACCTTCTCGACAGCGAAAACGGCCCCCGGCACCCGCAGCCCGGCCGCCACGGCGACCGTGGCGGCCGGAATACCCAGCCTTGCCGTGAGGTGGACCGGGCTACTCCGGTCGGGGATATGGGCGGTCATCGCGGGGTCCATGGTCAGTAAGCCTGCGCGACGGCTGGCTCGGACTCGACGATCCGCCCGTCGCGCATCCGCACGAGCCGCTGCGCCGCCGCGGCCACGTCGGGGTCGTGGGTGACCAGCACGATCGTCTGGCCGCCGTGGTGCAGCCGCCGCATCAGCTCGATGACCTCGTCGCCGCCCGCGGAGTCCAGCGCCCCGGTCGGCTCATCGGCCAGCAGCAGCGTGGGGTCGTTGGCCAGCGCGCGGGCGATGGCGAGCCGCTGGCGCTGGCCACCGGAGAGCACGCCGGGCACGACCGCGGCCTTGTCACCGATGCCGAGCAGGTCGAGCAGATCCCTGGCCCTGGTCTCCGCCATCTTCCGCTTGCGGCCCGCGATGACCGCGGGCAGCGCCACGTTCTCCAGCACGGTCATGCCCTCGAGCAGGTTGAAGAACTGGAAGACCAGGCCGACGTGGCGGCGCCGCATCCGGGCCAGCTCGTCCTCGCTGCGCCCGGTGACCTGCTCGCCCGCAACCATGATCTCCCCTTCGTCGGGGGTGTCGAGCCCGGCGACCAGGTTCAGCAGGGTGGACTTGCCGCAGCCCGAGGGGCCCATCAAGGCCACGAACTCGCCCGCTTCGACGGTCAGGTCTATCCCGCGCAACGCCCTGACCGGCGCGTTCTCTGCCTCGAACGTCTTGCGCAAGCCGCGGACGGCCATCGCCGGTTGATTCTCACTCATGGTCTCGCCGCTCCCCCGCCGAATCGGCCTGGTTGATGATCTTGTATGCGGTGACGGGGGCCTCTCGCCCCTTGACGTGCTGCGGGCCGAGCGACGTGGCCGGCACCCGGGTGCGCAGCGCCTGCAGCGTGGCCTCCGACAGCACCGTCTCACCGGGGTCGGCGAGCTGCTGCAGCCGCTGCGACAGATTGACCGTATCTCCGACCAGCGTGTACTCGAGCCGCTCGGCCGACCCCAGCAGCGCCGCCGCCGCCTCCCCCGTTGACAGCCCCATCCCGAGGCCGAAGGGGGGCAGGCCATCGGCGCGCCAGCGGGCGTTGATCTCTGCCTGCAGCGAATGCATCGCCCGCGCCGCCGCCACGGCACGATCCGCGTGATCGGGCTGTGGGAACGGCGCGCCGAAGACCGCCATCACCGCGTCACCGACGAACTGCATCACGGTGCCCGCCTCGCCCAGGATGGCGTGGTTCATCGCGGCGCGGTGGGTGTTGAGCTGCCCGGCGAGCTGGCTCGGGTCGGCGTGCTCGGCGATGGTCGAGTACGCCCTGATGTCACTCATCAATACCGTCACCAGCACGCGCTCGGTTTCCCCGATGTCGCGCCGGTCGAGTCGCAGCTTCTCGGCGAGGCCGCTGGGCAGCAGCCGCGACAGCGTTTCCCCCTGCTCCTCACGGTCGATGATGGCCTGGTGCAGCATGCGCAGCCGCCGCAGCGCACCCTGGCTGCCCGCCGACACGCCCTGTGCCAGCTTGACGAAGACGGCGTCGACTTCCGCGGCGACCGCCTCGGCGGGGACCCGGCGCACCGCGGCGATCGCCTTGATCGTCTTGCCTTCCGCCACCATGCCGAGGAGTTCCTCCTCCGCGGGCAGCAGCCCACCGGCCGGGACCATGGGGGCGACCAGCGCCTCGACGATCGCCGGGTCGAGTGCCGTGCCGCCGGTGGCCACCGTCCTGATGGCGTCGACGAGCTGGCTGCCTTCGGCGACGTGATCCTTCAGCAGATACCCGTAGCCCGCCGACCCCTCAGCCAGCAGTGACACCGCGTACTCGGGGTCCTCGTACTGCGACAGCACCACGACTCCCGTCCCCGGATGGCGCTTGCGCACCTCCCTGGCGGCGTCGATGCCCTCGCGCTGAAACGTCGGCGGCATCCGGATGTCGGTGACGAGCACCTGCGGGCAGGTGGCCTCGGCCCCGGCCACGAGCTCGCCGAAGTCGGCGGCCACCCCCACGACACGCAGATCCTTGTGCGCGTCGATGAGGGCGCGCACGCCCTCGCGCACGATCAGGTTGTCGTCTGCCAGGAAGACGCCGATCGTAGGTTCTTGGCCGGCGGCATAGTGTTCCACCCGTCCAGTTTTCCCACATCAGACCGTGTCCCTGCCAGGGGGGAACCAGGCAGAAACCAGGTGGTGCTAGCACGCATGCCAACCAGCGGCCACCGCCCTGCCGCACCCGCTATCGCTGGGCGACCATCGGGCTATGCGATACGAAAGCTGTGTTACCTCACTGTCGTGGATCCCGTCGGAGGCGGTCACGGGGAAGACCCGGGCCTTCTTCGACGCTGGATTCACCCACTACGATGAGCCGCCCCCGGCGGTCCTCGGCGACATCGAAGAGCTGCGGGCGGCGGACCGGTTCCGGTTCGCGAACCTGCTGCGGGCCTGGATCGACGTGGACGGCTCCGGCCAGATCACCGCGGGCGGCTACTGCGGCGGCGGGCTGATGGGCGCCACCACCGTCAGGCTCGGCTCGCGGAGCCGCACCTTCCAGGCGGTGGCGCTGCCGGACCTGCAACACCAGCCAGAGCGGGGCGGGACGTGGATGCGGTTCGTGCAGACGGTCGGCGGGCGGACCGCGCTGCCCGCGCCCCGGCCGGTGCGGCACCCACCCTTCGTGCAATGGCAGGCGCCCTTGGTGTGGACAACGCTCTCGCTCACCCTGTACGCCGACGGCCACGCCGAGTACGAGGTGGCGGGCGCGAGCCGGTTCCCGCGGCACTGGATCTACGATGCCGCGGGCCAGCTGGCCCACAAGTCCGGCCTGACCGACTACGTCAACTGGGCCGGCGTGTCGTTCGGCCGTCACACCCCCTGGGGTGACGAGGACTCCCCGGCCCTGGTCACCGCCGTGGAGACGGCGCTGGAGCGGACCCTGTCGGTGCAGCTCATGCACGGCAGCGCCAAGCCGTGGATCAGCCAGCTCGACGCCGGCGCGGAGCTCGTCCGCCAGGGCGAGCCGGGCAGCGAGATCTACCTGGTGCTGGACGGGGTGATGGGGGTCGAGCACAACGGCACCCGGCTGGCGGAGTACGGCCCCGGTGCGGTGCTGGGCGAGCGTGCCCACCTCGAAGGCGGCGTGCGAACGTCCACCCTCGTCGCGGTCACTCCGTGCCGGGTGGCCTCGGTGGACGCCGCCCAGTTCGACCCCGGCGTGCTCACCGAGCTCGCGGCCGGGCACCAGCGCGAGGACACCGTAGCGGGCTGAGGGTGCTGCTGGCACACCACAAGCCCGACCGTACCGACGGGGCGCTCGACGGGCTCGCGGCCCGCTTCCGCGCCGACCCATCCATCGCGGTCGCCGCGGAGGGCCAGGTCATCGGCTGCTGAGCGGTCAGGATTACCCGGCGAGTTGGTAGCGCACCGGTTCGGATGCGATCTGGGTGACCCGGCCGGCGTCGACGAGGTGCTTCAGGTGGGCGGCTGCCTCGGCGAGCGCCGCGCGGCGCATGAAACCGACCACCGACGACCAGCCACGGGACCAGGTCAGCTCCTCGGTGACCTGCCAGGCCGTGGCCGGTCCAAGCCGGCCCAGGATGGCGAGCACCTCCTCGCAGCGGCGCTCGTGGTGCGCGAGCAGCATCTTGACCCGGGTGGCCAGGCCGGCGAACCGGTACTCGTGGGCGGGCAGCGCCTCGGCCTGGTCGTAGGCCGCGATGAGCTCGAGCGAGCGCAGGTAGGCGGCCAGCGGCGGCTCGGCGAAGTTCGACTGCAGCCCGATGTTCGGGCTGATCCTTGGCAGCACATGGTCGCCGGTGAGCAGCAGGTTCTCTGATTCCTCGTGCAGGCACAGGTGCCCCGGCGTGTGCCCGGGGGTCCAGACCGCGCGCACCTGCCGGCCGGGCAGCGGCACCAGTTCGCCGTGCTCGAGCGTGACATCGGCCTTGGCCATGTTCCGTACGGCGCGCAGGGCGAAGTCGTTGACCGCGATGCCGGTGGCGACGTCATCCGGCACGCCGCACCGGGCCAGCCAGGCCAGGTCGGCGCGCCTGGTGTCGGCGTCGAGCGGCCGCAGCGCCGACAGCGTGCTCATCTCCGCCGGGTGCATGGCGACCCACGCCCCGCTGGCCTCGCGAAGCCGGGCGGACAGGCCGTGATGGTCGGGATGGATGTGGGTCACCACGATGCCGGTGACGTCGGCGGGTGAGGCTCCGGCCGCCTTGAGGCCGTCCGCCAGAGCCTGCCAGGCGGGTTCGCAATCCCAGCCGGGGTCCACGACCACCAGCCCGCTCCCGGCGGCGATCAGGTAGGTCAGGGTGTATCGCAGCGGGCTGTCGGGGATCGGCACGGGCACCGACCACAGGTCCGGGCGCACCTGCTCGACGGGCGGGGCGGTGCGCGCCAGCCAGGCCTCCCGCTGGGCCGTCCCGGTCACCCGCACATGTTGTCCCGTCTCGAGCTAGCCAGGCCGGCTAGGCGACCCGCTGCCAGCCCTCGTCGCCGACCTTCCACCGGGCGATGGCCTGGTGGCGGCTGACGAGCTTGACCTCCCGCAGCCGCCTGCCATGCCGGTACATCGCCTGCTCAGCCTCGATTATTCCGCTCGCGGCCGAGGTCTGGGGGATCTCCCGCTTGACACCGGACTGCTCGATGAGAATGAGTTTCGCTGGCCGGGGTAGGCGCTGCTGCAAGGCGGCGCGGTCAGCGTCACTAGAATCGATCACACCCCTTAAGACATTCCGGTACCACCCGGCTGTTCCCACAGGCGGTATGGCATGCGACACACCCAGGACTCGCCGACACGATTCAGCCGAATTTGGCGTGAGTCCTCCGCAGGCCGCCTACGCTGGGCTAAGACGAGGGCGCTCAGCCATCCGGGCAATGACGAGGGCTTCGGGGAGCCCGTGATAGGGCAGGGCAGCGCCTGCCCAGACGACAGCCGCGCAGGTCCGCCAACGGAGGTATGGCCCAGGTGACACGGGTGTCGACCCACCCGCCCGGCCCGCCAGGGCCGGCCGGGACCGACACCGTGCCCTTCGCGCAGCCCGACGTCGCCGTAGGCAATGGCCCGGTCGAATGGGTCATGAGCCGGGTGATCCGCAAACTGGCCTGGAGCCGGCTGTCGGATCCCACGGTCGCCCTCAGCCTGTCCGGGGCGGGCCTGCTGCTCGGCATGATCGTCGGGGCCACCGCGCCGAACGCGGAGACGATCCCCCTCCAGCTGCCGCTGTCGCACTTGCTGCCGGCGCTTGGCCATTCGGAAACCAACGTCGTCATCGCGTCGATCCTGCTGTACACCGGCAACATCCTGGCCTGCCTGGGCCTGGCCGGGATGCTGTGGGCGCACAGCCAGGGGTGGCGCCCCAACCCCAAGCACCTGCTGTGGGCCAGCGCGGCGATCATCGCGGTGATGGTCAGCCTTACCCCGGTGGGCTCCTCGGACACCGGCAGCTACGCGGCTTACGGGCGGATCGCGGCACTAGGCGGGAACCCGTATACCACCGGGCCATTGGCGTTCCTCGGGCCGCATTCCTCCTACACCCAGGCGGTCGGCACGCTGTGGAAAACGCAGCCGTCGGTGTACGGCCCGTTCGCCACGGTGATCCAGTCCTTCGCGGCATCGATCGGCGGCCCGAACGTCAGCATGACCGTCTGGGCCCTGATGATCCTCAACGGGGCCGTCTTCATCGGGGTCGGGTGGCTGCTGCTCAAGACCTCCGACGACCCGGTCCGGGCGACCCTGTTCTGGACCGCGAACCCGGTGCTCATCCAGCAACTGGTGAGCGGCGGCCACCTCGACACGCTGGTGGCGGCCGCGGCGATCTGCGCGATCCAGGTGGCGCGCCGCGTCTCCGGCGTGTGGGGCGACGTGGTGATCGGCGTGCTGATCGGCCTGGCCTGCGGGATAAAGATCAACGCCGTGCTGATCGCCCTCGGGCTGGCCTGGCCGCTGCTGCGGCGGCACGAGTGGATGCGCACCACCCGGATCGCGCTGGTGGCCCTGGCAACGGTCGCGCTGCAGTACTGGCCGTACGGGCTCGTCGCGCTGAAACCTATCTTCGGCGGGCTGAAACTGGCCACGCTGCCCTCGCCGTGGCGGGTGCTCGAGCTGCTCGGCGCGGCCTTCGGCGGCCCGGCGGCGGAACACTCGGTGGCCACGGCCATGGGGTATCTGTGG
>Ga0318514_10000693_pt1 | contig 10640 bp, 7 predicted proteins | sample GRESIP176b2f18_FD_203684 | JGI IMG/M metagenome (GOLD analysis project Ga0318514, IMG submission 203684) | Tropical soil microbial communities from Luquillo Experimental Forest, Puerto Rico - GRE.SIPMG.176b2f18 | ecosystem: Environmental > Terrestrial > Soil > Tropical forest > Bulk soil...
AGGCGCGAGACGTTCCAGCCGAGCAGGAACAGCATCGCGGCCAGGATGGCCGTGCAGATGATGGCGGTGGTCAGGGCGGTGGTCATGCCGATCTCCTTTTCTCTTGTGGGTCGAGCACGCTGTCGAGCAGGTCCGCGCACAGCGTCCAGCCGAGCAGCGCGTCGGCCTTGCGCAGGGCACCGACGCTGGTGACGTTCACTTCGATGAGGTGGGGCCCGATCACGTCGAGGCCCGCCAGGTGGATGCCGTGGCGCCGCAGCGTCGGCGCCAGGCGTGCGCAGATCTCGCGGTCGCGCGCGGTGAGCGGCGCCTCGGCGGTTGGGTTGCCGATCCGGAAGTCGCCCGCTCGCGGGAACCGGTAAACGGCGCCGGCCGGCTCGCCCGTTATGACGAAAATCCGCTTGTTGCCCGCCGCGACCTCGCGCAAGAAGCGCTGAACGACGACGGCGCACCCCCCGCCGTGGGTGGACATCTCGATCAGCGACCCCAGGTTCGGGTCGTGGCGGTCCAGTCGCAGGACGCCGCGGCCGGAGAAGCCATCGACCGGCTTGACCACGGCCGTCTGGTGCTCGGCGAGGAAGGACCTGATCGCCGCCTCGTCGGCGGTGACGATCGTGGGCGGGATCAGGTCGGGAAACCGCAGCGGCAGCAGGTGCTCGCTGCACGCCCGCAGCCCGCCGGGGTCGTTGACCAGGGCGGTGCGCCCAGGATCGACGAGATCCAGGATCAGCGTCGCGGTGAGGTAGGCCTGGTCGAGCGGCGGTTCGGTGCGCATGAAGACCGCCGCCATCTCGTCCAGCCACACCCGCTGCGGCTCCCCGGCGGTGAACCACCGCTGCGCCACCGTCCATCGGTGATCGCCGCGTGGCCGGGACGGCGCGAGCCGCACCCGGCGGGCGTTCGCCCGGGCCCGGCCGTACGCGGCTTCGAGCAGCCGCGCCTGCGTGACCCAGACCTCGGCGCCACGGTCTTGCGCCGCGTGCATGAGGCCGACGGTGGTGTCGATCGATGGGTCGAGACCATCCAGCGGGTCGGCGACGAACGCGATCTTCATGACACACCCCCGCTGACCAGTGCCGGGGCGTCCGCCTTCCGCGCCGCGTGGGCGATCGACAGGAGGGCACCGGCTTCGGGCGAGAATCCCGTCGTGGCCTCGCTCCACGCGCGCTGCTGATCAGCGGCGCGCGGCAGGAGCAGGTCCAGTGCGTCATGCCGGGCCCGGGCGTCGTACAGGAGCGCGGCCACGGTCGCAACCGCCTCGCCGATGCGCCGCGGCGGCTGCGCGTCGAGGTAGCGCACCTCGAGATAGCCGCCACGCGGCCGGACCGGCGGGAACAGCGTCGACAGGTGATACGACGGGCGCTCGGCCTCCGGGATGGGGAGCCGGGGGGCCGCCGCCGCGAACGCCGCGTACGCGCCGACCGGGTCGAGCAGGTCGAGGTGCCGCCCGTCGTATCCGCTCCGGCGCAGGTCGACGTTCTGCCAGATCCGCGTGCGGGCGCCTTCGATACCGGCCGGGCGGCCCTCCGCCGTCCCGGAATTGGCGAAGGCGGCCGCGAGGGGTGGGCCGGCGAGGTTGGCGACCAGCCACTGCTCCCGCCCGGCGCGGCCAGGAAGCAGGTCGATCGTGACCTGCAACGAAGCCGTAAGGCGCATCATCCGGCGCCCGTCCGGGCCGGTCTCGTCGAACACCTGCTGCATCGCCAGGTAGCGCGGCGTCCGGAGCCGCAGCGGGACATCCGCGCAGGAGTGGTACGGGTTGAGCCCGGCGGCCTCCAGCCGGACGCCGCGCGCCGCAGCGATCGCCGCCGAGCGCCGGAGCATCCAGGCCAGATCGCGGACAAGGGCCCCGGTGGTCGGCCGGGGCGCCGGGCTCAGCTCGAGCTGGCCGCCGGGCTCGAAGGAGGGGGCCGCCGCCCGGACGAAACCGGCGTCGAATCCGGCCGCCAGCACCACGGGGTCGACGGCGCCGGGCCGGACGGTGTCGCTCACCGGGATCAGCTCGACCTCGGCCCCCACCCGCCCCGGCCGCCGCGCCGGTGCGAACAGCCGCTCCACGGCCTCGTTCACGTCCATGCCGCCAGGCTCGCCCGCTTCCGCCGCCGCGGCATCAGTGCTGGTACGGAACCGGGATACTGAATCTTTACCGGGCATTGGGGACGGAAATACTGACCGATGTGGTGACGTCGCGGGATCCGCTGGTCGGCCGGCGCGAGGAACTGGGGTTCCTGCGGGACCGGCTCGCCGACACGCGCGTGGGCTCGGGTCACGTCGTCCTCGTCTGTGGGCCGGCCGGAATCGGCAAGACCCGCCTGGTCGAGGAGCTGGCCGCTACCGCGGACGACATGCAGATCGGCTGGGGCGGGGCGGTCGACGACGCCGGAATGCCGCCCCTGTGGCCCTGGCTCCGGGCCGTCCGCGACCTTCCGGTTCCGCGTGCCGCCCTGGCCTCGGTGGCTGCGGGCGCCGCCCAGCGTGAGTACGGCTCGGCCGAGGACGCCGTGGCCGCCACCTTCACCGCGGACACGGGAGTCGTTGACGCGCTCGCGGAGCAGTCCCGGTCGGGACGGGGCCTGCTGGTGGTGCTCGATGACCTGCAGTGGGCCGACGGCGCCACGCTCCGCCTGCTTGAGCGGGTCGCGCCGGAGGCCAGGCGGCTTCCGGTGCTCATCGTCGGGATGCACCGGGATCCGGCGGGCGCATCACTACCGGGAACGATCGCGCATCGGGCCGCAGTGCTGAGCCTGCGGCCCCTTACGCAGAACGAGGCTGCCGCGATGCTGTCCGCCGCGGTTGAGGAGGCCGACCCGGCCGCTGTGCGCCGGGCGGCCGGGCTCTCCGGCGGCAGCCCGCTGTACCTGGCGACTCTGGCCCGGGTCGCGGCCGAGCAGCTTCGCGGCCGCGCGTCCTGGGACGATGCTGTGGGCGAGGCGCCCGAACTACGCCATCTGGTCGCCGCCGCGATGCGTGCCGTCGGGCCCGAAGCGGCTCGTGCTGTCGAGGCGCTGAGCGTTCTCGGCCCGGAGGCGGAACTGGACCTGTTGGCGCGGATGCTCGGCGTGGGCTCGCCGAGCGCGGCGACCGAGTTGCTGCTGCCCGCGGCACCGGCCGGGCTGGTGGAAGGCCTTTCGCCATCGAGCACCCAGGTCCGCTTCGCCCACGCCCTGGTGCGCGGCGCGGCCTACGCGTCGCTGTCGCCACGGCGCCGGGCGGTCCTCCACCGCCGGGCGGCCGAGCTACTTGAGCCACTCGCGGTCGGCCGCGACGAGCGGGCTGGCGCGGTCGCCCAGCACTGGGATCGCGCCGGCGAGCCGGGCCGGGCCGTCCAGTGGGCGGTACGTGCCGCCGACGCCGCCAGGGCCGCCGGCGCGCATGACGAGGCTGTGCGGTACCTCGCATTCGCGCTCGAGGCCATGGACCGAGGGGCCGGTGACGGCGAGATCCACGTGGACCGCGCCGAGCTGCTGCTCAGCCTGGCCCGGGCGGAGTACCTGGCCGGGCGGATAGGGAAGAGCCTGGATGCCTGCGTGCTGGCCGCCGATGAAGGTGAACGAACGGGGCGGGCAGGCACCGTAGCCAGGTCCGCCATCATCGTCCAGGGGATAGGTGATCCCGCGGTCAATCGCCGGCTTGAGGATCTGTGCCGGAGGGCCCTGCTGCGGCTCGGTGACGGCACTGCGCCGGATCTGCGAGCCAGAGTCGAGGCCCAGATGGCCTGCACGCTCATCGAGGCCGGTTCTTTCGACGAGGCTGTTGACTGGTCGCAGCGCGCGCTCGCCAGCGCGGCCGCCAGCGGGGACCCGGACGCCGAGCTCGACGCCATCAGGGCCCGCGCCATGCTCGAGACAGTGCCCGCCTTCCAGGCCGAGATGTTCCAGCTTGGCGCGAGAGCGATCGAACTGGCCGGGCCGGCCGGCCGGCCGCTGGCGCAGTTGTGGGGACACGTGTGGCGTTCGGACACCGCCATCCACATGGGCGACATGACCGCCGCGCAGACAGAGATCAATTCCATGCAGGCGCTCGCGGAGCGTACCGGCCTGCCGCTCGTACGCTGGCACCTCCTGCGCAGGCAGGCGTCGGTGGCCGCGCTCACCGGCAGCTTCGATGGCTGCCGGCGGTTCGCGGCGCAGGCGGCTGAGATCGCCGCGGACTGGGATGACCAGACAGTGCGGGGCACGCAGTTCGGCCAGACCGTCTGCCTGGCGCGGCTGCGGGGCGATCCGGCTGATCTGCCTCCCGGCTGGACGGGCTATCTCGACTACCTCGACAAGCTGCCACCGCTTGCGCAGGCCAGTCTCGCCATGGCGCTCCTCCTGACCGGGCGGCGCGACGAGGCACGGGTGCTCTACCAGCCATTGATCAGCACCGTCCCCACGATGCGGCGTGACTGGCTGGCCGCCTCGCTGTTCGACCTGACCGCGCTCGCGCCCGGCCTGGACGATGCGGCCGGGTGCCGCGTTCTGCGTGACGTGATCAGCGCGACGTTTGGGCGATCGCCGGCCCTCGGCGCGGGAACGGTGTTCTATGCCGGCTCAGTCGCCCGCCTCATCGGAGAGCTTGATCTCGGCTGCGGCGACAACGCGGCGGCGGTGCCGCACTTCGAGGAGGGATTGCGCGTCGATTCCATGCTGGGCGCGCGACCCTACCTGGCATGGGGGCGGCTTGGACTGGCGCGTGCCCTGGGCGGGTCAGGTGACCGGGCCAGGGCGGTGGAACTGGCTCGTACGGCCGTGGCAGAAGCCCGCCGCCTGGACATGCCCGGGCTGCTGCGGGCCGCGGACGCGTTCCTCGCCGATGCCGCCGCCGAGGCGCGTGCCGAGGACCCGCTCACTCCCCGCGAGCGTGAGGTAGCCGGGCTGGTCGCGCAGGCGCTGTCCAACCGCGAGGTCGCGCGCACCCTCGTGCTTTCTGAGCGGACGGTGGAGAGCCACGTCCGGAGCATCCTCGCCAAGACCGGCCTCACGACCCGGACCGAACTCACCCGTTGGTATCTCCAGCAGCCCCAGCCCTGACGCGTTTCAGAGCCCGGAGATCACCTGGTTCCAGCCGGCGGGAAGCGGGCTATCTTCTCAAGATCAGCAAGATCTCTATGGTTGCGGATGTAGCGCCGTGAGGCACCGTACGCCGGGGTGAAATCCCACGGGGCTTGAGTGCCGGTGCGGAGCGCGTCGCTCACGGCGATCCGCCGCTGCTGGCTCTGGCGGACCTCGCGGTCCATGGTCGTGAGATCCCACCTGGCGGCGACGTCCCGCCGGAACTCCCCGGCCAGCCCGGCTGACGCCGGATCGTCGGCCAGGTTGGCTCGCTCGTGCGGGTCCGACGCGAGGTCGAAGAGCTGGTCTGGATCGGCCGGTGAGTGAATGAACTTATGCCGCCCCCGGCGGATCATGACAATCGGCGCGATAGCTCCCTCGGCGAGGTACTCCGCCACCACCTCGTCGTGGCCGGGAGCGCCGGAAAGGTGCGCCAGCAGGCTCCGGCCGTCCAGTGGACCGATGGTGTCCGGCGAGTCACCATCATGAGCCAGGCCGGCCAGGGTTGGCAGCAGGTCCATAGTGGACACCGCGGCCGCCACCCGGCCTGGTGCGAAGAGCGCGGGCGCGCGGACGATCAGCGGCACGCGGGCCGAGCCCTCGAAGAAGCTCATCTTGTACCAGGCTCCGCGCTCGCCGAGCATCTCGCCGTGGTCACTGGTGACGATGACGACGGTGCCATCCAGCCGGCCGGTATCGCGCAGCACGCCGATCAGCCGGGACGTCTGGTCGTCAACATAGGAGATCGCGCCGTAGTAGGCCCGCCGCGCCGCGCGGATGTGATCTTCGGTGATCTCCACACCGTTCATCGCGCAGACCTCACGGAGCCGGCGCTCGTGCGGGTGCAGTGAGCCCTCGTCCGGCCCGGGGGCGGGCATCGGAATGTCTTCGTCACGGTAAAGGTCCCACCACTTGCGAGGGATCGTGAACGGGTCGTGTGGGTGGCTGAACGAGACCACGTAGCAGAACGGGCGCTCGTCGCCCGCGCGGATGTGCTCGAACAGCGACCGCTCGGCCGCGAACGCCACCTCGTCGTCGAAGTCCAGCTGGTTGGACCGTACGCTCGGCCCGGCGTCGATGACCGAAGACATGTCGTGGTACCAGCTGGGGCGCTCGTGCGGGCGGTCCCAGTCCGGCGTCCAGCCGAAGTCCGCCGGATAGATGTCGGTGGTGAGCCGCTCCTCGAACCCGTGCAGCTGGTCCGGGCCGCAGAAGTGCATCTTGCCAGCCAGCAGGGTGCGGTAGCCGGCCCGCCGCAGGTAGTGAGCGAAGGTGGGGATCGCGGAGCTGAACTGCGCCGCGTTGTCGTAGGCTCCGGTGCGCGAGGGCAGGAGGCCGGTCATGAGCGACGCCCGGGCCGGGGCGCACAGCGGGCTGGCCGTGTACGCCGCGTCGAAGACCACCCCGGACTCGGCAAGCCAGGACAGCGCCGGGGCGCGCGTCACCGGGTGGCCGTGAAAGGGCAGCGCCGAGGGCACCAGCTGGTCGGCCATGATGATCAGGAGGTCCGGGCGCCGGCCAGCGGGCATCGGGCTGGGCCTAAGCCCCTGCGACGTCCGGCTCGCCGGCCCCGGCTTCGGAGGTGGCCGTCTCCAGCGAGGGGGTGTCGGCGAGCAGCTGGCGCGTGTAGGGCTGGTGGGGGTCGGTGAGCACCTGCCCGGTGTCGCCGAGCTCGACGATGTTGCCCTGGCTCAGCACGGCGACGCGCTGCGCGATCGACCGCACCAACGGCAGGTTGTGGGTGATGAAGAGCATCGAGAGCCCGAGGTCGCGCTGCAGGTTGCCGAGCAGCTCCACGATCGCGGCCTGGACGCTGACATCCAGCGCCGAGGTCACCTCGTCGCAGATCAGCACGCTGGGGTCGCAGACCAGGGCCCGGGCGATCGCCACCCGCTGGCGCTCCCCGCCGGAGAGCTGATCCGGGTAGCGGCGGGCGTACGCCGCGGTCAGCGATACCCGCTCGAGCATGTCCGTGATCCGCCGGTCGGCCTCCCGGCCGCTCGCGATGCGGAAGACCCGCAGCGGCTGCCCGACGATCTGGCCGATCGTCTGCCGGGGGTTCAGCGAGCCGTACGGGTTCTGGAAGATGTACGCGATCCGCCGCCGCGTCTCGCTGCTGCGCTGGCGCGCGGCGCGGGGCAGCCCGGCGCCGCCCAGCGCGATGGTGCCGGTCCAGTTGCGGTGCAGGCCCGCGACCGCCCGGGCGACCGTCGTCTTGCCCGAGCCGGACTCGCCGACCAGCGCCAGGCACTCGTGGGAGGCTAGGCTCAGGCTCACCGAGTGGAGGACCTCGCTCTTCCCGTACCAGGCGGCCACGTTCTCAAGCCGCAGCGCGGGCTGCTCGGCCTCGTCGGCCCCCGGCATGTCGATCGGGTCGCCGACCCGGCTCTGCGCCTCGGAGAGGACGAGCTCGGCCCGGATGCAGCGGACCGCGTGGCCCGGGCCGACCGGCAGCAGCGGCGGGATGGCCTCCTCACACTGGTCGATGCGCAGGGTGCAGCGCGGCGCGAAGCTGCAGCCGGGCGGGCGGCGGCCGGGAGACACCGCGTGCCCGGGGATGCCGACCAGTGACCGGCCGCCTGTCAGGCGCGGGATCGCGCCGACCAGGCGCCGGGTGTAGGGATGGCCGGCGGACTTGAAGAGCTCCTCCGCGCCGCCGATCTCGACCACACGCCCGGCGTACATGACCGCGACCCGCTCGGCCAGGGTCGCCACCACCGCCAGGTCGTGACTCACGTACAGGGCGGCGACGTCGTGCAGCGTCGCCAGCTCGCGGACCGTCGCCAGCACGTGCGCCTGGGTCGTGACGTCCAGGCCGGTGGTCGGCTCATCCAGGACGATGAGCCGGGGCCGGTTCGCGAACGCCATCGCCAGCCCGACCCGCTGCTGCTGGCCGCCGGAGATCTCGTGCGGGTAACGCTTGAGGAAGGCGCGGTCGTCGGGGAGCGCGACCTCACGCATCATCTCAGCGACGCGCTCGGCCACGGCGCGGTCCGGCTGGTTCCCGTGCGCCTCGACGACCTCCCGGAGCTGGGTGCCGATCCGCAGCGCCGGGTTCAGCGACGAGGCCGGGTCCTGCGGGACGTAGGAGATGAGCGAGCCGCGCAGCCGCCGGAGCTGTTCCTCGTCCAGCGTGAGGATGTCGCGGTCGCCGAGCTGCACCGTCCCGCCCGCGATCCGCAGGCCGCGCCGGGCGTGGCCGAGCATGGCCAGGCCGACCGTGGTCTTGCCCGACCCGGACTCGCCCACCACCCCGAAAATTTCGCCGCGGGCGATCTCGAACGACACCTCGCTGATGACCGGTGTACCGGTGGAGTCGATCACGACCTGCAGGTCCTGGACGGCGACCGCGGACACGGCCGGCCCGGCCGTCTGCCCCGCCAGCTCGGCCGCGCTCATTCTTCCCCCCGGGCCCGGTCGATGCCGGCCGCGGTCCGTGCGATGCCGTCGCCGATCAGGCCGGTTCCGAGCGTCAGCAGCGCGATGACGATGATCGGCGCGGCCGCCCCCCAGGGCTGGACTGCCAGCACGATCTCGTTCTGCTGGATCATGGTTCCCCAGTTCGCGCCGTTGGGATTGGGCGAGAGCCCGAGGAACGCCAGCCCGGCGATCAAGGCGATGGAGTAGGTCAGCCGCAGGCTCGCCTCGACCATGAGCGGCCCGAGGCAGTTCGGCAGCAGCTCGCCGGACAGGATGCGCCAGCGCGGCACGCCCATCGCCTCCGAGGCGGCGATGAAGTCGCGCTCGACGATGGGCAGCGCGGTGCCGCGCGTCACCCGCGCTATCCGCGGCACGGTGGTGAGGGCGATGGCGGCCACGATGACCCAGGCGTGCGGGCCGACGATGGCCACCGCGACCAGCGCCAGCAGGATCGACGGCAGCGCCATGATCACGTCCATGCCGCGCATCAGGGTGTCGTCGAGCGCGTTGCGGGAGTACGCCGCCACCAGCCCGATCGCGATACCGACGACCAGCCCGAGCGCGGTCGCGAGGACGGCCATCACCAGGATGCTGCGGCCCCCGTACAGAACCCGGCTCAGCACGTCCTGCCCGAGATAGTCCGTCCCGAGCACCGCCTTGCCGCTGGGGTCGGAGTTGGGCGCCCCGACCGGGGTGCTCGGGCCGTAGGGGGCGACGTACGGCCCGACGATCGCCAGCAGCACGATGAGGCCAAGCAGCGCGAGGCCGATGCGCGTCCGCCACAGCCTGAGCGAACGGCGCAGCAGGGACGTGCCGTGTACCACCGGGAGTGGCGGGGCGATCTCGGCGTCGGCGACCCAGTCGCTGCTTACCTGGCTCATAGCTGGGTCCTCAGCTTCGGTGTGACCAGGATCGTGGCTAGGTCGGCCAGCAGGTTGAGTACCACGTATACCGCCGCGAGCAGGATGGCCAGCGCCTGGATAACGGGCAGATCATGGTTGACCACTGCTTCCGCTGTCGCGCTGCCGATGCCGGTGTAGTTGAACACGACCTCGACAAGGATGATCCCACCGGCCAGGTAGGCCAGGTTCAGCGCGATCACCTGGAATACCGGCCCGAGCGCGTTCGGCAGCGCGTGCCGGATCAGCACGGTGCGCTCCGGCAGGCCCTTGAGCCGGGCCATCTCGACGTAGTCGCTCTCCAGCACCTCGATCATCGAGGCCCGCATGATCCGGGCCACGTACGGCGCCACCGCGATCACCAGGGTGAGGGTCGGCAGGACCAGCGCCAGCCAGTCGTTCCACGGCCGGGACCCGGGCGGGACCGTGCTGACGGCGGGCAGGACGTGCAGCACCGTCGTCGCGAACAGGATGACCAGCACGAGGCCGACGACGAACTCCGGCAGCGCCGCCGCGGCCAGCAGCAGGTTCGAGCTGGCCTGGTCGAAGGCCTTCTCCCGCCTGAACGCCGCCCATGCGCCGATCGCGATCGACAGCGGTATCGACAGCACCGCCGCCAGCGCCACCAGCACGGCGGAGTTCACCAGCTTGGGTGCCAGCAAGGTGCTCACCGGCTCCTGGGCGGCCAGCGACCTGCCCAGGTTACCGTGCAGCAGGCCGGTGATCCACGTCCAGTACTGGGTGAACACCGGCTGGTCGAGATGCAGCTGGCGGCGCAGCGCCGCCAGACTGGCCGGGGTGGCCGAGCGGCCGAGGATCGCACGGGCCGGGTCACCGGGCAGCGCCTGCGTGGCCAGGAACACCAGGATCGAGACCAGGATCAGCACGACGATGCCCAGCAGCAGCCGCCGGAGGATGAAACCCCACACCCCGCCGGGCCTGAATCTGCTCACGGCCGCCACACTTCCGACGCTAGCCGAGTCGGGCTAGCTGAACCAGACCGTGCGGAAGCCGTGGCCGAAGCTGTCCAGGTTGAGGGTGCCCTTGCTCGGTTTGAGCCCTTTCACGTTGGCCGCGTAGCCGTCGATGAGGCCACCGAAGAACGGGATGATGTACCCGCCGACGTTGTACTCGGCCTGCTGCATCTCGTGCATGATCTGGGTGCGCTTGGCTGCGTCGGTCTCGGCCAGGGCCTGGTTGTACAGTGACTCGAAGTTGGACCCGGTGCCTGTCTTCGGCGGCCAGTGCGTCTCGTTGTACGGGGAGGTCGGCAGCGAGCCCTGCTGCA
>Ga0318514_10000698_pt1 | contig 10596 bp, 10 predicted proteins | sample GRESIP176b2f18_FD_203684 | JGI IMG/M metagenome (GOLD analysis project Ga0318514, IMG submission 203684) | Tropical soil microbial communities from Luquillo Experimental Forest, Puerto Rico - GRE.SIPMG.176b2f18 | ecosystem: Environmental > Terrestrial > Soil > Tropical forest > Bulk soil...
CGCCGCCGCACTGGGCCGCCGGGGTGCCCGGTTGGCCGCGGCCGCGATCGGGGCGGTGGACGAGCCGGGCTCGGACCCGGGCGCCGCGCCGGTCGCGGGCACGCACTCGCTAAGTTCGGGACAGGGTGTCACCCCCGCGAGGCGTGGGGACGTGACAGCGGAGCCGCTCCGCCTGGTGGCCGTGAGCAAGCGGTTCGGGAGAGTCGTCGCCCTTGAGGAGGCATCGCTTGAGGTGGCGCCCGGCGAGTTCGTCACGCTCCTGGGCCCGAGCGGGTCGGGAAAGACGACCCTCCTCAACCTGGTGGCCGGCTTCGAGGCTCCCTCGTCGGGAGAGATCTATTTCGGCGCCCGCCCCATTTCGGGTCTTCCCCCCAACCGGCGCGACGTCGGCATGGTCTTCCAGGATTACGCCCTGTTCCCACACCTGACCGTCTTCGAGAACGTGGCCTTTCCCCTTCGGCTCCGGCGGCTGTCGTCCAGCGCCGTGAGAGCCCGGGTTGAGCAGATGCTCGACGTCGTTCATCTCGCCGGGCTCGAGAGCCGCCGCCCGCGCGAGCTGTCGGGTGGCCAGCAGCAGCGGGTGGCCCTGGCCCGGGCTCTCGTCCGCGAGCCGACGCTCCTGCTCATGGACGAGCCCCTGGGCGCGCTCGACCGCCACCTCCGCGAGCGGATGCAGGCGGAGATCCGCCAGCTTCACCGCCGGCTCGGCATGGCCGTGCTCTTCGTCACGCACGACCAGGCCGAGGCCATGGCGATGTCCGACCGGATCGTGGTCGTGAACCGGGGGCGCGTCCAGCAGATCGGGCGACCCGAGGAGCTGTACCGGAAGCCCGCCAATGCCTTCGTGGCGACCTTCGTGGGGGAGTCGAACCTCCTGCGCTGCCGCGTGGTCGGCCCCGAGGGCCAGGGCGTGCGCCTGGTGACCGAGGGGGGGACCGACCTGGTCCTCCTCGGAACGATTCCGGCCGCCGGGGGGGACGTGACCCTCATGGTGCGACCGCAGTCGCTCCGGTTGGCACGGCGGGACGATGCGGCGGTCGTCCGTGGTCGCGTCGAGGAGGCGGTCTACCTTGGCGATACCCGGCGCTACCAGGTGCGGCTGAATGACCGAGAGACCCTGACCCTGCGCCTGCCCGACCGAGCCGGCCCCCTGGTGGTCGAGGTAGGCGACGTGGTCGGTGTGGCCTGGGATCCTGACGACGTGCGGCTCCTCGGGTAAGCGGGATGCCGCGCCGCCGTCGCGCGCATCCGTCCGGTCATTCCTTGGGTCAGGTACGGGAGCGCCGCCGATCAGTCGGGCAACCACCCAGCGGTCAGCTTCGTGATAGAGCACCAGAACCCCTCAGGCGATCGATCGTGGATCCCGAGGGAGGTTCCGCTCGCCCCGCGGCCCCCTGGCGCGCCCTTCGCCGGCGCCGAGTCGCGGCCGCCACGCTGGCCAGCACGCCCCCCCAGGCGAGCCATCCGACCCAGTCGCCCAGTCGCATGTAGACGGTGGTGTCACCGCCGTCGAGCACCGGGACCTCGGCGACGAGGACCTCCTGCCGCCACTGGCCTGTCCGGGCGATCACGCGTCCGGCCGGGTCGACGACCGCGCTGATCCCCGTGTTGGTCGCGCGGACGAGGGCCCGACGCGTCTCGATGGCCCGGAAGCTGGCCAGCGCTAGGTGGATGATCGGCTCGTGGGAGTCGCCGTACCAGGAGTCGTTGGTCAGGTTGACGAGCACCTGGGCCGGACCGGCGGTGTTCCAGAAGCGGCGGACGAAGGCCGGCAGGATGTCCTCATAGCAGATCATGGGGAGGAAGGTGACGCGTCCGGTCGGTGATTCGAGCGCCAGGTGGGCGAGCCGCTCCCCCGGGGTGAAGGTGCCGGTCCGCGGGAGCCAGGTGCGCAGGATCGGAAACGTCTCGACGAAGGGAATCCGCTCGCCGAACAGCAACAGCTCCACCTTGTCGTAGGTCCCGCGCACTTCTCCGCCGGGCGCCGTGAGGAAGGCGGTGTTGAAGGTATCCACGACCCCGTCCGGGTGGCGGCGAAAGGTGAGGGCGCCCCAGATCATCGGCCGACCGAGGCCGCCCGAGACTTCGGCCGGCGCCGTCCGGCGGTCGTGGGGCAGCCAGCGGTTGTAGGCGCTCTCGGGCCAGACCACGAGGTCCAGGGCCGGATGCAGGGCGACGGCCGCCCGTGACATCTCCCGATGGCGGGCGAGGAACAGCTCGGGGTCGGCGTCCTTGTCGCGCGCCCCCAGGTTGGTCTGCACGAGGCCCACCGTGAGGCGACGCGCCCCCGCGACCGACCGGTCCACGACGGGCAGGCGGGCCAGACCGTACGCGAGCACGGCCGCAAGGAGCGCAGCCGTCACCCCGAGGCGAACGACGCCCGGCCGTCGCCCGGCCAGGCGCGCATCGATCACGTCGTAGAAGGCCCCGTTGACGAGACCGACGAGCGCCGTCAGCCCGAGGAGCCCGGTCAGCTCCACCACCTGCGTGAGGGCCGTGAAGCGGTACTGGGACGCCCCGATCGAGTAGGGAAAGATCAGGGGGTAGGCCCACTCGATGGCCGGATAGGCGACGGTCAGGGCCCATAGAGGAGTCAGGGCTAGGTCCTCCTCCGCTCGCCGGACGCTCCAGAGGAGCAGGGCGAAGGCGCCGGAGTGGTACAGGCAGAGGAGCACCAGCCCCAGCCACGCCAGCGGTCGAGGAAAGCCGCCGAACTCGGCGAGCATGTGGGCGATCCAGTAGTAGCCGCCGAGGTTCGCCACCAGTCCGACCGCGGCGCCGTAGCCGAGCGCGTGCCGAGCCGGCTGGCCGCGGATTGCGAGCAGCGCGGGGACCAGGGCGATCCAGGTCAGGGGATAGAGGCCGAAGCCCACGAAGCCGAGGACGATGAGGACGCTGGCGGCGAGGCAGAGGGCGAGTCGGACGAGGGCACCGCCCATCGCTTCTACCCTACCGCGACGGTGGCCCGGCCGGACCACGCTTCCCGGGGGGCGCGAGGTCGACGGGTGCAATGGCGCCGCGATGTGTTAGGCTCCTCTCATGACAACCCCATCGACCCCCCAGCTCGAGAGTCGCGACGCTGTCGTCCGTCAGGACCTCAACAACGTGGTCCACCCGGTTGTGCCCCACAAGCTCTTGGAGGAGCAACAGCTGGTCGTCGTGGCCGCCAAGGACTCCACCATCGTCGACGCCGACGGCAAGGAGTACCTGGACGCTATGGCCGGCCTCTGGTGCGTCAACGTCGGCTACGGGCGGGCAGAGCTGGCCACGGTGGCGGCCGAGCAAATGCAAGCGCTCGCCTACTATCCGCACACGGCCATGAACGTGCCGGCAGCCGCGCTGGCCGAGCGGATCAACGGCCTCCTGGGGGGGGACACCCACGTCTACTTCGTCAACTCTGGGTCGGAGTCCAACGAGGCGGCCTTCAAGTTCGCCCGCCAGTACATGCGGCACGAGCACCCGGCCGAGGTGCGGTACAAGACGGTAAGCCGCTACTTCGCCTATCACGGCACGACCCTGGGCACGCTCGCCGCCGGGGGCATGGGCGAGCGGAAGGCGAAGTTCGAGCCGCTGGGGAGTGGCGACTTCGTTCACGTCGCTCCGCCCTACTGCTACCGGTGTCCGTTTGGGCTCACCTACCCCTCGTGTGAGCTGGCCTGCGTGAAGAACGTCGAGACCGCCATCTTGGGAGAGGGGCCGGAAACGGTAGCCGAGGTGCTGGTGGAGCCGATCATGAGCGGGATCGGCGTGGCCGTCCCCCCGGACGAGTACCTCCCGGAGGTGGCGGCCATCTGCCGCAAATACGGCCTGCTTCTCCACGTGGACGAGGTGATCAACGGCTTCGGGCGCACCGGCAAGATGTTCGGGCACGAGCACTGGGGGATCACGCCCGACATCGTCACGATCGCCAAGGGCATCTCCAGCGCCTACCTCCCCATCGCGGCCACGGTGATCCGGGACCACGTGTTCCGGTCATTCTACGGAGACGCCGCCGCGAACCGCCATGTCCAGCAGGTCAACACCTATGGCGGCCATCCGGCCGCGGCGGCCGTGGCCCTCCGGAACATCGAGATCCTCGTGCAAGAGCGGCTCAGCGAGCGGGCGGCGGACACCGGCCGGTACCTCCTGGCCGGGTTGGAGACGCTCCGTCGCCACCCGTGGGTCGGCGACGTGCGCGGCAAGGGGCTCCTGATCGGAGTCGAGCTGGTGAAGGACCGGCAGACCAAGGAGCCTGTGGACGTGCCGGAGATGCAAGGGATCATCGACTTCTGCCGACGCCAGGGCGTCATCGTGGGGCGCTCGGTCGCCGGCCGGCGTTACAGCAACACGATCACGCTCTCGCCACCCCTCGTCCTGAGCCGCGGGGAGGCCGACCGCATCGTCGAGGTGCTGGATCGGGCGTGCGCCTGGCTGGGTGAGCGGCTTCCCGGGGCGCCCTAGGACCGCCGTCACCGCTCGGCATCTCGAAACGGCTCCCACCGGCGGTGAGCGGCGTGGGAGCCCGGGGCTCGGAGCGCGAGTTGGCCACGATCCCGAGTCACCTCCTCGAGCCCGCTCACTACGCGGCCGTCCGGCTCCCGGTGGACCGCGCCGAGACGCTTCCCGCCTGGTGCTACGGTAGCGCCGAGTTCTATGCCCGCGAGATCGAGCGCATCTTCATGCTCGGCTGGCACTTCGTCGGGCGGGCCGATCTCGTGGCGGCCCCGGGCGATTACCTGACCGTCGACACGCCCGGCGGGCCGCTCGTCTTGCTCCGGGACGCCGGCGGCCGTCTGGGCGTCTTCGCCAACACCTGCCGTCACCGCGGAGCCCGCCTGTTCGAGGGAGGCGGGTCGTGCCGAACCATCGTCTGCCCGTACCATAGCTGGACGTACGGACCTGACGGCGGGCTCCTGGGCGCTCCCGGGATGCACGATCGCCCCGGCTTCGACCGGGCGGACTGGGGCCTGACCCGGGCGCGGGCCGAGACGTGGCAGGGCTTCGTCTTCGTGACCTTCGATCCGACCGCCGGCGCGCTACGCGACCATCTCGGCGACCTCGGCGACAAGCTCGGCGGCTACCGCTTCGACGAGATGCTCTGCGTAGAGCGCCGGGACTACGAGGTGGCCTGCAACTGGAAGCTGCTGATCGAGAACGCGATGGAGGAGTACCACACCGGCACGGTGCACCACGCGAGCCTCGGACAGCAGTACGCGGTCCAGGAGGAGACCCGCGGCCACTGGGATGCGATCTACATTCCCCAGGAGACCAGCATCGCCGTCCTGCCGGGCGAGACCGCGCCCTTCCCGCCCGTGACCGGACTGACGGGTCGGCCCGCCCACGGGACGTACTTCACCCTGCTGCATCCCGCGACTCAGTTCGCCTGCACTCAGGACTGCATGTGGTGGCTTCGCGTGGTCCCCCTGGAACCGACGCGGTCCCGACTCGAGGTCGGCTTCTGTTTCCCCCGCACGACCGTCGCCCGACCCGACTTCGCGGCGGGCGCGGCGCTCTACTTTCACCGCTGGGAGACGGGGATCCGGGAGGACAACCGGATCTGCGAGGCGCAGCAAGCGGGCCTCCGCTCGGCCCTTCGGACGGCCGGTCCATTCGCGCTGCGGGAGCCGGCCGTCCATCGCCTCAACAACTGGGTCCTGGACCAGGTGCTCGACGGTCCCGACCGCCGGCGCGCGGTCCGGTCGTAGCCCAGCTCCACGATGGGACGCCTGCGGCGGCTCATCGCGCTTCCGGGCGACGACCGCCGGCTCCTGGCCTTCCGCACGCAGCCGGGGGCCCGGTGATCGAACGGATCACCTGGGTGGTGGAGCGATCTGCGCCTCGGCGTCGCCCGGCGCGCCGACGGCGCGGTCGAGGCCCACGCCTGGCTCGAGCACGCAAGCCGGGTGCTGATCGGCCGACCGGTGGACGAGCGCTACGTAAGGCTTCCCTCGTTGGAGAGCGGGCGCTGCGCGCCACGCGGCTCCGCCCGGAGCCGCTCCGCGCTCCCCACGGCAGGTCTTCGGCGGGTCAGCCTCCCGGCGCGCGGTGACGCGTCAGGCCTGAGAGCCCCGGAGTCCGACGCGTCCCGGCGGAGGGGCGGAGAGGCCGCTATCACCAGCGCGCCCAGGGCCACGAAGCCGGCCGAGAGGATGACCGCCGATTCATAGCCGCAGCGCTCGACCGGCCCGCCCGTGGCGACGGGGGCCGGCAGGACCAGAATCTGTGTCAGCAGCGAGGTGAGACCGAAGGCGGAGGCCGGCACGCGCCTTCCGACGGCGTCCAGCACACCGCGCCGGTGATGTGGGTGAGGGTGTCGAAGACGATGCCGAGCTTGAGCAGCAGCGTGCTGAGGGGGAGACGCGGAGCGACGCGACCCACGAGGAGGTGCAGACCGGTCAGCCAGAGGCATGAGGGCACGAGGACGGCCTTCGACCCAGGCGGCCCGAGAGCACTCGACGCGGTGCCCATCCCGTGGCGCAGGGCGACGTAGACCCTCAGTTCGAAGGCATCGCGACCGAGGCCGGTCTGGCTGTAGAGCGCCCAGACGGTCAGGATGACCTGGCGGGCCATCATCATCATCAGGCCCTGGGCGAGCGACACGCCGGCGAAGACCGGGTCCAGCGCCGCGGCCCGGACCTCGCGGCCGAGCCCATGCCGGGTAGCCCTCGTCGGGGCGCCGCGAAACTAGCTCGCCAGGCCGCGCCACCGGACCAGCGCGACCAGGATCGCGGGCAGCCTCTGCACCCGGACGACGTCCCCCCAGGCGAAGGCGACCAGCAGCGCGCCGATCGCCAGGGGGGTCAGGGTGTTGCTGACCCTCGCGCCCACCCCATGCACGGCGAGGGCGGTCGCCCGCCGCTCCGGGAACCTCGTCGAAAGGGTGCCCATGGCCGGTAGATGCCACACCGCCGTCACCAGGCCGATCAACGCCGACGCCGCGAGCGCGCCAATCAGTTCCGACGCCAAGCCGAGGGTCCGGTAGCCGAGACCCCTCGCGACGACCTGAAGCGAGGATGACCCCCTGGCGCCCCGGTGTGGGCGTCGGCCAGCATCCCGACCGGCAGGTTCGGGGTTCCCGAAGTGAGCTGGCGTGCCGACTGGAGCTAGCCCACCTGGACGTCGGTCAAGTCGAAGCTCGTCTTGATCGACGGGAGGACCACCGCAGAGATCTGCTGGTACCAGTGGATGACCGTGTGACCCGCCGGGACAGGCCAGCGGGCGGAGCCGCGCCCGTCCCAGCCCCCGGAGGGACTCGAGGAGCCTCATGGATCCGCCGACCCCGTCCAGTGCGCCGGCGGAGGCGCCGGCTGGGGTGGCACGAGGCAGACGCTCTCAGCCGGAGACGCCGCGACCCACCGCCGCCGCGTAGCCCGCGATGAGCGGGTGAGGCCGGCCGGCGGTCGAGCGGGTCTGCGGCAGGAAGAGCGTAGCCAGGAAGAACGGATGGCTGGGTAGCTCGACGATCCGGATCTCGCCTTCGCCCCCGACGCCGCTCACGACCATCCCCGCCTTTTCGAGGGCCGTCCGGTAGGCGGGGTTCACGCCGTAGTTGCAGTAGTAGTCCTCGACGGTCTCGGTTGAGCCGTAGAGGAGCGCCGCCCGCGTGTCGGGCAGGATCGTCACGACCTGCTCCGTGCCGACGAGGGAGCACGAGAGGGGAGTGACCACGAGGCGCTCCGCGGCGGGGTTCGTCTCGGCGTGGTCGGCATCCTCGATCCCGAGGACGTGGCGCGCGAACTCGACGATCGCGTGCTGGAAGCCCCCTCAGGTGCCAACGAGGGGCACGCCCCGCTCGCGGGCGTATCTGACGGCGGCCAGGGCGCCGTCCATGTCCCGATAGGGGCTGGCCGGGGCGATCCAGAGGCCGGCGTAGCCGGCCAGGGTCGCCGCCGGATCGCCGACTCGGTCGGTCGCGAACCACTCGAAGACGAGGCCTACGTGGGCGAGCGCGTCGTTCGTCGCGCTGTGGGTCGCGTTGCGCGGATTGAAGTCGCCGACGATACCGATCCGTCCGGACGAACCTCTGCCCATCTTCCTGGCCTCCCCTCTTGCTCGACTCGACCCCGCATACTATAGATGGGACGGTTCGGATCCCCAAGCGACCGACCGCGGTCAACGAGGAGGCGGCGCTCCTGCCGGGCACGTGGCCGCGGGGCGAGTGGCCCCGTTGTTCGTCCCCTTACGCCGAGGAGAAGCCCTCCTCGTCCCGCCGCGAAATCGGCGGAGCTGGGTCGGCCGGACGTGTCCTCGTCACCGAGCGGGCCCGGGAGGCTTTCGGGATCCTCGCGACAGGCGAGCGGCGCTTCTACGGAAACCTGATCGTGCGAAAGGGCGTGATTCCCCCGGAGGTGACTCGCCCGGGGGACCGGTGATGGCGACGTCCGGCGAGGACATACTCCCGCGCGTCGGCTTCGGTGGTGCCCCGCTCGGCAACCTCTACGCACCGATTCCCGAGCCCGAGGCCGTGGCCGCCGTCGCCGCCGCCTACGACGCCGGCGTCCGGTACTTCGACACCGCCCCACTCTACGGTCGCGGTCTCAGCGAGCGGCGTATCGGGGAGGCCCTCCGCGGTCGACCCCGTGACAGCTTTCGAATCTCGACCAAGGTGGGGCGCCTCCTTCGGGAGGTTCCCGGCCGACCGGTCGACGGCGCCAGTCGGGACCTACCGGCCCTCGAGGTCGTCTACGACTACAGCGAGGACGGGGCCCTCCGTTCGCTAGAGGCGAGCCTCGAGCGGCTCTCGCTCGACCGCGTGGACACGCTGTTCATCCACGACATCGATCGCTGGACTCACGGTGCTGCCCAGCCCGCGCGCTTCGCCGAGGCGATGCAGGGCGCCTATCGCGCCCTCCGGAGGCTGCGCGAGGAGGGGACCGTCACCCAGATCGGCGTCGGCGTCAACGAGTGGGAAGTCTGCCAGCAGGCGGCCGAGGCCGGCGACTTCGACGGCTTCCTCCTCGCGGGCCGCTACACGCTGCTCGAGCAGGAGGCGCTCCAGAGCTTCCTGCCCCTCTGCCAGCGTCGTGGGCTCTTCGTGGTCATCGGCGGGCCGTTCAACTCGGGGATCCTGGCGACGGGCGCGGTCGCTGGCGCCACCTACGACTACCGGCCCGCGCCGCCCGACATCCTCGCCCGCGTGGGACGCATCGAGACCGTCTGCCGCCGGCACCGGGTCCCGCTCGCCGCCGCGGCCCTGCAGTTCCCGCTGGCCCATCCCGCGGTCCGCGCGGTGATCCCGGGGGCGCGCTCGGCGGCTGAGGTCCGTCAGAACCTCAAGTTGCTCCGCACGCCGCTTCCCGCGGCACTGTGGGACGACCTCCGCTCGGCGGCGCTCCTGCGATCGGACGCACCGACGCCCGCGGCCGGCAGCTAGCGGCCACCGTCGGAGCCCACGACACCGTGGCTAGGGAGCGGGTCGACGCCCACCAGCACTTCTGGGCCCTGGCGCGCGGAGACTACGGCTGGCTCACCTCGAAGCTGGCGCCCATCTTTCGCGACTACGGTCCGGCCGACCTCGCCCCGCTCCTCCAGGAGGCGGACATCGTCCGGACGGTGTTGGTGCAGGCCGCGCCGACCGAGGCCGAGACCGACTACCTCCTTGGCCTGGCCGGGACCACCCGTTTCGTGGCTGGCGTCGTCGGGTGGGTCGACCTGGAGTCGCCCGATGCCGCCCGGCGGGTGGCCCATGCGGCCTGCCGGGCGAAGCTGGTCGGGCTCCGGCCGATGATCCACGACATCGCCGACGACCGGTGGATGCTCCGGCCAGAGATCGCCCCCGCCATCGAGGCCATCGTCGAGGCGGATCTCGTGCTCGACGCCCTCGTGCGTCCTCGCCACCTGCCAGCGCTCGTCGAGCTGATGGGGCGCCACCCCGCGCTCCGCGTGGTGATCGATCACGCGGCGAAGCCCGACATCGCGCGGTGGAAGCCCGGGGGCAGGGACTTCCGGACGTGGGCGCGGTCCCTGGAGGCCTTGGGGGCGCGCGGGCTCAGCTGCAAGCTCTCGGGGCTTGCCACGGAAGCGTCGCCGGGCTGGCGCTCCCGGAACTTGCGACCGTACTCGGACGCCCTCCTGGCCGCTTTCGGCCCCAATCACATCATGTGGGGCAGCGACTGGCCGGTCGTCGAGCTGGCGGGCGGCTATCGCCGCTGGTGCGCGGCCACCGAGGAGCTGCTGGAGGGACTGACCGAAGGCGCACGGGAGGCCATCCTCGGCCGGACGGCCGCGCGTGTCTACCGACTCCCTCAGTCCGCGTAGCGCACCGGGTTCCAGTCCCGGGCGAGCTCCACCAGCGTCCGGACGATCAGCGGATCGACCGCGCAGGCGACGATGCCGGGCAAGCGGATCATCGAGGCGCGCCGGTCGAACCAGGTCTGCCGGAAATCGACGGCCTTCCCGCTTCCTGCCCACGCACCGCCCCCGCCGAGGGCGCGGGCCACGTGGAGCAAGACCGGGAAGTCGTAGACGTTGGGTGTGTGGAGCAGGGCCCCACCCAGCTCGCCCCGAGCGAACCTCGGGTAGACGCTGCCGCCCTCGCTTCCCGTGACCACCCCCTCGAGGCCCGTCGCGTCGACGAGGCGCGCCTTCGCCTCATCCCGGGGGTGGAAGCCCCCTACC
>Ga0318514_10000723_pt1 | contig 10461 bp, 5 predicted proteins | sample GRESIP176b2f18_FD_203684 | JGI IMG/M metagenome (GOLD analysis project Ga0318514, IMG submission 203684) | Tropical soil microbial communities from Luquillo Experimental Forest, Puerto Rico - GRE.SIPMG.176b2f18 | ecosystem: Environmental > Terrestrial > Soil > Tropical forest > Bulk soil...
GCATCACGGTGTTTCGAAGGTCCGGCCGTTGGTCGCGGCGATCGCCAGCGCGCTCTCGGTCTATCTGACCGGGACCTATCGCTTCGAAGCAGATCAAAAGCCGGCGCACCCGCGGCGCGGGCTGCTTTGGTGCATCCTCACCGAAAACGAGGGCCGCTTGCCGTCGCCGAGCACGATCCGTGACGCGCTCGCCGGTGTCCGTGTCCAGAAATCAGGCAGCAAAATGTGCATCGGAAGGGCTAGACGACCCGGTTTCGGGTTGAAATCGAGAACGAGCCGGAATGTTGGCGGCAGTGAAGGCAGTGAAACGGTTGATCGGCGGGAAGGATGATGCTGCGGGTCTGCAGCAGCAGATCGCGGCGCTGAAGCGGGAGGGGAGCGAGGCCTCGGAGGAGATCGAGCGCTTGAAGCGGGAGCGCGCGCTGGCGGCAAGTTTCGAGGAAGCGGAAGAGACCGACCGTGCGATTGCGCGGCAGATGTGGATCACCGAGCACTGTGCCATTGCGCTGCCGGAGCTCGAGCTGCGGCTCGCTGCGGTCCGGGCGGCCGACCAAGCGGCGGCTTTGGCCCGGCATAAAGGGATCCTGGTCGCTCTGTACCCGCGGCTGAAGCAAGCGCTGTTCGCCGCCGTCGAGGCCCAGCATGAAGTAATGGCGGCGCGCGAGGCCGCGTGCAGGGAGATCGGTGAGGCGGCGGTAAGTCGAAATCTCCCGAACCCGGCATATGCCGGATTCCTGATGAAAGACTCCACGAAATTTGGAGCCGCGAGAACGACCGCGTTTTTAGCGACCTCGCGCGCAAACCGAAGCCGGCCGCAGTGCCGGCGCCGGTGCGGGCCACACTGTCGGCGCGGAAGCCGAAGGCGACAAAGCCGATAATCCCGGAACCGGCGCCCCGGCCGAAACGCGTCATGCGGCAGGATCCATTTCGAACAACCGAGGGTCAGTCGTTAGTCGTCTTCCATCCGGCCGAGTGCGGAGCTCGACGACGGGACGGTCGCCGCCGCCGGCGATCAGATTGCCCTGCCGAGCGAGCGGGCGAGGGAATTGGTTTCGCGGGGCGCTGCGGATTACGTGACCGCCGCTGCAGCGGGAGAAGCCTCGTGAACGCGTCCTATGTTCAGACTGGCACGGTCGGTGCGACCGCGGTCAATGTCGACGTGGCCAATGGCATTGGCAGTGACGTTGCGGTCGCGGTGACCTTGGGTGCAACGGCTTATGTATTGGTCAACTCGCGGCCGCCGGGATTTCCGCTCCGCTACAGCTGGACTGGCGCTGCCGCAGATCTCGGTGATGCGGGCCGCACCGTGCCCGGCGGGACCCGGTTCTATTGTTTGTCGTGCGAGGCCAGCGCGCTGGTCGGCGCCGGCTTCGCCAGCTACAGCTGACTCGCATGATCAGGCAGACATTTCCGGGCTCGATCCGTTCGGTCGGATCGCGGGGCTTCAGATTCACCCTGGTGACGCCGCAGGTCGCGCGCGACGGTCATAGCCTGTTGCCGGGCGGCATGGATCTGAGAGACTACAAGCGCAATCCGGTGGTCCTGTTTTCGCACATGCACGAAAAACCCGTCGCCCGTTGCACGTCCATCGGGTTGGTCGACGGCGAGATCCGCGGGGCTGCCGAATTCCCGCCGGAAGGCACCAGCCCGCAGGCGGACGAGGTTTGTCAGCTAGTCAAGAATTCGATCGTCAATGCGATGAGCTGCGGCTTCGATATCGTCGAGGCCGAGCCTTTGGATCCGAAGAAAGGCTCACGCGGCGGCTTGCGCATCCTACGCAGCACGCTGATTGAGGCGAGCATAGTGGCGTGCCCCGCCGACACTGGAGCAATGATTACACAACGCTCAGCGATGTCATCGAAATTAATTCGTGCGTCCGAGGCGGTCGACGAGGCGGCCCGCGTGCACCATGATCTTGGTCGCGCGATCCGACACGACGATTATACCGCGGCATTGCGGCACCACCACCGCTTGTCGGATTGCTTGGAAAGGGCCGAGCGCTGTCCGCGCGGGCTCAGCGACAACAGCGAGCTCGAGGCGCAGGTTTCCGGCGGGATGAGCTCCGGCGCGTCGGGCCGCGGTCTCACTTATGCCGAACGCCAGGCGGCGGTTATCCGCTTGTTCCCATCGCCGAGCCAGCGCGCTGCCGAAGCGGCAGCATTGAGGCCGCGGGCGCCGGTATGGAACGGCGGGTCATCGGCGCATTGGACTGCAGCGATGCGCGAATATCTCGAAAGCGACGCGCTCGCCCGCAGCCGCAGCTACATTTGTCCGTTGCCGCTTTCGCACGCCCAGCGCGCGGCCGACCTGGCCAGGCTAGCGCGTAGCGAGTGATTGCACGAAATTTCGGCGGCCGGCCGCGTCAGCGGGTAGGCTCCATCCGCGGCTGCAGATCGAAGACGGGGCGCGGTTTCCGCGCCCCGTCGTATTTTGCTACTCAACGGCTGGTCAGCCGATCGAGAAGGATTCGGGCCTTCGGTAGTTGCGCTTCATAGTACGCGGCGGCAGGCGCGTTCCCGTCTCGCATTGTCACCAAGGCAGATCGAAAGCACTGCTCGGCATGAACTCGAACACCGACTTATCGGAGTCACGATGGCACAACGAGGGCGCGCGTACCAGTCTGCATGCTTCGCTGAGCAGCTGTGTTGCGATAATTACGCCTAGGAATTGCCATATTAGTATTGCACTGTTTCGGCGAACGCCCGTAAGCGGTTCGCGCGGGGGCAAAGGGAGCGGATGGCAGATGGGCTTTCTCAAAACCGATGGGTCGAGCTCGGAGAAGGGTCTTGACCCCCCCGCGGCCCGATGGCGCTACAACCTACGGTGAGCGTTTGCTCCAGATCCGCTGTAGACTCAGCAACCATCGCTCGCCGACACTACCGAAAGTGGCAGACTGACGGCGGCAGACGGCGCCCACCCCTGGGCAGAGCGCGGAGGAACGAGAAAACCCCGGATCGGGCGACTCGCTGACGTCGAGGTGATAGCGTGAGGCACCGGTTTCTCGGGGGTATTCGATGTTGCGCTCGCTGCTGGTGCTCTGTCTCGTCTGCATCACCGCGCCGACACTGGCGCAGGAGTACCAATCCAAGGAGCTGGCCGACGCGGCGCGCGATTGGCGCCAGGAGTTGATCGACAGCGTCCCAGCGAACAAGAAGCAGGCTAATCTCATCGCCGGACTGCGACGAACGGCCGAGAGCGAATACCAGGCGAAGGACTACAAGGCGGCCATCGGCAAATTGCAGAGCGCCATCGCCAATGGCGCCGATGACGGTCTCCTCTGGCTGCGGCTCGCCCAAAGCGAGCTTGCCGCCAACGACGACCATGCAATCGCCAGCGCCTACAACGCCTATTTGAAATCAACCGACCTGGTAGAGCGCGGTACCGCCCTTTTTGTGATCGGGCGCGACTACGACCGCCACGACAAGCAGAAGGAAGCACTCGCGGCCTTCGCCGCCGGGCTCGGTTTCACTCATCTGTCGGCAATCGCCGAACGCGCCGAGGAGCTGCGCCGGCTCGTCGCCTTCCGGGTCACCAAGGTCGAGGTTCAAGCCGAGGCGGACGCGGCGCGCGTCTGCCTGCGCTTCAACGAGCAAATCGCGGCAAACAGCGACATCTCCTACGGCGCTTTTGTGCGCAGCGAGCCGAAGCTCGACGGCATCGTCACCGCCCGCGGCGATACGCTGTGCCTCGAGGGCATGAAGCACGGCGCGATCTACAACGTCGAGGTCCTAAACGGGCTCCCGGCCGCGACCGGGGAGCAGATGCGTGAGAAATTCACGGCCCGCATCGTGGTTCCGGACCGCAAGCCGCAGATCCGCTTTTCCGGCGCCGGCTACGTCTTGCCGAAGCAGGACACCTCGGGGCTGCCGGTTTCCACGATCAATGTCGACAAGGTCAAATTGCGACTGTTGCAGGTCAACGAGCGCAACCTCGTCCCGAGCATCGATGCCGAACGGCTGACGATGAGCTTTTCGTCCTACGAGATCGACGAGATCATCAACCGCACCGGCAATCTGGTCTGGGAGGGCGAGATGGCCGTCGCGGGAGAGCGCAACCGCGCGGTGACGACGGCGATCCCGCTCAAGGACATGCTGCGTGAGAAGGGTCCCGGCATCTATCTCGCGGTCGCCGAACGCGGCGACCTGCGGCAGGACGAATACGCCGAGCCGGCGACGAACTGGGTTCTCGTCTCGAACCTGGGGCTCGCTGCCTACAAGGGCGCTGACGGGCTTGCGGTAAACGTCCGTTCGCTTGCCGACGGCAAGCCTCTGACCGGTGTCGTAGTTCGGCTCTATGCGCGCAACAACGGCGAGCTGGCGGAGGCGACCAGCGACCCCGGCGGGATTGCACGCATCGCCGCCGGATTGCTACGCGGACGTGGCGGCGACGAGCCTTTCGTGGTGACTGCGAAAGGCGCGGACAGCGACTACAACTTCCTCGAGATCGGCCGCGCCGCCTTCGACCTCAGCGACCGCGGTGTCAGCGGCCGTTCTCAGCCCGGCCCGGTCGACGCCTTCCTCTACACCGATCGCGGCATCTACCGGCCCGGTGAGACGGTCGAGCTCATGGCGCTGGTGCGCGATGACAAGAGTGAATCGATATCGGGCCTGCCGATCGGCGTTCGGCTGTTGCGCCCCGACGGGATCGAGGTCGAGCATAGCCTACTCTCGCCGAACTCCCAGGGCGATCGGGTCGGAGCGTATCATCAGAGCTTCGCGCTGCCGCGCGACGCGCGCATCGGCGCCTGGCAAGTCGAGTTGCGCCTCGATCCGAAGGCGCCGCCGATTGGCACGGCCGAGTTTCGGGTCGAGGATTTCGTCCCGCCGCAGCTCGCGGTGCAGCTGTCGGCCCCGGAGGAGCCGATCCGCCCCGCCGAGGCCTTCCAGGTCGAGATTGCCGCACATTACTACTATGGCGCGCCCGGGGCGGGTCTGGGGACCGAGGCCGAGGCGGTGATCGCCCTCGACGACAACCCGTACCCGAACTACCCGGACTTTCAGTTCGGCCTGGCCGACGAAGAGTTCACCCCCGACCGGCGCGATATCGAGGCGCCGGTGACCGACGAGGACGGCAAGGCGCAGCTGTCGGTCGCGCTCAACGATCTGCCGGATTTGACCCGGCCATTGGCGGCGACGATCCGGGTCGGCGTCTTCGAGCCGAGCGGCCGGGCGATCTCCGAGACCCTGACCCGACCGATCCGGCAGCGTCCGCTGTCGATCGGGTTGCGCTCGCCTGCCGGCGCCAATGCGGTCCCGGAGGGTGCCGAGGCAGCGCTCGAGGTGATTGCGCTCGACCCGAAGGGGGCACCGATCGCGGCAACGGGACTGCGTTTCGAGCTACTGCGCGAGACCTGGGAATACCGCTGGTACTCGCTCAACGGCATGTGGCGTCACAAATCGAATATCCGCAGCCAGCCAATCGACGCCAGCGTCGTCGACGTCGGCACCGACGGTCCGGCGAAGCTCTCTCGCCAGCTGCCGGCAGGACGCTATCGGTGGGAGGTCACCGATGCTGCGAGCAGAGCGCAGTCGAGCCTGCGCTTTCAAGTCGGTTGGTGGGTCGAGGCCGAGCAGCCGGACGTGCCGGACAAGCTCGAGGCAGTGCTCGACAAGCCGAATTACCAACCCGGCGAGACCGCCAGGCTGTTCGTCAAGGCGCCGTTCGCCGGCGAGGCCGAACTGGCAATCGCCTCGGACCGAATCCTGTCACTACGTGCGTTGAGCCTGCCGGCCGGCGGTGCCACGATCGACATTCCCGTGGATTCGGCATGGGGCAGCGGGGTGTATGCATTGGTCAGCGCCTATCGGGCGTCCGATATGCTGGGGCCGCAACAGCGTGGCCCCGGGCGGGCAGTCGGGGTCGCCTGGCTCGGGATCGACAGCAGCCCCCGCACCCTCGTAGCGGCGCTGACCGCACCCGCCGTGGCGCGTCCGCGCAGCCCGGTCGAGATCCCGGTTAAGGTGACAGGCCTCGCCGCCGACGAGGAGGCCTATGTCACCGTCGCCGCGGTTGACGAGGCCGTGCTGAAGTTGACCGAGTTCGCCAGCCCGGCGCCCGAGAAATACTATTTCGGCAAGCGCCAGCTCGGAGTCGAATTGCGTGACCTTTACGGCCGGCTGATCGACGCGCGCGCGAACACGGTCGGGGTATTGCGTAGCGGCGGCGACAGTTTCGCCAAGCGCTCGGTCGCCGGCTTGCCGGACAAGAGCAGCAAGGTCGTCGCCCTGTTCTCCGGCCTCGTCCGGCTCGACGGCGACGGAGCGGCGCGGGTCCGCTTCGACCTTCCCGATTTCCAAGGCCAGCTGCGGCTGATGGCGGTCGCCTTCTCAGCACACAAGGTCGGCGCCGGGGTCGGTTCGATGACGGTGCGCGATCCGGTCGTGACGACCGTCTCATTGCCGCGCTTTCTGGCACCGGGCGATAGCGGCCGCGTCGGGATCACGATCAACAATCTCGAAGGCGCAGCAGGCGACTATCACCTGACCCTGTCGGCGGGCGGCTCTGCCGCCTTTTCGACCTCGGTAAACCGCACTCTGCACCTCGCCCAGGGCGGCACCTTCTCCGACGGGTTTCCGCTGTCGGCAATAACGCTGGGTAACGCGTTCCTCGAACTCGAGCTTTCCGGGCCAGGCGATTTGAAGGTTGTCCGCGATTTCACGATCGGCGTCCGCCCAGCGCAAGCCTACCAGCTACGGCGTTTTGTCGGGCGGCTGCAGCCCGGAGAAAGCGTCACCCTCGACGACGGGGCTGCGAGCGAGTTCCTGCCGGGCACGGCGGAAGCCTTGCTGAGCGTCAGCCCGCGGCCCGATTGGGACGTTCCGGGCTTGTTACGGGCGCTCGACCGCTACGCCTATGGCTGCCTCGAGCAGACAACGAGCCGGGCGTTGCCGCTGCTCTATGTCGAAGACGTCGCGCGCTTATGGCATACCGATCCGGGTGCATCGACGGCGGGAACACTCGACCGCGCGATCAGCCACGTCGTCGAGCTGCAGCGTTCAGACGGCAGCTTCGGGGTATGGAGCGACAGCGGCGACACCGTGCCCTGGCTCGACGCCTACGCCGCCGACTTTCTGATCCGCGCCAAAGAGCATGGCAAAAACGTGCCCGATTACGCGATCAAATCGGCGGTCGCCTGGCTGCACGATTATGTTCGCCAGGACCACTTGGAAATCGCCGAGTTGCCGGCGGTGGCCTATGCCCACTACGTATTGGCGCGTGCCAGATCGGACGACCTTGATGGGCTGCGCTATTTTAGCGACACTGAATTGGCGCGGCTGCCGACACAGCTCGCCAAGGCGCAGGTCGCCGCGGCACTGGCGCAATATGGTGATGCCGCGCGCGCAGCGGCGGCCTATGACGCGGCACTTGCAGCGGGGCCGCCGCGGCCCGCCGGGATCCGTTACGTGGATTATGGCAGCGAACTGCGCGATGGCGCTGCCGTTCTCGCCTTTGCCGCGGCCAATCCCGGCAACCGGGCACGACTGACAGCGATTATCGACCGGATCGCCGAGCGCTTCACGCATGCCACGCAAACCAGCACCCAGGAGCAGGCTTGGCTGCTGATGGCCGCCGAGGCGGCGGTTAACGCCAGCGGTGGAGGCATGACCGTGGCGGTCGGCGATGCCGCGCCCGAAACCCGCGCCGAGCCCGTCTATCTGCGCCGATCGTTGGGCGGTACGGGTCCCGACCAGAGGGTTGAAAATCGAGGGAACACGCCGGTCTGGCGCTCGGTGTCGATTACCGGGGTTCCGGTGGCAGATCTGCCGGCCGAAAGCAAGGGCTATGAGGTGACCCGCAAGGTTTACCGGCCCGACGGCACGGACGCTGATATTCGCAAGGCCCGGCAGACCGACCTCTTTGTCGTCGTGATCAAGGGAACCCGCAGCGACACTGCGCAAGCGGCGCAGACCCTTGTCGTCGACCCGCTGCCCGCCGGTTTCGAGATCGAGACGGCGACCGTATCGAAGGGACGTTCCACCGCGGATTATTCCTGGCTGCCCGAGCTGACCGAGGCGACCTACACCGAAGAGCGAGACGACCGGTTCGTCGCGGCGCTCGACCTCAAAAGCCGCGTCAGCGACTTCACTCTCGCCTATGTCGCGCGCGCGGTGACGGCCGGGGAGTTCACCTATCCTGCGGTCGTGGTCGAGGACATGTATGAGCCCGAAACCAGGGGGCGCACCGCGATGGGTAAATTGACCGTCGCCCCGCGATGAGCGGCCAGTTAGGAGGTTTCGGCCAATTCCCGGTTATTTCCCGGTTAGCCGATTCGGTTCCCGGTTTTGCAACTGCAGCATTCCCACTTCCGGAGGCCGGGAATTACCTCGTAAATCGTTGAAAGAAAGGAAATTTTGCGATCCATTTTTTCCAAAAATCGGTTTTTTACCCGGTTTTTCCCGCAAACCTGGGAGAAGCGACGGCGTTGGCTGGCCGTGCCCGTCGCTCTGATCGGGTGTTCCGTCGCGACCCTATACGTCGTGCCGCCGCCGGCGCTCGATCGCGGCCGCAGCGCTTCGGTGCTCGTCCTCGCGGCCGATGGATCGATCCTGCGCGGGTTCCTGACAGCGGACGGCAAGTGGCGGCTGCCGGTCGAGCCCGAGGCAGTCGACCCGCTCTACCGCCGCATGTTGATCGCGGCCGAGGACCGGCGTTTTGCGTGGCATCCGGGTGTCGATCCGATCGCCGCCTCGCGTGCCCTCTTCCAGCTCGGCCTCAGCGGCCACATCGTATCGGGCGCCTCGACCGTGACGATGCAAGCCGTGCGCCTGCTCGAGCCTCACCAGCGCTCGCTCGTCGCCAAGCTTGCCGAGATGGCCAAGGCGCTGGCGCTCGAACGGCTATCGTCAAAGCAGGAAGTGCTGGGCCTCTATCTGACTTTGGCACCGTTCGGCGGCAATCTCGAAGGCGTGCGGGCGGCGAGCCTCGCCTATTTCGGCAAGGAGCCGGCGCGGCTTTCCGCCGCCGAAGCGGCGCTGCTGGTCGCCATCCCGCGCTCGCCGGAGCGCCTGCGCCCGGACCGGCATCCCGACGCAGCCCGGGATGCCCGTAATCGGGTGCTGCTGCGCATGGCAGAAGCGGGCGTGATTTCGCAGGCCGCCTGTGCCGAGGCACGCGAGGAGGCGGTTCCGCGGGCCCGCCTGGCAATGCCGTTCCGCGCCCCTCACCTCGCACGGGACTTGCTGGAAGAGAGGCCGGCAGCACTGGTCCACCACACCACGATCAACCCGCTGCTGCAACAGCGGGTCGAGGCCCTTCTCATGCGCGAAGTATCGAGGCTCGAGCGAGGGGCTAGCCTCGCCGCGGTCGTTGTCGACAACCACGATCGCCGGGTGCTCGTCTATGTCGGCGGCGCCGACTTTGCTTCCGTGGCGCGCCGCGGAACACTGGACATGGCGCGCGCGCTGCGCTCGCCAGGATCGGCACTGAAACCGTTTATATATGCGATGGGGTTCGACCGGCTGATCATTCACCCGCAGACTGTGCTGGAGGATCGTGCGCGGGATTTCGGCGATTACGCGCCCACTGATTTCGACGGTCGCTTCCAGGGCGAGGTGACCGCACGGGAAGCTCTGCAATATTCGCTCAACCTCCCGGCGGTCGGGCTGCTCGACCGGCTCGGACCCGGTCGGTTTATGGCCGCACTCGCCGCCGCGGGGATTCGGCTGCGCCTGCCAGAACCAGCCGCCGAGCCCGGTCTCGCGGTCGCACTCGGCGGCGCCGGCATCACCCTGGCCGACCTTGTGCGCCTCTATGCAGCGCTGTCGAACGGCGGGGAGGTCACGCCGCTGCGCTATCGCCAGGACGATGCTACGACCCAAGCCACGGCGATCTTTGGACCGCTCGCCGCCTGGTACGTAAATGACATCTTAGGCGAGGCGCCGCCCCCGGCCGGCGTTTTGCCAGCCGAAATCCGGCGTGGCCGAACACTCGCCTTCAAGACCGGGACATCCTACGGCTACCGCGACTTCTGGGCGATCGGCTACGATCCGGAGGTAACGATCGGAGTGTGGGCCGGGCGACCCGACGGCACGCCGATGCCGGGCCACAGCGGCCGACTGACCGCAGCACCGATCCTCTTCAAGATTGCAGACCTTCTCGGTCCGTCGCGGTCACGCGACGCCAGCCCACCGCCTCCCGGCGCCCTTTTGGTCGGCCGCAACGATCTGCCATCGCGACTACGTCGGCTCGAATCCCGCACGTTAGACCCATCACAGCCCGGCGCCCCCAAGATCATTTATCCGCCAGACGGGGCATTGATCGAATGGCGTGGGGAGGAAGTGCCGCTTGAGGCGATCGGCGGCAAGCAGCCGCTGCGCTGGCTGGTCGATGGTAGACCGCTGGCGCCGGGTCCGCCCCACCGCGGGAGCTCTTGGCAGCCCGAAGGCGTCGGTTTCGCGCAGGTCTCGGTGATCGATGCCGCAGGCCGCAGCGACCACAGCACGGTGCGGCTCTCCCCTTAGG
>Ga0318514_10000728_pt1 | contig 10435 bp, 9 predicted proteins | sample GRESIP176b2f18_FD_203684 | JGI IMG/M metagenome (GOLD analysis project Ga0318514, IMG submission 203684) | Tropical soil microbial communities from Luquillo Experimental Forest, Puerto Rico - GRE.SIPMG.176b2f18 | ecosystem: Environmental > Terrestrial > Soil > Tropical forest > Bulk soil...
ACGCGTTGTCGGCGAGGTTGACGAAGAACTGCGAGGTGGCGCTGTTGATGTCGCTGGTGCGCGCCATCGACAGGCTGCCGCGGGTGTTCTTCAGTCCGTTCTTCGCCTCGTTGCTGATCGGCGCGCGGGTCTTCTTGCTGGCGAAGTCGGCCGTGAGACCGCCGCCCTGGATGACGAAGCCCGGGACGATGCGATGAAAGATGGTGCCGTCGAAGTGGCCCTCATCGACATAGCGCAGGAAATTCTCGACCGTGAGCGGCGCCTCCTTCGGAAACAGCTCGACCGTGAAGGTGCCGTGCGAGGTTTCAAAGCGGATCATATTGACCTTCCGTGATGCGCTCGTGACCGGCAAGATCGCGGTGCGAGCGTACAGAACGGCAGCCGGCGAGGACAAGCTCCTCGCGCACCGCCGCTGCCTGAGCGGCGCCATGCTCAAGCAACAGCCAGCCGCCGGGCTCGAGGTGCTGCGGCGCGTCGCGCGCGATCTCGCGCAGGCAGCGCAGCGCATCCGCACCGGGCGTCAGGGCGAGGCGCGGCTCGTGAGCGAGCGCCGGATCCTCGAGCACCGCGTCGTCCGCCGCGACGTACGGCGGGTTGCTCACGATCAGATCGAAGCGCGCAGCGGCGAGCGGCGCGAACCAGCTGCCGTGGCGGAAGTCGATTCCGGTGAGCTGCAGTTCCGCCGCATTGGCGCGCGCGACGGCGAGCGCTTCCATCGATATATCGGTGGCAGTCACCCGCCAGCGCGGGCGCTCGCGGGCCAGCGCCAGGGCTATCGCTCCCGAGCCTGTGCCGAGGTCCACGACCCGCCCCTCGCTCACGGCGCGCAGTGCCAGCGCGCGCTCGACCAGGAGCTCGGTCTCCGGCCGTGGCACGAGCACCGCCCTCGAGACGCGCAGCGGCAGCGACCAGAACTCCCGTGTGCCGGTGAGGTAGGCGAGGGGCTCGCCGCGAGCGCGGCGCTCGATGAGTGCGCGGTAGCGCCCCACGGCGGCGGGTTCGACCGCGCGCTCCGCCTCAGACATCAGCCGTACACGTGTCGTGCGCAGGGTGTGCGCCAGCAGCAGGCCCGCATCGAGTGTCGCACTGGCTGCGGCAGTGGCGCTCGCGCCGGCCCGCAGACGCTGTGCTCCCATGGCAAGGACGCTGGCGACACTCGTGCTGACGTTCATACGTAGGTACTTGAGCGCGGCAGCGGTATGATAGTTGAATGAGCACCGTACCGTATCCTCCCCAGCGACAGCTGTCGGTCGGGGAGGTGCTGGATCTGACCTTCCGGATCTACCGGGTGACTTTCGCCAAATGCCTGGCGTTCGCGACCTGCGGCGTGATCGCGGGGCAACTGGCGGGCATCTATGCACTTCTGAAAGGTCACACGCCGCCACGCGGCTCGACCGCCATGGGCGGGATGCTCGAGCTGATGCAGGATCGGACGGTGGTCGCGCTCTACATCGTCGGCATCGTGCTGACCGTGGTCTTCTACGCCGCGGTGCTGCTGCGCCAGCGCGTCATCATCACCGATGGCACGGTCGGGGGCGAACTCACGGCGGCAGCGCGCCGGACGCCGGCACTCATCGGACTCGCAGTGCTGGTGGCGCTCGCTTGCGCGGCCCTGTTCCTGCCGGCGTGGGCGAGCGGCGGTACGCTGCGCGGGCTGTTGATCATCGCGGCACTCGTCGTCTTGTCCTATGGCATCGTCGCCATCTCCTGCGCGCAGACCATCCTGCTGGTGGAGGATGCGGGGCCGGCGGCGAGCCTGGCGCGCTCGTGGCGGCTGACCAGCGGAAGCTTCTGGCGGCTGTCGATCATTTACACCGTCGCGCTCATCATCCTGATCGCGCTCTACATGGTCATCGCTGCGGTGGCGGGATTTCTCGCCGGGGTACTGGCGCACGGCGATCTGGCGATGGTCACCGCCTTTGCCGAGGTGATCGGCATCGTGCTCGGCGCGCTGGCCACACCTTTCTACGGCGCGCTGGCGCTCGCCGTTCTCGCCGACCTCAAGGTGCGCAAAGAGGGCGCCGATCTCGCGCAACGCATCTCGGCGACGGCCTGAAGGCGTGGCGCGCGCCCTGCCCGCGCTGCTGCTCGCGGCCGCTCTCCTCCCGTGCGCGCAGGCGCGCGATGCGCTCCAGGCAATCGATGACTGCGTGGCGAGGCTCGACAGCGAACTCGATGTGGGCTACGCACGCGTCGCGGCGCGCTGCCCGGAGCTGACCCCGGCGCTCGGCGAGAGCTCCTTTGCGGCGTGGCTGCCGGCTGACTGGAAGCGGCCGGACAATCAACTGTCAGCCGCCGGATTGTCGGAGCTGCGCGCACAGCTCGCGCGCGAAAGCGCGCGCGTGGCAGCCGCGCGCCCGCCACCTCGCACCGAGCGCGTCGCGAAAGTCCTCGCCGCCGTGACTCACGGCGCGGAGGCAGGCAGCGTCAGCTGGTGGCAGCGCTTCAAGGACTGGCTGCGCAGGATCCTCGCGACGCGCTCGCAGCCCGACAGCGGCGGGCTGCGCCGCTGGCTTGCCGGGATCGAGCTCTCCACCACCACCACACAGCTGATCACGTGGGCGGCGCTCGCCGTCGTGGTCGCGTTCGCCGCGGGCATCGTGATCAACGAGCTGCGGGTCGCCGGAGTCCTGCGTGCCCGCACCACGCGGCCCCGTCCCGGCGGCGGGGAGTTTTCGCGCGGCGGCCCGGCTGCCACTCTCGAGCAGCTCGAGCGCGCCGCGCCCGAGCAGCAGCCGGCCCTGCTGCTCGAGCTGATCGCCGTGCGGCTCGCGGTGCTGCGGCGCCTGCCGCCGGCGCGCGCGCTGACTGCCCGCGAGCTCGAGCGCGTGGCACGGCTGCCCGAGGAGTCCGCTCGCGCGCGACTCGTGGAGCTCGTGACGGTGTGCGAGCGCGTGCGCTTCTCAGACGCGCCGGTGAGCGCCGCGAGTCTCGTGGCGGCGGTGCGCGGCGGCCGCGCACTGCTCGGCACGCTCACCAGCGCGCCGCTCGCTGGAGCTGCAGAGGCCTGATGCGCGAGCGGCTCACGACTCTCGCCTGCGCGCTCGGCGCGCTGCTGCTCATCGGCACGCTGCTGCTGCGCGGCGATACCGGCGCGGCGCGGCGCGCCTCGCCGCCGACGACGCTCGAGCACTCGGACAACGGGCTGCTCGGCGCCAGGACCTGGCTGCAGGGCGAAGGCGTGCGCACCCTGGCACTGCGCGAGCGCTTCGGCGCGCTGCTGCAACAAGCGCGGCTGCCGCGCAGCGGCAATCTCCTCATCGTCAGCCTGCCGGCGGTCACCGCTTTCCGGTCCGATGAGGCGCTCGCCATCGACCGCTGGATCCGCGACGGCAACACGCTGCTGGTGCTGGCGGCGCTGCGCGATCGGCCGGGCTGGGCGCCGTACCCTTTTATGATGGCGAACGATCTGCAGCTGCTCACCGAGCTGAGCGTCGCGCCCGCCCCGGAGCAGCGCGAGCGGTCACCGCCGCGGCGGCCGGCAGGTCCCTCGGCCGCGGACCGCCGCGAGCGCGGGAGTCGTCCGCCGGCTGCGGCTCCGCAGCGCACCGCGAGCGGTGCCGAGCGCCTCGCGCGGCTCGCCACCGAGCTCAGCAGCCCCGAGCTCAGCGCGCTGGTACCGAACCGCGCGCATCCCTACTTCAGCGGTGTTACACGTGTGGAAGCGCTCTCGGACTACGCGCCGCTCGGTTACCGGGTGACGGTGCCGCGCGATGGCTTCGTGCTGTCGCTGGCACACGAGCAGGGCAATGCCGAGGACGCCTTGTGGGTGCGGCCTCACGCTGAGGGCACGATCATCGTCAGCGGCTTCGGCTCGCTCTTCAGCAACCGTGCGCTGGGGCGCGCCGACAATGCGCGGTTGCTCGCCAACCTGGTCGCCGCGAGCGTCGGCGCCGACGGCGTCGTGGTGTTCGACGATGAGCACCAGGGCCTCTCCGACACCTACGATCCCGCGCGGTTTTATCGCGACCGGCGGCTCTATGGCACGCTCGCAGTCATCGCGGCCGTGTGGCTCAGCTGGGTGCTCGGAGCTACCCGGCTGCACACTCCGCTCGTGCGCAGCGTCGCGCCGCGCGAGGCGGAGCTCGTGCGCACGACCGGGCTCTATCTGGCGCGGGTGCTGCGCCCGGCGGCTGCGGCGCGCCGCCTGCTCGAGCAGTTCCTGCAGCGCGTCGGCACCACGACGGGCGCCGGCGCCGCGGACCCGGCGCGGCTGTGGGAGTGGCTCGAGAACCATCCGCGTCTGCCGCGCGCGCAGGTGCAGCAGCTGCGCGAGTGGTACGCGGCGGCCGGCGCCAACCGCAACGTGCCGCTCATCCGCCTGCACAACCTCATCCTCAGCACTGAAAGGCAACTCGCCCAATGAGTACCGCGATCCGCGACCTTCGCGATCAGCTCACAGAGCAGCTCGGCCGCGTAGTCATCGGAGTGGAGGCCTCGGTGGAGGCGCTGGTCATCGCCCTGATCGCGCGCGGACACGTGCTCGTGCAGGGGGTGCCGGGACTCGGCAAGACACTGTTCGCCAAGTCGCTGGCGCGTGCGCTGGGCGGGGAGTTCAAGCGCATCCAGGGAACCGCCGACCTGATGCCGAGCGACATCATCGGGGTGCACGTGTTCGATGAGGCGGCGCGCAATTTCGCGTTCCGCCCAGGACCCCTGTTCGCCGATGTCGTGCTGGTGGACGAGATCAACCGTGCGGGACCGAAGACCCAGTCGGCTCTGCTCGAGGCAATGGAGGAGCGACAGGTGAGCGTCGAGCGCACCGTGCTGCCGCTGCCCGCGGACTTCATCGTGCTGGCGACGCAGAACCCACGCGAATTCGAGGGCACCTTCCCGCTGCCGGAATCGCAGCTCGATCGCTTCATGCTGCGCATCGACATGGGCTACCCGGCGCGGGCCGCCGAGACTCTCATCCTCGGCCGCTACGGCGGAGTGCTGGCCGCGGCCCACGCGGCACTCGAGGGGGTTGCGGTGATCGACCGCACTGTGCTCGCTGAGGCGCGCGCCGCGGCCGAGCGCATCCACGTCTCCGAGGCCCTCAACGGCTACCTGCTCGATCTCGCCGCCGCGACCCGCGAGCATCCGCGCCTCGCGCTCGGGCTCTCGACGCGTGGGGTGCTGGCGCTGCTCAAGGCGGCACGGGTCGTGGCCGGATTGCGGGCGAGCGAGTTCGTGACGCCCGACGATGTCAAGCAGGTGGCGCCCTGGATCCTCGCGCACCGCCTGGTGCTGACTCCGGAAGCCACCCTCGAGGGTGTCAGCGACGCGCAGGTGGTGCAGGGTCTGCTCGCGACGACCCCGGTGCCGCGCTGAAGGAGCGCGCGGTGCATCTCGCCCGGCGCAGTTACCTCTTCATCGTGCTGACGGCGGTGATCGCGATCGGCGGCATCTGGTCGAGCGATGGGCAGCTGGCACACCTGTGGCGAGTGCCCGCCGCATTGCTGCTGCTCGGGCTTGCGTTCGAAGGCGTGACGGTGCGCCGCCTGCTGCCTCTCGCCCGCATCGACACGCCGACGCCGGCGTTCCTCGGCAGGCCGCAGCGGGCGGCGTTCGTGTTCACCAACCGCGCCTCGCGGCCGCTGTCACTCGAGTATGCGCCGGCAACGCCGGCCGGATTCGAGGCGCCGCGGGCCGTGCGGCGCCTGACGGTGCCGCCGCGCGCCGCGCACGAGGATGCGCTGCAGCTGCTGCCGGTGCGACTCGGGCCGCAGCCCTGGCCGGGGCTGCCGGCGCGGCTGCGCGGTCCGCTGGCGCTCGCCTGGTGGGATGCCACGCTGCAGCCGCAGGCGCGCTGCCAGGTGGCACCTGACACGCTGCGGGGCAACGCCCGCGCGCGCGGCCTCGCCAGCGGCGCCCGGGCGCGCCGCATCGCCGGGGCGGGACAGGAGCTGTACCAGCTGCGCGCCTACGTGCGCGGCGACCCGCTCACCCGCATCGACTGGAAGGCCACCGCCCGCAGCGCCGCGCTCATCAGCCGCGACTACAGCGAGGACCAGCATCTCGACATCCTGGTGGCGATCGACGCCGGTCGCCTGAGCCGCGTGCGCGCCGGCGCACTCGACCGTCTCGCGCTCTACAGCAACGCCGCGGCACGTCTGGCGGAGATCGTCACCCACAACGACGACCGCATCGGCCTGATCGTGTACGCCGAGCGGGTGCTCGCCAGCGTCCCACCCGCGCGCGGGCTGCCGGCGGTCGCGCGCCTGCGTAACACGCAGGCGCAGCTGGCAGTGCAGGCGGCCGAATCGGATCCCCTGTCGGCCGCCATCGCGATCCGCAATCTGCTGCGGCAGCGCGCGCTCATCGTGCTGCTGACGGATCTCGATGATGCCAACATCGCGGCCGCGCTCGCGCGGGCGGTGCGCCTGCTGGCGCCCCCGCATCTGGTGCTGGTCGCCGGCGTGCACAGCGGTGAGATCGAGGCCCTCGCGCACAGCGAGGCGCGCGCATGGCCGGATCCGTGGATCGCCCTCGCAGCGGCCGAGCACGAGCAGCGCGCCGCGCGGCAACGCCGGTTGCTGCAGCGGCTCGGTGCGCCGGTGGTGGCCGCCCCGTCCGAGCGCCTGGAAGGCGCGCTGTTCGAGCGCTACGAGGCGCTGCGGCGCTCGCGGCGGGTCTAGGCGGAAGCGAGCGGCGCGGCCGGCGCGCGCTTCGCAAACAGCCGACCGGTGAGGAACGCCACCATCAGGCACCAGTAGCCCACTCCGACCGCGACGCGCGTCGCCAGCGAGAAGCGCGGATCGGGGGAGATGAAGCCTTCGATCAAGGCCGAGCCCGCGAGCAGCACCGCGCACGAGACCAACACCGGGACGGTGCGCAGCGCCGCAGCCTGGAACGACTCGAGCCGGCCGCCGCTGCCGGGCCGGATGAGCGCCTCGCCGATGGCGGCGCCAGCGGCTCCCGACAGGCACATGACCGACAGCTCGACGCAGCCGTGCGCGACGATGAAACGGAACAGCGCGCCGGCGAGCCCGTGCTGGCCCACGAAGGCGAACATCGCCCCGAGCATCAGGCCGTTGAGGCCGAGAATGTAGAGCGTACCCAGGCCGAACAGGAATCCGAGGCAGTAGGCGAACAGGCTCACCACGATGTTGTTGGTGAGAATCTGGATCGAGAGGACGGAGGAGGGCACGACGTTCAGCAGACCCTGCGTCCAGAGCTGGCCACGCTCGACGCTCGCGATGGTGTCGGGCGAGGCGAACAGCGCGATGAGCTCGGGATAGCGGTGCACCAGCGCGTAACCGGCGCACGCCGCTAACACGAAGATGAGCGTCGTCCAGGCAAGGTAGGGCGCGAGCCAGCGCACCGCGCTCGGGGTCTCCTCGAGGAACAGCCGGCGCAGCGCGCTGCCGGCGCGCCAGGCGCCGTGGTGCAAGGTGGCATGCGTGTGTGCGTAGGCGCTCTCGAGATACTCCCGCGTGCGGCTCGCGGGCATGAGCGCGCGCGCCCGCGCGAGATCGTGCGCCAGCAGCCGATAGTCATCCGCGAGGCGTGCCGCGTCGCTGGCGTCATCGCTGCGTCCGTGGGCGAATCGGCGGGCGCGCGCGTCGGCCGCCTGCCACTCGCGCGCGCGTGCGAGCAGCGCGGCCGCGAGCGCCTGGTCCCGCGCGGCGGCCCTGGCGCTAGCTGCCATCCGCGCCGCGCGCGAGGCGCTCGAGCCGCGAGCGCCACTCGAGCTCATCGCCCGCGCTCAGATCGGCTTCGGCTCCGAGGTAGCGCTGCAGCAGCTGACGGGCCAGCCGGATGCGCGCCTCCGGCACCAGGCTCGACCAGCGCCCGAGCAGGTCGGCGGCGATCTCCGCGCCGACGGTGTCGAGCTTGCCGAGCCGCTGCGCGGCGCTCTGCAGCAGCTCCGCGTCGGCGACGGGACGCTCGTACGTGAGCAGCGTGCCGGCCGCCATATCACCGCAGCGCACGCTGTCGCGCGTCAGCACCATGAGCGTGAGCCCGACTCCGTACGCCACGGGCAGGCTGTCAATCAGCCGGAACAGGTTGCGCACCAGCAGTGCGCCGGCACCCGGCGGACCGCCGGCGCGCGTCACGATGCGGATACCGACGCTGCGCTTGCCCGGCGTGCGACCGCGCAGCAGGATCTCGAGCACCGGGTGGTACAGGAAATAGATCGCCAGCGCGGGCAGCAGGATCGCGCCGAACCAGGCGCCGGCGAACGTCGCCGGCGGGCCGAGAGAGAAGCCGCCGTTGTAGATGAGCGTCGCCACCACGTACCAGGCGAGGGCGAGCGCGGCACGGATGTGCCAGTCGATGATGAAGGCATACGAGCGCGCTCCCGGGCCCGCCACCGGCAGCGAGACATCGATGCCGGTGACACTCTCGACGCTCAGCTCCGGCAGCGGCGCACTCATGCCTCCTCCGCCAGCAGCTCCGCCTGGTACTCCTGCTGCAGCGCGCCGATCAACTCATCGAGGTCGCCGTCCATGATCTGCGCCAGGCGGTAGAGCGTCAGGTTGATGCGATGGTCGGTCACGCGTCCCTGCGGAAAGTTGTAGGTGCGGATGCGCTCGGAACGATCGCCGCTTCCCACCTGCAGGCGCCGCGACTGTGCCTGTTCGCTCTGTTGTTTCTCCTGCTCGGCCGCCAGCAGCCGTGCCCGCAGCAGCGCCATCGCGCGCGCGCGGTTCTTGTGCTGTGAACGCTCATCCTGACATTCCACCACGATGCCGCTCGGCAGGTGCGTGATGCGTACCGCGGAATCGGTCTTGTTGACATGTTGGCCGCCGGCGCCCGAGGAGCGGTAGGTGTCGATGCGCAGATCCGCCGGGTTGATCTCGACTTCATCGACCTCATCGAGCTCGGGGAGGATCGCCACGGTGCACGCCGAGGTGTGGATGCGGCCCTGCGCTTCGGTGGCGGGCACGCGCTGCACGCGGTGCGTCCCGGACTCGAACTTCAGCCGCGAGAACGCCCCCTTGCCGGCGATGCGGCTGATGATCTCGCGATAGCCACCGTGCTCGCCCGGGCTCTCGCTCAGCACCTCCGCGCTGAAGCCTTTGGATTCGGCATAGCGCGCGTACATGCGGTAGAGATCTCCGGCGAAGATCGCGGCCTCGTCGCCGCCGGTTCCGGCCCGCACCTCGAGGAAGATGCTGCGCTCATCGCGCGGATCCCTGGGCAGCAGCAGCTGACGCAGCTCGAGCTCTTCGGAGTCGAGCTCGCGCGTGAGGCGCGCGAGCTCCTCGCTGCCGAGCGCGCGCATGCCGGCATCGGCATCCGCCTGCAGCTCGCGCGCCGCCTGCAAATCACGCTCGAGTCCCTGGTGGCGCTGCAGGTGCACGGCGAGCGGCTGCAGCCGCGCATATTCGACCGACAGCTCGCGGAACTGCCGCGAGCCCCCGGCGACCTCTTCGCTCGCGAGCAGCCGCTCGACCTCCTCGTAGCGATCGGCGAGTCTCTGCAGGCGCTGGCGGATGGAGTCCTTCATGGCGTTGGATCTGGCGGCCCGGCCGCGCCGTGGTGCCGGGGTCCCGTAACGGCCCAAGCGCCGCCTGCGCTAAGTCAACCGCGGGCGCGGCATTTTCCGGGATGTGTGTGCTTTGTGACAAGTTGTGCAATGCGGGGGGGGCTCGGGGACCCTCTATAGTGATAAGGTGTCGAAGATGAACTGCAGGAATTCCAGCCTTTCGGGCGGTCTGGTTGCGTTGGGGCTCGCGGCGGCGGGGCTGCTGGGTGGTTGCGCCAGCCCGCCCGCGCCGAAGCCGGCGGCCACGCCGCACCACGATGCCACGGCGCTCACCGTCATCGCCGAGGCCGATCTCAAGCGGGGAGATTGCCGCGGCGCCTCCGAGAACTATGCGCGGGCCGCGGCCGACGGCGATGCGCAGCTCGCGCGCCGCGCGACCCAGGTGGCCATGGCCTGCGAGCATCTGCCGGCGGCGTGGGCAGCGGCGACCCGCTGGCGGTCGCTCGCACCGAACGATCGCGAAGCGAATGCGCTCTATGCCGCCGTGGCGCTGAAGCTCTACCGCACGGCCGACGCCCGTTCGGCCATCAACGACTTCTGGCGCGCGGAGGAGCAGCTGGAAGCCGGCTCCGCCGCCGCACCGCAGGCCTCACCGGTGCCCGGCGCACCGGCACCGGGATTGGCGCTTCCCGGGCGCACGCGTACGCCGCAGCAGCGCGCGTCGAGGAGCATGAGCGAGCTCACCGCGCTCCTGCTCGAGGAATCGGACGCGCCCGCGGTGCTCACGGCGATGAGCGGTGCGCTCGAGCCGACCGCGAGCTCGCCTGACACCTTCACGCTGCTCGGTGAGCTGGCGCTCGCCGCCTACGATGGCCAGCGGGCGCAGGGCTACGCGCAGCGCGCGTTGCAGCTCGATCCGAAGGACCTGGCGGCACTGCGCGTGCTGGCGCGGGGTTATGTCATGCGCGGGGACGCACCGCAGGCGGTGGCAACCGCCCGCCGTGCGCAGGCCGACGA
>Ga0318514_10000742_pt1 | contig 10358 bp, 9 predicted proteins | sample GRESIP176b2f18_FD_203684 | JGI IMG/M metagenome (GOLD analysis project Ga0318514, IMG submission 203684) | Tropical soil microbial communities from Luquillo Experimental Forest, Puerto Rico - GRE.SIPMG.176b2f18 | ecosystem: Environmental > Terrestrial > Soil > Tropical forest > Bulk soil...
GAACGTCAGCCCGGACATGCCGATGAACTCGGCCAGCAGCCGCCGCAGCCGGTGATCGGGATTGGCCCAGTCGGCCCAGCCCCGCTGGCCGCCCACCGACGCGATCAGTGCGGCCCGGCCGACCGGCTCGGTCATGCGGCCGGGCCGGCCTGATTCGCGGGACTTCATCTCAGCTTTTCTCGGTGCCGGACGGGACGCCCGGGTGGGTCAGGTTGATCGGGATGACGACCTTGTCGTACAGCTCCTCGCTCACGCCCTTGGCCAGCGCGGCCTCCTTGAGGGTCAGGTCGTGGTCGATGGCGTAGTAGGAGATGGCCGCGGCCTTGTCGTAGCCGATGATCGGCGACAGCGCGGTCACCATCATCACCGAGCGGTCGATGTTCTCCTTGAGCTTGGCCTCGTTGAGCTTGGCGCCCTCGATCATGAACTCGCGGAAGTGGTCGCACATGTCGGCCATGATCAGCGCCGAGTGCAGGTAGTTGTCGATCAGGATGGGGCGGAACGCGTTCAGCTCGAAGTTGCCTTCGTTCCCGCCCATCGTCACCGCCACGTCGGAGGCGATGACCTGGATGGCGACCATCAGCATGGCCTCGGCCTGGGTCGGGTTGACCTTGCCCGGCATGATCGACGACCCGGGCTCGTTGGACGGGAAGATCAGCTCGTGGATCCCGGTGCGCGGACCTGATCCGAGCAGCCGCATGTCGTTGGCGATCTTGAACAGGCTGACGGCCGCCGCCTTGAGGCCCGCGTGCGCGCGGACCATCCGGTCCAGCGTGCCCTGGGCGGTGAACTTGTTCTCCGCGGTCGCGAACGGGTAGCCGGTCATCGACGCGAGCTGCGCCGCCACTTCCTCGCCAAAGCCAGCCGGGGCGTTCAGCCCGGTGCCCACGGCCGTCCCGCCCATGGCCACCTTCAGCAGCCCGTGCGTGGCGTGCTCTGCCTCGGCGATCGCGTCATCGAGCGCGCCGACGTAGCCAGACCACTCCTGGCCCACGGTCAGCGGGACCGCGTCCTCCAGGTGGGTGCGGCCGATCTTGACCACGTCGGCCCACCGGCGCGACTTCTGCTCCAGGGCGTCGCGCAGCCGGCGCAGCGCCGGGATCGTCTTCTCGGTGGCCATCGTGTAGGCGGCGATGTGCATGGCCGTCGGGAACGTGTCGTTGCTCGACTGGCCCATGTTCACGTGATCGTTAGGGTGGACCGGCTCCTGCGAGCCGAGCGTCCCGCCCACCAGCTGGATACACCGGTTGGAGACGACCTCGTTGACGTTCATGTTCGACTGCGTTCCCGAGCCGGTCTGATACACATACAGCGGGAAATCCTCATCCAGCGCCCCGCTGATCACCTCGTCGCAGACGCGCTCGATCAGCTGCCCCTTCCACTCGGGCAGCCGGCCGGCCGCGGTGTTGACCACGGCCGCGGCCTTCTTCACGTAGCCGTAGGCGTGGTACACCTCCTTCGGCATCCGGTCGTGGCCGATGTTGAAGTGCTCCAGGCTGCGCTGGGTCTGCGCGCCCCAGTACCGGTTGGCGGGCACCTCCACGGTGCCCAGGCTGTCGAACTCCTTCCGCATCCCGGTGGCATCCAGGCCGATCGGCAGATCGAGGATCTTCGGTGCCTGCTCGCTCGCGTCCGTCATGACACGCACCCTCCGACATAGCTACGCGGGCCGCCGGACCAGGTCCGGCAGGCGGGCTGGCGCGACGGCCCCGCCCAACATCCCCATGCTCGGGTACTGGCTACGGACATACAAGACAGACTTCGGCTACCCCATCCACGGATGGCCGGTCGGTAGGCTCGTGGCGTGTCCCGCCGGTAGCGGCCGTCGAAGCTGGGGGTCAGGCCATGTCTGATCAAGCGCCAGACGATCAGGCCCGCGAGTTCGCGACAGCGTTCCGCGGTTTCCTGGACTGGGTCCATGCGACCGCCGGCCGAGAGGACAACGAGGTTTCGGCGCTGGTGCGGGATTTCCTGGGACCTGACGGCACGCAGCATTCCGTGGTGACGCGGGAGCTGCCGGTGTTTGAGCACGTCAACCTGCAGACCGCTGTCGACGCGTGGTCTGCGCGGGCCGGACGGACGGTCGAGGTCCGGGGCATCGCCCTGCCGCCGCACTACGGCGGCCTGTCGCTGCAGCAACTGGTCGCGGGCGAGGCGTTACCGCCGCTGCGGCTGACGGCGCCCGCGCTGGCCGACCTGCCGAACGGACCGGAGTCGACTCTGGGGTGCCTGCGCCTGGCCGTGCTGCTGGTCACCGACCAGAACGGCCGCCATGTCGTAATGATCCAGGCGCCGAGCGAACATCAGCCGAGCCTGCAAGTGGAGGTGGCCGGCCTGCCGGTCGACCTGGCCCAGCGCTTGCTCGCCGAACTGGACCAGCTGCGCGCCGACCTCAACGTCTACCGAGGCCACCTGCTCGACGTATCGCTAGATCCGATGGCTGGCGTCGTCCTGGCCTTCGCCGCCCCGCCCGGCGTCACCCGAGACGACGTCGTGCTGCCCGTCACCGTGCTGGCGCGCGTCGAGCGGCATGCCCTCGGAGTAGCCAGCCACCGGGAGGCGCTGCTGGCCACCGGGCAGCACCTCAAGCGCGGATTGCTGCTTTACGGCCCTCCCGGCACGGGCAAAACGCACACCACGCGTTACCTGCTGGGCCAGATGACCGGCTACACGCGCCTGGTCCTCACCGGCCGCTCCCTGGTCGCCGTGGGCGCGGTCACCGACCTGGCTCGCGGCCTGCTGCCCGCCGTCGTCGTGCTGGAAGACGTCGACCTGGTCGCCGAGGAACGCTCGCTCGGCCCGGCGTCGAGCCCGGTGCTGTTCGACTTGCTCGACGCCATGGACGGAGCGGCCCCCGACGCCGACCTGCTGTTCCTGCTGACCACCAACCGCGCCGACCTGCTGGAGCCTGCCCTGGCCGCGCGGCCCGGGCGGGTCGATGTCGCGGTCGAGATCTCCCTGCCGGACGCCCCGGCCAGGGAGCGCTTGCTGACCCTCTACGGCCAGAACGTGCCCTTGTCCCTGACCGAGGAGGACGTGAACCTCGCCGTTGAGCGCACCGACGGCACCACGGCCTCCTTCCTCAAGGAACTGATCCGGCGCAGCGTGCTGGAGTCCTTGCACGAGGACCCGGCGCTCACCGTGGTCACCGGAGCGCACCTGGCCCGTGCCCTCGACGACCTGCTCGACGCGGCCCAGCAGGTGACCCGTACCCTGCTCGGGGTGGGCGTCGACCCCGCCGACCTGCCGGCCGGCGGGGCGCTAACGCCCGGCCCAGGCCGGGCCTGGATGCTCCACGGCCGCCGGGCCATGGTGCGGCGCGTTACCCCGTACGGCGGCTGAGCCCGCCGGCCCAGACCTTGTCATCCCAGGCCCGCTCGACCACGGGCAGGTAGGGGCCGATGGTGATGCCATGCTCCGCGAGCCAGGCGTCGTCGCGGTAGGTGGTGGTATACCGGGCGCCGCTGTCGCACATGAGCGTGACGATCGAGCCGGCTGCTTGATCCGCGTGCATCTCGCAGGCGAGCCGCAGGGCACCAAAGACATTGGTGCCGGTTGACGGGCCGGCCGAGATGCCCAGGCGATGGCTCAGGAAGCGCATGGTCGCTACCGAGGCGCCGTCGGGCACTCCCAGCATCCGGTCGACCACGGTCGGCACGAAGGACGGCTCCGCCCGCGGCCGGCCGATGCCCTCGATGCGCGACGCGGTACCTTCCGCCGCCTGTCCCCGGTACGACGGGAGGAAGGCCGAGCCCTCGGGGTCCACGACGCACAGCCTGGTGCGGGTGCCGCGCAGCCGCAGGTACCGCCCGAACGTGGCCGCGGTGCCGCCGGTCCCGGCGCCGACGACGATCCACGACGGCACGCTGTGCGGTTCCAGGGCCATCTGGGCCAGCGTCGACTCGGCGATGTTGTTGTTGCCGCGCCAGTCCGTGGCCCGCTCGGCGTAGGTGAACTGGTCGAGGAAGTGCCCGTCCAGCTCGCGCGCCAGCCGGGCCGCGACGTCACTGACCGCGGCCGGGTCGTCGATGAGGTGGCACCGGCCGCCCTCGCGTTCGATCAGCGCGATCTTGGCCGGGCTGGTGGCGCGCGCCATCACGGCCACGAACGGCACCCCGATCAGCCGCGCGAAATAGGCCTCGGACACCGCGGTGGACCCGCTGGACGCTTCGACCACCGTCGTCGCGGGGCCGATCCATCCGTTGCAGAGCGCGTACAGGAACAGCGACCGGGCGAGCCGGTGCTTGAGCGAGCCGGTGGGGTGGGTGGACTCGTCCTTGAGGTAGAGGTCGACGGGCCCGGCCAGCGGCAGCTTGACCAGGTGCGTGTCCGCGCTCCGGCGCGAGTCGGCCTCCAGCCGGTGAACCGCCAGCGCGGTCCAGTTCCGGTCGATGGCGGTCGAAGGGTGGTAGTCAATCAGCTGGCCTTGGTCTTCATCGCCCACCAGCCCATGATGGAGGACAGGGGCGATGCATCGACTCGCATGGTCGCCCCGGCCGCGGCCGCCAGGCCGCGCCTGGCGGACGGGGGGCATGGCCGGTGAACACGTTCCCGCCCATAGGCGACTACGCATTCCTGTCCAACTGCGAGCAGAGTTGCCTGATCGCGCCCGACGGCGCGGTCGAATGGCTGTGCCTGCCGCGTCCCGACTCCCCGAGCGTCTTCGGCGCGCTGCTCGACCGGACCGGTACCCGCAGCCGACCGAGGCGGCGCTGTACTTTTCCGTCCTCGAAGCGCTGCAGAACGTCGCGAACTACGCCCATGCGTCGCAGGCCCGGGTGACACTGGGCCAGGACGGGCCGTCCCTGGTCTTCACCGTCGAGGACGACGGCACCGGCTTCGACCCGGCCACCACGCCGATGGGCATCGGGCTGCAGGGCATCGCGGACCGGCTCGCGGCGCTCGGCGGCACCATCGAGATCACCTCGGCTCCGGGCCGGGGCACCCGGGTCACCGGCCAGGTGTCGGCCGCCGGTGATGACAGCTCGCCGCCGCTGGCGGCCGCCTCCCGCGGCGCGGCACCGTTCTAGGAGGATCATGGTGGACGAGGAAACCGCGGCAGCCTACCTGCGGCGTATCGCGGTATCACCGCCGGTGACCGCGGACGCGGCGACGGTCCGGCGGCTGCACCGGGCGCATCAGATCGCGGTGCCGTTCGAGAACCTGAGCATCCACCTGTCCGAGCCGATCTCGCTGGAGGAGAGCGACCTGGTCGACAAGATCGTGCAGCGGCGCCGCGGCGGCTTCTGCTACGAGCTCAACGGACTGTTCGCGCTGCTGCTGGAGGCGCTCGGCGCCAGCGTGACCCGGGTCGCCGCGCGCGTGCACGGCGACAGCGGGTTCGGGCCGCCGTTTGACCACCTGGCGCTGATCGTGCGCCCGGCCGACGGCAGCGGCCCGTGGCTGGCGGACGTGGGCTTCGGCAGCCACAGCGACTACCCGCTGCTGCTGGACCGCCGGGACGGGCAGGACGACCCGGCCGGCGAGTTCCTGCTCGCCGACGCGCCGGGCGGGGACCTGGACGTGTTCAAGAACGGCCGCCCGCAGTACCGGATCGAGCCGCGGCAGCGGTCGTTGCCGGATTTCGTCCCGACCTGCTGGTGGCAGCAGACCTCGCCGCGGTCCCACTTCACCGAGGGCACCATCTGCTCGCGGCTCACCGAGGACGGCCGGGTCTCGATCAGCGGCCGCACGCTCATCCAGACCAGCGGCACGGCCCGCACCGAGCGGCAGCTGGACGGCGACGACGCCCTGCTCGCCGCCTACCGTGAGCACTTCGGCATCACCCTGCGCCACGTCCCGTCGCGCTCAGCGCCACCAGGGCTGGTGGCCCAGTGCTGACGGCTCCCCTTGAGCCGGGTGAGCTCCTCGGCCGTCATCACCGGGGGTGCGATGCGGTCGCCCCGTTTGGCACCTGATACGGCCACGGCACACCGCGTGTCGGGTGGCGTGATGCCTGGGCCGGGAGACTCGGCCGCCGCCGTGCCTCCGTCAGCATATGTTGACGAAATGCCGTCCGTCAGCATATGCTGACGGCATGGAAACGACTCTCCAGATCGCCGAGGGCGCGGCCAGTAACGACCCCGACGTCGGCCTGCGCGCGGTGGCTGCCCTTCGTGCGCTGGCCGAACGGCTGGAACTGCTCCAGGTCCAGCAGGCGCGGGAGCTCGGCTGGTCCTGGCAGGACATCGCCAGCCGTCTCGGCGTCACCAAGCAGACCATCCACCGCAAGTACGGCCGCCGGACCGGGAGGCGGTAATGTTCGAGCGCTTCACCGACACCGCTCGCGACGTCGTCGTCCAGGCCCAGGAAAATGCCCGCCGGCTCGGGCACAACTACATCGGCTGCGAGCACCTGCTGCTGGCCGCGGCCGCGACCGGCGAGCCGGCCAGCGCGGTCCTGCGCGACCAGGGCGTCACGCCCGAACGCGTCGAGGCGGAAATACTGCGCATCCTCGGGCGAGGCCAGAGGGCCGACCCGCTGGGCGGTATGGACCGGGAAGCGCTGGCTTTCCTGGGCATCGACCTCGACGTTGTCCGCGCCCGGATCGAGGCGGCGTTCGGCCCGGACGCCCTCACCCGCGCTGTCCCGGCCGCCTGCCGGAGCGGGAGGCCAGCCCTGGGGAAGGGGCCGCTGGCGGAGCTGACGCGCCGTCGGCGTCGCCGCCGCGCCCGCCGCAGCGCCCCCCTGCCCGCAGGCCCGTTCCGGCAACGTCCCGCTTTCCCCGGGCCCGTTCCCGGCGGCCATATCCGGTTCACGCCGCGCGCGAAAAAGAGCCTGGAGCTCTCGCTGCGCGAGGCGCAGGCGCTGCACGACAGCTACATCGGCGTCCAGCACCTCACCCTGGCCCTGCTCGCGCTGGGAGACGGCATGATACCGGTGATCCTGTCGGCCCTCGGCGCACCGGCCACACCGCTGCGCGCGGCCATCCTTGCCCGCTACCGCAAGGCCAGCTGATCCGCGCGCCTGCCTGGCGCCATTGCGCCACGCTTTTGGCCGCGAGCAACGGGAGGACACTCGGCAAGCTGCCTTTACGCAGGTTCTTCTTCAGATTGATGCTCTACTTGTGTCGCATCGAGACGTCCACGCCAAGCTCCGCCCAGACGGACCTTGGCACGAGTCCGAGGAACACCCAGCGGGTTATGAAGAATGGGCTGAGACCGAGCAATATATGGGCGTCTTCGAGCGAATTCACGCCGCAATCGAGAACAGGCAAGTGGAACTAAAGCGGGGTTGAAGAACTCTACGGCTACCGTGTCTCCAACATCTGGGCCAACCCTTGCATTCGGAAAAAGAAACTAGAAGAACGGGAAGAAGGCTGGAAAGGATTCATCGAATTGACTAGATGGCGGGAATGGCAGCGATCAATGAATGGCAATCCAGAATTTCGCTATCCAGGTCGTGAGAACGTCGGTGCGGAACTCGTGCCACCGCCGTCCTGAACCGATCCAGCGGCCCGGTGCGCCTGGACTTTCTCAGGGGGTGCTCCAGCCCGGTATCTCGCGGGGGGCGCCGAGCCGGGCGCTGATCTGCCAGGCGGCGCGGCGCACCGATTCGGCAATGGCCGGGATGCTCTCGTCGTCAATTCGTGAATCCGGCCCGGAGACGCTGATGCTCGCCACGACCGTCCCGGTCCGGTCGAAGACCGGCCCGGCCACGCAGCACAGGTGCGGCTCGAGCTCCTCGTGGTCCACGGCGTACCCGCGCTCGCGCACCTGGGCGAGGTGGCGCTTGAGCTTGTCCCGGTCGGTGATCGTCCGGCCGGTCCTGGCCTCCAGGCGGGCGCCGGGATAGCGGGCGTCGATCTCGTCGGCGTCCAGGCCGGCCAGCAGCGCCTTGCCCATCGAACTGCAGTGCGCCGGCGAGCGCTTGCCCACCCAGGAGTGCATCCGGACGGTCTGCCAGCCGTCGACGACCTCGACAGTGACCGCCTCGGCGTCCTCCAGGACGGCCAGGTGTCCCGTCTCGCCCAGGCTACGGACGAGGTCGCGCAGGTAGGGCTGGGCGGCCCGGCGCACGTCGCCTTCGGAGACGACCAGCTCGCCGAGCGTCACGAGCTTGCCGGACAGGCGGTACCGCCCGGGCTCCCCGGTCGGCTCGAGGTACCCGGCCACGGCCAGCGTGGCCGCGAGCCGGGAGGTCGTGGACCGGTGCAAGCCCAGTTGCTGCGCCATCTCCCCGATGCCGATCTCGGACCGGTCGCGCTCGAACATGTCGAGGATCTCCAGGCCGTGGAGGAGGGAGCCGATCAGTCCCTTCGCCCCGTCGGTCGTCATGCACGTCAGCGTACGTTCCGCCCCGCGTGCTGCCCGGCCCGGTATCCCATCGTCATGCCCACGGCGAGGGTGGCCCCGGGACCGGGATACCCGTCCGCCGTCCAGAACGCGGCGGCGTTGCCGGCCGCGTACAGGCCCGGGATGGGGGAGCCGTCCCCGGCCAGCACGGCGCCGTCGGTGTCGGTGACCGGCCCGCCCTTGGTCCCGATGGTCCCGGCCAGGACCTCTATCGCGTAGTAGGGCGGCCGGTCGATCGGGCCCAGGCACGGGTTCGAGCCGTCGGCGGCGATGTCCGGGTCGCCGCAGAACCGCTCGTAGGCACTCTCGCCGCGCCCGAAGTCCCGGTCGGCTCCTTCGGCGCAGGCGTGGTTCCACCGGCCGACCGTGGTCTCCAGCGCCCCGGGGCCGACGCCGATCCGGCCCGCCAGCGCGGCCAGCGAGTCACCGCAGGCGACCCAGGCCGGCACGGGCCCGTCCCGGGCCGCGCCGGGTATCGGATACCGCTGCCGGTAGCCCTCATCGAAGATGAGGTAAACGGGCCCGGCCTGCCGGTGCAACGCCTTGCCTATCTCGTTGTACGGCTGCGCTTCGTCGGCGAAACGCTGGCCGGAGGCGTTGACCATGATCTGCCGCGGCAGGCCGCGCTCCCGGACGAGTGACCGGTAGAACGGCTCGCCCAGCAGCGTCTCGCCGGGGATCGCGATCATCGGCATCCACCAGCCCTCGCCCAGGTTGTCGCTCCTGGCTCCCGCGCGCTCGGCGATGCGAAGCCCGTCACCGGTGTTGGTCGGGGGGGCGCCGCTGGCCCGCTGCGCCCGCGGCTTGAGCCGGGCCCAGAGCGGCCGGTCCCGGTCGAAGCCGCCGGTGGCCAGGATCACCGCCGACGCGCCGATCGTGGTCACCTGCCCCGCGTGCTCCAGGCACGCCGACCCGGGCCCGAAGCCGGTCAGCCGGACGCCGGTCAGCACCCGCGCCCCGGCCTTCACCACGCCGTCGAGCAGCCCGGCGACCAGGGCCACGCCGTTGGCGGCGATGCCGTCACGCTCGCGCTGGCGCAGCAGGTCCCAGTCGAACCGGTCGGGGTAACGCCAGCTCTCCCACTCGGCGAAGGACATCGGCAGGTAGCCCGGCGGGACCAGGATGCCGGCCGCCAGCGGGGTGAGCTGGCGCGTGTCGATGGGCTGGGCGTCCAGGGCCCGGCCGCCGGTCGTGGCGCCGGGCCGGGACGAGTGATAGTCCGGGTAGCGGGGGCACGCGACGAACCGGTGGGCGCTGTGCCGCTCGACGAAACGCGCCATCTCGGGCGCGGTGTCCAAGAACGCCTCGGTCATGGGGCGGTACCGGTCGCTGAACAGGCCGTCCAGGTAGGCGGCGGCGGCCTCGCGCGAGTCGGTGTCCTGGAGATGGTTACCCGGCACCCAGACCCGTCCCCCGGACAGCGCGGTCGTGCCGCCGAGCCGCTCGCCGCGCTCCACCAGGAGGACGTCGGCCCCGGCCACCGCCGCGGCCAGGGCGGCGGTCAGGCCGGCCGCGCCGCTGCCCGCCACGACCACGCCGGCCGACGGCGGCACCGACGCCGGCGCCGACCCCGACACCGACACCGACGGCGCTTCCGGCGGCGGCCTCACGGAGCCCACCCCGCGGCCGCGAGCACGGCGAGGTCGGCCGGCAGCCGGGGCTCCGGGTCGTCGCCGTCAACCAGTTCGTACACGGTGGGTCCGGCGAAGCCGATCTGGCTGAGGGCCTTCGCGAACCCGGCGAAGTCCACCTCGCCGCGGCCGGGCGAGGTGTGCGCCCACTGCCTCCGCCATGCGTCGCTGACGTGCGCGAGCGCGATGCGGTCCCCGGCCCGCCGCACTCCCTCGGCCGGGTCCTCGATGGCCAGCGCGTTGGCCACGTCGTAGGTGATGCGCAGCCGCGGGGAGGACCAGCTGTCCACGATCTCGGCCAGGTCGCCGGCCCGGCCGAGGTACCCGTACGGGCTGTTCTCCAGGGCGATCGTCACGCCGAGCGCCTCGGCCCGGGCGACCAGCCGGGTGAGGCCCTGGTCTAGGACGGCCCGCGCGGCCCCGGCGGGCGCGG
>Ga0318514_10000746_pt1 | contig 10344 bp, 9 predicted proteins | sample GRESIP176b2f18_FD_203684 | JGI IMG/M metagenome (GOLD analysis project Ga0318514, IMG submission 203684) | Tropical soil microbial communities from Luquillo Experimental Forest, Puerto Rico - GRE.SIPMG.176b2f18 | ecosystem: Environmental > Terrestrial > Soil > Tropical forest > Bulk soil...
CGCGATCCGCCCGCCGCCCCCGTGGCCCTTCGCCTCCTTGCGCACGCTGAAGACCTTGAGCGGCCGCCCCCGCGAGGTGGCGACCGCCGCGGCGACGAACGCGAGCGGGTCCGCCCCCATCGTCAGCCCGCCGATCGCGGTGGTCTCGGGCGGGGCGACGGCCAGCACCGCGTCGGCCACGAGCAGCATCGCCTCGGGCCGGCACGCGGTCTGCTTGGCGTCGAGGAACCAGCTCGTCCGCTTCCCGCTCTTCAGGGTGAACTGCCCGCGCATGACCGCGTGCTCGAGCAGGTGCCGGACGAGCGCGGCCTTCGTCGCGGGGTCGACGTCGCTCACGGGGTCGTCACCTGCGCGCCGCGCGCACCGACCCTGCCGGGTGGGCCGTGAGGCCCTCCTCGTGGAGCGCCGCGACCACCTCGTCCGCCGTGGCGTCGTCCACGACGAGCACCATCCCCACCCCGAGGTTGAACGTCCCCGCCATCTCGGCGTCGTCGACCTCGCCCACGCGCTGGATCTCGGCGAAGATCGGCGGCACCTCGACCGCCGAGCGGTCGACGGCGGCGCCGACCCCGGCCGGGAGCGCCCTGGCGAGGTTCGCGTCGATCCCGCCCCCGGTCACGTGCGCCGCGGCGTGGACTGCGCCGGGCACCGCGGCGATCGTGCGCAGCACCCCCGGCGCGTAGATCAGCGACGGCTCGAGCAGGACCTCCCCGAGGGTCCGCGTCGCCCCCGCCCACGCCGGGTCGTCGAGCGAGCGGCCCGCGCGCTCGAGCAGCACGTGGCGGGCGAGCGCGTACCCGTTCGAGCGCAGCCCCGGGGACGCGATCGCGACCAGCGCGTCGCCGTCGCGCACGCGGTCGGGGCCGAGCTGGCCGTCGCGCTCGACGACGCCCACGGCGAACCCGGCGAGGTCGAGCTGGTCCGCCGCCATGACCCCGGGGTGCTCGGCGGTCTCCCCGCCGATGAGCGCGCACCCGGCCTCCAGGCACGCGTCGTCGATCCCGGCCACGAGCTCGGCGACGCGGTCCGGGTCGAGGACGCCGACGGCCACGTAGTCGAGGAGGAAGAGCGGCTCGGCGCCCGTGCAGACGAGGTCGTCGACGCACATGGCGACGAGGTCGCGCCCGACGGTGCGCAGCGAGCCGGCGAGCCTGGCCACCTCGAGCTTGGTCCCCACCCCGTCGGTCGTGGCGACGAGCACCGGGTCGCGGTAGCCGCACGCCGCCAGGTCGAACCGGCCGGCGAACCCGCCGATCGCCCCGAGCACCCCGGGGCGGTCCGACGAGCGCAGCGCGCCGCGCAGCCGGTCCACGACCGCCTCGGCCGCGGCGACGTCGACCCCGGCGCGTGCGTAGGTGGCCGGCGTCCGCCCCCTCACGCCCCGGCCCCGGTCGCGCCCGTCACCTCGACGGGCACACGGGTCGGGTACCGGCCGGTGAGGCACGCGTCGCAGAACCCCGCGCCCGGGGCGCCGATCGCCTCGAGGAGGTGCTCGAGGGTGACGTGCTCGATCGTGTCGCACCCGAGGAAGGTGCGGACCTCCTCCATCGAGCGGTGCGACGCCAGGAGCTCGTCGCGCGTCGGCGTGTCGATGCCGTAGAAGCAGGGCCAGCGGAACGGCGGGGACGAGATCCGCAGGTGCACCTCGGCCGCCCCTGCGTCGCGCAGCATCGTCACGATCGCGCGGGTCGTCGTCCCGCGCACGATCGAGTCGTCGACCACGACCAGCCGCTTGCCCTGGATCTGCTCGCGGAGCGGGTTGAGCTTGCGGCGGACCCCACGGGCGCGCGCGACCTGGTCCGGCGCGATGAACGTGCGGCCGATGTACCGGTTCTTCACGAGGCCCTGCCCGTAGGGGATGCCGCTCGCCTCCGCGTACCCCTCGGCGGCGGGGACGCCCGAGTCGGGGACCCCCATCACGAGGTCCGCCTCGACCGGCGCCTGCGCGGCGAGCAGCGCGCCCATGCGGCGCCGCGTGCCGTGGACCTCGCGGCCGTAGAGCGACGCGTCGGGCCGCGCGAAGTAGACGAACTCGAACACGCAGAGCCGCGCGGGGTCCGCGGGCTCGAGCAGCTGCGCGCAGGTGAGCTCGGTGCCCTCGACGGTCACCAGCTCGCCCGGGGCGACCTCGCGCACGTACGTCGCGCCCATCACGTCGAGGGCCGGCGACTCCGAGGCGACCGCCCACCCCTCGGGTGCGTCGACCCCGCCGAACCGTCCCAGGCAGAGGGGGCGGAACCCGTGGGGGTCGCGCACCGCGTGGACGCGGCCTGCCTCGACCAGCACGAGGCTGAACGCGCCCTCGACGTGCGGCAGGACCGCGCCCATCGCCTCGGAGAGCGTCCACCCCTCGCCCATCTCCCGGGCGAGCAGCTCGGCGACCACGTCGGTGTCGGTGAGCAGCATCCCCGGCAGCATCCCCGCGCGCTCGGCGAGCGCCGGGGTGTTGGTGAGGTTCCCGTTGTGCGCGAGCGCGAACCCGAGCGCGCCCTGGGAGCGGAAGACCGGCTGGGCCGCGTGCCACGCCGACTCGCCCTGGGTCGAGTACCGCGTGTGCCCGATGATCTGGTCGCCGTCGAGGGCCGCGAGCGAGCGCTCGTTGAAGACCGAGGCGACGAGGCCCATGTCCTTCACGACGGTCACCGTCTCGAGGTTGGCGCTCGCCATCCCGGCCGACTCCTGGCCGCGGTGCTGGAGCGCGTACAGCGCGTCGAAGACGAGGTGCGAGACCTCGCGGCCGGGTGCGGAGACCGCGACGACGCCGCAGGCCTCCCTCACGGCGCGATCCGCCGGTCCGTCGTGGCCGACCCTCCGCGCATGCACCTCCATTCTCGCATAAGGACCCCCTCGCCCGAGCGCCGCGCGGACCGGGCCGTGGCACTGCCCGTCGGTACGCTCGCGGCCCGGAGGCCCCGTGATCGACCTGCACTGCCACTCGACGTGCTCGGACGGGACCGACGCGCCCGAGGCGCTGGCCGCCATCGCCGCCGAGGTCGGGCTCCGGGCCGTCGCCCTCACGGACCACGACACGGTCGCGGGGTTCGAGCCGTTCGCCGTCGCGTGCGCCGACCGGGGGGTGCGGCCCGTCCGGGCGGCGGAGATCTCGTGCCTCGACGAGGGCGTCGCGATGCACGTGCTGTGCTACTTCGTCTCCGGCGACGAGGCGAGCGGCCTGCGCGCGCTGCTCGCGTCGCTCGGCGCGGACCGGGCCAGCCGCAACGAGGAGCTGCTCGCGCGGCTCCGCGCCCTCGGGTACGACCGGGTGACCGACGAGGAGGTGCGCAAGGAGGTCGGCCCCGAGACCCGCTCGATCGGGCGCCCCCACGTGGCCGACGCGATCCTGCGGCTCTACCCGGAGGAGTTCCCCTCGCGCCAGGCGGTCTTCGACGGGCTGCTCGGGCGGACCGGCCGCGCGTACGTGCGCAAGGCGCGCGTCTCGGTCGCCGAGGCGAGCGCGGCGGCGCGGGCCGACGGCGCGGTGACGGCCCTCGCCCACCCCCTGATCACCCTGCTCCCCGACGTGCCGTCCGGCGCGCGGACCGACGACACCGTCGAGCGGCGCCTCGACCCGGTGCTCGCCCGGCTGCGTGACGAGGGGTTGACCGGGCTCGAGTGCCACTACGGCCGGCACGACGCGCACGAGACCGAGCTGCTCGTCGCGCTGGCGAGGCGCCACGGGCTCGTCCCGACCGGCGGGTCCGACTACCACGGCGCGACGAAGCCCGACCTCTCGCTCGGGACCGGGACCGGCCGGCTCGAGGTGCCCGACGCGCTCCTCGACGAGCTCGAGGCCGCCCGGCCCTAAGCGAGCGACGCCGAGGCCGTGGCGGCGAGCCGCGCGCGCCCGGCCTCGGTGAGCTCGAGCACCGTCGCGTCGACGAGCCCCTCGACGACGAGCCGGTCCTCGCCGGCAACGCCGAGCACCCCGACCGGGACACCCGCGGCGTGCGCGGCGAACGCGACCGCGTCGGGGTCGCGGGTGGCGACGACGAACCGGGACGGGACCTCGCAGAACAGCTCGCGATGCCCCTCGATGCCCGAGGCGTGCAGCCCCACGCCGGCCGCCACGCACAGCTCGGCCATCGCCACCGCGAGCCCGCCGGAGGAGACGTCGTGGACGGCGCGCAGCGCCGGGTCGTCCCCGCGCAGCCCCGGCGCGACGAGCTCGGTCACGAGCGCGCAGACCCTGCGGTGCGCGGTGGGGTCGAGCGGCGGGACGCGTCCCCCGCGCCGTCCTCGCCGGCGCGCCCACGCGCTCGCGCCGAGGGGGTGCGGGCGCGCGGCCGGCGCGTCGCGGCGCCCGAGCACGAGCACGGTGTCGCCCGCGGCCATCGCGAGGCCGGGGGGCGCGCCGAGCAGCTCGTCGACGAGCCCGAGCACGCCGAGCACGACCGTCGGGTCGATGTCCCTCCCCGCGTGCTCGTTGTAGAGCGAGACGTTGCCACCGATCACCGGGAGCCCGAACGCCCGGCACGCCTCGGCGAGCCCGTCGACGCACTCGCTCAGCTGCCACATGACCTCGGGGTGCTCGGGGTTGCCGAGGTTGAGGCAGTCGACGACGGCGACCGGCTCGGCGCCGACGCACGCCAGGTTCGCCACCGCCTCGGCGAGCACGAGCCCGACGCCGGCGCGGGGGTCGAGCGCGCACGCGAGCGGGTTGGAGTCCGTGGTGAGCGCGACGCCCCGCGTCGTCGCCGGGAGCCCCGGACCCGCGAGCCGGAGCAGCGCGGCGTCGCCGCCGGGCCCGACGACGGTGTTGAGGAAGAGCTGGTGGTCGTACTGCCGGTAGACCCAGGTCGGGTCGAGGAGGAGCGCCAGGAGGTCCTCGCGGCACGACCCGCGCACGACGTCGTCGGTCGGGTCGTCGGCCAGACGGGCGTCGTGGTCCGCCGGACGGCGCCGCGGCCGGTCGTAGCGGGGCGCCTCGTCGGCGAGCGCCGCCGCCGGCACCTCGGCGAGGACCGCGCCATCGAGCCCCGCGCGCACCCGCAGCCACCCGGTCGGCCCACGCGGCCCCGGCTCGGGCGCGGTCACGCGCCCGACCACCGTCGCGGCGACCTCCCACCGCTCGCAGACCTCGCGCACGGCGTCGAGGCGCGCCGGCGCGACGATGGCGAGCATGCGCTCCTGGCTCTCGGAGGTCATGACCTCGGCCGGCACCATCGCCGGCTCCCGCCGCGGCACCGCCTCGACGTCGACGTCCATCCCGAGCCCCGCGCGCGCCGCGGTCTCGCTCGTCGCGCAGGCGAGGCCCGCGCCGCCGAGGTCCTGGATCCCGACCACGAGCCCGTGCGTCACGAGCTCGAGGCACGCCTCGATGAGGCGCTTCTCCTCGTAGGGGTCCGCCACCTGGACGCTCGGCCGCTTCTCGTCGTCGAGGGTGGCCTCGCCGAACCCCGCCGAGGCGAGGACCGAGACCCCGCCGATCCCGTCGCGGCCGGTCGACGCGCCGAGCAGCACGGCGAGGTTGCCCACGCCGCTCGCCCGACCGAGCACAAGCCGGTCCACAGGGAGCGCGCCCATGCAGAGCACGTTCACGAGCGGGTTCTGCGCGTAGGAGTCGTCGAGGGTCAGCTCCCCCCCGACCGTTGGGACGCCGACCGAGTTGCCGTAGCTCGAGATGCCCGAGACCACCCCGTCGAGGAGCCAGCGCTGACGCGGGTCGGCCGGGTCGCCGAAGAACAGGGGGTCCATGACGCACAGCGGCCGGGCCCCCATGGTGAAGATGTCGCGCAGGATCCCGCCGACGCCCGTCGCCGCGCCCTGGTGCGGCTCGATCGCCGACGGGTGGTTGTGGGACTCGATCCGGAGCGCCACGGCGACCCCGTCGCCCGCGTCGACGACCCCGGCGTTCTCCCCCGGCCCCACGAGCACCCGCGCGCCCTCGGTCGGCAGCCGCGAGAGGTGGCGCCGCGACGACTTGTACGAGCAATGTTCTGACCACATGACGGCGAACAGCGCCGTCTCGAGCTCGTTCGGGTCGCGCCCGAGGACGCCCCGGACGAGCTCGAGCTCCTCGTCGGTGAGGCCGAGCGCGCGGTGCAGCGCGACCCCGGTCCCCACGCGCGCACAGTACCAACGCGCCGTCATCGCCTCGTGCGCCCGCGAGCCCCGTCGGCGCGACGCGTATGCGACGCCAAGGCGTGACGGTGTGTCGCGCTTCGGAAGGCGGCGGTTCTCCACAAGAAGTGGCACCAGAACTTTCTCCTTCGAATTGATTTGGAGACCGTGATCTGAACGGCCTAAGGTGGCAAACAACCAAACAAGGAAGTGACAAATGCCACGCGCCGCAGCGAAGACGACGTCGAAGAGGGCCTCCAGCCGGCCCGCAAAGAAGGCGTCGGCCAAGCCGCGCGGCATGTCATCGGCGCACAAGGCGGCGCTGGCGCAGGGGCGGCGTGAGTCCCGCGCGATTAACAAGTATCTGGCTGCGCTCAAAGCGGGCAAGGGCAAGCGCGGCCGGAAGCGGACCCCCACGTCCATCGAGGCGCGTCTTTCGAAGATATCGAGGATGTTCGAGACCGCCACGCCGATGCAGCAGCTGGAGCTCACCCAGGAGCGCATGAACCTGGAGGCCGAGAAGGTCCGGCTCGAGACGCGCGCCGACCTCTCCGCGCTCGAGAAGGAGTTCATCTCGGTGGCCAAGGGGTACGCCGCGCGGCGCGGGATCTCCTACACGGCGTTCCGCTCGATGGGGGTCTCGGCCGACGTCCTCACCAAGGCCGGCGTCCGCCGCGCGCGGGGCTGACCCGCCCCCGGCGCGCCCGGCTCAGACCCTGACGGGGAGCGAGGCGAGCAGGCCGTCGAGGAGCACGAGCCCGTCCGCGGAGCCGAGCAGGGGGTCGCTCGCGCGCTCGGGGTGGGGCATGAGCCCGACGACGTTGCCGCGATCGTTCGCGATCCCGGCGATGTCGTCCACCGAGCCGTTCGGGTTCTCGGTGTAGCGCAGCACGACGCGGTCGTCGCGCCGCAGCCTCGCCAGCGTCGCGTCGTCGCACGCGTACGCGCCGGCGAAGTGGTTGATCGGGATCGTGAGGTGCTGGCCGACCGACGCGGTCGCGGTGAGGACCGAGCCGGTGGAGGCGACCTCGAGGCCGACGGGCTGGCAGAGGAACGTGAGCCCGGCGTTGCGCTGGAGGGCGCCCGGCAGGAGCCCCGCCTCGCACAGCACCTGGAACCCGTTGCAGATCCCGATGACCGGGCCGCCCGCCTCGGCGAGGGACCGCACCGCCGCCATCACCGGCGAGAACCGGGCGATGGCGCCCGGGCGCAGGTAGTCGCCGTGGGCGAACCCGCCGGGGAGCACCACCGCGTCGAGGTCGTCGAGGTCGCGCTCGTGGTGCCAGACCGGCCGGACGTCCGCGCCCCGGCGCTGGAGCGCGGTCATGGCGTCGTACTCGCAGTTGGTCCCGGGGAAGACGACGACCCCGACGGTGGGGGGCATCAGCCCGCGACCAGCTCGACGGTGGCGCGCTCGAGCACCGGGTTCGCCAGCAGGCGGTCGGCCAGCGACTGGGCGACCGCGCGCGCGTCCGCCTCGCTCTCGGCGTCGACCGCGAGGCGGAAGGACCGCCCGGCGCGGACGTGCGAGACGCCCTCGAACCCGAGCGCGGGGAGCGCCCGCTCGATCGTGGCGCCCTCGGGGTCTGCGATGCCGTCGCGGAGCGTCACCTCGACGCGCGCGTCGAACCTCACGGCGTGTGACCGTACCAGTCGTCCAGCGAGCGGCCCGTCACGCGCTCGTAGCACTCGACGTACCGACGCGACGTCGCCGCGACGACGTCTGCGGGCACCACCGGCGGCGGCGGGGTGCGGTCCCAGGGGAGGCCCGCGAGCCAGTCCCGGAACGGCTGCTTGTCGAACGCCGCGGGCACCTCGCCGGGGACGATCGAGCTCTCGAGCCAGATCCGGGAGGAGTCCGGCGTCACCACCTCGTCGCAGAGCACGAGCTCGCCGTCGACGAGCCCGAGCTCGAACTTGGTGTCCGCGAGCACGAGCCCGGCGCGCGCCACGTCGCGCGCCGCGACCTCGAAGACCGCGAGGCTGACGTCGCGCAGCCGGCCGGCGAGCTCGGCGCCGACGAGGGCGGCGGCCTCGTCGAAGGAGAGGTTGACGTCGTGGCCCGCGGTGGCCTTGGTCGAGGGCGTGAAGAGGGGCACCTCGAGCTCGTCGGCGAGCACCAGGCCCCTCGGAGCGGGCGTCGAGTGGATCGTCCCGCGCTCGCGGTACTCCTCGAACGCCTGGCCGGCGAGGCGCGCACGCACGATGCACTCGAGCGGGACCATCTCGGCGCGCCGCTGGAGCGTCGCGCGGCCGTGGAGGGCCCGCTCCGCGTCGAACCCGGGCACGTCGGCGGCGATGACGGCCGGGTCGCAGGTGAGGTGCGCGCACGCGACGACGTCGGCGAGGCGCTCGCACCAGAACGAGGTCATGGCGGTCAGCACCCGGCCCTTCTCAGGGATGGGCTCGCCCATCACGACGTCGAACGCCGAGAGCCGGTCAGAGGTGATGAGCAGGATCCGGCCCTCCCCGACCTCGTAGAGGTCGCGGACCTTGCCGGTGTGCAGGTGCGGGAGCGTCGCGAGCGCGCCGGCGGTCACAGCCCCTCGATCGCCTTGAGGAAGCGGGTGCGGTGCCGCAGCAGCCGGTCGAGGTCGAACGCGTCGTCGAGCGCCGCCGCGTCGAGCGGGACCTCCGGGTCCGCCTCGAGGACCTCGCGCAGCGACCTGCCCGACGAGGCGGCCTCGGTGGCGTCGCGCTGGACGATCCGGTACGCGTCGTCGCGCGGGCTCCCCGCCCGGACGAGCGCGAGGAGCACGGCCTGCGAGTAGACGAGGCCGTGGCTCGTGACCTCCAGGTGGTGACGCGCGCGGCCCGCGTCGACCACGAGGCCCGTTGCGAGCTCGGTGGCGCCCCGCAGGACGAACCCCGTGAGCTGGAGCGCGTCCGGCAGCACGATCCGTTCCACCGAGCTGTGCGAGATGTCGCGCTCGTGCCAGAGCGCCACGTCCTCGAGGCCCGGCACGACGGCCCCGCGAAGGACCCGCGCGAGCCCGCACAGCCGCTCGGACAGGACCGGGTTGCGCTTGTGGGGCATCGCCGACGACCCCTTCTGCCCCTCGGCGAACGGCTCGGAGACCTCCCCCACCTCGCTGCGCGCGAGCAGCCGCACCTCGGTCGCGAACGCCTCGACGGTCGCGCCCGTCGACGCGCACGCGTAGAGGACCTCGGCGTGCCGGTCGCGCGCGATGACCTGCGTGGCGGGCACCGGCTCGAGGCCGAGGGCCGCGCAGACGCGAGCCTCCACCTCGGGGTCGAGCGCCGAGTACGTGCCCACCGCGCCGGAGAGCTTCCCGACGGCGATCGCGGCCCGCGCCCGGGCGAGGCGGGTCCGGTCCCGGTCCGCCTGCAGCGCGAGGAGGGCGAACTTCGCGCCGAACGTCGTCGGCTCGGCCAGCATGCCGTGGGTCCGGCCCGCCACCGGCACGTCGATCGTCTCCCGGGCGCGCCCGGCGAGCGCCGCGGCGAGCGAGGTCGCGTCGCGGACCAGGATCTCGAGCGCTCGGGTGCACTGCAGGGAGAGCGCGGTGTCCACGACGTCCGAGGAGGTGAGCCCGAAGTGGAGCCACGCCGCCTCGGGCACGCCCGCCCGCGCCTGCACAACGTCGACGAACGCGGCGGTGTCGTGCCGGGTGACCGCCTCGCGCGCCTCGATCTCCTCGACGAGCCCGGGGTCGACGCGCGGGGCGGCGGCCCGGACCGCGGCCGCGACCCCCGTCGGGACCTCCCCGACCGCCTCCATCGCCGCGAGCGCGAGCAGCTCGACCTCGAGCATGGCGGCGACGCGCGCCTCGTCGGTGAAGAGCGCCGCGAGGTCCGGCGGCGCGTACCGGGGGATCACGCGGCCACGTCCGAGCGCACCTGGCAGCCCTCGAAGGAGATCCGCGCGACCCCGGCGTAGGCGAGCTCGCGCGCCTCGGCCACGGTCGGCGCGAGCGCGGTCACGGCCAGCGCCCGGCCGCCCGCGACCGCGAACCGCGTCCCCTCCCTGCGCGTCGCGGCGTGGTGGACGACGACGCCGTCGAGGGGGTCGGCGAGCTGGCCGTCCGCTGCGAGCCCGCGGATCACCGCGCCGGTCCGGGGGGCGGCCGGGTACCCGGGCGCGGCGAGCACGACGGTGACCGCCGCGTCCGGCACGAACCTGGGGACGGTGCGCAGGGACCCGCCGGCCACCGCCTCGAGCAGGTCGAACGGGTCGTCGGCGAGCCTCGGGACCACGACCTGGGTCTCGGGGTCGCCGAACCGCACGTTGAGCTCGAGCACCGAGGCCGCGCCGCGGTCGAC
>Ga0318514_10000749_pt1 | contig 10338 bp, 7 predicted proteins | sample GRESIP176b2f18_FD_203684 | JGI IMG/M metagenome (GOLD analysis project Ga0318514, IMG submission 203684) | Tropical soil microbial communities from Luquillo Experimental Forest, Puerto Rico - GRE.SIPMG.176b2f18 | ecosystem: Environmental > Terrestrial > Soil > Tropical forest > Bulk soil...
GGGCGTAGCCGACCGGCACGGAAATCCACAGCGAACGGTCGGAGCCACCGGCTTCCAGCAGCAGCACCCGTCGCGTGCCGTCCGCCGTCAGGCGGTTGGCGAGCACGCAGCCGGCGGTGCCGGCACCTACGATGATGTAGTCATACTCGTTCATCTCGTGTAAACACCGGCTGCATGAAGCTGACCGACATCCGCACCTTCGTCGCCGGCAACCCGCAACCGGGCGTCGGCGGACGTTATTTCGTGTTCGTCAGGCTGACCACCGATCACAACGTGCACGGGGTCGGCGAAGCGTACTGCCTGCCGTTTCACCCGCGGGTGGTGACGCGCATGCTCGAGGACGTCTTCGAGCGCTACTTTCGTGAGCACGACCCGCACGACATCGAGTCGCTCTGGCGGCGTGTCTACAGCGCCGGCTACTCCCAGCACCCGGACCTGTCGCTGATGGCGGTGCTGTCGGCGCTCGAGATGGCCTGCTGGGACATCATCGGCAAGGAAGCGGGTCAGCCGGTGTACAAGCTCCTCGGCGGCCGGGTGCACGAGCGGCTGCGCTCCTACACATACATCTATGCGCGCCCCGGGGATGAGACCGACGTCTACCAGGACCCCGATCTCGCCGCCGAGCGCGCGGCCGAGTACGTCGCCCAGGGCTTCACGGCCCTGAAGTTCGATCCCGCAGGTCCCTACACCGCGTTCGATGGCCGGCAGCTTTCGCTCGAGGCGTTGGATCTTTCCGAGCGTTTCATGCGGCAGCTGCGCGCTGCGGTCGGCGCCCGGGCGGATCTGCTCTTCGGCACCCACGGGCAGATGACCGCCGCCGGCGCGATCCGCCTCGCGCGGCGCCTCGAGCCCTACGATCCGCTCTGGTTCGAGGAGCCGGTGCCGCCGGATGCGCCGGAGGAAATGGCCAAGGTTGCACGCGCGACCTCCATCCCGATCGCGGCCGGCGAGCGCCTTGCGACCAAGTACGACTTTGCCCGCCTGCTGCGCGCGGGCGCCGCCGCGATTCTGCAGATGAACCTCGGCCGGGTCGGCGGCATTCTCGAGGCGAAGAAGATCGCCGCGCTCGCGGAGGTCGATCACGTGCAGCTCGCGCCGCACCTCTACTGCGGCCCGGTGGTGGGCGCGGCCAACATCCAGCTCGCAACCTGCAGCCCGAACTTCCTCATCCTCGAGGGCATCGAGCGCTGGCAGGGGTTTCATGCGCAGGTGCTGATGAAGCCAATTCGCTGGGAGGCGGGCTACGTCATCCCGCCGACCGAGCCCGGCCTCGGCGTCGAGCTCAACGAGGCGGTGATCGCGCAGCACCCGTATCACGGCGACCGGCTGCACCTCGAGATGGCCGGAAAGCCCCTCGGGTGACCTCACGCGTAGGCCGTCCAGATCGTCTTCAGGTCGCAGTACTTGTCGATGGCATGCGGGGAGCGGTCGCGCCCGAACCCCGACAGCTTGAACCCGCCGAAGGGCGTTGCCATGGTGGAGCGGTCGAAGGCGTTCACCCACACGGTGCCGCCGCGCAGCGCGGCAGACATCCGGTGCGCGACGTTCATGTCCTGCGTCCACACCGCGGCGGCGAGCCCGTAGGGCGTGTCGTTCGCGAGGCGCAGGGCCTCGGCCTCGTCCTCGAAGCTCATCACCGCGAGCACCGGGCCGAAGATCTCCTCGCGTGCAACTTTCATTTCCGGCCGCACGTCATCGAGCACGGTCGCCTCGACGTAAAAGCCTCCCGTGTCCTTGAGCGCCTGATGGCCCCCGAGCGCCAGACGCGCGCCATCCGCCACGCCGCCTTCGATGTAGCCCAGCACGCGCTGCATGTGCCCCTGATCGATGAGGGCACCCATCTGCGTCCCGGACTCCAGCGGGTGCCCGAGAGTGATGGTGGCGGTGACGCGGCGGATGGCCTCCAGCAGCGGTTCGCGCACCGCGCGGTGCACGATCAGCCGTGAGCCCGCGTGACAGGTCTGGCCGCTGTTGTAGTAGACGCCCCAGGCGATGCCGGAGGCGGCCGCCTCGAGATCCGCGTCCGCGAACACCACCTGTGGCGTCTTCCCGCCGAGCTCGAGCGCCACGCGCTTCAGATTGGAATCGGCCGCGTAGCGCAGCATCAGCCGCCCGACCTCGGTCGAGCCCGTGAAGGTGATGAGATCGACGTCGCGGTGCAGTGCGAGTGCCTTGCCGGCTTCCTCGCCATAGCCCGGCACGACGTTGAAGGTCCCCGGCGGCACGCCGGCCTCAAGGGCGAGCTGCGCCAGGCGGATCGCGGAGAGCGGCGACTGCTCCGCGGGCTTCAGCACCACCGAGTTCCCGGTCAGGAGCGCCGGCCCCACCTTCCAGCAGCTGATGATGAGCGGATAGTTCCAGGGGACGATCGCGCCGACCACGCCGAGCGGCTCGCGGCGGATGAGCGCCAGGTCGTTGGCTCCTGTCGGCGCGACCTCGTCATAGAGCTTGTCGGCAAACTCAGCGTAGTACTCGATGCAGTCGGCGCTGTTGGCGACATCGACGCTCAATGAATTCGCGATTGGCTTGCCGACATCGCGCGTCTCGAGAAGCGCCAGGTGCTCGAGGTCCGCGCGGATGGCCTCGGCGAAGCGCCGCAGGATGCGCTTGCGCTCCCGCGGTTCGAGACGCCGCCAGGGACCGCTCTCGAAGCTCGCCCGCGCAGAAGCGACGGCGGCATCGACATCGGCCGCCGCGCCGCGCGCCACCTCGGCTATGGTGCGGCCGTCGATCGGGCTCACGTCCTCGAACACGCGCCCGTCCGCAGCCGCCACCGCGCGGCCGCCGATGATGGCCCGGCCCTCGGGCTGCAGGCTTGCAGACAGGCGTTCCCAGGCGCTCCGGTCGCGCCGGACGGCGGGGGTACTCATGAGGTTGAAGCTTCCACGGTTGCGGTGGCTCCGGCAGCCTAGAAATTGAATAGCCCCATCGAAAAGAGGCATCGGCCCAGCGGGGGCGCTGATTAGAATGTAGCGCGCCCCGAACGAGTGCACAGCATTTTCACGCCGCCGGAGACCAGAATGGCAGCCAAAGCGAAATCCAAGGCAAAGAAGAGCACGAAGAAGCCGGTGCGCAGCACCCGGACCAGCCAGCGCGGTACGCCTGCCGCGCGCGGCAACGGCGCATCGCGCGACCTGCTGGCGCGCCTGGCAGACGGGGCGGTGGTGTGCGCGGAAGGTTATGTGTTCGAGCTCGAGCGTCGGGGTTATCTCCAGGCTGGCTCCTTCGTCCCCGAAGTGCTGTTCGAGCACCCGGAGGTGGTCGAGCAGCTCCACATGGACTTCGTGCACGCGGGCTCCGATGTCACGCAGGCGCTCACCTACTACGTGCACCGCGAGAAGCTGCGGGTCATCGGGCGCGAGAAGGACCTGGTGCCGATGAATCGCGCCGCACTCGGCATCGCCAAACGCGTCGCACGGCGCACCGGGACGCTCTTCGCCGGGGACCTCTGCAACACCAACATCTACGACCCTGCCGACAGCAAGGCGATCAAGGAGGTCGAGCGGATCTTCGACGAGCAGGTTGGCTGGGCGGTGGAGGCGGGCGTCGATTACTTCGTGGCCGAGACTCTCGGCTGGGTGGGTGAAGCGCAGATTGCGCTCAAGGCCATCCGCCGCCAGTCGAAGGTTCCGGCAGTCGTCACCTTCGCCATGCACCAGGAGGAGCTGACGCGGGATGGGCTCACCCCCGCGCAGGCCTGCCAGCGCATGGAAGAGGCGGGCGCCGATGTCGTAGGCCTCAACTGCCACCGCGGACCGCGCACCATGCTGCCGCTGCTCAAGGAGATCCGCGCCGCGGTGAAATGCCACGTCGCCGGGCTGCCAGTGCCTTACCGCACCCACCCGGCGCAACCGTCCTTCATGGCGCTCAGGGATCCGTGCTGTGGGGACCGGATGGCGTTTCCCGACGGGCTCGATCCCTTCCTGGCAACACGCTCGGAGATCTTCGATTTCGGACGCGAGGCGTTCGACGCCGGCATCCGCTATCTCGGGGTATGCTGCGGCGCGGGACCGCATCACATCCGCGCGCTCGCCGAGAGTCTCGGCCGCCATCCGCCGGCGAGCCGCTACAGCAAGGACATGTCGAAGCACGCCTTCTTCGGCACCGACAAGCGGATCCGCCAGATCCAGATCGACTATCGCGACAAGGCCTGAGCACGGTGTGAGGTATTCGGGGCTGGCACTCCTGCGCGGTGCGCTCACCCGGCACCGCCAGTGGCCGCAGGCGTGGCGCTCCCCGCAACCGAAAGCCGCCTACGACATCGTCATCGTGGGCGGGGGCGGGCACGGGCTGGCCGCCGCCTACTACCTGGCGAAGAACCATGGCATCCGCAATGTGGCGGTGGTGGAGCGCGGCTGGCTCGGCGGTGGCAACACCGGCCGCAACACCACAGTCGTACGCTCCAACTACCTCTATCCCGAGAGCGCGCGGCTCTACGACTTCTCCCTGAAGCTCTACGAGGGCCTCTCGCGCGAGCTCAACTACAACGTCATGCTGAGCCAGCGCGGGCACGTGATGCTGGCGCACACTCGTCACGATCTCGAGTCGATCGCCCGCTGGGCGAATGCGATGCACATGAATGGCATCGAGGCCGAGCTCCTGACACGTGAGGCGGTGGGCGAGATCATTCCGGCGCTCGATCTGTCGCCCGAGGCGCGCTATCCGGTGCTCGGCGGCTTCATGCAGCGTCGCGGCGGCACCGCGCGCCACGACGCGGTCGCCTGGGGTTATGCCCGTGCCGCGGACGCCCTCGGGGTGGATATCCTGCAGGAGTGCGAAGTGACCGGCTTCACCCGCGGGTCCGGCGGCCGCGTCACCGGGGTCGAGACTCACCGCGGGCCCATCAAAGCCGAGCGCGTCGGCATCGCCGCCGCCGGCCACAGCTCCGTACTCGCACGGCTCGCCGGCTTCCGGCTCCCGGTGACGAGCTATGCGCTGCAGGCGCTGGTCACCGAGCCGCTGAAGCCGCGGCTCGACAAGGTGGTGATCTCGCCCGGCACGGGCGCCTACGTCAGTCAGTCGGACAAGGGCGAGATGGTGATCGGCGGCAGCCTGGATCTCTTCCCCTCGTATGCGCAGCGCGGCAGCTTTGCGGTGCTGCAGAGTGTCGTGGCGGCGACACTCGCGCTCTTTCCCTCCTTCAGCCGGCTGCGCCTGCTGCGCCAGTGGGCCGGCATCGTCGATGTGGTGCACGACTCGAGTCCGATCATCGGCGCAACGCCGGTGCCGGGGCTCTACATCAACTGCGGCTGGGGTACGGGTGGTTTCAAAGCCATTCCCGCAGGCGGCTGGACCTTCGCCCACGTGCTCGCCACGGGCCGCAACCACGAGCTCGCTGAGCCCTTCCAGCTCGAGCGCTTCATCACCGGCCGCCTGATCGATGAGGCGGCTGCCAGCGGCATCGCCCACTGAGCCGGCGGAATGAGACGCGCATGATGCAGCTTCGTTGCCCATGGTGTGGCGCGCGTGATGAGCAGGAGTTCGTCTGCGGGGGCACCACGCATATCCGCCGGCCTGATCTTGCTGCCAGCGATGTTGCCTGGGGTGAGTACCTTTTCTTCCGTGACAACCCCAGGGGCGTACATCTCGAGCGCTGGCGCCACGCGTATGGCTGCGGCTGCTGGTTCAACATCGCCCGGCACACCGTGACGCACGAGGTGTTGGCGGTGTACGGCATCGACGAGCTCCCGCCGGCGTTGAGCGGAGTCCCGTGAGCCATCGTCTCGAAGCACCCGCCGGTGCCCGGATCGATCGCACGCACCCGCTCAGCTTCACTTTCAACGGGCGTGCCTACAGCGGCTTCAATGGCGACACGCTGGCCTCGGCGCTGCTCGCGAACGACGTGCGACTCCTCGGTCGCAGCTTCAAGCTCCACCGTCCACGCGGCGTCTTCAGTTGCGGAGTGGAGGAGCCGAACGCCATCGTCGATGTGGGAGCGCACGGACGCCGCACCCCGAATGTGCGCGCGACGCTCCTGCCGCTCGTACAGGGACTCAGCGCCACCAGCGTCAATTGCTGGCCGAGCGTCGGCTTCGATGTCGGCGCGCTCACCGGAGCGTTCGCTGCGCTCCTGCCGGCGGGCTTCTATTACAAGACCTTCAAGTGGCCGAGCTGGCGAGTGTTCGAGCCCGCGATCCGGCGCATGGCGGGTCTGGGAACCGCCCCGAGCGATCCCGATCCCGATCATTACGAGGAACTCGCCGCCGAGGCCGACGTGCTCGTCGTCGGCGGGGGCGACGCCGGGCTCGCCGCCGCGGCCGCGGCGGCGCGCGCCGGGGCGCGGACGCTGCTGCTCGAGGGCAGTTCGACCCTGGGCGGCGCGCGTGCCTTCCGCAAGAACCCCGACGAGGGGCTCGCTGCGGGCGCGCAAGCGGCGGGGGTGAGAGTACTGACGCGTGCTGTCGCCTTCGGCGTGTACGACCACAACCTCGTGTGCGCCGTGGAGAGCGTGGACCGCGAAGGCGCTGAGGATCTGCCCGCTTCCGGGCTGCGTGAGCGGCTCTGGAGGATCCGCGCGCGGACCATCATCGCGGCGACCGGCGCCTTCGAGCGGCCGCTCGTCTTTCCCGACAACGACCGCCCCGGCGTCATGCTCGCCGGCGCCGCGCTCGAGTACGCACTCGCTTACGGCGTCGCCTGCGGGCGCCGCGTGGTCATCGCCGCGGCGTGCGATTCGGCCTACGCGACCGCTGCCGCGCTGGGTGGCGCCGGCATGGACGTCATGGCCATCGTGGAGCGGCGTGCGCAGGCGCCCGCGGCCACCGAGGCGCGCGGCATTCGCGTCATGACTGGCGCCGCCGTTACGGGGGTCATCGGCAGGCGCGCGGTGCGTGGCTGCCACGTGGAGGCAGCGACGGGAAATCGTGCGGATCGTCCACACCGCGAGCGGCTCGACTGCGACCTCATCCTGACCGCCGGCGGCTTGGCACCGGCGGTGCACCTGCATTCGCAGGCCGGCGGCCGGTTGCGCTGGCTCGCAGAGGAGGCGATGTTCGTCCCGGACGGCGCAGCGCCCGGCTTCGTGAGCGTCGGGGCGTGTGCCGGGGTCTTCGATCGTGATGCCGCGCGTGCGCATGCGACCGCGGTAGGGGAGGCGGTTGCGCGCGGGCAGCCGCCGCCCGCGGCGCCACTCGGTGGCGGCGGCAGCGCGGCGGTGTTTGCACCGCTCGCCGGCGTGCGCGGCAAGCAGTTCGTTGACCTGCAGAACGATGTCTCGGTGCAGGACGTGCAGCTCGCGGCGCGCGAGAACTACCGTTCGGTCGAGCACCTGAAACGCTACACCACGACCGGCATGGGGACCGACCAGGGCAAGACGAGCAACATCAATGCGCTGCTGCTGATGGGCGCGTACACCGATCGCGCACCCGCGGAAGTGGGTACGACGCGCTTTCGGCCGCCGTTTGCACCCGTGACGTTGGGAGCGATTGCCGGGCGCCGCGCCGCGTCTCTCTACCGGCCGCTCCGGGAGCTGCCCGCCCGCGCCTGGCATGCCGAGCGGGGCGCGCTCTTTGAGTCGTACGGCGACTGGCGGCGTCCCGCGGCGTACCCGCAGGCGGGTGAGTCGGTCGAAGCCGCGGCGCATCGCGAGGCGGGCATCGTTCGCGAGCGCGCCGGCCTCTACGACGGCTCGCCGCTCGGCAAACTCGAGATCTACGGTCCCGACGCCGCGCAGTTCCTCGATCTGATGTACGTCGGCACGATGTCGACACTCGCCATCGGTCAGGCCCGCTACGGGGTGCTGCTGAACGAGCACGGTACGCTCGTCGATGACGGCATCGTGGTGCGCCTCGCTGAGCAGCACTACTGGGTCAACACCAGTACGGCGGGTGCCGAGCGCACCGCCGCGGCCTTCGAGGAATGGCTGCAGTGCGAGTTCGTCACGCTGCGCGTGCTGGTGACGCCGGTCACATCGAGATGGGCGAACGTCACGGTTGCGGGTCCGCGCGCCTGGCGGTGGCTCGAGAGCGTCGGGTTCGACGCGACGCTCGCGCCTGCCAGCATGAAGCACATGACGATGCGCGCGGCTCTCCTCGATGGGATGCCGCTGCGAGTGCTGCGCGCGAGCTTCAGCGGCGAGCTCGGCTATGAAGTGAACCTCCCCGCCGATCACGCCGTGCCGCTGTTCGCGCGGCTGTGGGAGCGGTCGGCCGAGATCGGCGCGGTGCTCTATGGCATCGAGGCGCTGCAGGTGCTGCGCGTCGAGAAAGGCTACCTGCACATCGGTACAGACACCGACGGGACGACACTTCCTGCGGACGTCGGCCTCGCGCGCGGCATCGATCGCAAGGCCGCGGCGTTCGTCGGCCGGCGCTCGCTCTCGCGGCCGGGCGCCTGCGATCCGGAACGGTTGCAGCTGGTGGGACTGCGCCCGGTCGATGGCCGCACGCCGCTGCCGGTCGGCGCGCACATCGGCCCGCACGCCCCGCCGGCACCGATCGATGGCCGGGTCACTTCCAGCTGCCTGAGCCCCGCCCTCGGACACCCGATCGCACTCGCGCTCCTGACGCGCGGCTCACAGCGGATCGGCGAGCGCGTGGTGATGTACCACCTCGGCGCTGCAATTCCCGCGCAAGTGGTCCGGACCCCGTTCTTCGACCCGGAAGGCCGGCGCGTGCATGGCTGAGTATCCCGACACCTCCCGCATCGCGAGCGCCGATCTGGTTGCGTGCGTGGAAGAGACGATGCACGTCGCGACGCTCCGCTATTTCACGCGCGACGGCCCGTTTGGGGACGCGGTCCGCGGCGCGACCGGCATGCCGCTGCCCGCGGCGCTCGAGGCACGCGACGAGGCGCAGCTCATCCTCGCCTGGCGTAGCCCCACGGAGACGCTCTGCATCACGAGAAGCGCCACGCGGCTGGCGGAGTTCGGCGCGAGGCTCGCCGCTTGCGCCGAGGGCTGCATGGTGGAGCTCACCGGGGGACTTCGCGTCGTGCGCCTCACCGGGCTCGGAATCGCGGATCTCCTGTGTCGCCTCGGTGGCGCGGCGTCCGTGCCCGCCCCGGGCGAGGCGAGGCGCAGCCGCATGGCCGATGTGCCGGTGCTCGCGATCTCGCTGCGCGCCGGGGAGACGCTGCTCGTCGTCGACCGCGTCTATCTCCCGCACCTGCTCGGGTGGATCCGCGAGACGCTGCTCGATTTCGGGACGAGCCGATGACCGCGCGATTCCAGCCGTTGCGCCCGTGCGCCCCCTCACCGATTGGGGAGAAGCGCACGCGCGAGCGCCTGGTGCCAGCCGGCAAGCAGGGCGGCGCGCCGCGCCTGGTGCATGCGGGGCTCGAACACCGCGGCGGTGCCGGACCGTGCGGCCAGCGAGCCGAGGTCCGGCCATACGCCGGTGGCAAGGCCCGCAAGGAACGCGGCACCGAGCGCTGTCGTCTCGAGCTCGGCCGGCCGCTCGACGCGCGCCTGGAGGATGTCCGCGAGGAATTGACAGAGCCAGTCGTTCGCCGCCATGCCACCGTCGATGCGGATCGCGGCCGGGGGTTGCGCGCCATCGCGCTGCATGGCCTCGGTGAGATCGAGCGTCTGATAAGCCACCGCTTCGAGCGCTGCACGGGCGATGTGTGCGGCCGAGGTATCGAGCGTGAGTCCGCAGAGGAGTGCGCGGGCGCCCGGGTCCCAGTGCGGCGCACCGAGTCCGACGAAAGCCGGCACCAGGTACACACCGTGATCATCGGGGAGACGCGCGGCGAGCACGGCGGTCTCCGAGGCGCTTTCGAGGACCTTGAGCCCATCGCGCAGCCACTTGACCGCAGCGCCGGCGACGAAGATCGAGCCTTCGAGCGCATAGGCGATGCGACCGCCGATGCGGTAGGCGGGCGTCGTGAGCAATCGATTGGTGGAGGTGACCGCGACCGCACCGGTGTTGAGAAGCAGGAAGCACCCGGTGCCGTAGGTGGATTTGGCCATGCCGGGCCGGAAACACGCCTGGCCGATGAGCGCCGCCTGCTGATCGCCGGCGATACCGGCGATCGGCAGCTGCGGCCCAAAGAGCCCGGGCTCTGTCGCGCCGTAGACCTCGCTGCTGTCGCGCACCTCCGGGAGGAGCGCGCGCGGGACGCGCAGCAGGCGCAGCAGCTCCTCGTCCCAACACTGCGCATGGATGTCATACAGCAGCGTCCGCGAGGCGTTGGTGACATCGGTCGCATGCACGCGCCCGCCCGTCAGGCGCCAGAGGAGGAACGTGTCGATCGTCCCGAAGGCGAGCTCGCCGCGCTCCGCACGCACCCGGGCGCCCGGCACGTGGTCCAGTATCCAGCCCACCTTGGTGCCGGAGAAGTACGGATCGAGCAGGAGTCCGGTCCTGCGCCGCACGAGCTCCTCTGCACCCTCACTCT
>Ga0318514_10000758_pt1 | contig 10283 bp, 10 predicted proteins | sample GRESIP176b2f18_FD_203684 | JGI IMG/M metagenome (GOLD analysis project Ga0318514, IMG submission 203684) | Tropical soil microbial communities from Luquillo Experimental Forest, Puerto Rico - GRE.SIPMG.176b2f18 | ecosystem: Environmental > Terrestrial > Soil > Tropical forest > Bulk soil...
CAGGGCCGGCGCGGGCGCTGCCGACGGCACCGCGGCGGCGACGCCGGCCGCGGCCTGCCCGCCGGACGCCGCCTGCCGGGCGGTGGCCGCGGCCGGGGCAGCAGCGCGGCCGGGCATCCACCGCATCACGACGAGCGCGCCGAGCAGCGTGATCGCCGCCGAGATCAGCGTGGTGAGGTGCATGGCGTGCACGAACGAGGTGTCGGCCAACCGCGCAAGTTCCCGGCCAGCCGGGCCGAGCCTGGCGGCTACCGCATGGCTGGCGGTGATCGAGCTGGTGGCCGCGCTCCGCACGCCGGCGGGCAGGGCGCCCAGGTGCGGGCCGAGCTCGCTGCGGTAGGCCTGCGCCAGGATGGAGCCCAGGACGGCCACCCCGAGGGCCCCGGAGACCTGCCGGGCGGTGTTGGTGAGCGCGGAACCGGCGCCCGCGCGCTCCCTGGGCACCACCGACATGACCGCCTCGGTGGCCGGCGGCATGACCATGCCCATCCCCGCGCCCTGGATGAAGAACGCGACGGCGAGCACCCAGATGGGCGTGGTGACGTTCAGCAGCTGGTAGCACGCCAGCGCGAGGGTGACCAGCAGCAGGCCGCTCGCCACGACCCGCTTGGCGCCGAACCGCCGGACCAGGGCCGCGCTGCGCGGGGCCGTCAGCATCTGCGCCACGGCGAACGCCAGCGAGAAGGCGCCCGCCCGCAGCGGGGTGTACCCGCGGACGCTCTGCAGGTAGAAGCTCAGGAAGAACAGGGCGCCCATCATCCCGAAGAACACCAGCGCCAGCGCGCCGATGGCGGACGACAGCCGCGGGTCACGGAACAGCCGCACGTCCAGCGACGGGTACCGGATCCGGGCCTCGTACCAGGCGAAGAACGCGAGCACCGCCAGCCCGCCGAGCGCCGGGCCGAGCACATCCGGGTGCACCCAGGAGCCCTTCTCGCCGCCCTGGATGATGCCGTAGACGAGAAGCACCAGGCCGGCGATGGAGGCGAGCACGCCCACGAAGTCGATCCGGCCCGGGTTGGGGTTCTTCGACTCGGGCACCAGCAGCGCGATCGCCACCACGCTCGCCGCGCAGAACGGCACGTTGATCAGGAATACCGAGCCCCACCAGAAGTGGGCGAGGAGCAGGCCGCCGACGATGGGGCCGATGGCGATGCCGATGCCCACGGCGACCGCCCAGATCCCGATGGCCCGCGGCCGTTCCGCCGGGTCGAACACGTTGGAGATGATCGACAGGGTCTGCGGCATCACCGCCGCCGCGGCCAGGCCCATCGCCGCGCGGGCCCAGACCAGCTGGTCGGGCGTGTGCGAGTACGCGGTGAGCAGCGAGAAGAGGCCGAACGAGGCCAGCCCGATCATGAGCATCCGCTTGCGGCCGATCCGGTCGCCCACGACCCCGAAGGTGAACAGCAGGCCTGCGAACACCAGCGTGTAAGAGTTGATCGCCCATTCGAGCTGGCTCTGGCTCGCGCCCAGGCCCGCGCCGGGCTCGGCGATGGTCTTGAGCGCGACGTTGAGGACGGTGTTGTCCAGCACGATCGCCATCAGGCTGGTGATCAGGACGCCAAGGATGACCCACCGGCGCCGGTACACATTGCGATCGGTATCGGCGAGGGGGGCAACGCCGGAGGCGGTTACTCGCGGAGAAACACCGGGCGCGTCCATGTTCCCTCTCCAGGTCTTCGAACCAGTGCCGTGGCTCTTGCATCCCGGGGCGAGCGGATCCGCCCGCCCCAGGCAAGGCCAACAATACGGAACAGGTCCGTATCGCAAAACATTCCCGATCCTGGCCAGGCACCTGAAGCGCCCGCCGGGCCGGGTGCACGCGGCCCGCCGGGGCTATCCGGGGCCCGCGGCCGCGTGGCATGCTGAAGGCGTCCGGGGACGCCACACCGGCGCCACGAGGCAGGAGGATTTCCCATGACCGCACAGCCCAGTGACTCGGGCGCGGCCGCGACCAAGGCGCGGACCGCAGAACCCCTCTACGGCGGCAGCACCGGCCGCCGGGTCACCGTCCGTGACGTCGCCGCGGCCAAGGAACGCGGCGAGAAATGGCCGATGCTCACCGCCTACGACGCGCTGACAGCGCGCGTCTTCGACGACGCCGGCATACCGGTGCTGCTGGTCGGTGACTCGGCGGGGATGGTCGTGTACGGCCACGACACCACCATCCCGGTGACCGTGGACGACCTCATCCCGCTCACCGCCGCGGTGGTCCGCGGCACCCGCCGCGCCATGGTCGTCGCGGACCTGCCGTTCGGCTCCTACCAGATCTCGCCCGGCGAGGCGCTCGCCACGGCAAGCCGGTTCCTCAAGGAGGCCGGGGCGCACGCGGTCAAGCTCGAAGGCGGCCACCGCGTGGTCCGCCAGGTCGAGGAACTGGTGCAGGCCGGCGTGCCGGTGATGGCCCACCTGGGCCTGACGCCACAGTCGGTCAATGCCTTCGGCGGCTACCGGGTACAGGGCCGTGGCGAGGACGGCGAGCGCCTGCTGCACGACGCCAAGGGGCTGGAGGCGGCGGGCGCGTTCTCGGTCGTGCTCGAGGCTGTGCCCGCCGAACTGGCCGCCCGGGTGACCCAGAGCCTGTCCATCCCGACCATCGGCATCGGCGCCGGCCCGGACTGCGACGCGCAGGTCCTGGTCTGGCAGGACATGGCCGGGCTGACCCCGCGCACGGCGAAGTTCGTGAAGAAGTACGCCGACATGGCCGGGGTGCTCGGCACCGCCGCGCGCGCGTTCGCCGAGGACGTGGTGGGCGGCCGGTTCCCCGACGCGGACCATTCCTACCGCTAGCTGAGCCGCCGTCGCGGCCCGGTGCCGCGCTCCCTGCGGCGCCGGGCCCGGCGGCCGGGTGCTCAGTGCCCCGCGCCACCGCCCAGGGGGCCGGCGACCAGGCCAAGGCCGATGCCAAGCATCCAGACGTCCTTGCTGACCGCGGTGCCGGCCTGGGTAGGCCACACGCTGCCCGCCTTGTGCAGGCCCTTGGCCCGGGCCTCGCCGGCATGCAATTTCTCCAGCCCGGCGTGGAGAATGTACGCCCCCGTCGCAATGCGGCCGGGGAGATCGCGCGCCTTGGAACGGAGATTCACGGCCGTCCTTCCTTTCCCCGCCGTTTTGTTGAACACTAAACATAATAGGCGGGAAAGGGCACCCGAGAGTGCCGCAAATCCTGGCACGGAGCGGTTACACGTCGGTGACGCGCAGGCCGGCGTGCGCCTTGTAGCGCCGGTTGACCGACACCAGGTTGGCGGTGAGCGCCTCGACCTGCCCGCAGTTGCGCAGCCGCCCGGCGTAGACGCCTCGGACCCCGGGGATCCGGGCGGCCAGCGCCTGGACCAGGTCGGTGGCCTGCCGGTCGTCGCCGAGCACCAGCACGTCGAGGTCCAGCCGGTCCACCGCCGGGTCGAGCAGCAGCACCGACGAGACGTGGTGGAACGCGCCGACCACCACCGAGTCCGGCAGCACCACGGCCGCCTGCTGCGCGGCACTGCCCTCGGCCACCGCCAGCGGGTAGGCGCCGTGCTGGTCGAACCCCAGCGGGTTCACGCAGTCGATGACGACCTTCCCGGCCAGCGTCCCCGCCAGCGTCTTGAGCAGGTCACCGTGGCCGTCCCAGGGCACCGCCACGATCACCACATCGGCGGCGGCCGCCGCGTCCGCGTTCACCATTCCGCGGATGCCCAGGTCCGGGCCCAGAGCCTGCACCGCCGCGGCGGCGCGCTCCGCGCTGCGTGAGCCGATGATGACCGGGTTGCCGGCCCGCGCGAACCTGTGGGCCAGGCCGCGCCCCTCTTCGCCGGTGCCGCCCAGGATGCCGATTACCAAGGTCGCGACGTCGGGGGCGGGTGGCGCCTGCTGGTCAGACATGCCCCGATCCTGCCAGAGCGCCACGGTGCCCTGGCACCACGGGTCCGCGGCGCTGCCGGCTGGGGCCGCCCGCCGCCATTGCGGGATTCCTGCGCGACGACGTTTGTCCCGCTCTGGCGCCGTTCGATCGCGCCGTTCCCGGCTGGGCGGCTGTCGCTAAGGTTGTGCCATGAGCGAGCTTTCCGGACCTGCGGACCACAGCCTCATGCGGGTGTCCGATAGCGACCGCGAGCGGGCCGCCGATCTGCTCCGTGAGGCGGCGGGCCACGGCCGGATCACCATGGATGAGCTCGACGAGCGCCTGGAGGTCGCCTACGCCGCTAAGACCTACGGCGACCTCGCGGCCGTGACCCGGGACCTGCCGCAGCCGGCGCAGGCGCCGGGCACCGCCCAGCGGGCGCCCGTCGGCCGGATCGGCGGCACGCCCGGCGCCAAGTTCTCGCTCGCGATCCTGAGCGGGGCGCGGCGGGCCGGCCGGTGGGTGGTCCCGCCCTCCTATGTGGCGGTGGCCGTGATGGGCGGGGTCGAGCTGGACCTGCGGGAGGCGCAGTTCAGCCAGCCCGAGGTGACGATCCATGCGTATACCGTGATGGGCGGCATCGAGATCACCGTGCCTGAAGACGTCGACGTGGACGTGTCCGGCGTCGCGTTCATGGGCGGCTTCGACCACAACGCCAGCGGGCCCGGAGTGCCCGGGGCGCCGCGGCTGCGGGTCCTCGGCTTCGCGCTCATGGGCGGCGTGGAAGTGCGCCGCAAGCCCCTGAAAGAGCGGGACGCCATCGACGGCAAGCGCCCGGCTGACCGGGAGCTGGACCGGCCCTGATCCGCTTCCCGGATGCCCGTACGTGGCCGGCGTACGGGATCAAGGCTGACCTGCATGCCGGGCAAGCCGGGTTAGCCGTCGAGCGAGAGGACCATGGTGGGCTGCTGGATGACGTGGTCCTCGCGCAACGGCCGCACGGCGGTGCCGATGGCGAAGAACTCGGTGGTGTGCGAGCCCCAGGTGTGGCTGTGCTGGCGCAACTGAACCCCGACGATCCCCTCGGCGTGGTAGGCCTCCGCCTCGGCCTGCATCCGGCTCATCGCCAGCTCACGCGCATCGTAGAGGGCCTGAGTGAACTGCTCGAGTTCCACGTTCTTGCCGATGTTGCCGAGCACGCCGCCCAGCCGCTGGTGCGCGATGTGGTACACGCAGCTGCCCATCACCATGCCCAGCGGCGCGTACCCGGCCCGGATCAGCGTCCAGAAATCCTGGCCGGACAGGTCCGAGGTGAACGGCTGGTTCTTGTTGTTGCGCCAGTTGCTGACCCCCCCGCCGCCCGCGCCCTCCTCGGCCTTGACCGCGGTGCCGACCGCGACGAACTCCGCGATGTCGGCGCCGAACTCCTTCAGCTCGACATCGAGCCGGACCCCCACGATGCCGTCCGCGCCGAGGGCGTCCGCCTCGGCCTCCATCCGGCCCATGGCCAGCTCGCGTGCGTGGTACATGGCCTGGGACAGCACGTCGAGTTCCTGGTTCTTGCCCCACCGGCCGAACTGCAGCCCGACATGGTAGATGGAGCTGCCCAGCACCAGGCCCAGCGGGCGGAATCCCGCCTCGCGGACCAGCAGGAACTCGTTGACGGACAGATCGGAGGTGAAGATGGACCCGGGCTGGCCCGGCTTCAGCTCGGCCAGGCGGGCCAGCGCGTCCTGCGGCACTCCGGCCGCGCTCAGCTCGGTGGAAGTCTGGTCGGTCATCGTTCTCCTCGGATGAGCATGGCGGGCCGGCCCGTGCTCAGCTACCCAGCCGGACCCGGGCCGCCTGGCGGCGCTGCGGGTCGAGGGACAGGATCGCCAGGCTGGGCCGCTCGGCGGCGCGGGACGCGGAGTGGAAGCGGGCGATGGCGGTGCCGATGAGGGTGGTCTCCACGATGTGGTCGCGCCGGCCCTCGGCGGCCGGGCAGTCGCGTTCCCGCACGCGGGTCGTCACCGTCGTCACCACCACCCCGTCGGCACCGAGCCGGGCCACGTCACGCTCAAGTTGCTCGCGGGCGTCGTGGCGGGTCTGGGTCATCACCTCGGTGTAGCCATGGACTTCGGTGTTCCCCGCCCCCCAGCGGGTCTGGGTGACGGTGAGCCAGTCGTCGTGGCGGGCTCCCACGGAGATGCCGAGCACCAGGCCGGCCGGCATCCAGCCGTCCAGGAACAGCTTGGCGAAGTCCTGGCCGGACAGGTCGGAGGTGAACGGCCGCGCCAGCGGCGGGCCCGGGCCGCGCACCGCGGTGCCCAGTGCCTTGAACTCCAGGCCGCCAGCAGGGAACGAGCCGATGCTCAGGCTCACGCCGACGACGCCGTGCCCGCCGAGCTGGGTGCACTCGGCGGTCATCCGGCCGATCGCGGTGCGCCGCGCCTCGTAAAGCGTGGCCACCATCGGCCCGAAGGAGGCGAAATTGCCGTCCCCGGACACCGTGGTGACGCCCACTGCGGGCACCCCGTAACGCCCGAACCCACTCCACGCCCCGGGGCAGGCGAACCCGCCGGTGTAGCCCACGTTGTAAACGGCCGCGCCCAGGACCTGGCCGACCGGCTCGAAGCCGGTGCTGCGGATCGCCGCGAACTCATCCGTGGACAGCGACGAGCCCCACGTCCCGCTGCCCCGGATCTCGGCCATCCGGGCCTGAGCCGCCGCGGGAAGGCCGCTGTCGCTGCCACCGTCGGCCACGCGAGCCCCCTTTCCCTGCTCCGGCGCCGCTCTCACGATACCGGGCTGCAGAAAGGGTTCAGCCGCCGTGCTCAGTCACCATTTTGCGCGTCCCACTCCTCGTTGCGGCGGCGTACCGTCTCCAGCGCCCGGGCCGCGTCCTCGCGGGTCGGGTACGGCCCGAGCCGGTCCTTGGCCGGGCACCCCTCGTCCGGTTCGACCGTGTGATGCCGGAGGCAGTAGTACCAATGGTGTTCGGTGTCCATGCGATTAGACTCGCAGACCATGGCGACCTTGCTCCAGCCCGGCCGGATCTCCCCGTTGCGGCAGGTGCCCGCGAACATCCCACGGCCGGAGTACGTGGGCCGGGCCCGCCCGAAGACCGGTGAGCCTGACGTCAAGGATGCGCAGACCATCGAGCGGATGCGGGCGGCGGGGCGGCTCGCGGCGCAGGCGCTGGCCGAGGTGGGCCGGCACGTCGAGCCCGGGGTGACAACCGACGAACTCGACCGGATCGGGCACGAGTTCCTCTGCGACCACGGCGCCTACCCGAGCACGCTCGGCTACCGCGGCTTTCCCAAATCCCTGTGCACCTCGCTGAACGAGGTGATCTGCCACGGCATCCCGGACGATACGGTGATCGCCGACGGCGACATCGTCAATGTGGACATCACGGCCTTCCTGAACGGCGTGCACGGGGACACCAATGCCACGTTTCTCGCCGGGGACGTGGACCAGGAGTCCCGGCTGCTGGTGGAGCGCACCCGGGAGGCGATGATGCGGGGCATCCGGGTGGTGGCCCCCGGGCGCCCGCTGAACGCGATCGGCCGGGTGATCGAGTCCTACGCCCGCCGGTTCCATTACGGGGTGGTGCGAGACTTCACGGGGCACGGGATCGGGACCACCTTCCACTCCGGCCTGGTCGTGCCGCACTTCGACGACCCGACGGTCAGCGTGGTCATGGAGCCGGGGATGACGTTCACGATCGAGCCGATGCTCACGCTCGGCACCATCGACTACGACATCTGGCCGGACGGGTGGACCGTGGTCACCAACGACCGCAAGCGCACCGCCCAGTTCGAGCACACGGTGCTGGTCACCGCCGACGGGCACGAGATCCTCACGCTGCCGTAACGGCGGGCGCGCATGGGCGAGCTGATCCTGCTCCGGCACGGGGAGACGCAGTGGAGCCGGGAACTGCGGCACACCGGCCGCACCGACCTGCCGCTGACTTCCGCCGGTGAGGCGGCGGCCGCGGCCCTGGCGCCCGCGCTCGCCGCCCGGCCGGTGCGGGCCGCGTTCACCAGCCCGGCCCAGCGTGCCACGGCCACCGCGGCGCTGGCGGGCCTGGCCGGCGCCAAGCAGGACCCCGACCTGCAGGAGTGGGACTACGGCGGCTACGAGGGCCGGACCACGGCGCAGATCCGGGCCGAGCGGCCCGGCTGGTATCTGTGGCGGGACGGGGTCATCCCCGGGGACGCCGCCCATCCCGGTGAGACACTCACCCAGGTGGGCTCCCGGGCCGATGCGGTGCTGGCCCGGGTGCGCCCGCTGCTGGCGGACGGCGATGTCGCGCTGGTCGCCCACGGCCACCTGCTGCGCGTGCTGACCGCGCGCTGGCTGGGGCTGGAGCCCGGGGACGGGAGGCTCTTCCAGCTCCGCACCGCGACCCTGAGCACGCTGGGCACCGAGCATGAGGAGCCGGTGATCACGTCCTGGAACGTGCCTGCATAGGCCGCGCATCAACTCGCCCCCCTGGACCGCCGACGAGCTGCTGCGCGAGCTCCGAACCCACTCAGGACCTGCGGGTCTCCTCCTCGATCCAGCTTAGGAAGCCGTCCGAGCCCGCGACGATCGGCGTCGCGACGATCTCCGGCTCGTCGTAACTGTGGCTGCGCGTGAGGAAGTCCGCGAGCGCCTGGTAGCCGCCGGCCGGCAGCTTGAACGCGAGGATCCACTCCTCGGCGCGTTCCACCGTGCCCTCCCACCAGAAGGTGCTGGCCACGGGGCCGCTGACTTGGGCGCACGCGGCCAAGCGGGCCTCCACCGCCGTCCGGGCGAGTTCCACCGCCTCCGCACGTGAGTCCGTGGTGGTCTGCACCACGAGGAAACGGTCGCTCACCTGGGGCGGCCCGGTCTCGGCCAGCCCGTCGTCACCCGACATGGCATCCGATCGTACGCCCGGCGGCGCGGCTCCGGCACCCGCGGACGCGCGGCTCCTGGCGCGCCGCCGCGCCGAGCGGGATGATCGCGGATGCGGGCGAGGAGGCGACGACATGACCGGCGATGCGTACTGCTTCGTGGTGAACCCGGCTGCCAGCCGCGGCCGGGGGGTCCGCGCCATGCCCGCGGTGCTCGGGCCGCTCTCGGCGGCCGGGGCCACCGTCCGCGTCGAGGAAAGCTCCAGCCTTGCCCACGCCGCCGCGGTGGCCGCAGAGGCCGCGGACCGGGGCGAGATCGTGGTGGCGGTGGGCGGGGACGGCACGGTCGGCCAGATGGCCGCGGCGGTGGCGGCGGCTGGCGGTGTGCTCGGCATCATCCCGGCGGGCCGGGGCAACGACTTCGCCCGGATGCTCGGCATCCCCGCGGAGCCGTCCCGGGCGGCGGCGGTGCTGCTGCGCGGCGGGCACCGGCTGGTGGACCTCATCGCCGTCCGGGCGGGCGAAGGGCCCGAGCAGGTGGTCGCGGGCAGCGTCTACCTGGGCATCCCCGCCGAGGGCGCGCGCATCGCTGCCGCCAGCCGGCTGCCGGCGGTTGGCCTGGCCTACCAGGTCGCCGGGGTGCGCGCCCTGCTGGCCTGGCGGCCGGTCAGCTTCACCGTGGACACCGGCGCTGGCACCCCCGCCCCCGGGAGCTTCCCCGGCTTCTGCGTGGTGGTGGCCAATTCCGCCTACCTCGCGGGCGGCACGCCCGCCGCACCGGACGCGGCGGTCACCGACGGCCTGCTGGACGTGATCACGGTCGGCGACTGCTCGAAGCTGTCCTTCGCGCGGGTGATGCTGCTGGCCCGCCGGGGGAAGCACGTCCGCCTGGCGCAGGTCGGCGTGGCGCGGGCGGCCAGCGTGACCGTGCGCGCGGACCGCGCGATGCTCGCCGGGGCCGACGGCGAACCGCTGCCGGGCGCGTCCCCGCTGGCCACGGGCGTTCCGTTGCGGATCAGGGCGCTGCCGGGCGCGCTGCGGGTGGCCGGGCAGCCGCAGCCCGCCCGGGCGGCCGGGCGCTAGCTTTCCGCCGAGCCGACCGGGCGCGCGCGCCCGCCGAGGAACGATTCGACGAACTCGGGGTTGCCCGACAACTCCGCCGGTGTCCCCTCCATCCGCACCTCGCCGCCGCCCAGCACGTAGGTGCGGTCGGAGATGGCCAGCACCGCCTTGGCCCGCTGCTCCACGATCAGCACCGCTGCGCCGCTGGCGGCCAGGCCGCGCACGTGCTCGTCCAGCAGGGAACTGGCGATGGCCGGGGCCAGGTTCGCGGTCGGCTCGTCCAGCAGGAACAGCCCCGGGTCGAGCATCAGCACCCGGCCCATGGCGAGCATCTTCCGCTCGCCGCCGCTGAGCTTCCCGGCGCCGCGGCCGATCATCCCGGCCAGCCGGGGGAAGACCGTGAGCACCTTGTCGATCCGGCCGGGCAGCTCGCCGCGTGGCAGCAGGTACCCGCCCATCTCCAGGTTCTCCCGCACGGTCAGCGGGGCGAACACGTCATCGACCTGCGGCACGTAGCCCACCGAGAACCG
>Ga0318514_10000764_pt1 | contig 10251 bp, 7 predicted proteins | sample GRESIP176b2f18_FD_203684 | JGI IMG/M metagenome (GOLD analysis project Ga0318514, IMG submission 203684) | Tropical soil microbial communities from Luquillo Experimental Forest, Puerto Rico - GRE.SIPMG.176b2f18 | ecosystem: Environmental > Terrestrial > Soil > Tropical forest > Bulk soil...
AGCATGCGCTAATCTCCCTGTTCGCGCTGAACGGGCTGCGAGTGTCCGAGGCTACTGGCACCGACATCGAGCACCTGGGCTTGGAGCGCGGACACAGGACCCTGACGATCACCCGTAAGGGCGGCAAGGTGGTCACCATCCCGCTGGCACCGTGCACCGCCCGGGCGATCGACCTAGCCATCGGCGAGCGCACCGACGGCCCGCTGTTCCTGGCTGCGGATGGGCGACGGCTAGACCGGCACGGCGCCGGGAGGATCGTCCGCAAGGCCGTCCGCCGCGCCGGGATCGCCAAGGCCGTCACACCCCACACACTGAGACATGCATTCATCACCGCGGCGCTGGATGCCGGGGTGCCACTGCGCGACGTCCAAGAAGCAGCCTCCCATGCGGACCCGAGTACCACGATGCGGTACGACAACTCTCGGAAATTGCATCAGATGGGCGAGCCGAATAGGTCTTTCCGGGCGTTGGCGGCCTGAGTTCAGCTTCCAGTCCAGCGGCAGCGGGGGCTTCCGGCGTGGCAGCTTGATCAGGTGATCCCGCCTGATGCAGGATTCGCCCGTCACTTGCGGATTGGGGGTCGGGGTTGCGGCGGATTGGCTTGGCGGGTGCGGCGAGCGCGCAGCTGATGGACGGGGTCGTCCCTCTGCGGCCGGAGGAGGCGATGGTCGAGGCGATGCTGCGGGGCTGGCAGGCCCAGCAGGCCGCCCGCGGGCTGCGCGAGAAGACGATCGGCGCGCGGGAGCGGATGGTACGGCGATTCCTCGCGTTCACTAACGAGGTCCCGTGGCAGTGGAACCCGGCGCATGTGGACGAGTGGACGCTGACATTGACCGCTGAGCATCATCTGGCGCCGGCGGCGGTGCGCGGTTACCAGACCGAACTGCGGCTGTTCAGCGAGTATCTCACCGATGCCCGATACGGCTGGGTGGCCGCGTGTGAGGAGGCGTTCGGAACCTTCCCGGTACCGATCTGCCACGAGTGGAACACCATCGCGCATCTAAATGAGTACGAGGGCAGCCCGGAGGCCCGGCCGTTTACCCGGGAGGAGGTGCAGCGCTTCCTGGACTATGCCGACGACCAGGTCGACCGCGCCGCGCGGGCAAAGCGGAAGGGGGCGCTGGCTGCCTACCGGGACGCCACGCTGTTCAAGGTGGTCTACGGCTGGGGCCTGCGGCGCACCGAGACCGCCCGGCTGGATCTGGCCGACTGGGGACGCAACCCGGCCGCGGCGGAGTTCGGCCGGTTCGGGATGCTGCACGTCCGCTACGGCAAGGCGGTACGCGGGCAGCCGCCGCGGCGGCGCAACGTGGCCTCGGTGATGGGCTGGGCGGTGGAGGCAGTGGCCGACTACGTCGAGAACATCCGGCCCCGGTTCGGGGCGGTGGATCATCCGGCGTTGTGGGTGACCGAGCGCGGCGGGCGGATCAAGCCCGCGGAGATCAACGCCCGGTTCGTCGCCTACCGGGACGCGCTCGGATTGCCGCGCGAGCTGTCGCCGCACTCGCTGCGCCATTCCTACGTGACTCACCTGACCGAGGATGGCGCAGACCGCCGGTTCATCCAGCTTCTCTCGAGCCCTCGGGAGGGTGTCCACGACGTGCACCACGGGCCTGGCCGGTGCGGGAATCTGCGTGCTGGAGGTGGTTATCTGCGGTCGTCCATCACGCAGATACCACGGAGGTCCGATGCTTGTGCAGCGGGTGCTGATGCCCGTCTCGTCGCTTGAGTCCTGGACGGTCCTTGGCGACGGAGGCGGGCCGGTGGAGCCGATCGAGCGCTACTTGGCCTACCTGACCGACATCGAGCGGTCGCCGAACACGGTCAAGGCCTATGCCCACGATCTGAAGGACTGGTTCGGCTTCCTCGATGCGCGGGGCCTGGACTGGCGCGAGGTGCGGCTGGAGGATCTGGGCGAGTTCATCGCCTGGCTGCGGCTGCCGCCGCCGGGCCGGGCTGGCGGGGTGGCCATGTTGCCCTCGGCTGACCATCACTGCTCGGCTGTCACCGTCAACAGGAAGCTATCGGCGGTCAGCGGCTTGTATGCGTTTCACGCGCGGCATGGGGTCGACCTCGGCAGCCTGGTCACTGAGCTGCAGCCTGCGCGGCGGCGTTCGGGATGGAAGCCGTTCCTGCATCACCTGTCTGGCGGTGAGCCGGAGCGGCGCCGGACGATCAAGCTGCAGGCGCCGGGGAAGCATCCCGCCATCCTGACCGCTGCTCAGGTGCAGGCGATCTTGGATACGTGCACTCACCTGCGGGATCGCTTCTTGTGGGCGTTGTTGTGGGAGAGCGGGATCCGGATAGGCGAAGCCCTGGGCCTGCGGCACGAGGACCTCGCGGCGGCCGAAGGCGAGCTGACGGTTACCCGGCGGGTCAACGACAACCGCGCCCGGGCGAAGTCGCCGGCCTCGCGCACCATTCCGGTCGGCCCCGAGCTCGTGCGGCTTTACGCCGATTACCTGCATGCCGAGTACGGCGACCTGGACAGCGATTACATCTTTGTCAACCTGTGGGGCCAGCCCTACGGGCGCCCGCTGACCTACGCCGCCGTCCACGACCTGGTGCGGCGGATCCGCCGCGATACCGGGATCGACTTCGACCCGCACTGGTTCCGGCACTCGCGGGCCACGATCTTGCTGCGCCACGGCACTCCGATCGAGGTGGTCAGCACGCTCCTCGGGCATTCGTCGATCGCGACCACCATGGACGTATACGGCCATCTCACGGTGGAGGACGCCCGCCGCGCCCTGGAGGCCGCCGGCTTCCTGACCGGGCGGGAGGTGCGCTGGTGAGCGACGCGCTGCCAGACGCCGCGGTCACCGGCGAGGGCCTGCTGGGCAAGCTGATGTCTGGCGTTCGTCCCGAGTTCCGCGCCGACATCTTGGTGCCCGCACGGGGCACGCTGGTCTTCGGCACCGCCTCGTGCCGGGTGCCGGGATGCGTGCGCCAGCCGCGAACGCGCAGGCTGTGCCGCGGCCACTACTGGGCCTGGAAGAAGGCGGGCCGCCCGGACCTCGACGCGTTCACCGCGACGGCGGATCCGGACGGGCTGGGGCGCAAGGAGCTGACGGTCTGCATCGTGCCGGGATGCCGCTATGGCGGCGCCCGGCACGGGCTGTGCGTGCGCCATCACCGGTTCTGGGAGCGTGCCGGCCGGCCGGACCGCTCGGCTTGGCTGGCCGGCCTGGAGCCCGCTCACGATCCCGGCCATCCGGTCTGCACCTTGTCCTACTGCACCTTGTGGGCGCAGGGACGCTCGCAGTTCTGCAGCAGCCACCGCTCCCGCTGGCAGGCCGGGGGGCGTCCCAGCCTCGATGAGTTCATCGTGCTGTGCGAGTCCTACGGCGATGACCGGTTCGACTTCCGGGCGCTGGGTGATCGCCGGCAGCTCAAGCTGGAACTGCAGTACGCCCTGCAGTGCCGCCACGACGAGCGCACCGCCGGCACGCCCAGCGCGGTCGCGCGCCCGGTGATTGCGCTGGCCGCCGCCAGCGGGGTGCGGTCGCTGCTGGACTAGCCGATCACCGGCTGGGTCGAATACTTCGACGCCACCCATGCCGCCCGGCACGGGCAGAACGGGCAGGTAGCGTTCCTTCGCTACGCCTACCGTCACGTCGAGGATCTTCGGCTCGGTCACGGCTGGGAAGCCGAGTTCCCGCGCGATGTGTGGGAACTGCGGCGCCTGGGGGTCGAGGGCGGCCGGCGGCTGCGGTTCGACGGCATCCCCCAGCCCTGGCTGCGCCAGCTGGCGAAACGGTTCGCCCGCTGGCGTTTGAGCATCGGCCGCAGCCCCAGCCAGGCCTCCATCGACACCCGCGCCATCACCCGGTTCGCCCAGTTCCTGGCCTCCCCGCAGGCCGGCATCACCGGCCTGGCCGGCATCGACCGCGCGGCGCTGGAACGCTACCTGGCCGATCTGGCCACCGACACCCGGGCCCAGCACTCCCGCAGCCGCGACATCAGCTCGCTGGGCGCGTTCCTCGATGCGATCCGGCGTCATGAGTGGGACACCAGCTTGCCCGCTGGGGCGGCCTTCTACCCCGATGACTTCCCCAAGCCGCAGAAGCGACTGCCCCGCGCGCTGGCCGAGCACGTCATGACCCAGGTCGAACAGCCCGGCAACCTCGACCGGTGGCACCACCCGGAGGGCCGGCTGGTGACGTTGATCCTCATTCGCTGCGGGCTCCGGGTCGGTGACGCCTGCAAGATCGCATTCGACTGCATCGTCCGCGACGGTGACGGCGGCCCCCTACCTGCGCTATACCAACCGCAAGATGAAGCGGGAGGCCCTGGTTCCCCTCGATGAGGAGGTCGAGCACGCCATCGCCGCGCAGCAGCAGCGAATCCTGCAGCGCTGGCCTGGGGCCAGCCCGTGGTTGTTTCCCGCGCCGCGGATGAATCCCGATGGCCGCCGGTCACTGACCACGCATTCCTACCGCGGCCAGCTCGGCATCTGGCTGGAACGCTGCGACGTTCGTGACGAGCACGGCCGTCCGGTCCATCTCACCCCGCACCAGTGGCGCCATTCCTTCGGAACCCGGTTGATCAACCGGGACGTGCCGCAGGAAGTCGTGCGGGTCTTGCTCGATCACACCAGCGGGGAAATGACCGCGCATTATGCCCGGCTGCATGACACCACGGTGCGGCGGCACTGGGAGAGGGCCGGCAAGGTCAACGTGCAGGGCGAGATCGTCACCATCGACCCCGACGGGCCATTGGCCGAGGCGAACTGGGCCAAGCAGCGGCTCGCCCGCGCCACCCAGGCCCTGCCCAACGGCTACTGCGGGTTGCCGGTGCAACGGACCTGCCCGCATGCCAACGCGTGTTTGACCTGCCCGATGTTCATCAGCACGGCCGAGTTCCTGCCCCAGCACCGCCAGCAGCGCCAGCAGACCTTGCAGATCATCACCGCCGCCGAGGCCCGCGGCCAGGCCCGCGTGGCTGAGATGAACCGGCAGGTCCTGACCAGCCTCGATCGCATGATCGCCGCGCTAGAATCCGAGCCCGGCACCGGCGGGCAGGAGGCCGCCGATGCGAGCTGACAACAGGCACCACATCGTCCAAGCCGCCCGCAGGCGCAGCGAGCACACCCGGGCCAAGGCAATCCAGGCCCTCCGCGTCCTCGACAACTCCGGCCAGCCGGTCACCTTCGAGGCCGTCGCGGCCCAGGCCCTGTTGACTGAACTATGCCTGGAGTTTCAGCAGTTCAGCGGGTAAATAGCTGTTCCTGGCGATACGTTCTCCGGTCGTGATGGAAGAAGGAGATCCGGACCGGGACTTGGCGGTGCTGAGGGTGCCGCAAACAGGCCGTCTCGTGGCCACGGGGAACCGGTACGAGCCCTATCAGGTCGTCGACCCGGACGGCGTCGTGATGGACGGTGCAGCCCAGTTCTTCCGGGACTTGCTGGCGGCGGGGAAGGCGGAGTCCACTGTCCGTTCGTACGGGACCGACTTGCTGCGGTGGTTCAGGTTCTGCTGGGCGGTCCGGGTGGACTGGGACCGGGCGACGCGGACCGAGGCCCGTGATTTCAGCCGGTGGCTGCAGGTCGCGGGGAAGCAGTCCCGTCCTCACTGGCGGGCGGGGCCGCTGGCAGCAGTGTCGGCCGGCGCCGCCGGCGGCGAGGCGTACGCTCCGTCTGTCCGGGCGCATTCGGAGACGGTGCTGCGGTCGTTTTACGGCTTCCACCTCGACGCGGGCACCGGGCCGGTCATCAACCCGTTCCCGCTGGACAGGTCGAGGCGGCACGGGCGGGCGCATGCGCATCACAATCCGATGGAGCCGTACCGGAACGAGCGCAGCGGCCTCTACCGGCCGAAAGTGCCCAGCCGGGTGCCCCGCAGCATCCCGGACGGGGAGTTCAACGAGATCTTCGCCCGGCTGCCGTCGCACCGGGATCGGGCGCTCGTCGCGTTCTACGTGTCTACCGGCGCCCGGGCCTCGGAACTGCTGTCGGCGACCGTCGCCGGGACCGATCCCGGCCGGCAGGTGATCACGGTGGTCCGCAAGGGCACCCGCGAGCTGCAGGAGCTGCCCGCCTCCATCGACGCGTTCGTCTGGCTGCGGCTCTACCAGGTTGAGATGGACGGACTGGTCCCGAAGGGGCGGCGGCAGCCCTTGTGGTGGACTCTGCGGCGGCCGGTCCGGCCGCTGTCCTACCACGCCGTCCACCGGATGTTCGAGCGGGTGAACGAGCAGGCCGGGACCTCTGCCACGCTCCATTCCTTGAGGCACACTGCGGCTTACAGGATGGCGGAGGATTCCTCGCTCCCGCTGACCGATGTCCAGTTTGTCCTTGGCCATGCCCAGTTGACCACTACGCAGATTTACCTGACTCCCCGCAAGGAGGAGGTCATCCGGCGGGTGCTGGCCCATCATGCCGAGCAGACCCGGCAGGCGGCTGCGCGGAGCCGTCCGTCCCCGGCGCAAGGGTACCGGCCCGAGACGCTGGACGTGCTGTTCCGGACCGGCGCGTCGTGACCGCCACGCAGGCCCGGCCCGGCCCGGACATGAGGACGCTGCCGACACCGCGGGAGACGGGACGGGCGCGGTTCCCGGCACGCCCGGCGCTCGCTTCCTGGCCGGCGACCGCCGTGTCCCGCGGGCGGCTGGAGGACCGGCTGGTGCGGGCGCCGTTCACCGCCGGCAACGATTACACCGAGAAGATCCGGCGGCGCGGGCTGGCGTTCCTGCTGGACTGGCTGGAGGAACAGCCGGGCGCGACGTGGCAGGAACGCTGGCTGGCCAGCGGGTCCGACGCGGCCGGGACCGCATGGCGCGGCACGCCGGCCGCGTGGCTGCGGGACAGGGGCATGACGGCTGACTGGCGGCTGCACGCACTCGGCTCCTCGCTCCTGACCCTGATCAGCGGTGATGTCGTGCGCCCCGCCCTGAGCTGGCTGGCGGTGAAGCCGACCGGCCCGGGCAGCCTGGTGCGCCACATGGCCCGCGCCCGCGATCCCGGGGGGTTCGCCGCGCTCCGGGCGCTCTGCGCGGAGGACCCGCATGTGTCCGCGGTATCGGGCAGCCACACGCTCTACCGTGCCGCGGAGATCGCCGCGGCCAGGGGCGGCGGGATCGCGGACATCACCGTCGGCGACGTGCTGGAACTGCTGGATGTCGAGCTCGGGGAACTGTCCGCGATTCCCGGCGATGTCGCGGTGTTCTACCGGCTGCTGCGCGCCATGGGCATCTTCGGGCCGGGCGCTCCGGCGACATGGCGGGAGGTCCGCAGCACCGGCCAGCGCACTCCCGAGGAACTCATCGGCCGCTACCGGCTGGAGTGCCGTCCCGTCCGCGACCTGCTCGTGGACTACCTCCGCGAGCGCCAGCCGGTGCTGGACTACGGGAGCCTGACCTCCCTCGCCTGCAACCTGGGCATGCGCTTCTGGCAGGACCTGGAGCGCCACAATCCCGGCATCAGCAGCCTGAACCTGTCCCGCGAGGTCGCCGACGCGTGGAAGGAACGCCTGCGCACCAAGACCGAGACGGTCACCCGCCCGGACGGCACGACGGCCCAGGTCAAGGTGCCCCGGCTGAACTACTGGGAATGCCTCATCCCGGTGCGGGCCTTCTACCTGGACATCGCCCAGTGGGCTGCCGGTGACCCTGCCCGGTGGGGGCCGTGGGTCGCGCCCTGCCCCGTCCGCGACGAGGAGACCAGCCGGCGCAAGGAACGCCGGCACCGCAAGTCCCGCATGGACGCGCGCACCCGCGAGCGCCTGCCCGTCCTGCCGGTCCTGGTCCAGACCGTCACCCAGCGGCTGCAGGAAGCCCGGGAACTGCTGGAGGCAGCCCGCCCGGCCGGGCACGGGGAGCCCTTTACCGCCGGCGGGCAGACGCTGGCCCGCGTCGTCACCCGGCGCGGCACCGCCGTGGGCAGGATATGGGGCGCCGACCCCGTGACAGGGAAACGCCGCGACCTCACCTTCGAAGAAGAGAAGGCATTCTGGACCTGGGCGATCGTGGAAGTCCTCAGGAACACGGGCGTGCGCATTGAGGAGCTCCTGGAAATCAGCCATCACAGCCTTGTGCAGTACAAGCTGCCGACTACCGGGGAAATAATCCCGCTCTTGCAGATAGCCCCATCGAAAACTGACGCGGAAAGACTTCTCGTCGTTTCCCCGGAGCTGTCGGAAGTCCTTTCCGTCATCATAAGGCGCGTCCTTGACAGGACCGGGAAGGTGCCGTCTATTACCGCATACGATAATCACGAGAAGATTTGGAACCCGCCGCTGCCCCTGCTGTTCCAGCGCCGGATCGCCGCCGAGAACCGACGGATCAGCCCTGACGTTGCCCGGGACATGCTCGCCGACGCGCTCCACGACACCGGCCTCACCGACCCGGCCGACGGCGGCCCCCTGCGCTATACCCCCCATGATTTCCGGAGGCTCTTTATCACGGATGCCGTCATGAACGGGCTCCCGCCGCATATAGCGCAGGTCATCGTCGGCCACCGGGACATTAATGTGACAATCGGCTACAAGGCCGTCTACCCTGAAGAGGCAATCCAGTCCCACCTGGCATTCCTTGCCCGGAGGCGGGGGTTGCGGCCTACCGATGAATACCGGGTCCCCAGCGAAGAAGAATGGCAGGAGTTCCTCGGCCACTTCGAGCGTCGGAAGGTCGCCACCGGGATATGCGGCCGCGCATTCAGCACTCCCTGCATCCACGAACATGCGTGTTTGAGGTGCAGCATGCACTGGCCCGATCCCGCCCAGCGGCACCGGATCGCCGAGATCCGCGACAACATCAACGCCCGCATCGCCGAAGCCGAGCGCGAAGGCTGGCCCGGCGAGATCGAGGGACTCAAGATCAGCCTCGCCGGCGCCGACGGCAAGCTCGCCCAGATTGACCGGCGCTCCCAGGTCCAGGCCACTGTCAGCCTCGGCATGCCCGGTCTCCCCGATGCTGCCGCCCCCCGCAAGGAGCCCTCATGAGACCCGCCGCGGTCACCGATTCCCTGCTCCACGACCTCGTCATGTCCTCCCTCGCCGAAGGCAGAGACCAGTTCGCCGTCGCGGCCGCCGTCATCCTGGATGACCGCATCCTGCTCTGCGGGCGCGACACCAGTGACTTCGACCGCGAATGGGACCTCCCAGGCGGGATGGCGCTGCCCGGCGAAACCCTCACCAGAGCCCTCGACCGCATCCTGGCCTGCGACTACGGGCTGGACACCACCCAGGTCCGCGCCTACCTCGGCAGCTACGAGCGCGTGCACGGCGAAGAGGTGATCCGCGTCTTCGTCTTCACCGCCAGCTGCGCCGACCCTCTCCAGATCTGCCGGCACGCCCGCATCGCCCACTGCTGGGCCGACCCCGCGAGCCTCCCGGAACAGACCAGCCAGGAACTCGCCCGGCTGACCGACCTTGCCGTGCAGGCAGCCGAGCCCGCCGGCGCGCTGCCCGGCCGATGGCAGCTGACCGCCGCGCTCCGCGCAGGCAGCAAGGGAATGTACTGCGACCAGGCCGCCACCGAACTGCTCATCCGCCACAGATCCTGGCTGCGCAGGGACGACTTCACCGCGCGGTATATCCTCATCGGCACCAGCCAGGCCGGGGACATCACGGCGGCGATCGACTGGGAACAGGCCATCACCGCCCTGCACGCCGGTGACCTGCCGTGCTCAAGCAGCGAAGCCGCCATCCTCGGCCTAGCCGCTAGCTTCGCCACCGCCACGCCTGTCGTCCTGCGTCACGCCATCACCGGACTCGACCAGGCCAACCTCTACCTCGTCACCAACGCCATCAGAGACGCCGGCGGCCACAAATAAGCACGGACAAGGCAATTCCGCGCACAACGCCCAAGTTCAGAGAAGCCGCCGTCGACCGCACTTTCCTCTACCGGCACCGCGACCTGCTCGGCAAGATCCACGCCACGCAGGCCAGCCCGCCCGCCGGCAGCGGCGCCGGCCCGGCCGTCAGCCGGGCCTCTCTGCAAGCGGACCTGCTTGCCGCCCACGAACGCGCCCTCCGGCTCGCTGCCCGCACCCAGCAGCTCGAAAAGCGCCTGTCCGAGACGCTCGGCGAGCAGGCCTGGCGGGAATCCGGGCTCGGCGCACCCGCCGGCATCGATACTCTCAATCACACGATCACCCGCCTGGAACAGCAGGTCGCCGATCTGCGCATCCAGCTCGAAGAACGCGACAGCGAGCTCGCCGCCGCCCGCGCTGCCAACCGCGAGCTCATGACTCGGCTCAACGCTGCACACCACCGGTGACGTCGCAACCACGCACGTCGATCTCGCCGGGA
>Ga0318514_10000765_pt1 | contig 10251 bp, 6 predicted proteins | sample GRESIP176b2f18_FD_203684 | JGI IMG/M metagenome (GOLD analysis project Ga0318514, IMG submission 203684) | Tropical soil microbial communities from Luquillo Experimental Forest, Puerto Rico - GRE.SIPMG.176b2f18 | ecosystem: Environmental > Terrestrial > Soil > Tropical forest > Bulk soil...
CACCGCGGGGGCCGTCAGCGAACGCAGCCCGGCGACGACACCGATCAGTAAAGCCATCAACAGAACGAGCGCATGTGTCACGGAGACCCTCCTCAGGGGACGAACAGCCCGGTCCTATTAAACGGAACTAAGGGAAACGGCCCGCGCCGATAGCTGGGGCAGTCTCCCCAGGGCGGACGCTAACACAGCTGCCGCATCGGCACTCCGTTGTCAGAATCGGCAGAACCTGATGTCGGAAGCCAGAATCGCTTTGGCTCCGATGGCGGCGAGCTCGTCCATGATCTCGTTGACGCCCCGACGCGGCACCAGCGCGCGGATTGCCACCCAGTCCGGGTCGGCGAGCGGCGCGATGGTCGGTGACTCCAGTCCCGGCGTGATCGACGTCGCCTTGTCCAGGACCGTGCGCGGGCAATCGTAATCGAGCATCAGGTATTGCTGGCCGAACACCACACCTTGTACCCGGGCCACCAATTGATCGCGCGCACTGGTGACCCTGCTTTGGGGGTGGCCACGCTGATCGGCGCGCTCGATCAGCACCGCCTCCGAATCACACAGCGGCTCACCAAAGGCCACCAGATCGTGCAGGCTCAGGGTGCGACCGGAGCCCACCACATCGGCAATGGCATCGGCCACCCCGAGTTGCACCGAGATTTCCACGGCTCCATCCAGCCGGATCACGATTGCTTCAATACCACGGGCGGCCAGATCTTTTCGGACCAGATTCGGGTACGCGGTGGCAATCCGCTTTCCGGCCAAGTCCGCCGTCGTCCAGTTGTTCCCGGCGGGGCCGGCGTACCGGAAGCTGGACGAGCCGAAGCCCAGCGCCAGGCGTTCACGCACCGGCGCATCGGAATCGAGGACCAGATCCCGCCCGGTGATGCCGAAATCGAGCTCTCCCGAACCGACATAGATGGCAATGTCTTTGGGCCGCAAGAAGAAAAACTCGACCTGGTTGACGGGGTCGATGACCGTCAGATCCTTGGGGTCGGTGCGGCGCCGGTAGCCGGCCTCGGCGAGGATCTCGGTGGCCAGCTCGCTGAGCGCACCTTTGTTGGGAACCGCGACGCGCAGCATGCTCACAACTTTCGATAGATGTCGTCGAGGGACAGGCCGCGCGCGATCATCAGCACCTGCGTCCAGTACAGCAACTGGCTGATCTCCCCGGCGAGCGCGTCGTCGGGCTCGTGCTCGGCGGCCAGCCACACCTCGCCGGCCTCCTCGAGGATCTTCTTGCCCAGCCCATGTATGCCACCGTCGAGCGCGGCGACCGTGGCGCTGCCGGCCGGCCGGGTGCGGGCGCGGTCGCCGAGTTCGGCGAACAGATCCTCGAAGGTCTTCACGGCCAGCGATTGTTTCACGCGCGCCCGAGCAAAGTCACGGCGGTTTCGCCCCCTCGATCGCCAAGCACGATGCCGTCTCGGCGGCCAGTTCGAACTCAACCAACGTAGGGCTCAGTCCTCCGGGTTGTAGCCGAGGTTGGGGCCGAGCCAGCGCTCGGCTTCCTGCAGGGTCCAGCCCTTGCGCTTCGCATAGTCGGCGACCTGGTCCTGGGCCATCCGGCCGACCACGAAGTACTGCGACTGCGGATGCGAGAAATACCAGCCGCTGACGGCAGCACCGGGCCACATCGCCATCGACTCGGTCAGCTCGATGCCGGTCCGCTCCCGGACGTCCATCAACTTCCAGAGCGTCACCTTCTCGGTGTGCTCCGGGCAGGCCGGGTAGCCGGGGGCAGGGCGGATTCCCACGTACTTCTCATGGATGAGTGCCTCGTTGTCCAGCTGCTCGTCCGGCTGGAATCCCCAGAACTCCTTGCGAACCCGTTGGTGCATCCGTTCGGCGAACGCCTCGGCCAGCCGGTCGGCGATCGACTCCAGCAGGATGGCGCTGTAGTCGTCGAGGGCCGCCTTGAACTCCGCGATCTTGTCCTGGCTGCCGAGCCCCGCGGTAACGGCGAAGGCGCCGACGTAGTCAGCCAGACCGGTGTCCTTGGGCGCGATGTAGTCGCCCAGCGACCGGTTCGGGATGCCGTCCCGGTGCTCGCCCTGCTGGCGCAAGTTGTGCAGGGTGGTGAGCACCTCGGTCCGGGTGTCGTCGGTGTAGACCTCGATGTCGTCGCCAACCGCGTTTGCCGGGAAGAACCCGATCACCCCGTTGGCGGTCAGCCACTTCTCCTTGATCAGGGTGTCGAGCATCTCCTGGGCGTCGTCGTACAGCTTGCGGGCAGCCTCACCCGAGGCCGGGTTGTTGAGGATGTCGGGGAATCTGCCCTTCATCTCCCAGGCGTTGAAGAACGGCTGCCAATCGATGTACTCGCGCAACTCGGCGATGTCGTAGTCATGAAAATCCCGTACTCCCGCACCCACGGCGGGCACCGGCGGTGTGTAGCCGTCCCACTCGATCGGCGTCCGGTTCGCACGGGCCTTCTCCAGCGTCAGCATCGGCCGCTCGTTCTTCTGGGCGTGCCGTTCGCGCAGAGATGCATAGTCTTTCTCGGTGGCCTCCAGCAGGGCTGGACGCTGCTTGTCGTCGAGGAGCGCGGCAGCGACAGGCACCGAGCGGGAAGCGTCCTTGACCCAGACCACCGGACCGCTACGACGCGGCGCCACCTTCACTGCCGTGTGAGCGCGTGAGGTGGTCGCGCCACCGATCAGCAACGGGATCTCCAGCCCCTCGCGTTCCATCTCGACGGCGAAGTTGACCATCTCGTCCAGAGACGGGGTGATCAGCCCGGACAGCCCGATGATGTCGGCGCTGTGCTCCTTCGCCGCATCCAGGATCTTCTGGGCGGGCACCATCACGCCGAGGTCGATCACGGAGTAGTTGTTGCACTGCAGGACGACCCCGACGATGTTCTTGCCGATGTCGTGGACATCGCCCTTCACGGTCGCCATCACGATCGTGCCGTTGGTGTCCTCACCTGCAGAGTCCCCGGACTCTTCCTTCTCCGCCTCGATGTACGGCAGCAGGTACGCAACGGCCTTCTTCATCACCCGAGCCGACTTCACGACCTGGGGAAGGAACATCTTGCCCGAGCCGAAGAGGTCGCCTACGACGTTCATGCCGTCCATCAGCGGACCCTCGATCACCTCGATCGGGCGGCCACCCGCTTCGGCGATCTCGGCCCGCAACTCCTCGGTGTCGGCGTCGACGTGGGCGTCGATCCCCTTGACCAAAGCGTGTGTGATCCGCTCGCGGACCGGCAGGTTGCGCCACTCGGCCGCAACCGAGTCCTCGGTCTTCCCTGAGTTGTTGAATCGTTCAGCGATCTCCAGCAGCCTCTCGGCCGCGTCCTCGCGACGGTTCAGGACGACGTCCTCGATCCGGTCCCGCAGCTCCGGGTCGATCGAGTCGTAGGGCACCAGCGCCCCGGCGTTGACGATGCCCATGTCCAGGCCGGCCTTGATGGCGTGGTACAGGAACACCGCGTGGATCGCCTCGCGGACGGGGTTGTTGCCCCGGAACGAGAACGACACGTTCGAGATGCCGCCGGAGGTGTGCACGCCGGGAAGGTTCTCCTTGATCCAGGCGCAGGCCTCGATGAAGTCGATCCCGTAGGTCGCGTGCTCCTCGATACCGGTCGCCAGCGCGAAGCAGTTCGGGTCGAAGATGATGTCCTCGGGCGGGAAGCCGACCTCTTCGGTCAGGATCTGGTAGGCGCGGGCGCAGATCTCCTTGCGGCGCTCCAGGTTGTCGGCCTGACCCTGCTCGTCGAAGGCCATCACGACGACGGCGGCGCCGTACTTGCGGCACAGCCGTGCCTCGCGGACGAACTTCTCCTCGCCCTCCTTCATGGAGATCGAGTTGACGATCGGCTTGCCTTGCACGTTTTTCAGGCCCGCCTCGATGACCTCCCACTTAGAGGAGTCGATCATCACCGGGACGCGGCTGATATCCGGCTCGGCCGCGATCAGCTTGGTAAACCGGTCCATCGCGGCGACGCCGTCGATCATGCCCTCATCCATGTTGATGTCGATGACCTGGGCACCGACCTCGACCTGCTGCCGGGCGACCGACAGGGCGGTGTCGTAGTCCTCGGCCTTGATCAGGTTGCGGAACCGGGCGGAGCCGGTGATGTTGGTGCGCTCACCGATGTTCACGAACAGGGAATCGTCGGTGATGTTGAGCGGCTCCAGGCCAGACAGTCGGGTTGCCACCAGGATCTCCGGCAGCTCGCGCGGCGGCTTGCCCTCGACGACCTTCGCAATCTCGGCGATGTGCGGCGGCGCCGTTCCGCAGCACCCACCGACCAGATTGACCAGGCCGGCCTCGGCGAACTCGGCGATGTAGGAGGCCTGACGCTCCGGGGACTCGTCGTACTCGCCGAAGGCGTTGGGCAGGCCGGCGTTCGGGTAGCAGGAGACGTAGGTGTCCGCGATCCGCGCCATCTCGGCGATGTAGGGCCTCATCTCCGGCGCGCCCAGGGCGCAGTTGAGGCCCACCGCGATCGGCTTCGCGTGCCTGATCGCGTTCCAGAATGCCTCGGTCACCTGACCGGACAGCGTCCGCCCGGAGGCATCGGTGATGGTGCCCGAGATGATCACCGGCCAGCGGCGTCCGCGCTCCTCGAACAGCGTCTCAACGGCGAACACCGCCGCCTTGGCGTTCAGCGAGTCGAAGATCGTCTCGACGATGATGAGGTCGGCACCGCCGTCGACCAGGCCGTTGGCGGCTTCGAGGTAGGCGGCGACCAGCTGGTCGTAGGAGACGTTGCGGGCTCCCGGGTCGTTGACGTCCGGCGAGATCGATGCGGTGCGCGTCGTCGGCCCCATCGCGCCGGCCACGTAGCGGGGCTTGTCCGGGGTGCTGAACTCGTCGGCGGCCTTGCGGGCCAGGGCGGCGCCGGCGTAGTTCAACTCGTAGCTCAGGTCCGCCATGTCGTAGTCGGAGAGCGAGATCGCGTTCGCGTTAAACGTGTTGGTCTCCAGGATGTCGGCGCCCGCCTCGAGGTATTCGCGGTGGATACCGGCGATGATCTGCGGCTGCGTCAGGTTGAGCAGGTCGTTGTTGCCCTGAAGAGCGGTCGGCCACTCCGTGAACCGGTCGCCGCGATAGCCGGCCTCGTCCGGCCGGTCCCGCTGGATCGCCGTGCCCATCGCGCCGTCGATCACCATGATCCGCTGGCCGAGAGCGGCCGTCAGTTCGTCGGTGCAGTCGGGGCGGATGTTGGGCGCGAAAGTGTCGGGCTTGGGGGCGTTCACTGTGCAATCCTTCCGTAGCGGAAGGCGTCCTTGACTCTGCCGAGCGTGGCGGATACCGGCAGTGACCCGGAACCGTTGCAACGCCTCTCGACCAGAAAAGTCTACGACGTCACCCGACGTCTGGACGCCTAGCTGGACTCGACCCGTTTGGCGATCGCGGCGCCCTAGAGCGCCAGCTCCCGGATCTTGTCGGCAATGTCGTAGTCGCCAAGGTTAACCGGATTTCAGCCAAACGTATTTCTTCTCGACCGCGTCGACGCCGGTTGTTGAAGTCGTCCAGCGCGAGGTCCGCGGCCTGCAACTGGGTGCCCATCGCGCCGTCGCCGACCATCACCCGCTGGGCCAAAATGTCCAGGATTTCGGTGTCGTAGCGGTATTCCCTGGCGGCAGTCACGCCACAAGGATAGTCGGCCTATGCAAACACCAACTCTGCGACAGCAAGCCGTACCCTGTTTCTGTGACCCAGCCGGATGGCAGCGCGCTGCCCGAACTCCACAACACTGTTGTCGTTGCGGCGTTCGAGGGCTGGAACGATGCCGGCGACGCGGCCAGCGACGCACTCGAGCATCTCGATGCCATCTGGGAAGCCGATCCGATCGTGGAGATCGACGACGAGGCGTACTACGACTACCAGGTGAATCGCCCGGTCATCCGCCAAGTCGACGGGGTCACCCGGGAGCTGGTGTGGCCGGCGATGCGGATCACCCACTGCCGCCCACCGGGCAGCGACCGCGACGTGGTGTTGATGCACGGGGTGGAGCCCAACATGCGGTGGCGCACCTTCTGCGCCGAGTTGGTGGCCATCGCCGACAAGCTCAACGTCGACACCGTCGTGATCCTTGGGGCCCTGCTGGCCGACACCCCGCACACCCGGCCGGTGCCGGTCTCGGGTGCGGCCTACTCCCCCGAGTCGGCGAAACGCTTCGGCCTCGAGGAAACCCGTTACGAGGGCCCGACCGGGATCGCCGGGGTGTTCCAGGACGCCTGTGTGGCCGCCGGTATCCCGGCGGTGACGTTCTGGGCGGCGGTGCCGCACTACGTGTCGAACCCGCCGAACCCCAAGGCGACGGTGGCGCTGCTGCGCCGCGTCGAAGACGTGCTCGACATCGAGGTCCCGCTGGCCGATCTGCCGGCCCAGGCCGAGGAGTGGGAGCAGGCGATCACCGAGATGGCCGCCGAGGACGAGGACCTGGCCGAATACGTGGCATCGCTGGAGCAGCGAGGCGACGCCGAGGTCGACATGAACGAAGCCCTGGGCAAGATCGACGGCGACGCGCTCGCGGCGGAGTTCGAAAAGTATTTGCGCCGCAGGCGCAAATAACGAACCGACCGTCGACTAGTTGGCTGGAAAATCGCGGATTTACCGCAACAACTCGACGTTGGACGCAGACAATGATCGGCCGAGCGCGGCGACTTCGGCGTCCATCCGGGGCAACAGCTCGTCAGTGGTTTTGCGGATGGGAAGTTCGCCGACCGGGGTGGACAGCACCGGCTTGAGCCAGCGGAACAGCCCAACCCAGCTTGGGCAGTAGATGCAGCTCCGGCGGCCCTCGATGCCCTTGACGAACGCGTGCGCGCACTTATCGACGGTCGTGGTCTTGTTCAGCGGCCACGGCAATTTGCTGAGCAGTTCGCGGAACGAGGGCAGGTCCGTCTCGCTGTCGCGGACGAGGGCGGTGTTGATCCACGACATGTGCGCCGAGCCGACGCTGACGCCGCGGTGGGCCACCTCCAACCGCAGCGCATTCGCCAGGATCTCGACGCCGGCCTTCGACGCGTTGTACGGCGCCAGCCCCGGGCACGCCGTGTATGCGGCCAGCGACGAGACGATCAGCACGTAGCCGCGGCGCTCGATCACCGCCGGCAACGTGGCACGCACGGTGTGGAAGGCGCCGAGCACGTTGACGTCCAGCACCCGTTTGAATGCCTCCGGATCGACCTGCAGAACCGACCCGTAGCTGGCGATGCCGGCATTGGCCACGACGACGTCGATGCCGCCGAAGCGTTCGACAGCCTGCGCGGCGACGCCCTGCATGGCGGGCAGATCACGCACGTCGGCGACGGCGGTGAGCACGTGGTCTTCGCCGAGTTCGGCGGCCAGCGAAGTCAGCTCGGCTTTGTCAAGGTCGGTCAGCACCAGCTTGGCGCCCCTGTCGCGCAGCCGACGCGCCACCTCGGCCCCGATTCCCCGGGCACCGCCGGTAATGAACACAACTTTGCCCTGGATCGACGTCATGGCCGAAAACGTACCGCCCCGGTGATCGCAGGGCCCACTAGGGCCAGTATTCGTTCATCGGTTGGGCGAATCGATCGTTGTTGGTGAGCGGGGGCAGTCCGAGGGACTCTTCGATTGTCCGCAGCAAGCTGTAGTGGTTGTTGTGGTTGTTGGCGACGAAATGGCCTTGGCGCATCCCGGAGTTCGGCGACGGGATCACGATCATGGGGACGTGATTTCCCTCGTTCCCGTTGCCCAGGTACAGGTTGTTGTAGTCCTCGTCCCAAGTGATGAAGATGGCGGAGCGCTGCGTCTGGAATGCGGGCGAGTTCAAAATCGTGGGCAGCGTGGCCGCGAGGAACTCGTCGCCGGCCCGAATGTGGTACTGATGCAACGCGAGTTGGCCGATGACGAAGCGCAAGTCGTTGCACCCCTCCTGGTTGTGACATTCGTCGGCGGCGAACCACACGTAGTTCGGGGTGGTAGCGGTCGAGGCGAGATCCGTGGCCATTCGCGTCAGCGGCAGCACGTGTGCCTGGCAGCGGGCAGGGTTCGCGAATATGTCGTGGAAGGCGAGAAACGGCAATTCACCGGAGCTGTAGGGACCCGCGGTACCGATGAAACACGGTGAGGGCATGGACTGTTCGTAGGCTGCCCACCCCTTGCCCGCCTTCTCGACGTTGTCGACCAGGTTGGGTTGGTCGAAGCAGTCTTGCGGACAGTTCCAGCCAACCCCGAAGTCCGACCCGCCGAGGATCGGGTAGTAGTTGGGGAGGCTGGGGTGGGTCAGGGCGAAGTAGTTCGCGCCGTAGCCATACTGGTTGATCAGCGCGTTGATGTAATCCGCATTGCGGCTGCCCACAATGTCTTTCACGCCATGGTTCTCCAAATACAGCATGAACACATGATCGAGGGGGCCGACTTTCGACCCCGGTGGCGCGGGTGGCGGCGGCGGCGGCAGTGGAGCACCCACGGTGAACGACAAGTTGTCGGCGTAGGCGTTGTTGTAGTGGCTCGGCGCCGGATTGCAATCCTTGAGGGTCACAACGACGACCGCGCTGCGGGTGCCCGCGGGAATCAACCCAGAGTTTGCGCGTTGGAGAAGCACGGTCTTGAATTCGCGCTCGACCACACCGACCGGGCCGATCCTGGCAACGTCGAGGGACGACTGGTTCGCCGCCAGGAATTGGACGGTAACCGACGCTTCGGACGGGTCGCCCAGGAAGCCCCCGAGCCATCCGCTCAGCGTGTAGGGCACTGTGCCGGTGTCGATCTGGGCCGCCGCGCCGCTGAGGTCGACGGTTTGGCCCAGTTGGGCAAGAGCCACATTTCCACCGCCGAAGAACTGGGCTCCGCCGTCGGGGGGGCCGTCGCCAGGGCGCGGAAATTGTAGGAACTTCGGAAAGGGCGGCGCCGGAGTGGACAACGGCGACGGCCAACGGCCGATGGTGCCGTATTTGACCACCGTGGGTGTGCCGTTCACGTTCCAGCCGGGGATCGTGACCGAACTGTATCCCGTCAACGACGGATCACCGAACTCGGCGCCCGGGTTGACCAGCAAATTCGGGCTCCAAATGGGGTTGGCGGCAGATGCGTGCACCGTGTTCATCGAAACCACCAGCATCCCGGCCGCGCCAAACGCGGCAGCCACGCGGCGAAAACGACCGAACATCAGGCAAACACCTCTGTGGTTGACGCGCTGCGTACGCGTTGCTCCGTCGATGGTGGCCCATGACACGCGGTCCACCCAGATTGTTGCGCAGATTGACGCTAAGGCGTTGCTATTTGGTGACTTTGGTGATGCAATGCGGCGCAACGCATTCCGCAGCCGTCTACAGATGCACCCCGAGCAACGCGTCGATCGCGCTCGCCACCAAGGTGGGCGCCGCGGCGTCGTGGCCGCCGTACTCCAGCGCGTCTGTAGCCCAACCATCAAGTGCGGCAATGGCTTTCGGTGTATCGAGGTCATCGGCCAGATACCGCCGCACCCGGGCGATGACGTCGGTGGCGTCCGGGCCGGCGGGCAGAGTGGTCGCGGCGCGCCAGCGCTGCAGCCGGGCGGTCGCCTCGTCGAGCACCTGCTGGCTCCAGAACCGGTCCGCGCGGTAGTGGCCGGCCAGCAGACCCAGCCGGATGGCGGCCGGTTCAACGCCTTGCGCGCGCAACGCCGACACCAGGACCAGGTTGCCGCGGCTCTTGGACATCTTGTGCCCGTCCCAGCCGATCATCCCGGCGTGCACGTAATGCCGGGCGAATCGCCGCTCGCTGCGGACACATTCGGCGTGCGCGGCGGTGAATTCGTGGTGCGGAAAGATTAAGTCGCTCCCGCCGCCCTGAATGTCCAGGCCGCTGCCGATGCGACTGAGCGCGATCGCCGCGCACTCGACGTGCCAGCCGGGCCGGCCGGCGCCGAACGGCGACGGCCAGCTGGGCTCCCCGGGCCGCGCGGCCCGCCACAGCAGGGCGTCGAGCTCGTCGGTCTTGCCGGGCCGGCGCGGGTCGCCGCCGCGCTCGGCAAACAGCCGCAGCATGGTGTCCCGGTCGTAGCCGGACTCGTAGCCGAACTGCAGCGTGGCGTCCGCGCGATAGTAGATGTCCGGGTATTCGCCGTCGAGTACGTACGCGGCTCCCGACGCCAGCATTTTCTCGACGAGTTCGACCACTTCGGGAACCGCCTCGGTCGCCCCGACATACTCGCGTGGCGGCAATACCCGCAGCGCCGCCATGTCCTCGCGGAAAAGTTCGACCTCCCGCTCGGCGAGCTGCCGCCAGTCGACGCCGTCGCGGTCCGCGCGCTCCAACAAGGGATCGTCGACGTCGGTGACGTTCTGCACG
>Ga0318514_10000773_pt1 | contig 10226 bp, 6 predicted proteins | sample GRESIP176b2f18_FD_203684 | JGI IMG/M metagenome (GOLD analysis project Ga0318514, IMG submission 203684) | Tropical soil microbial communities from Luquillo Experimental Forest, Puerto Rico - GRE.SIPMG.176b2f18 | ecosystem: Environmental > Terrestrial > Soil > Tropical forest > Bulk soil...
GAGCACGTCCGCATCCTCGAGAGTTGGATGAAGAGCTATCGCCCCGAGGAGCTGTTCGACGCGCGGGGCCGGCTGCAGCCCGAGATCGCCGCGCTCGCGCCCGCCGGCCCCCGCCGGATGAGCGCCAACCCGCACGCCAACGGCGGAGGGCTCCTGCGGGATCTCCGGATGCCCGACTTCCGCGACTATGCGGTCGACGTCCCGGCTCCGGGCGCGACCTCCGCGGAATCCACGCGCGTGATGGGGAAGCTCCTGCGCGACGTGATGAAGCTGAACCTCGAGAGCCGTAACTTCCGCCTGTTCAGCCCCGACGAGAACAACTCGAACCGGTGGCAGGACGTGCTCGAGGTGACCAACCGCTGCTACATGGCCGAGATCTATCCCGAGGACGACAAGCTCAGCCCCGACGGCCGGGTCATGGAAGTCCTGAGCGAGCACCAGTGCCAGGGCTGGCTGGAGGGATACCTGCTGACCGGCCGGCACGGATTCTTCTCGTGCTACGAGGCGTTCATCCACATCGTCGACTCGATGTTCAACCAGCACGCGAAGTGGCTGAAGGTGTGCGGGCACATCCCGTGGCGGCGGCCGATCGCCTCGCTCAACTACCTGCTCAGCTCGCACGTCTGGCGGCAGGACCACAACGGGTTCAGCCACCAGGACCCCGGCTTCATCGATCACGTGGCGAACAAGAAGGCGGAGGTCGTGCGCATCTACCTGCCGCCGGATGCCAACACGCTCCTCTCGGTGACCGACCACTGCCTGCGCAGCCGCAACTACGTGAACGTGGTCGTCGCCGGAAAGCAGCCGGCGCCGCAATGGCTGACCATGGACCAGGCGATCAAGCACTGCGCCGCGGGCCTGGGGATCTGGAAGTGGGCGAGCAACGACGAGGGGTGCGAGCCGGACGTCGTCATGGCGTGCTGCGGCGACGTGCCGACGCTCGAGACGCTCGCGGCCGTCGAGCTGATCCGCAAGCACGTGCCGGAGCTGAAGATCCGCGTGATCAACATCGTCGACCTGATGAAGCTCCAGCCGGCCGGGGAGCATCCGCACGGCCTCCCCGACCGGGACTTCGACGCCCTGTTCACGAAGGACAAGCCGATCATCTTCGCCTTCCACGGCTATCCGTGGCTGATCCACCGGCTGACGTACCGCCGGACGAACCACGCGAACCTCCACGTCCGCGGGTACAAGGAAGAGGGCACGACGACGACGCCGTTCGACATGGTCGTGCGGAACGACCTCGACCGTTTCCACCTCGTCGAGGACGTGATCGACCGCCTCCCGCAGCTCGGCTCCCGCGCCGCCTACTTCAAGCAGGCGATCCACGAGAGGCTGATCGAGCACCGGCAGTACATCTCCGAGCACGGCGACGACATGCCGGCGATCAGCGGCTGGCGGTGGGGCCTCGACCCCCACGCGGCCCCGCGCGTCACCTCCACGGAAGGGGACAACATCTAGGACGGCGAACGGCGTCGGAAAAGGGCGGACCCGTGAGCAAGCAAGGCGCTTCGATCCCTCCGCGGTCGACCCCGCGCGACGACAGGGCCCGGCTCGTCGACCAGTACGCGGCCGGCCCGATTCGATTCGCAGGGACGGGCGACGCGCTGTACGAGCGCCACCTGACGTTCGACAGCGTTGTCGACCTCGAGCAGTCGGGCGCACGCGAGCGTTTCGAGGCGTTCGCGCGCTCGGTGCGGGACGTCCTCTCGCAGAGGTGGATCCTCACCGAGGAGACGTACGCTCGCGCGAACGCCAAGCGCGTCTACTACCTCTCCATGGAGTTCCTCATCGGCCGCTCGCTGGCCAACAACGTCTCGAACCTGCTCCTTACGCCCGTTGCCGAAGGAGCCGTTCGGCACAAGAGCCTGGACTGGCCCGATCTGCTCGAGAAGGAGCCCGACGCGGGGCTGGGAAACGGCGGCTTGGGGCGCCTGGCGGCGTGCTTCATCGAATCGATGGCCACCCTGCACCTTCCGGCGATGGGGTACGGACTCAGGTACGAGTACGGCATCTTCCGGCAGTCGATCGTGGACGGCTGGCAGCGGGAGGAGGCCGACAACTGGCTGCGGTTGCCGGATCCCTGGGAGGTGCCGCGGCCGCATGAGCGCGTGGACGTGAATTTGGGCTGCTCGTTCGAGGTGCACGGCGGGTCGTTGCGCGCGGTGGCCGGCCGCCCGTCGCGCCTCATCGGCATTCCCCACGATCGTCCGGTCGTGGGGTACGGGGGCAAGACGATCAACACGCTTCGGCTCTGGTCGGCGGCGACCCCCGACGTGCTCAACTTCCGGGACTTCAGCAGCGGCGATTTCGTGAGCGCCGTGGCCGAGGCGCTCGCGGCCGAGTCGTTGACGCGGGTCCTGTACCCGGACGACTCGACCAGCATGGGTCAGGCGCTCCGCTTCGTGCAGGAGTACTTCCTCGTGGCCTGCTCTCTCGCCGATCTGGTTCGCCGGTTCCGGCGAGGCAACTCCGACTGGAGCGAGCTTCCGCAGAAAGTCGCAATCCAGCTCAACGACACGCATCCGGCGCTCGCCGTCCCCGAGCTGATGCGGATCCTGCTCGACGACGCGCGTCTCGGCTGGGACGAGGCCTGGGAGTGCGCCCGCCAATCCCTCGCGTACACGAACCACACGCTGCTCCCCGAGGCCCTCGAGAATTGGCCGCTTGCCTGGTTCGAGATGGTGCTGCCGCGGCAGCTCGAGATCGTCTACGAGATCAACCGCCGTCTCCTCGACGACGCGAGGCGCCGGTTCCCGGGCGACCCGGACCGCATCTCGCGCATCAGCCTGGTCGAGGAGGGAGCCGCCCGGAAGGTCCGCATGGCAAACCTCGCGATCGTGGGCTCGAAAAGCACCAACGGCGTGGCCGGGATCCACTCGCGACTGCTGCGCACCTCGACGGTGAAGGACCTGGCCGAGATGTTCCCGGAGCGGTTCAACAACAAGACCAATGGCGTCACGCCGCGTCGCTGGCTGCTCGTCTCGAATCCACCGCTCTCCCGGACGATCACCGACGCGATCGGCGACGGCTGGATCACCGACCTCGAACAGCTGCGCCGCCTGACTCCCCTCGCCGAGGACCCGGGCTTCCGCCGCGAATTCCGAAAGGCCAAGAGCGAGGCGAAGCGCCGGTTCGCGACGTGGGTCCGGTCTGCTGCCGGGCAAACCGTCAATCTGGACAGCATCTTCGACTCCCAGGTCAAGCGCATCCACGAATACAAGAGGCAGCTGCTCAACGGCCTGCGCATCGTGGTCCTCTACGACCGGCTGCGGAAGAATCCCCGTCTCGACATGCCGCCGCGGACTTTCTTCTTCGCGGGGAAGGCCGCACCGGCGTATCGGCTGGCGAAGCTGATCGTCAAGTTTCTCAACAATCTCGCCGGCACGATCGACGGCGATCCCGCGGTGTCCGGCCGCCTCAAGGTCGTCTTCCTCCCCGAATACTGCGTGTCGCTCGCGGAGCGGCTGATTCCCGCCACCGAGGTCTCCAACCAGATCTCGACCGCCGGTTTCGAGGCCAGCGGGACGAGCAATATGAAATTCATGATGAACGGGGCGCTGACGATCGGAACGCGCGACGGCGCGACGATCGAGATGGCCGAGGAGGCGGGCGAGGAGAACTTCTTCCTCTTCGGACTCAGCGCGGAGCAGGTCGCCGGCAGCCGCGGCTGGTACGACCCGCGCTGGCATTACGACAACGAGCCCGAGACCCGCGCCGCGCTCGACCTGATCCTCTCGAACCACTTCAGCCGGAACGAGCCCGGCGTGTTCGCTCCGCTGTGCGACGCGATCCTGGCGCGGGGAGACCACTACATGCACCTCGCGGATCTCCGGTCGTATCTCGAGGCGGATCACCGGCTCGTCGCGACGTACGCCGATCCCGACGCCTGGACGCGGAAAGCGATCCTGAACGTCGCCGGCTCGGGAAGGTTCTCGAGCGACCGCACCATCGCGGAGTACGCGTCGGACATCTGGAAGGTCGAGGCGTGCCCCATCCCTTAGCGCGCGCGATGCCCGCGCGGTCGTCGAGGAGGAGCACCGGCCTCGGCCGCCTGCGCACCGTCGAAGGATGGGAGCGCGAGGAAGGCGTCCCGACTCCGCTGGGCGCCACCTGGGTCGAGAGCGAGCAGGCCTGGAACTTCGCTCTGTACTCGCGCCACGCGACCGGCGTGACGCTGCTGCTCTACGACCCGCGCGAGCCCGCGCGCCCCGTGTACGAGCTCCGCCTCGACCCCCTCCGGAACAAGAGCGGACGCATCTGGCACGGCTTCGTGCGCCGGTCGGACGCCCCGGCGGCGCGCCATTACGCGTTCCGCGTCGCGGGCCCATTCGAGCCGGCCCGGGGACATCGTTTCGACCCCGAGAAAATCCTCCTCGATCCGTTCGCCACGGCGGTTCACTTCCCTCCGGGCTTCTCGCGCGAGGCCGCGCGGCGGTCCGGAGCGAACGACGGAAGGGCGCCCCTGGCCGTGCTCCCCGAGCGCGAGCCCGAGGTCTCCGTCCACCCCCCGCCGCCACGGCACACGCACGATGCGGTCGTGTACGAGCTCCACGTGAGGGGCTTCACGACGCACGCCAGCTCGGGTGTGGCGCCGGCCCGGCGCGGGACCTTTCTCGGCCTCGTCGACAAGATCCCGTACCTGAAGGAACTCGGGGTCTCCGTCGTGGAGCTCCTCCCGGTGCATCAGTTCGACCCTCAGGAGGGGAACTACTGGGGGTACATGACGCTGAGCTTCTTCGCGCCGCACCAGGGATACGCGATCAACGACGGCTCGGCCGAGTTCCGCGAGATGGTGGACGCGTTCCATGCCGCGGGGATCGAGGTCTGGCTCGACGTCGTCTACAACCACACCTGCGAGGGGGACGAGACGGGGCCGACGTATTCGTGGCGGGGCGTCGACAACCTCAGCTACTACCTGGTCGACCCGGGCGGCCGCTACGTGAACGACAGCGGCTGCGGAAACACCGTACGGTGCGCGCATCCCGCCGCGCGCGCTCTCGTGCTGCGCAGCCTTCGGCATTGGGCGCGCGCGGGCGTCGACGGATTCCGCTTCGATCTCGCCTCGGTCCTGGCGCGCGATGTTCAGGGTCGGGTGCAGAACGAAGATGCGGTGACGATCGGCGAGGTCAGCGCGCTCGCGGCCATGCTCGACGTCCGTGTCGTGGCAGAGGCGTGGGACGTCGGAGCGTACTTGCTCGGGCGTGCCTATCCCGGCGTGGAGTGGCTGCAGTGGAACGGTCAGTTCCGCGACGACGTCCGCGGATTCGTCAGGGGCGACCCCGGCACGGTGGGAGCGCTGATGCGCCGCCTGTACGGCAGCGACGACCTGTTCCCCGACGGCCCGGGCGATGTCTACCGCCCCTACCAGAGCGTAAATTTCGTCACGGCACACGACGGCTTCTGCCTGTACGACCTCGTCTCGTACCACGAGAAGCGCAACCAGGCGAACGGCCACGGCAACCGTGACGGCTCCGACGGCAACCTCAGCTGGAACTGCGGATGGGAGGGGGAGGACGGCGTGCCCGCGGAGGTGCTTACCCTGCGCAAGAGGCAGGTCAAGAACTTCTTCTGCCTGCTCATGCTGTCGAATGGCACGCCGATGTTCTGCGCGGGCGACGAGTTCCTCCACACCCAGCGCGGCAACAACAATCCGTACAACCAGGACAACGAGACGACCTGGATCGACTGGTCGCGGCTCGAGCGGAACCGGGACGTCCATCGCTTCTTCCAGCGGTTGATCGCGTTCCGCAAGGCGCGCGCCTCCATCGGGCGCAGCCGGTACTGGCGCGAGGACGTGCGCTGGTACGGCGCCGCGGGCCCGGTCGACCTGGGACCCGAGTCCCGCACGCTGGCCTACCGGCTGAGCGGCGGACGCTTCGCCGAGGGGGACCTCTACGTCCTGATCAATGCGTTCTGGGAGCCGGTGCCGTTTCGGATTCAGGAGGGGACGCCCCGCGATTGGCATCGCATCGTGGACACGAGCCGGCCGAGCCCGGAGGACGTGATCGATCCGGCGGCCGAGTCGCCTCTCGATTCCCTTCGGTACGTCGTCGAGCCCCGTTCCGTCGTCGTCCTCGGGACGAAGGTGTAGGGCCCGATATGGATTACGATCCCCCTTCCAGCCGTGCGGGGAGGCAGGATGAGCATCGAGAAGCTGCGCGCGTGGTGGTGGACGAAGCAGGGCCTCGACGGGTCCCTCGGCAAGGCGAGCGCCGCCGAAGTGCTCGCGAAGACCGGATGGGCGCGCTCGGTCGCCGGCATCGGGCCGTACCTGACGCTCTTCGCGCGTGCGGGAATCGGCCGCGCTGCAGCGGATCGCGCAATCGCGAAGCTGGAGATCCACGAGCTGCCCGCGGCGCGCGGGTGCACGTACGTCGTGCCGGAATCCGAGTTCGCGCTGGCGCTCCGGGTCGGCCAGGGATTCGGGTTCGACGCCGACATGAAGGTCGCCCGGAAGCTCGGCGTGAAGGATGCCGAGATCGAAAAGCTCTCGGAGCGTGTCGTCGCGGCTCTCGCGAAAGGCGAGCTGCTCCCGGACGAGATTCGTGAGTCGGTGGGCGGCGCCGCGCGCAGCCTCGGTCCGGAGGGGAAGAAGAAGGGGCTCACCACGACGCTCCCGCTCGCGCTCGGCGCGCTCCAGGAGCAAGGGGAGATCCGGCGCGTTCCGGTCGACGGCCGTCTCGATCAGCAGCGCTACCGGTACGCGCGCTGGTCGCCGAACCCCTTGAAGAAGCTCAATCTGACCCCCGAGGAGGCGTACACCGAGCTGGCGCGGAAGTACTTCTCCTGGATCGGACCCGCGAGCGTCGAGGAATTCAAGTGGTTCTCGGGGCTCGGCACGGCGGCCGCGAAGAAGGCGCTCGAGCCGCTCGGACTCGCGCCGGTCGCGGACGCGGACGGGCGCCTGGCGTCGCCGGAGGACGCAAAGGCGTTCCAGAAGTTCTCCCCTCCGAGGAAGCCGAGCTATGCGCTCGTCAGCAGTCTCGACGGGCTGTTCCACCACCGGCGCGACGTGTCGATGCACGTCGACGCCGCCGACGCGAAGCAGAAGACGCTGACCGGGGCGGAAGGCCGGCCGGGGGGCGCGCTGATGGACCTGCCGAGCCACGCGATCGTGGATCGCGGGCGGCTCGTGGGGTTGTGGGAGTACGACCCCGTCAGCGCCTCGATCGTCTGGCAGAGCTTCGTCAAGGTCGATTCCGCGATGGAGAAAGCGATCGCGGCAACCGAAGCCTACGTTCGGGACCAGGTCGGCGACGCGCGCTCGTTCAGCCTCGACAGCCCGAAGAGCCGCGTTCCGAGGATCGAGGCGCTCCGCAAGGCTGGGAAGCGGGCGCGCTGAGCTACTTCGCGTACCTTTCGAACCTGTAGGCCAGCTCCGGGCCGCCCTCGCCCTCGTAGGCGAGGCGCGCGACGAGGAGCGTGAACGGCTCGAGGTAGCGAGCAATGCGCAGCGGGCCGGCATCGACGGGATCGAACCCGATGTCCCGGGCGAGCGTCGCCGCGACCTCCTTCGCGTCCTCATGATCGCCGCAGTAGACGAGGCTCGGCCGGCCCTTCTTGCGCCGCGCCTCGTACACGCCGAAGAGCACCTCGCTCGGCACCGTGCCGAACGCGGAGACCACGTGGGCGCGCGGCACCTTCTTCGCGAGCGCCTCGGCACCCGACGAGGTGTGGGCGATGGCGAGCGCCGTGTCGTCGTCGTTCATCGGGAGCGAGCAGGTCACGATCGCCTTCCCGGACACGTCGCCGGCCTGCTTCAAGACATCGTCGACCCGCGACCAGTGAACGGCCAGGAGGAGAGCGTCGGCTTCACGCGCGGCCTCCGCCGGCGCGCCCGCCCGCGCGTTCGTTCCGGCCTCGCGCGCGAGCCGCTTCAGCTTCTGCTCGCTGCGCGAATAGCTGAAGACGACCTCGTGACCCGCCCGCGCGAACAGCGATCCGAGCTTCCCACCCATCAGACCCGAGCCGAGGATGCCAATGCGCATCACTCTGGTGTCCGGGGCGTCTCGTCCGTCTTCGGCGCGTCGCCGCCCCCGCCCGTGAGCGCGATGTGGGTCACCGAGTCCCAGGAATTGCGGATGCCGATGAAAAGCAGCGCGAGCGCGGCGGTTCCGACGACGAGCAACCCGAACCCCGCCGCGCTCGGCAGGAGCAGCGCCGCCAGGGTCAAGACGGCGTAAACGCCGCACGGGAGAAACGCGTACCAGAGGCGATCCTCGCGGTCGGGCGCGTAGTCGGTCTGGCGGCGAATACGGCGGATGACGATCGCCGCGTAGACGATGCCGCTCACCCCGAGGAGAGCGAGCAGCCCGGACGCCGGAGCGAGCGAATGCCACGGGGCGCTCAGGATCGCGGAGACGAGCAGGGCGCAGGCGAAGTGCACGACGGTCGGAGTGGCGAAGGCGTGCATGGATGCGGCGTCGGGACGCCGGCGCATGCTGGCGACCAGCGTCACGACGACGAACTGGATCCCGATCAGCGCCCCCGCCGACGAGCCGACGATGACGTAGAAGCTCTCCCAGCCGGACAGCGGCGATTTCGTCAGATCAGGCATGCTGCGTCAGCGTCCGACCATCTTCATCAGGTGCTCCGGGTACCGGGCGCCGTGGACCGTGATCCGGGAGGCCGCCTCGTCGATCTCACGGAGATCGCCCGTCGTCAGCTCGAGGGCCGCCGCTCCGATATTCTCCTCCAGTCGCTCCAGCTTCCGGGTTCCCGGAATCGGGACGATCCACGGCTTCCGGGCGAGGAGCCAGGCCAGCGCGATCTGGGCCGGCGTCGCCTTCTTGCGAAGGCCGAGCGCGCGCAGCACCTCGATCAGCGCCTGGTTGGCCTTCCGCGCCTCCGGGGAAGTCGTTGCGGTCGAAGGCGGTGTTCTCGTCGATCTTCCCGGTCAGGAACCCCCGGCCGAGCGGACTGAAGGGCACGAACCCGATGCCGAGCGCCTCGAGCGTGGGCAGCACCTCGCGCTCCGGATCGCGCGTCCAGAGCGAGTATTCGCTCTGGAGGGCCGTGACCGGCTGGATGGCGTGTGCGCGGCGGATCGTCGCCGCGCCCGCTTCGGAGAGGCCGAAGTGGCGGACCTTCCCCTCGCGGATCAGGTCCTTCACGGCCCCCGCCACGTCCTCGATCGGCACCTCCGGATCGACGCGGTGCTGGTAGAACAGGTCGATCGTCTCCGTCCTCAGCCTCTTGAGCGACCCCTCCGCGGCCTGCCGGATGTGCGCGGGGCGGCTGTCGAGGCCGGTCCACTGAGGCCCTCCCTTCGGGTCGAGCGCGAACCCGAACTTGGTCGCGATCACCACGCGGTCGCGCACGGGAGCCAGGGCCTCGCCGACCAGCTCCTCGTTGGTGAACGGGCCGTACACCTCGGCGGTATCGAACAGCGTCACGCCGCGATCGACCGCGGTCCGGATGAGCGAGATCATCTCGCGCTTCTCGCCGGCCGGGCCGAGGCCGTAGCTCATCCCCATGCAGCCCAGGCCCAGGGCCGAAACCTGCAAGCCGCTGCTTCCGAGCCGGCGGTTCGTCATGGTTCGTCTCCTCGACTCCCCCTTTCCAGAATACCGGACGCTCGGGAGCCCTTGCAGGCGGCCTGGCGGGGCGGGGCGTCCCGGTAGACTCCGGGAATGGGACGGGATGATCCGGGCAGGCCGGAGCTGGTTGGACGTGCGCTGCGGCTCGAATACCTGACGGTCGGCTGGAACATCCTCGAGGGGCTCATCGCGATCGCCGCGGCCGCGGGGGCCGGCAGCGTCGCGCTGTTGGGCTTCGGAATCGACAGCGTCATCGAGAGCGTCTCGGCGGGCGTGCTCGTGTGGAGGCTCCACGCCGAACGGTCCGCCGCGCACGCTGGGGCGGTCGAGCGCCTCGACCGCACCGCGCACCGGCTGGTCGGTTCGTCTCTGTTCGTTCTCGCTGCTTTCGTCGCGGCGGATGCGGCATGGACCCTCTGGCGGCAGGAGCAACCGCGGCCGACGATCCTCGGAATCATCGTGACCGCATCGTCGCTATTCGTCATGGTGGCCCTCGCCCACGCCAAGCGGCGCGCGGCGAAAGCACTCGGCAGCCGGGCCCTCGAGGCCGATTCGTTCCAGACCACGGCGTGCTGGTGGCTCTCCCTGGCCGCCCTCGCGGGGATCGCCCTGAACGCGGCGCTCGGCTGGTGGTGGGCCGATCCCGTCGCCGCGCTCGGGATGACGTACTTCCTGGTGCGGGAA
>Ga0318514_10000774_pt1 | contig 10201 bp, 7 predicted proteins | sample GRESIP176b2f18_FD_203684 | JGI IMG/M metagenome (GOLD analysis project Ga0318514, IMG submission 203684) | Tropical soil microbial communities from Luquillo Experimental Forest, Puerto Rico - GRE.SIPMG.176b2f18 | ecosystem: Environmental > Terrestrial > Soil > Tropical forest > Bulk soil...
GCCTCCTGGACGAGTCGGACTACCTGACGCTACACTGCCCGCTCACGGAGGAGACGCGCCACCTGGTCGACGCGCGCGCGCTCGCTCGGATGCGGCCCACGGCGGTTCTCGTCAACACCGCCCGGGGCGGGATCGTCGACACCGACGCCCTGATCGATGCGTTGCGGACCGGCGGCCTCGCGGGCGCGGGCCTCGATGTCCTGGAAGACGAGCCCCTCGCCTCCACCAGCCCACTCCATCAGATGGAGCAGGTGATCATCACCCCGCATGCGGCCTGGTATTCCGAGGAGGCGCGGTCGGACCTCAAGCGGCGAGTGGCCGAGGAGGCGGTGCGGGTGCTCCAGGGCGGGCGTCCGCGCCACTGCGTGAACCCGGACGCCTTCGCCCGCGCCCGCCGGTGACGCCGGGCTTGCCTGCGCCTGCCGCGCGGGACGCGAGCCCGCTGTCGTGCGATGTCGTCGCTCCTGGCGAGGTGATGCTCCGCCTGGCGGCCCGCCCGCCGGCCCGCCTGGAACAGGCGCGCCTGCTCGACGTCTCGTATGGAGGAACCGAGGCCAACGTCCTCTGCGCGCTCGCCCGCCTCGGTCGGCGGACGGCCTGGATCTCGGCCCTGCCCCGGAACGTCTGGGGCGAGCGCCTCGGGCGTGAGCTGTCCGGCCACGGGGTCGACGTGAGTCAGGTCGTGTGGCGGGACAGGGGTCGGATCGGCACTTACTTCGTCGAGTACGGCGTTGGCCCGCGTCCGATCCGGATCGTCTACGACCGGCAAGGGTCGGCGTTCTCCACCCTCGGCGAGGACGAGGTGGACTGGACTAGCGCCCGCCAGACGCGGGTCGTCCACCTGACGGGGGTCACGCTGGCCCTCGGCGGAGTCTCCCGCCGCCTGGCGGTGCGTGCCCTCGAGGAGGGCGAGACCGGTGGAGCCCTGGTGTCCCTCGACGTCAACTACCGGGCCGCCCTGTGGACGCCCGCAGCGGCGCGGACCGGCCTCGATCCGCTCCTGAGCCGGGTCGGGCTCCTCTTCGTGGGGATCGAGGACGCGCGGCTGGTCTTCGGGCTGGATGGCGCCCCGGAGACGATCGCCGGCGCCCTTCGCGCCCGCGCCCCTCGGGCGGTGGTCGTGCTGACCCTGGGGGATCAGGGCTCGCTGGTTCTCGCCGACCGGGTCTATCGACCGTCTCGACTCTACCCCCTCGACGTCGTGGCTGACCGGGTCGGGGCCGGCGACGCGTTCGCCGCCGGCTTCCTCCACGCCTGGCTCGACGGCGGAGACGGCCCGGACTGGCAACGCGCCCAGGACTGGGGCACCGCCCTGGCCGCGCTGAAGTGTACGATGTGGGGAGACGTCGCGCTCGTCCGGCCCGGCGAGGTGGAAGAGCTGATGGCCCGCCCCGATCCCCGCATCCGCCGGTAGGGGCCGCGTTCGCGATTGTCGGGGAAGACCACAACCGGGGGAGGCCCGGCGAGGAGCGCCTCTCCTCTCGGGCCGAATGACGTCACTCGAGGCCAAAGGAGGCCCCACCGTGGCAGCGTCCCGGCACCTCTACTTGAACGGCGCGCTCGTCCCTTACGAGGACGCCAAGATCCACGTCCAGTCCGGTGCGGTCAAGTACGGTGGCTCGGTCTTCGAAGGGCTTCGCGCCTACTGGAACGCCGACCAGGGCCAGCTCTACGTGTTCCGCCTACCGGAGCACATCGACCGGCTCTTCGCCTCCATGCGGCTCATGCGCATGGAGCACCGGTTCACGCGCGACGAGCTGCGCGACTCGATCCTCCAGGTGTTGCGGAAGAACGACGTCCGACAGGACGTCCACATCCGCCAGACCGCCTTCATCGAGGCGGACGGCGCCCTCGACGCAACCGGGCCGGTCGGGCTCGCCGTCGACGCGCGACCGCACCGGGTCACCGAGAAGCCGGGAATCGACGCCTGCGTCTCGTCGTGGACGCGCATCTCCGACGCGGCCATGCCGCCCCGGATCAAGTGCTCGGCCAACTACCAGAACAGCCGCCTCGCCATGCTGGAAGCGAAGGTGAACGGCTACGAGGGGACGCTCCTCCTCAACGCGCGCGGCAAGCTCGCCGAGGCCCCCGGAGCCTGCTGCTTCATGGTGCGGGGCGGCACGCCCGTCACCACTCCGGTGACGGCCGACATCCTGGAGTCGGTGACGCGGGCGACGCTTCTCGAGCTGTTCCGCGCGGAGCTGGGCCAGAACCCCGTCGAGCGAGACGTGGACCGTACGGAGCTGTACGTGAGCGAGGAGATCTTCCTGTGCGGGAGCGGCTGGGAGATCACCCCGATCGTGTCGCTCGATCGGATGCCGATCGGTGACGGCCACCAGCCCGGCCCGATCACCCGGGCGATGCAGGCCTGTTACTTCGCGGTGGTGCGCGGGGAGAAGCTGGTGTACCGGCGGTGGCTGACCCCGGTCTACCCCCATTAGCGCCGACCGCCGGCGGGGCCCGGGAGGGTGGCTCGCCTTCCGGCCCCGCCGAGCCGCCGACCGCCCTGGCCGAGTCCCCCGGATAGGCTCAGGGCTGATCCAGACCATGAAGGCGACCAGTCCCAGGGTGACGAGGGCCATCGCCACGTCCGCCTGGTGATCCAATCCAGCCCTCTCACGGGTTCTCCCCCGCCGGCTCTCTTTGCCGCCTTCGCGGGAGGCGGCGATTCGGATTGCCAGGGCGAAGGATCGCTCAGGGCTTGGTGAACCGAATCGTCCCCAGGTAGGACTCGGCGGTGGATTCGGTATCGTCCGAGTCGATACCGAAGGAGATCCCGTCGGCGTTGTCGGGCTGGTCGACGACGTTGACCACGGGCACATGGAATGTGTCGCAGAGATCGACGAGTTGCGCCAGCTTCTCCGAAGCCGCGTCGTGAGTGCGCCCCCGGCCTGGTGTGGGTCGTTGGCGAGGACCCCCGCCGGACAGTAGCTGTCCAGAGGCGCCAGCGGCGGTGACGAGGGACGACCCGTAGTGCCGGGCCATTTCGAACGGGGAGCCCCGGTCGACGACGTGCGCCAGGAGAGCCCGGACGTCGTAGGCGCGGCGGCAGTTGCGGGGAACGATCCGGATCAGCTCGTCGTCGCGCCGGCGGGGGTCGTCCGTGGACGCCAGCCGAGGAGGCTGGGCCCAGGCATTCGAGGGCAAGTAGGAGAGGAAGCAGCGGATCTGGGCAAACGAGGCGTCGGGTCAGGCATCCGTCGCCGCCGAAACGGGGCAGGGATCACCCCGCTGGTTCCAGTGCCGCCAGGCCCCGACGGGGACGCCGTCGCGGTATTCCCCTTCGCTAGCCTTTCGGCCGTTGGCGAACCAGAAGGTCCACCGTCCCTCCCGGATGCCCTGACGGTAGAGGCCGGATTCCCGCGGCTCGCCGTTGACGTACCAGCGGACCCACACGCCATCCTCGCGTCCCTCGCGAAACTCGCCCACCTCGCGTCGGCGTCCGTTCGCGTCCCAGAACGTCCACGGCCCGTCGGCGAGCCCCAGGCGGTACGCGCCGATCGCCTTTCGGCGACCGCTCGGGTGCCAGGCGGTGAAGGGCCCGTCCTTTCGTCTCGCCCCGTCAGGCGCGACCTGCTCGCACCAGGCCACGGGGCCGCTCGGCGGCTGCCCCTCGACCAGCGCGTGGTCCGCGGGGCAGGCCAGGGACGCCCGGGAACGCGGCAGAAGGGCCAGTAGGATGAGGATCGAGGCGAGACCGACCCCCGCGACCACGAGGCGCCCCTTCGCGCTCACTGGCGCGGCGTCCTGACGCATCGAGGCGCCACCTGGACATCGTACCCCCGCCACCGGGCGCGGCCAAGAACGGGCCCGTCGTGGTCGGCCGGCCGATGCGTCCGCGAGCGCGCCCGACGGATCAGCGATCCGCCCCGCGCATCGCGCGCCAGACCCGCTCGGGCGTGAGGGGCAGGTCCAGGGCCGTGACGCCGAACGGCGTGAGGGCGTCGAGGACCGCGCTCATCACCGCCGGGGGAAGCGCGATGCAGCCAGCCTCGCCGAGCCCCTTGGCGCCGAGGGGGTTCAGGGGAGACGGGGTGACCGTGGCGGCCAGGACGGGTTCGGGAAAGTCCGACGACCGTGGGATCGCGTAGTCCATGAACGACGCCGAGAGGAGCTGACCGGCCGGATCGTAGACCAGCGCCTCGAGCAGCGCCTGCCCGAGCCCCTGAGCGTAGCCGCCGTGGAGCTGACCCTCAGCCAGGAGAGGGTTGACGACCACGCCGGCGTCATCCACCCAGACGCAGCGGGTCAGATGCACCTGGCCCGTGTCGCGATCGATCCGGACAGCGACCAGGCACGACCCGAAGCTCCACACTTCCCCGTTCGCCTCGAAGTACACGGTGGCCTCGAGACCGGGAGGCTCGCCTCCACGGCCGACCGGGGGCCCGTAGGCTATCTCGGCCACCTGGACCCAGGTCAGGTGCCGCGCGGGTGCGCCCCGAACGTGGAACCCGTCGTCGGTCGTCACCAGGTCCGCGGGAGCGGCCTCGAGGCGCGCTGCTGCGATGCGTCGCCCCAGCTCCCGCACCCGGCGGGCCGCCTGGAACGCCGCGCTCCCGCCCAGGGTGGTCGAGCGACTGCCGAAGGTTCCGAAACCCTGGGGACCCGCGCCCGTGTCTCCGTGGCGCACGGCGACGCGGGTCGGGGCCACGCCGAGCGCATCGGCGACGATCTGCGCGAGGGTCGTCTCGTGTCCCTGACCGTGGGGGCTCGAACCGGTGACGAGCGTCACCGCGCCGGTCCGTTCCATGCGCACGCAGCCGCTCTCCCAGCCCAGGGCCGATGGCTCGACGTAGGAGGTCACGCCAATCCCGACGACCTCGCCGCACGCCCGCCGGGTGGCGTGGTCGCGGCGGAGCTGTTCGTATCCCGCCACCTCCAGGCAGCGGTCGAGCGCCCGCGCGTAGTCGCCCGAGTCGTAGGTGCACCCGGTGGCGGTGCGGTAGGGAAAGGCTTCGGCCGGGACGAAGTTGCGTCGTCGAATCTCGACCGGATCCAGATCCAAGAGGCGGGCGGCCTTGTCGAGGAGTCCCTCGATGACGAAGACTCCTTCCGGGCGCCCAGCGCCGCGGTAGGCGCCGGTCGGGGGCGTGGTCGTGAATGCGGCCCCCACCTCGATGTCCAGGGCCGGCACGACGTAGGCCCCGGTCATCGTCCGGCCGGTGTTCCAGGGCGACACCCCCGCGCTCGCCGAGAGTCGCGCGCCCACCGGAAACAGCGTCCGCGCCCGCAGGCCGAGGATCTTCCCGTCGGGCGCCAGCGCCAGCTCGGCCTCCACCCGACCGCCCCGGCCCTGATGGGTCGTGAGGAAGTCCTCCGTCCGGGTGGCCACCCACTTCACGGGGCGTCCCAGACGGAGCGCCAGCCAGGCGACGAGGATGTCCTCGGCGTAGGGCGCGCCCTTCACACCAAACCCGCCGCCCACCTGGGGCGCGACGACGCGGATGCGGCTTTCGGGGAAGCCGGTGGCCTTGGCGATCTCGGCGCGGAGCCGGAAAGGCGCCTGGGTCGACGCCCATACCCGGAGCTCGTCCAGAGCCTGATCGAGGGAGGCGAGGACGCCACGCGGCTCCATCGCCGCTCCCGCCAGGGGCGGTTGCCGGACCACGGTCCGGACGTGGCACGCCGGAGCGGCGAAGGCGCGCTCGGGGTTGCCGGTCCGCCACCGGTGGACCAAGCACTGGTTGTCGTCGAGGTCGCCGAAGAGCGGCGCCGCGCCGGCGCTGAGGGCGGCTGCGGGATCGACCAGAGGGGGGAGCGGCTCCCATTTCACTTCGACCCGGTCCACCGCGTCGCGGGCGCGGGAGGCGCTCTCGGCGACCACGGCGGCGACGGGCGCGCCCATGTTCGGCGCGATGTCCTCGACCAAGATGGGGTGGGGCGAGAGTCGCATGGTGGCGACGATCGGCACCGGGCGGAGGTGCCCGAGACCCTTCGTCTCCGCTCCGCTCACCACCAAGACGACTCCAGGGGACTCGCGGGCGGCCGCCAGGTCGAGGCGTCTGATGCGGGCATGGGCATGAGGACTGCGCACGAAGGCCACGTGCACGGTGCCGGGTAGCTGAACATCGTCGACGTAGAGACCACGGCCGCGTAGGAGCAGGGGGTCCTCCACGCGACGGAGTGCCCGGCCCACCCAGCGGTCGTCCGTCCCCGTCACGAAGGCAGCATAGAGTGTTCGGGGCGGGGCCGACAACGAGGGCGGCGGAGAGGGTGGAGGGTCCTCGCCGCGCGCGAGCCCCGCGCGGCTTGCCGGCGCCGTCGCCGAGGGCTAAGATCGGTCGTGTCTTCCGGCGGCGAGAGCATCGCGAGTCACCCGTCCGCCGACGCCGTCGGAGAGGCCGCGGCCGCCCGGGTGCTCGAAGGCCTGAACCCCGCTCAGGTCGAGGCGGTCACTCACAACCGCGGTCCCCTCCTCATCGTGGCGGGGGCGGGCACCGGGAAGACGACCGTCCTCACCCGTCGCATCGCGCACCTGATCGCCACTCGCCGGGCGCGCCCCGAGGAGATCCTCGCCCTCACCTTCACCGACAAGGCCGCCCTCGAGATGGAGGAGCGCGTCGACGTCCTGGTTCCCTACGGGTACGCCGCGGTTCGCATCGCCACGTTTCATGCCTTCGGCGACTGGCTCCTCCGGGAGCACGCTCTCGAGCTGGGGCTGACGCCGGCGTTCCGGGTCCTGAATCGGGCAGAGCAGGTCCTCTTCCTGCGGGCGCGGCTCTTCGAGCTGCCGCTGGACGTGTACCGACCCCTGGGCGATCCGACCCGCCACCTCCAGGCGCTCGTCGCCCTGTTCGGGCGGGCCAAGGACGAGGACGTGACCCCGGCGGCGTTCCAGGCCTACGCGGGGAACCTGGCAACCGAGGCCGGCCGTCACCCCGGCGATCCGGCGCGGCGCGACTTCTGCCGCCGCATCGACGAGCTGGCGCGCGCCTATGCCGCCTACGATGGCCTGGCCCGACGGGAAGGGGTCGTCGACTTCGGCGACCAGATCGTGCTCGTCCTCCGGCTCCTTCGCGAGCGACCGTACGTCCTGGCTCACTACCAGCGCCGGTTCGCGTACATCCTGGTCGACGAGTTCCAGGACACCAACCACGCGCAGTTCGAGCTGCTCCGGTTCCTGGCCGGGCGCCATCGGAACGTCACCGTCGTCGGCGACGACGACCAGGCGATCTTTCGCTTCCGGGGCGCGTCGATGACCAACATCCTCGGCTTCGACCGGGTCTATCCCGATGCTCGACGCGTCGTGCTTACAGAGAACTACCGCTCGGGTCAGCGGCTCCTGGACGCCGCTTACCGGCTCGTCCGCCACAACGATCCCGATCGGCTCGAGGTTCGCGCCGCCATCGGTAAGCGGCTGGTCTCGGCCCGGGAACCGGGCGACGCTCCGGTGCACCTGGCCTACGAGACGGTGACCCAGGAGGCGGACGCGGTCGCGCGGTGGATCGAGGCCGAGGTGCGCGCGGGCCGGCGGGCCTACCGGGAGGTCGCCATCCTGGTGCGAGCCAACCACGACGCCGATCCGTTCATCCGCGCCCTCAACTTGCGGGGGATCCCGTGGACCTTTTCGGGCAGTCAGGGCCTCTACGGCCGACCTGAGGTACGCCTCCTGCTGGCGTTCCTCCGCGCGGTGGCGCGCCCGGACGATTCGGTCAGCCTCTACAGCCTCGCGGCGTCGCCCCTGTACGGGGTGCCGGCGATCGACCTCACGCGATGCGCGACCGTGGCCGACCGCCGGAACCGCTGGCTCTTCGACGTGCTGCGAGAGGCGACCACGTCACCGGGAAGCTCCGATCGCATTTCGGCCGAGGGCGCGGCGCGCACCGAACGGCTTCTCGGTGACCTTGCCCGCTACATGACCCTCGCGGCCGACCGACCCACGGGCGAGCTCTTGTACCAGTTCCTGACCGACTCCGGCTGGCTGCAACGCATGTCGCGCGCGGAAACGCCCGGGGAGGAGGCCGAGGTCCAGAACGTGGCGAAGTTCTTCCGGCGGATCCAGGAAGCGGCCGCCGTCCTGCCGGTCGATCGGGTGCGCGAGCTGGTGCGCCACCTAGACGCCCTCATCGAGGCGGGCGACGATCCCGCGGTGGCGGAGGTCGACCTCGACACGTCGGCCGTTCGCGTCCTCACGGTGCACAAGGCCAAGGGACTCGAGTTTCCCGTCGTGTTCGTCGTCGGGCTCGTCCAGGGGCGCTTTCCCTGGCCGAGCCGCGGGGAAGCGCTCGAGTTGCCGGCGGCGCTCGTCCGGGACGCGGTCGAACCGGACCCGGCCGAAGCGGAGGGCCCGGGGCCGCGGGACTTCCGGCTCCAGGAGGAGCGACGGCTCTTCTACGTCGCCATGACCAGAGCCCGGGACGCGCTCTATCTCACCTCGGCCCGGGACTACGGCGGCAAGAGCGCCCGGAAGGTGAGCCAGTTCGTCTTGGAGGCGCTCGACCTTCCCCGCGAGGCGGCCCGGCCGTTCAGGGCGACGGTCCTCGACGAGCTGCATCGCCTCGCTCAGCCGGTCGCGCCCGGCGGCGAGCAGGAAGCGCCCCTTCCCGCGGACGTGATCCTCGAGCTGTCCCATCGGCAGGTCGACGACTACCAGACCTGCCCCCTGAAGTACCGCTACGTCCACGCCCTGCGGGTGCCGATCCGCCGCCACCACGCCGTCGTCTACGGAGAGACTCTCCACCGGGTGGTCGAGCACTACCTCCGTCGTCGAGCCGCCTCGCTCTATACTCCGCTCCCCGACCTGCTCGAGGTCTACGAGCGCGAGTGGCGGAACGAAGGGTTCCTGTCCTGGGAGCACGAGGCGGCGCGCAAGGCCGCCGGGCGGGCGGCCCTGAGGCGATTCTGGCACGAGGAGGAGGCGTCGGGAGATCGGCCTGCCCATGTCGAGCGGGAGTTCGGGGTGACGCTCTCCTCGGTCTGCGGCGCCACCCGGCTCCGGGGCCGGTGGGATCGCGTCGACGAGACGCCCGCCGGCGCCGTCATCGTCGACTACAAGTCGTCGGACGTCCGTGACGCCGCGCGGGCCGATCTGCGGGCCGCCGAGAGCCTGCAGCTCAAGCTTTACGCGCTCGCCTGGCGCGAGATGCTCGGGCGGCTACCGGCGGGGGTCGAGCTGCGCTTCTTGGAGTCCGGCGTGGCCGGCCGCCATCGGCCGACGGACCGCGACGCGGCCGACGCCACCGAGGCGGTTCGGTCCGCGGGGGAGGGCATCCGGGCCCGGCGGTTCGCGGCCACCCCGTCGCATCGGGCGTGCCGCCACTGCGCCTACCGCCAGATCTGCCCTTACACGGCCAGCCGGGACTGACCGGGACGAGGCCGGCTTCGCCGGTCAGCGCGGGATCTGGTCGTTGCGGCGACGCGGGTCAGCCCGCGACCGGCAGGTCGAGTCCGGCGCCTCGGGCGCGCTGCTGGCGCTGGAGCAGGCGCGTTCGCTGGTCGGGAGTCAAGACGCTCGCGAAGTCCCGCAGGGCCTGGACCCGCAGCTCCAGCTGCTGGGCCATGAGCTGCTGAATCTCCCCCGTCTGGGCCTTGATCGCCGCCTCGTCTGCGCCCTGAAGGATCAACGCATTGAGGGAGCGGCGGGCGGCTCCGAGCGAGCGGTGGAGCTGGCGCCGCGCCTCCCACTGCTGCCCCCGGGCCTGGTGGAGGGCCTTGATCTGATCGTCGGACAGCCCGAGGCGCTCCTGAAGGCGCATCTGCCCGAAGCCGCCCCGCTGGCCGTACGGCTCGGCCGAGGCCGTCCCGTTCGCCAGCATGAGGACACCGGTCAGGATGCCCGCCAGCGGCCATGTCGCACCGGCCTTCGCCATCGTCCTGCTCTCCTGCGCTCGTCCGGCGGGTATCCGCCGGGCTCTCGTCGAGGTGGGCCCGCCCGTCGGGCCCGTCACCTGGGTTTCGACGGGTCTGGCGCGTCCCCGCTTCACCCGGGCCTAGGCGGCCCGGTCGGCCTGCTGGTAACAAGTGAAATGTCCGATCGGCCTTGACGTCCCCCCGCCCGTGACTTAGGGTGGCGGAGCCAATCCGAAACGGGCGCTGCCGCCCCAGAGCGACGGGGAGGAGACCATGGCGGAGACGATCCGACGAGTCGTGTACTTCTACGTGATGGTTCCGGATAAGGCGGGCGAGGCGGTTCGGCTGCTCCAGACGCTCCGCGACGCCGGCGTCAACCTGCTCGCCTTCTCGGGGTTCCCCGTGGGTCGCC
>Ga0318514_10000778_pt1 | contig 10185 bp, 10 predicted proteins | sample GRESIP176b2f18_FD_203684 | JGI IMG/M metagenome (GOLD analysis project Ga0318514, IMG submission 203684) | Tropical soil microbial communities from Luquillo Experimental Forest, Puerto Rico - GRE.SIPMG.176b2f18 | ecosystem: Environmental > Terrestrial > Soil > Tropical forest > Bulk soil...
CTACCGATACATGAGATACGACGCGCGGCGATTCAAGAAGCTGGTGCGGTCGACTTCGCTCCAGGCAACGAGCCGATCAAGAACCTCACCCCTGAGGAAGGCCCACATCGTGGACCGGTTCACCAGGAGGTTCTGGATGCTCTCGGGCCTGAACTGGTCCCGGTGACGCTCCCGTAGGGTCCGCGCCAGCGCGAAGGCCACCGTCACCGGGCGGATGGCCTCACGGTCGGTGACGACCATCCGCACGCCACCGCAGGAGATGCTGGTGTACACGTCCGCCGTCGGCGTGAACCAGATCGGATCGAATCTCACGCCGCGGAGCCCCTGCCGGTTGAGCGCGTCGGCCAGGCCGCGCGGCTCGATCCAGGGCGCCCCGATGACCTCGAACGGCATGTCCGTCCCGCGGCCGACCGACAGGTTCGTCGCCTCGAGCAGGCCGACGCCCGAGTAGAGCAGCGCCTGGGTGACCGATCGAATGTTCGGCGACGGGTTCACCCATGGCAGCCCGGTCTCGTCGAACCAGCGATCGCGATCCCAGCCGACCAACGGCACCACCGTGAGCGTGACCGGGATCTTTCGCTCGGCGGCGGCCAGCTTCGCGAACTCGCCGATGGTCATGCCAGTGCGGACCGGGATCGGATGCGGGGCGGTGAACGACTGGAGATCGCGATCCATCAGCGGCCCCTCGACCACCCGGCCGTTGATCGGATTGGGCCGGTCGAGCACCAGCACTGGGATGCGCTGCTTCGCGGCCTCCTCCATGACGTAGACGAGTGTCGTGAGGTAGGTGTAGTAGCGCACGCCGACGTCCTGGATGTCGAAGACCAGGAGCGTGATGTCCTTGAGCATCGACGAGGTCGGCCGCTTGGTGCTGCCGTACAGGCTCCAGATCGGCAGGCCCGTCACGACGTCGCGGCTGTGCGGAACGTCCGTGTTGGACACGCCCATGAGCCCGTGCTCCGGCGAGAAGATCGCCTGCAGCCGGACGTTGGGCGTCGCGGCGATGAGGTCGATCGCCCGGCGACCGTGCAGATCGATCCCGGTCTGGTTGGTCACCAGGCCGACCGAATGTCCCGACAGCATCGCGAACTTCTGGTCGGAGAGCACGTCGAGCCCGGTCAGGACCCGCTCCTGCGGCAGCATGGGCTCGCCCGGCATGAGTCGAACCTCGGGCGAGGACCCGTCGGCGGCAGGGCCGCTGATCGGCCCGGGATCGGCGACGACCGGCGGCTGGAAGAGCTGAGCGCCGGCGGCCGCCGCGACGCGAATCCTCAGATCGCGGATACGTGCCGCGCCGCCGCCATACGGATGGACCCGGTTGGTCAGCACGATCAGATAGCTTCTGGTGACCGGGTCGATCCAGGCCGCGGTGCCGGTGAAGCCGAGATGGCCGACGGAGCCCTCCGGAAAGAACGGCGACATCGTTTTGGAGAACGACGAGCTGACGTCCCAACCCAGCGCCCGACCCGTGGAGCTGTCGGGACCGGTCGAGCTCCACATCTCCTTCACCGTGATGGGCCCGAGAATGCGCTGGCCGTCCAGGGTGCCCCGGTTCAGCAGCATCCTCACGATCCGGGCGAGATCGGAGCTGGTCGAAAACATCCCAGCGTGGCCGGCGACGCCCCCGAGGAGTCGCGCGCGCTGATCGTGCACCTCACCGCGCAGGAGGACGCCGTTGACAAATTCCGTCGGCGCCACCCGCGGCAGCGCGCTCACCTTGGGATGAAAACTCGTGTCCGCCAGCCCGAGCGGCCGAAACACGGTTTTGTCCAGGTACTTGTCGAGCGGCGCGCCGGTTTCCCGGCGGACCAGCTCGGCGAGCAGGGTGAATCCGGTGTCGCTGTACTGGAATGCGGTACCAGGAGGATAATCTAGGGGAATCCTGGCGATCGCGCTCGCCGCTTTCGGAAAGCCGGCCGCGACCGCGGCGTTCGGGGGATAGGCGGTGAGGCCGGCGCTGTGGGTCAGGAGCCGCCGGATCGTGATCTCGTTGAACTGCTTGTCGCGAAATTCCCGGAGGTACTTTCCGAGCGGGGCGTCGAGCTTGATGGCTCCCCGCTCCACCAGGCTCATGACCGCCAGGGTGGTGCCGAACGGCTTCGTGAGCGAAGCCAGGTCGAAGATGGTGTCCTGTGTCATCGGGACCGGGTGCGGGAGCAGACGTCGCGACCCGTACGCCCGGTGGAGCAGGATGTCGTCGCCGCGCCCGATCAGCACCACGACGCCGGGGACCTCGCCGCTGGCGACGGCTTCGTTGGCGGCTTCGTCGATGGCGGAAAAATCGAGGATTCCGGAAACGTCTTTCGGGGCGGCCATGGCGAACGCGGGAAGCGCGAGCACAGCGAGCAGCATCACGCCGACCATGCGGGCCACGAGCACCTTAGAATCTTAGCATCATGAGCCCGAGACGATGACACCAAGCTCATTCTTCGGCACCTCGCTGCGCCGCGATCCGAGCCAGCCCGCCGATCTCAACGCGCGCATCGAAGCGCAGCTGCGCGAGCGCCTCGAGGAAGCGGTGGACTTCGTGTGTCTCGAGGCGCTCGTGAAACGACGCCAGGCGCTCTCGCTGCCGGCGCCGAGCGCCGACAACACGCGCGACCGCGAGGAATTCACGCGAAGCGTGCACACCTTTCTCGCCGAGCTCTCGAGCGCGATCGCGCCGACACTCAGCGGCGAGCAGCAACGCAAGGCCGCCGCCGCCGAGCGCGGGCCCGGCGACGAGACACAGCGACTACTCGGCGTGCACGTCGTGCTCGCGCGCGAGCTGCCCGACTACTGGCAGCGATTCGAGACGGCGCGCACGGTCTACGCCGAGCACCTCGACTCAGGCAGCGAGCGCCGCGGCCTGCTCGCTCGACTCTTCGGCCGCGGCTGACCGCCAGGCGCCCAGCGCCCAGAGATTCTCGAGATCCTCCAGCGCCCGGCGCCACCGCCCGTAGCCGTCGAGCAGCGATTCACGCACGGCTGCCAGCTTCGCGTCGGCGTCGTCGAGTCTCGCCTTCAGGGTGGGATTGGTGGCACGAATACGCTCGAAGCCTCCCTCGGGCACGGACGTCGAGAGGCGATCGAGGAGTGCTGTCAGCTCCTGGTGCAACGCACGCTCTACCGGGTTCATCGGAGACACCTCCCCTACGGACTCTATACTAAACATGTGTTGACCTCGTGTCAAGCGATCGAGAGGCTCCCACGTTGGGTGTGATGGTTGCGATCGCGACGCTATTCGCGATCGAGTCTTCTTTCATGATCGCGCGCGAGGCGCGGCGGCAACCTTGTCTTCACGCGCCAGCAAGCGCACTATTCCCGCCACAGAGATGAGCGTGAGCGAATTCTGGCGGCTCGACGCGACGGCGCAGGCCGCGCTCGTGCGCGAAAAATCGGTCAGGCCTCTCGAGCTGGTCGAGGCGGCGATCGCGCGCATCGAGAGCCTGAATCCCAAGCTCAACGCCGTCGTGACGCCGATGTTCGACCGCGCGCGCGCCGAGGCGGCCGTCGCGCCGGCCGACGGGCCCTTCTCTGGCGTGCCGTTCTTGCTGAAGGACCTGCTGGCCGAGTACGCGGGCGTCAGGTTCACCGAGGGCTCCGCCTTCCTGGACGGCCGGTACACGCCCGTGACGGACAGCGAGCTGACGCGACGGCTCCGGCGCGCGGGGCTCGTCGTCGTGGGCAAGACGAACACGCCCGAGTTCGGGATCCTCCCCACGACCGAGCCGCGGCTCTTTGGGCCCACGCGCAACCCGTGGAGCCTCGGCCGCACGCCCGGCGGCTCGAGCGGCGGCTCGGCCGCCGCGGTGGCGGCCGGGCTGGTCCCCATGGCCCACGCGAACGACGGCGGCGGCTCGATCCGCATTCCCGCCTCGTGCTGTGGGCTCTTCGGCCTCAAGCCCACGCGCGGGCGCAATCCGCTCGGCCCGTCCTACGGCGACATCTTCAGCGGGCTCGTCGCCGAGCACGCGGTGACGCGCTCCGTGCGTGACAGCGCGGCGCTGCTCGACGCCACCGCGGGACCGGACCTCGGGGATCCCTACCCCGCGCCGCCGCCGGCGCGGCCATTTCTCGAGGAGACCAACCGGCCGCCCGGCTTCCTGCGCGTCGCGTTCACCTCACGCGCCGCCACCGGTGTGCCGGTGCACGCCGACTGTGTGCGCGCTGTCGAGGACGCCGCGAAGCTCTGCGCAGATCTCGGCCACGACGTCAGCGAGGCGACGCCGGAGCTCGAGGGCGACGCGATCAGCCAGGCGTTCATCGCCGTCTGGGCGGCGGGCACCGCGTGGAGCATCGACGACTGGGCGCGGCGCACGGGTCAGACGCCGAGCGCAGATCGGTTCGAGCCCCTCACCTGGGCGCTCTGCGAGATGGGCAATCGCCGAAGCGCCGCGGATTATCTGCTCGCCGTCCAGGACCTCCAGCGCGTGTCGCGTCAGGTCGCGCGCTTCTTCGTCGACTACGACGTGTGGCTCTCGCCGACGCTCGCCGAGCCGCCGCCTGCGCTCGGCAGCTTCGATCCCACGCCCGACAACCCCATGCAGGGCATCTTCCGGGCGGCGCAGTTCGTGCCGTTCACGCCGATCTTCAACGCGACTGGCCAGCCGGCGATGTCGGTGCCGCTCCACTGGAATCAGGAGAACCTGCCGATCGGCGTGCAGTTCGCCGGGCGGTTCGGGGACGAGGCGACGCTCTTCCGGCTCGCCGCGCAGCTCGAGCAGTCGCGTCCCTGGGCCGGCCGATGGCCGACGCTCTAGAGGCCGGCGGCCGTGACTGATCGGCCGGAGGCCCGCCGGCCGGACGCGCCGCGTCCCTACGACGTGTCGACCTACGGCGAGCGCATCGCCGACATCTACGACGACCTCCCGCGCCTGCCCGCCAACACCGAGCGCGCCGTGGAGTTTCTGGCGGCCGTCGCCGGGCGCGGCCCGATCCTGGAGCTCGGAATCGGAACCGGCCGGCTGGCGCTGCCACTCGCGCAACGGGGCTTCGCCGTGCACGGGATCGACGCGTCGCCCGCGATGGTGGCGAAGCTTCGCGCCAAGCCCGGCGCCGACCGCGTCACGGTCGCGATGGGCGACTTCGCCGACGTGGCGATCGCCGAACGGTTCGCGCTGGTCTTCGTCGCCTTCAACACGTTCTTCGGCGTGCTCAGCCAGGAGGCGCAGGTCCGCTGCTTCAGGGGCGTCGCGGAGCACCTCACCGACGACGGCGTGTTCGTGATCGAGGCCTTCGTGCCCGATCTGACCCGGTTCACACACGGCCAGCGCGTCGGGGCAACCCACGTCGGCGCCGACGCGGTGCACCTGGAGACGAGCGTCCACGATCCGGTCGCCCAGTGCGTCCGCTCCCAGCAGGTCGTCATCACGCAGCAAGGCGTCCGGTTATACCCTGTCGAGGTTCGCTATGCCTGGCCGTCCGAGCTCGACCTGATGGCGCGTCTGGCCGGCCTCCGACTGCGTGAGCGATGGGGAGGATGGAGCCGCGAGGCCTTCGGCGCGTCGAGCGGCGCCCACGTGTCCGTCTACGAGCGCGCCAGAGAGGGAGCGTCATGACTTCGGTCGCCGATCTCGACACACCGGTGGTCACCGTCGACCTCGACATCATGCGGGACAACATCCGCCGCGTGCAGGCCCATCTCTCGCGGCACGGCATCGGCAACCGGCCGCACATCAAGACGCACAAGATCCCGGCGATCGGACGGATGCAGATGGAGGCCGGCGCCATCGGCATCACGTGCCAGAAGCTCGGCGAGGTCGAGGTGTTCGTGGACGGCGGCGTCACCGACGACGTCCTCTTGACCTACAACATCCTCGGCCGGCCGAAGACCGACCGCCTCATGGCGCTCATCAAGCGGGTCCGACGGCTCACGGTCGTCCTCGACAACGACGTAGTGGCCCGCGAGCTCTCCCAGGCCGCGGCGCCCGCCGGCGCCGACGTGCGCTTCCTGGTCGAGTGCGACACGGGCTTCGGGCGGACGGGCGTCCAGACGCCGGACGAAGCGTTCGAGCTCGCCCGCGCGGTCGTGCGGCTGCCCCGCATGCACTTCGAGGGGCTGATGACGTTCCCCAACCGGGACCCGAACACGCGCGACTTCTTCGAGCGCGCGCTGGCGCTGTTCAAGCACGCGGGGATCCCGGTGCCGGTGGTCTCCGGCGGCGGGACCCCCGCGCTCTTCACGGCGCAGAACTTCCCGATGCTCACCGAGCACCGCGCCGGCACGTGCGTCTACAACGACGCGATGGTCGTCTCCACCGGGACGGCCACCTGGGACAACTGCGCCATGCGCGTGCGGGCGACGGTGGTGAGCCGGCCGACGCCCACCCGCGCGATCCTCGACGCCGGCTCCAAGGTGCTCACCTCCGATCTCTACTTCATGAAAGGCTACGGCCACGTGATGGAGTATCCCGGCGCGGCCGTGACGGGCCTCTCGGAGGAGCACGGCACCGTCGATCTCTCCGCGTGCGCCGAGCGCCCGAAGGTGGGCGACGTCGTCCACGTCGTCCCGAACCACTGCTGCGTGGTCACCAACATGGTCGACGAGGTCTACGGCGTCCGGAACGGAACGGTCGAGGTCACCTGGCCGGTCGCGGCGCGCGGGAAAGTCCGATAGGCGTGCCCACAGAGGAGAACATGGACAAGGAACGGAGCGAGCGCGCGGAGGCCCTCATCGCGCGGATGAAGAAGGCGCGCGGCTACATCTATCCGGAATGGGAGTTCGCGGCACGCCAGGACCCGGACTTCGTCGATGCCTACAACCGCATCTACGAGCTCGGTCTCGGCGAAGGCCGGCACGTGTCGGCCAAGGTGCGCGAGTTCATCGCCATCGCGCTCCTCGCCTTCCGGGGCTCCGAGAAGGCCGCCCTCGTCGCGCACATGGAGCGCGCGATGCGCTTCGGGGCGACGCGCGAGGAGCTGTTCGAGGTGCTCGAGACCTGCATGGTGCCGGGCGGCGCCCCGACCTTTCATCGCGGGCTGAGCGCGCTCCTGGATCTGAAATAGACGATCGATCATGGGGAACGTGCGCGCGGCGGTGCTCGTCAAGCCCAAGACCCTCGAGGCGCGCGGCCTCAAGGGCCAGCGTCCGACGCGGGAGCTCTCCGTCGACGACGTGATCTACAAGGAGCTGACGATCCGCGGCGTGCTCAGCATGCCGGTCGACGAGACGTTCCGCGCAATCGAGCTGATCGAGTCCGGCCACTATCCGTTCGACAAGATGCACACCCTGTCGTTCGCGCTCGAGCAGGCCGAAGACGCCATCCACGCCCTGGCCGGCCACGTGCCCGGCGTGAATCCGATCCACCTGGCGATCGTGCCCGGCGCGCCGCGCGTAGCCCTGGCGCGCTAGGGGCTGCGCGCGCCCGTGCCGCGCCGGACCCGCGCGTGACGCTGCCGCACCAGATTCGCGCGAGACGTGTTCTCGCTGGGCCCGACCGTCAGATCAGCGCGTACGCGCTGACGACCAGGGCGATGCACGCGATCGCGAGCGCCGCCGAGATGCCGCCGCCCGCGCCCACGACCAGGCTCACACTGATCGGCCCGACGATCTGACCGAGGGCGAAGGCCGAGGTCGCCGCGGCCATCAGCCCGGTGGCGTGCACGCGGCCGACGCTGCGCGCCTCCTGCATGCCGACCATCGTGACCACCATGAACGTCCCGCCGACGAGCAGCGCAGCGAGCATGATCGGCACGATGCCCGGCCAGACGATCGGAAGCGCCACGCCGAACGCCATGACGAGATGGCTCGTGACCCAGAGGCGCCGGTTGGTCACGAGGCTTCGCAACATCGCCGTCGCCAGGGTGGAGCCCATCGCCGCGGCGCCGAAGACCGGCCAGGACCAGCCGAAGACGACCGGGTCGCGGACGACCTCTTTGGCCATGGCCGGCAAGAAGGTTGCCGGGATGATGTAGCCGAAGCCGAACGCGCCGTAGCACAGCACGAGCCGCAGCGACTCGCGGTCCCAGGCCATGCCGCGGTCGGCCAATCGTTCGGGCGACGCCGGCGCGCCGGACGGAGATCCGAACACGGTCCAGATCGCGGCCGACAGCACGATCGAGAGGGCGCCGAGCACGATCCAGGCGCGGGCCGAGCCGGCCCCGGCGTGCATGAGCGCCAGACAGAGGCCGCCGGCCAGCACGATCCCGGCACCGACGCCGGCGAACACGATGTTGCCGAGTGCAGGCCGTTCGAGCGAGGCGAGCCGCTCGAGACACCACGCCGACACGTAGATCAGCACCCAGGCGCTGGCGACGCCGGCAAGCGCGCGCAGGAGAAGCCACACGGCCACGTGATGCGCGAGCCCCATCGCAAGCGTGGCGAGCCCGATCGCCGCGAGCCCGGCGCGGATTCCCGTCGTCGCGCCGATCCGCCACCAGATGACCGACAACGCGCCGGCCAGGTAGCCGATGTAGTTCGCCGACGCGAGCCAGCCGCCCATCGCGATCGACACACCGGCATCTTCCTGCATCATCGGTAGGATCGGCGTGAACGCGAAGCGCCCGATCCCCATGCCCACGGCGAGCGCGACGACACCGGCCAGCGCGATCGTGAGCGCCGAGCGGCGCGCCGGGCTCTCGACGGTCACCGGAGCCCGCCGGGTGGCTCGGCGAAGAGATCGTGCGGCCAGAGCTGTCGGCCTGGCGCATCGGCCTTGAGGAAGCGGAATCCAGCGCCCGTGGCGTAGTAGTCGTCGACGTCGGTGTCGCCGATGTGGTAGTACGCGGCGGCCGCGAAGCGCGCCTTCACGCTCGCCAGCTCGTGCTTGAGCACGGTGAAGTCGACGGCGATGCGGAGCCGCTGCCAGAGGCTGTCCTGGTGGCTGATCGGACGGTCCGAGCAGCTGCCGATGAGATAGCCGAGGCGCTTGGCCGTGTGCACCAGCGCGATGGACACGATGCCCGGAGGGTCGCCGACCTCCAGGGTGCCGTCGATGTCGAAGCTCACCAGTGTCACCATGATCTGAATCCCGATCACGTGTAGCCTCGCGCCCGCTCCGCGTCAAGAGACAAAGGCCGATCGTCGTGCACATCGGGCCAATGATTTTGCCGATTTCTCGGGATTGGCCGTTTACGGAGTCCAATCGGACTCCTACACTGCGAATTCAATGCGCACGCCGGCAACGACGCCGCGGACGACGCCCCGCCGCGCTCGCTTGATGACCACGCTGTTCGCGGCGCAGGTGTGCGGGAGCACCGGACACTCGATCGGCATGGCGATCGGCGGCATCATGGGCGCGGCCATCACTGGCACCAACACGTGGTCGGGCATGCCGGTCGCCGTCGGCGCGCTCGGAACGGCGCTGGCGAGCTGGCCGCTCTCGCGGCTGATGGAGCGCTCCGGGCGCCGACCCGGGCTGGCGCTCGGCTACGGGCTCGCGGTGCTCGGCGCGCTCGTGGCCATGGCCGCCGTGACGACGCGCAGCTTCACGCTCCTGCTCGGCGGCATGGCGCTCTTCGGCGTCTCGCAGACCTCGAACCTGCTCGCGCGCTACGCCGCCGCCGACGTGAGCCCCCGCGCTGAGCGTGGGCGGGCGATGGGACTCATCGTCTGGGGCTCGAGCGCCGGCTCGATCCTGGGTCCGAACCTGATGGAGCCCGCGCTGCGGCTGACCCGCTCGTTCGGCGTGGCACCGGAGGCGAGCGCCTTCCTGATCAGCGTCACCGGCTACGTCGTGGCGGCGCTGCTCGTCCAACTCTTCCTGCGCCCCGACCCGCTGGCCGTCGCGCGCGAGCTCCACGAGCGCGTCTCGGTCGGCCGTGCCGCCGAGCCGGCGCGCGGCCTCGGCAAGATCTTGGCCGACGTCCGCGTGCAGCTGGCACTGGCCACGCTCACGATCAGCCAGTTCGTCATGATCAGCACCACGTCGACGTCACCGGTCTATCTGCACGACCAGGGTCACGCGGTGCAGACGATCGGGATCGCCGTCTCGCTCCATCTCGGCGGCATGTACGTGGCCTCGCCGCTCTCGGGGTGGCTCTGCGATCGCTTCGGCCGGCTGCCGATGATCGGCGTCGGCGCGCTCGTGCTGATCGGCGCGGTGATGCTCGCGGGGCTCGCGCCCGGGAGCGACCGCGGGCTGGTCATCCTCGGCCTGTTCCTCAACGGGGTGGGCTGGAACCTCGCGTTCGTGGCCGGCAGCGCGCTCCTGACCGACGCGCTCTCGCCCGCCGAGCGCGCGTCGACCCAGGGCCTGGCGGATC
>Ga0318514_10000788_pt1 | contig 10136 bp, 9 predicted proteins | sample GRESIP176b2f18_FD_203684 | JGI IMG/M metagenome (GOLD analysis project Ga0318514, IMG submission 203684) | Tropical soil microbial communities from Luquillo Experimental Forest, Puerto Rico - GRE.SIPMG.176b2f18 | ecosystem: Environmental > Terrestrial > Soil > Tropical forest > Bulk soil...
CCCTTCCACGGCGCGAAAGATGATGCGTATTGGCGCCCCCGGTCGCCCCCATCCCCTAACCTCAGACGGCCGGGACCACACTGACTCGACTCTTTCTTTCGGCGTTCCTATTAAATTCCCTCATGTCGTTGCTTGAGCGTACCCGCCCCGAGCTGGGCATTATTGAGCCGTGTTTGCCGTCACCCGCTAAGGCCCCGCCTTCCGCCGCGCCAGAATGCGAAAGCCATCGTGTTTGATTTCGTGCAGCCAGCCAGGACCGGCGATAGTGCTGGCGTGCGGCTCATTACCCGCTTGCGCGTTCGACTTGCTTGAGCTTGACGGCAAGGATTTGCGCCGCGAGCCAATCGAGAAGCGAAGGAATTGCTAGCGGAGCTATTGCGCGGCTCGAAACTGAGCATCGTCCTCAATGAGGTTTACGAGGAGGACGGCGCGATTGTATTCCGCGAGGCTTGCAAGCTCGGTTGCGAGGGGATCGTTTCAAAAAAGCTAGGCTCAATTTATCGCCGTGGCCGCTCGCCGCATTGGGTGAAGGTCAAGAACCCGAAAGCGCCAGCGGTGAAGCGGGAAGCCGAGGAGGATTGGGGCCGCGAGTCCAATTTGAGTGGTTGCCGTGTTAAGGTGTTCCACCATGCCGCACAGAACCATCTACGCGACGCTGATCGTGATTCTAACGATAGGAGCCGCTTCCGCTCAGACGGATAAACCGGGATTGCCGGGATACACTAATATTTTGCGCAGCGGGCAGGAAAAGGACAACGACAGAGAAATTGATCGCCACTACCAATCGACGAGAAAAGTGATTCCGGACGCAAAAAACGAAAATTCCGATCCCTGGGGCGAGGTCCGCCCAGAGCCACCAGCGGCGGCCAAAAACAAACGACATTAAACGCCTGCTGCCCGCCGCTTCCCGCCGCCCTGGTCCGTCGAAGAACAAGACGCCTGCTTTGTCGTGCGCAAAACGGCCAAGGCTCTTGGCCTCACTGTGCCGTCGTCTCTGCTCGTTCGGGCCGACGAGGTGATCGAATAGCAAGTAGGCTGATGTCTGCTTTTGGCACAAAGCGGACATCAGTGGGCGAGTCACTAACCTGCGTCTGAACCCACGCCAAACCCCTGAGATTGTGGTAGTTTCAACCAATGCTCGTGAGCCTCGGGTGAGGCAGTAAGTGGTGCGAATTCATGAGGCTGATTGGCGGCTTGCGCCGCTTGGCCAATCGCAGCGCGCGTGCACAGCTGACCCATCCAGCCAAGAGACATTATTCATGAAATGCCCGTTTTGCGCCGAAGAGGTCAAAGATGATGCGACCGTCTGCAAACATTGCCGGTATGACCTCACCGTTGTCCGCGCCCTCATGGAGCGCATCGAAGATCTAACCAAACAATTGCAAAGCGTTGCCGGCGTGCCGGCGGTGACTCGCGAACAGTCGATTAGGCATGCGCCTGAACTCCAAGATCCTCATACCGAGCGGGCCGCTGCCATCGCCGGCGTCATTGCTCGCCATATTCCCGTTTTATCGCCCCTAGCAACTTTGCTGCTGGCGCTTGGAGCTCTATTGCTCGCGCATTTCATCATCGTGATCCATTATGATCTCTCGCTGTTTTGGTTGCACGTCGCTTCATTGGTTCTGCCGTTTGTATTCGGGTTTATTTATCGCCAGACCACGACTGAGTATTTGTCCTCTGACCTCATTTGTGGAGGTGTCTTGGCAGCGGCGGCGTTACTTGCGATGTCCTCCGTCGTCGCAGAGATTGATAAAGTCCCGGTCCTGCCAACGGATTGGCACGGGTGGCTCGAATACATCGAATACGGCGCCAGCATTGCATTGGCATTTTTCGCCGGGGCGGTGTGCCGGCAGACGGCGACTGCTATGAGCACGCCGGCAGCAAAGACGAGCCGGTTCGTTTACTTTGCCGCGAAATATGCAACAGCGAAGTTGAGCGGCGTAGGTCCTCACGATCCGCACGATCCGCGCATGGACAAATATCTCAAGCGCGTTAGTTTGGCCGAAAAGATTATTATCGCCTCTATCGCAGCAGCATCCGCGCTAGGCTCGATCTGGAGTGGCCTCGGCCAATTTTTGTGAACGCGAGTAGAAGTCTAGTCCTCGGTGTGCCCATGGAGATCACGATGCGCATCATTGTCATGACCTGTAGCGCGCTCTTACTGGTGGAGGCACATGCGAGTGCTGAGGTCCTCATCACCCCTAGTGAGGCGGCTCAGCCGCCAGTCAGCGATGCCCGTTTAGATAGGCGCGGGGTCACGCGTGGACCGTCCATTAATCAGATATCGCCGAGCCCTAAGGCTACGGTCCACTCGCCTCTTGAGCTCAAGATCAAATTTATTGCGCACAATAACGCGAACATCGATCCGGCGGCTGTCAAGGTGATCTACGAGAAGGAAACGCCGATCGATTTGACAGAACGGCTACGCAAATATGTGAGCAGCGACGGCATCGATATGCCCGACGCCGAAGTGCCGCCGGGTACGCACCTGCTTCGCGTCGAAGTCAGGGATAGTCTCGACCGAAAGTCGGTTGGCGAGGTGAATCTTCTCGTTCAATGATGCGGCCCCCGCCGCAGGATCCGGATTTAAGTCCACATTAGAAGCCGGGATTGGTGACGGCTCGAGTTAGGGACAGGTACACCTTTCCAGGCCATTTGCCGCTTGGAAGAACGGAAAATCCCGCCGCGCTAACCGTTTTGATTATTCGGCACGCCGAAGAGCCATCCAAAGGTATGGCTGGCTGATCCAGCTGCGCTACAATGAGAAAGGCAATTTGTTCGACAGCAAGCGCATCAAAGAACATCTCTTCCAAAACGATAAAGCGTTCGTCCCGAAGCACGAGGCCAATGTCCGCTTTTGGCACAGAGCGGACATCAATAATCGCAGCAAGTCAGAACTCGACGTCTAGTTCTTCGAGCTCATCTGGTTCAAGTTTTGCCGCCGCAGTCCATTCTTTCATGTAGGGATAGTCCATCATCGTGCTGGAATAGCCCGCAGCGTCCTCGTCGAGGGCAACGTCGTAAGTCATAAAGCGAGAACAGACTGGTGCGTACATGGCGTCTGCGGCGCAGGCGCGCTGTCCAAATAGGTAAGGTCCGCCATAAGCATCAAGACATTCCCGCCAGATTGAGCTGATGCGGTCGATGTCAGCGCGGGCCCCCGCCCAGGCTTTGAAACCAGAAAAACGCGCTTTGATATTCATTGGCAAAGCGGAGCGCAGATTGCTGAAACCTGAATGCATTTCGCCGCAGATCGAGCGGCAATGGGCGCGCTGCCTCCGGTCGGAAGGCAACAGGCGCGCATCAGGATTGATTTCGTGGAGATATTCAGCGATCGCCAGCGTGTCCCAGATTTTCAGGTCGTGGTGAGTGAGGCACGGCACCAGGAACGACGGCGACAGTAAGAGCAACTCCGCCCGGATCGAGGGGTCATCGGCCGAGACTTGCCGCTCCTCGAAATCGAGTCCCGCCATTTTGCAGAGCAACCAGCCGCGCAAAGACCACGACCCGTAGTTCTTGCTAGCGATGCTGAGTATGGCTTCGGCCATGCTGATGACCCTCCGTCGAGGCGTGACTTCAAGGACTTACAGGCACCCGGCGGGGAAAGCGGCGGCAACCGAGACCCATCAGTCGTCGCCGGCATGTCCTCTGTGCAGGATGTTCACATTTTTGTCGCAGTGCAACAAGAAATCCACTAGCTTGCACTGAGCCGGGTGGTTTGAGGGCGAGCCTGTCGCAAGACGGCTCGCGCCACTGCGAGCTTGGGGCATTGCTGTATCTCGCCTATCAGATGCAGTCGGACATCATGGCGCCGGTCCGCCGCTGGGCCGGCGCAGCTGCGAACTCGGGCAGCGCGCCGGTCCTTGCCGATAATCCGGCGCTGCGCAATCTCACCGCGGTCTATGAGCTGATCGCGCGGACCGGGCTGTCCCACATGCGGCCGCCCTTTGGCATCGATTCCATCACCGTCGACGGCCGCGAGGTCGCGGTCCGGGAAAAGGCTGCGGCGCGCACGCCATTCGCGACGCTGCTGCACTTCAGCAAAGACATAGCCGCCGCACAGCCGCGCGTGCTCCTGGTGGCGCCGCTTTCGGGGCATTTCTCGACGTTGCTGCGCGCGACAGTACGCACCATGCTGCCGGAGCACGACGTTTTCGTCACCGATTGGCACAACGCACGCGACATCCCGCTCACCGCCGGCCGCTTCGGCGTCGACGAATATACGGATCACCTAATCAAATTTTTGGAAGTAATCGGCCCGCCCGCGCACATTCTCGCGGTCTGTCAACCCTGCGTCGCAGTGTTGGCAGCGGTCGCGGTGATGGCACAGGCCGCAAATCCAGCACAGCCACGCTCCATGACCTTGATGGCTGGCCCGATCGACACCAGAGTGAATCCCACGAAGGTCAACGAGCTCGCCAAGAAGCAGTCGATGGACTGGTTTGAGCAGGCGCTCACGGCTTCCGTGCCATTGCGCTATCCCGGCGCCTTTCGCCGGGTCTATCCGGGTTTCATCCAGCTCGTCGCCTTCATGAGCATGAATATCGAACGGCACGTCAAGGCGCACCGAGAGCTTTACGAGCATCTCGCAAATGGTGAATTCGAAAAAGCCGAGGTTACCAAGGCGTTCTACGACGAATATTTCGCCGTGCTCGATCTCACGGCGGAATTCTACCTCGAGACGGTCCAGCTTATCTTTCAGGACCATGCGCTCCCGCTCGGTCGGCTGGAGTGGCGCGGCCAACGCGTCGACCCAAATGCGATCCGCAAGACCATGCTCTTCACGGTGGAGGGCGAGCGCGACGATATCTGCGCCGTCGGTCAGACGGTGGCAGCGCACGAGCTCTGCGGCAAGCTCCGGCCGTATTTGAAGCGCCACCACCTGCAGGCAGGCGTCGGCCATTACGGAGTGTTCTCGGGAAAGCGCTGGGAAAACCAGATTTACCCGATCCTGAAGAACGTCATTTTGTCGAGCGATTGAGTGCGGTCCCGAGCGCGGCGGTTTACGTTGTTGCCGCTTTGGTCCAGCGGCACCGCAAACTGAATGCCCGTTTTGTGAGCAGCGCAAATGTTCGTTACAAAAACGCTTGGCCTCGTCCAAGCGTTCAGGTAACGATTGGAGGCTCCGCCGTATCGACAACGACGCTCAACCGCGTGTCGGCACCAGATACGGGCGAGCGCCGGGATATGAGGCCTCTTTCGCGCGGGACCCCCCTCAACGATTGGGGCCTTTTCATTTCGTCTTTCCTCCTCATTCACTAGAAACGAAAATCGGATGCCTGATCGCAGTTTTGCCGCCTCAGTGGGCCTCGGAGGAACACTCAGCACATTTTGTGGTGGGATTGTCCCTTAGGACTCCGTTCCGACCCATACGCCACTCTTGCACTGAGGATCAATTGCGTGGCTGGAAGCGATTCCGATAGAACCATTAAACCGCCAATTAGCGAGGCACAGCTCCGTGCCGCTCGTGCGCCGTTGAAATGGTCGGTGCGCGATTTGTCTGCTCAATGCCGCGTTTCACTGTCAGCAATCGTGCGCGGCGAGAAGGTCGACGGTGCGCCTCCGATGCAGGTGCGAAATCTCGAGGCGATCCGGCGGGCCTTTGAAGAGCATGGGATTGAATTTCTCGGGCTCGACGACGTGAGGCTGCTACCGGGTCATCGACAAAGTGAACCACGAAGGGGTGAATAAAAGTTCCAGGCAGGCTTTTCTTTGAGCGCAAAAATCAATGCGGATGTCCGCTTTTGGCACAAAGCGTACATTTCGCCGCTGAGTTCCAATGTCCGTTTTGGGGGTGAAGCAGACATCGGGCGGACGTTCCCAATGTCCGTTATTGACCCAGAGCGGACATTGGGCTTCCGACTTTGCTGTGACGCAAAAATAAGCGCGGGAGCGGGATGAAACAAAGCCACCGCGAAAACGGCCTCGCCTACAGCCATTGACGATTTCTTGGCCATGGCGGCAAATGTCGTGGTGTGAATACTGCTCGCCACAGAATGGTGAAGTTTCACCCGCAGAGTATGCGCGGGAACAAAGTTCCCAAGTGCATGGTTTTCGGGCCAGGGCTGCCTCATACGATCAATGTCACTGGAAGGTATTGCCGTGGTTCGACCTCGCGGTAAATCCTTGAAATCGCTTGCGCTCGCGGCACTGGCCGTGCTGGCGGTAGTCACTTTGGCTCCGCAAGCCCATGCCGAGGGCTTGTTCGATTTTCTGTTCGGCGGTTTTCAGCCGCGGCCGCCGTCGCCCCCTGCGACGCGGTCCTATATCGAGCCGCTGCCCCCGGTCGCGCCGCCCTCGCTCGGTTCGGAGAGCGTGCGCGGCAGTGCGGGCGGCGGGCGCGCCGTCGCCTTCTGCGTGCGGCTATGCGACGGCCAACACTTCCCGATGGAGCACATCACCAATGCGACGCCGGTCGAGACCTGCCGCGCGATGTGCCCAGCGAGCCGGACCAAAGTCTATTTCGGCAACGAGATCGGCGGTGCGGTGTCGCGCGACGGCGCACGCTATGCGGACCTCGACAACGCTTTCCTCTATCGCAAGCAGCTCGTCGCCAATTGCACCTGCAACGGCAGGGATGCTTTCGGCCTGGCGCCGTTCGATCTTTCCAGCGATCCGACATTGCGGCCCGGCGACATTGTCGCCACCAAGGACGGATTTGCCGCCTTTACCGGCAAGAGTGCCAAGGGCGACAGTTTCGCGCCGGTGAAGCCTTCGAGCGTGTCGTCGCAATTGAATGCCGCGGCGCGCAAGCAGCCAAACCAGCCGCTCCAGCCCGTCGAGGCGCCGATCGACGATGATCCAGGCACCATCGCCATGCCGCAGCCAGCGGCACCGCCGATCAGCCCCGGCGCCGGTCAGACGCCGCGCTAAATCGCGAAGTCAAGCTGCGCGCTCGTCCAATTGCGCAACCACAGCTTCGGCGAGCGACAGCGAAGCGGTCAGGCCCGGCGACTCGATGCCAAACAGATTGACGAGCCGCGTCATGCCATGCTCGGCCGGCCCGGCAATCATGAAATCGGCCTGCGGTTCGCCGGGGCCGCGCAGCTTCGGGCGAATGCCAGAATAGTCCGGCACCAGCGAGCCGTCCGGCAGGCCGGGCCAATAGCTGCGGATGCGCGCGTAGAAACTGTCGGCGCGGCGCGGGTCGACCGCGTAGTTTTCTTCCTTCACCCATTCCACGTCCGGCCCGAACCGCATGCGGCCGGCCATATCGAGCGTTACGTGAACGCCAAGGCCGCCGTCGACTGGCGTCGGGTAAATGAGCCGGGTAAATACCGGCCGCCCCGCATAGCCGAAGTAATTGCCTTTGCCGAAGACGAGCAGCGGCACTTGCGCGGCCGGATAGCCTTCGATGCGGCGCGCCAGCGCTTGCGCGCCGAGCCCGGCGGCACTGACGACCGCCTCGAAGTCGAGCGTGCCGGGCTCGCGGCCGCCGAATTGCACGCGCCAGTGCGGCGCCTTGAAGCTCAGGCGCTCGACCGGCGTTGCAAACGCGATCATACCGCCGCGGTCTTCGATCTCGCCCCACAGCGCGCGCATGAAGGCGTGGCTGTCGATGATGCCGGTTTCCGGCGACCACAACGCGCCGATGCAGGACAGTTCGCCCTCCATCGCGCGCGCCGCATTGCCGCCGATCATTTCCGCGCCTTCGACGCCGTTGATCTGGGCCTGCGCTAGAATGGTCTCGACCTTGGCCAATTCCGCGGGACTGGTGGCGACGACAAGCTTGCCGCATTTGCGATGCGGCACGCTATGCGAGGCGCAGAACGCGTAAAGCATCTGCCGACCGCGCACACAATGGCGCGCGCGCAGCGATTCGGTCGGATAGTAAAGGCCGGCATGGATCACCTCGCTGTTGCGCGAGGAAATGCCGTTGGCGATGCCGCCGGTCATTTCGGCGACGGTGACATCGTGGCCGGCTTGCGCCGCGGTGCGCGCAATGGCAAGGCCAATGACGCCCGCGCCGATCACCAGAACCTGCATTGCGTTGTTGCCTTCGTACTTTTTGGTTGTCGCGCTTCGCGCGCGCCTGGAATGACTATATAACAGGCACGCAAAGAGGGGGCCAAAGAGAAGGTTATGTCCGAAACTACGGCCGAGAATATCGTACGCATCTGCGCGCAGAGCGAGATCGCTCCGGATACCGTCAAGGCATTCGATGTCGGCGATAAGCGGCTTGCAGTGTTCAATATCGCCGGCCGCTACTATATCACGGACGACGAGTGCACCCACGCCTCGGCGAGCCTCGCCGACGGCATGCTGGACGGCGAGGTGATCGAATGCGCCGTGCATTTGGGAGCTTTCTATGTGCCGACCGGCGAGGTGAAAGCGCCGCCCTGCGCCATGGCGCTGCGCACCTACAAGGTGGTGCTGGAAGGCGGTGACGTGCTGGTCGATCTCAATCGCGATGCGGCTGGCGAAATGGCGTGATCGTGGCCCGGTTTCGCCGCGGGCCAACACGCATTATAAGATGCACTCTACGAGACACACTAAAGACGATTTGCGGAAATAAACGACTTTAGGAAAAACCCGAGGAACAACGATGTATGCAGGACCCGGCGTGAAAACGAGCGCGGATGTCCCGATTCCGGAGCGGATGAAAGCTTGGGTGCTCGGCAATCCGGGCGAGCTCAAGCTGACCGAGAAACCGGTGCCGGTGCCCAAGCGCGCCGAAGTGCTGGTGCGGATCGATGCGGTGGCGATCTGCGCCACCGATCTTGAAATCATCGATCACGGTTCGCCGGCTCTCATCCAGGGTGGCAAACCGTTCAACAAGAATTTCACTCCCGGCCACGAATATATGGGCACGGTGGTCGCGCTCGGGCCGGGCGTCGACGAGTACAAAATCGGTCAGCGCGTGACCGTCGAAATTCATGCCGGTTGCGGTCAATGCAAGCGCTGTCGCGAAGGCATGTACACCTCATGCCACAACTACGGCCTTAATTACGGCGACCTCGACAAGGGCCACCGCGCCAACGGTTTCACGACCGACGGCGGCTTCTGCGAATACCAGGTCAACAACATCAACACGCTGATTGCGATTCCGGACGCCATGTCGGACGAGGAGGCGGCGCTCGTCGTCACCGCCGGCACCGCGATGTACGGCCTCACCGAACTCGGCGGGCTCGTCGCCGGCGAGAGCGTTGTCGTCACCGGTCCCGGACCGATCGGGCTCCTTGGCGTTGCGGTTGCCAAAGCCTTGGGCGCGCAGCCGGTGATCCTGACCGGAACGCGCGACAATCGCCTCAAAATCGGCCGCGAGCTTGGCGCCGATCACGTGATCAACGTCCGCAATGAAAACGTCGTCGAGACCGTCAAGCAGCTCAACGGCGGCAGGGGTGTCGACTACGTGGTGGAATGTTCCGGCGCGCCCAATGCCGTCAACGAGGCCATTCACATGGTCAATCGCGGCGGCAAAGTGTGCCTGGCGGCGTTCCCGCACGAGAAGACGCCGGTGGATGTTGCCCATATTGTGCGCAACAACATTTATCTCTACGGCATCCGCGGCGAGGGCAAGAGCGCAACGCACCGCGCCGAAGCCTTCATGTCGCAAAAGCGTTTCGACGCCACCAAGATCCACACGCACACTTTTGCACTCGACGACCTGCCGACTGCGATCCGCTACGCCAAGGAGCGCATCGAGGACGCGATCAAGGTCGTGGTCAAGGCGCGTGGCGTCGCCGCCCATCGCGTCGCGGCGGAGTGACGGCTCACACTTTTCTGATACGGAAGATCAGCAGCTTTTTGTCCTTGCGGGTATCTTCGAGTCTATCGCCGGTTTGTTGCAAAAGATTTGGAATATCGATGCCTGCCAGCGGGTCGGTGCATTCGACAATCAGTACGTCGCCGGGCTGCGACTGGCGCAGCGCTTTGCGAGTGCGTAGCGCGGGAAGGGGACATTTCAGGCCGCGCAGGTTGAGCGTCTTTTCGGTCATTGGCTGGCAGTCGTAGAGGCGTGGGAAGGTCTTTATCATAATTGCGATGGCAATCGATTCCAGCGTTCAAGGAATTGTGCGGCTGACGCCGCTGAGCGCCATTCTCGCGCTTATCGAAGAGCAGGTCGCCGCCGTGGCGGCCCGCCGCACTGCGCTGGCCGAGGCGGTTGGCGCGGCGCTCGCTTCGGACGTCTACGC
>Ga0318514_10000794_pt1 | contig 10124 bp, 11 predicted proteins | sample GRESIP176b2f18_FD_203684 | JGI IMG/M metagenome (GOLD analysis project Ga0318514, IMG submission 203684) | Tropical soil microbial communities from Luquillo Experimental Forest, Puerto Rico - GRE.SIPMG.176b2f18 | ecosystem: Environmental > Terrestrial > Soil > Tropical forest > Bulk soil...
GCCGAATATAGGACCGCAGATGATCTAGAGTTGATGCGATTGCGGGTAGCCTCATCCATTGGAAATTCTCCTGCTACACAGTTCGGTAGCCCGCTCACATTGCCTCCACAGAATCTACTCCTGCTAGGCCACGGTAATTGATTAGAATCAAAAGAAGAGGCGCGGCGGATCGCGGCCAATATCGCCAAGCCGCCAAGCTTTCTTCAAGATGCTAAGCTTACGCCCTCAGTCTAGGGAGAAATTTCATCATGCAAACGACGACGAAAATCATTTTGGCGGTTTGCTCAATTGTCACGGTTGAAACGCTCGCACCTGCCAACGCTCAATATTATCCACCGCCCGGCTACGGCTACGGCCACCGTCATCGGACATGGAATGGATGTCCCGAGGGGTGGACGGTTCAGGGCGGAAACTGCGCACCCTACAAAGGTCCGGGCGGTGGTGGCTGGAACACCTGGAATGGATGCCCGCCCGGTTACACGGTACAGGGTGGAAACTGCGCACCCTATCGATTTGGAAGGTGAGGCAGGCCGCCAAGTTACTCACGAAAAGATGAGGCGCGAAGGAATCGCAGTGCACATCGCCAAGCTGCCGGAGTTGGTGGGCAAGCCGTCGGACGTGGGGAGTACGATATCCAACCGCCAAGCTGAGCAAATGACTCAGCCGTCGCCCCGAATGCTGAGCGTGCTTCGTGATCGCGGCTGACGGCTGTAATGCTGGCCCCGCGCGGCATTAGCGCCAGTGACTTTCAGGGCGTGTGCCTTGCCGATAGCAAGCGCCGCCCCAATGGCGGCCCAGCCCTCGAATGATTCTGATTCGTGGATTGAAGTCTTGACGGCAATCGCACGGTCAGTTCTCCTCAAGGTGTTTTGTGTTGTCAGAGGACTTGGCAGAGGACTTGGCAGAGGACTTGGCAGAGGACTTGGCAGAGGACTTGGCAGAGGACTTGGCAGAGGACTTGGCAGAGGACTTGGCAGAGGACTTGGCCGGGGTAATCGCCATCAGAGCCACAAAAAGAGATGCGTCTGCTTCAATGATTACTGGGCTGGCAATTGCGGGGGTTTAGAAGGCGGAGCGTGGGCCGTCTTCGGTGCAAGCGGGGCCAAGGCCAAAATATTCTGATTGATGTCCCGCACGGCTGCCTGCAGTGTTGCGAAGGCCTGCGCCATCTGATCTTGCTTGCGGGCAAGTTGATCTTGAATGCCAGCGAGCTGCTCTTCGCTCCGCCTCACGATAGCGAGATCAACCACCACCGGCTTAAGCAGCGCCTGCAATTCTTCGGATGGGGAAACCGGTGCCAACCAGCCGAGCGACGGAGCCCAAATCCTCACCATCTCGCCACCGTAGGATTGCCAAGCAAGCGTACAAACGACGCCAATGAGAACCGCAACGGAAAAGCGGCCAAGGGCGCGAATTGTTCGCCTGGTAATCGATGGCCCGCGGCTTGCGACCTTTGTGTTCTTGAAACCCGCAGAGCGAGGAAACGCGTCTGGTCGTAGCCGGTGCACTCGATTGGATGGAGTGCCCTCGGAAGTGTCAACAACGTGTTCAGGATATGGATCGTTGAGAGGTAGACTTTCGGTGTACATCGGCCCCGGACCCTCTTGATTGATACCGTAGGAGGCCATCACGATTTGACAGAACGAAGGCTGGAGAGTGGGCTCGACAAAAATCAAACTTTCGGCGCAATTGTTTATTCGCGCGTATCCAAAATGCAACATAGCGACCGAAGGTTTGGCATTTCTCTATTGTCGTCTACGGCAAAACGAGACTCTGACTGATTTTGTAATGCGAGCGATGAATGCAAATGTGAAACCGGACCTTAAGCGGCCAAGTCACTTCTCTAGATTTTGAATTAATCGAAGTGTCGCGGCGACTTCTGATGCAATACGCCGCGGAACGCTTGAGAGCGACACAGCTCTAGGGCGCCTAGTGTCATTGGTTGGCTCACTACCAGTGCCTGCAAGTGTCTTATCTTGAACTAACCAAATGGACCGGGCGTGTTCTGACGCAATTTGCCGCGCCATTTCTTCAACTTCATGGGAAGGATAATCCTCAGTATCCCGCCCTGCGTGTTGGATGCCCGCGAACGAGATGGGGCAAAAGCGCGCAAGGTCGTTGGCGACGGTGAGTCTATGGAAACTATAAGTGCTGTTCGTCGGCTTGAATGTGACGCTTATGCTCGCTTCGGTAACGCCGGTGTGAAAGTCGCTTCTAACTGGATGCCTCATCGCGTCTGTCCTGTAGGTCAGCATGCACTAGGCAAAGAAGGATCAGCGCTGATCTGAAGAATTGAATGTCCGTTTTTGTCCTAGACATTCGCCGATGTCCCTGTCACGTCCGCTTAGCCCGATAACGAAGGACTCGCGACCGCCTTCGTTCCAAACCGATCAAGCCTCTGATCGGCTCGCGGTCGATCCTGCATTGTCGTTCGTTTCAATCTGGCACTTAGCGGAAATCGAGCGCAGAGCGCTGAACGCGTCTGGGTTGGGTCATTAGCGGACATTTCGCTTCGTCCGAGCAATGTCCGCTTTGCCCCCGAAAGCGCACATGACGAACACTATCAAATTTCTTGCCGAGTTCGAACTTGTCAACCTGCCATATTCTGCCCTCGTTCCGCGCCTAGGCCATTGTCCAGGTGAGATGGGATTAGGAGGGGCCGGTGGCGGGCTTATTCCGGTATATTGCGCGGACAGCTAATTTCCTCGGCTTGTCTGCGCTTGCTGTGACATTGCTAGCGAGTGGTGTGTGCGCACAGACTGGTTCGACCTCGCTTGGTGGAAAGGTTTCGCCGCAGCCGCAGGCAAACACCACGGCGCATGCCAGCGATGGTAAGACCTCGGCGCAGCAAGCCGATCCACGGATCAACACAACGGAAATCGCCAACCGCCTCAATCAGGAGTTGGGAATTGATCTCCAGGCGACGAGCACCGCTTGGCAGCACGAATTGGACCAGATCCAAACCGAGCTTGGCCGTCCACGGCTACGATATTCAGAACTCAATGAGTTTCGCGACCGATTGCAGCAAGTCCGTTCGCAGGTTGACGATACCTGGGGCCTGCTTCAGCCGCGGCTCAAGACTGACAAAGCACAGGTGAATCTACTTGGTCCTGCTCCGGCCGCCGATCAGCCACCCGAGCCCGAGCAAGCCGCGCTTGCTCGCGCTGAGTCAAATTATCACTTAAGTCTTCTGTCGGGGGGTAAAGCCGCGGTCGACGCGACTAATCTTCGCATTGAGAATCTACTGAACGCGATTCAGGACATCCGCCGAAAGAATTTTACTTCCATTCTGTTCCAACCGATCCCCGGTGTTTACGCTTACGAGACTTGGGCCAAACTACCAAAATATGTGCCATCGGCGCCCCGCAAAGTCCGCGACTTGGTCACGGATTGGTGGCGCGATGTTCGAGATCCTGGTGATATCGGATACACCGCCATCGAAGCCTTATTGCTTTCTTTGGTACTCAGTTTTGCGAGCTGGAGGGGAATTCGCAGATTACGTCGCTGGGAAGGAAACAGCGAGCCGCCATTCTGGCGCCGGGCTTCCTCGGCGGCCGGAGTGGTCTTTTTCCGCGCACTTCCGATCGTGGCTCCGATAACCTTTCTGTATGGCATGCTCGCCTACACGCAGGACCTGCCTGAGCGTGTCGACTGGCTGTTCTATTCTATTGCCCAATCCATAGTGATTGTCGTGACGGTTGCGGCGCTTGCCAGCGCGGTATTTGCACCCAGAGCACCGCAATGGCGGCTCGTTGCGACTTCGGATGCAAGAGCGGTGCGCTTGTGCGGCCTCGTCATCTTGCTCGCCTTCATCTATAGCGTTACCACGCTGCTTTACCTGGTCACTCGGTTAATCCAAGCGCCGTTTGCGCTGACAATCGCCGTTGCGTTGCCTTCCAGTCTCCTCTTAGCCGGTCTCGTTGTTGCGCTTCTCCGAACGCCCTTCGGCACGACGAAGGAGACTGCATCGCCACGGTTATTCAAACTTATTCGAATGGTTGTTTGGGCCATTGTTGGGGCAATTGTTGTGTGTGCGATCACCGGCTATCTGCCGCTGGCTCGCTTTTTGAGTCAGCAATTGATCGTAACAGGATCGATCCTCGCACTCGTGTACCTTCTGCTGTTGTGGGTTGATGGATTCGCGCAAGGACTAAGCGACGATGGCACAATTGTGGGCGGTTGGCTCAAGAAAAGCGCTGGGCTGGAGCTCGCACGCCGCGAACACTTGGGTTTGCCCATCAGCTTATTCTTGAAATTTGCCGTGCTGGTCATGTCAGTGCCGTTGATCATGCTGCAATGGGGCTACAACTGGCCAGACATTCAAGAATGGTATCGACAGCTGTTTTTTGGACTGCACATCGGAAACACCGAAGTGACACTTGGCGCTTTGCTGGCCTCGATACTTGTGTTCGGGATCGGTTACGCGGGGGCTCGGCTGTTTCAAGGCTGGCTCGACGCGCGGGTGTTACTGCCGGCTGGCATTTCCGGCGGCGTACGGAACTCGATCCGCACCGGGATCGGCTATACCGGGATTGTGGTCGCGGCCTTGGTGGCTTTGTCCTACGCCGGCTTCAACCTTTCCAGCATTGCTATCATCGCCGGGGCATTATCCGTTGGCATCGGTTTTGGCCTGCAAAACCTCGTCAACAATTTTATCTCCGGTCTGATTCTGCTGGTGGAACGACCTATTAGCGTCGGGGACCTGGTGGTCGTCGGTGGCGAGGAAGGTTGCGTGCGCAAAATCAGCGTTCGCTCGACGGAAGTGGAAACATTCGACGGCGCGAATGTTCTCATTCCAAACTCTTACTTCATCTCGGAAAAGGTGAAGAACTGGACGTTCCGGAACAAGGTTCGCCGAGTTGCCATTCCGATTGGCGTCGCATACGGCAGTGACCCGCGTCAGGTCCAGACTGCGTTACTGAAGGTGGCAAGGGACAACCCGGACGTCCTAAAAACACCGGAGCCAGCTGTCATGCTGGACGAATTCTCCCCCGCAAGCATCAATTTTACTCTTTACACGTTTGTTGGCGACATCAATAAAGCTGGGAGCGTTCGCACGCAGTTATCGATGGCAATCCTTGATGCCTTCGCCGAGGCCGGCATCGAGATCCCCTATGGGCAAACGGACGTCGCCGTTCGGAAAATGGATTGGTTGCGCGACATCATTGGGGAATTTACGTCACCGCCTGTCGAGAGACGCCCGGGAAACGGCAGCCGAACGCCCTCGCACCATTCGATCATGGCGACTGCTTCGGTGCGGAAAGGGTAAAGTTTTGCCCACTCCGCCAAGCTGCCGCCATGCAGTAGACGCGTCAGTAGCTTGTGGGCGCAAGCTTGGTGGCAGCTTGCGCCCTTGTGCTGAATACGCTTACGGCCTGCAAGCACTTGTGAAGTCGTGACACCACATGCCCTTCTGGCACACCGTTTTTGCCGGGCCGCAGGCACAATTATCCTTTGCCTGTTGCTCCGTTTGACAATATGGCAGGGCTTTCGGCTTGGGCTTTGCCCCTTGGCGTCAGCCAAACCATCCGACATGGCGGTTGCAAGCAACGCTACTGCAAGAGTCCTCAGCATGGTTTTTCCTCCCTAGCTTAAGCGAGGGAACCTTATCTGAGGCAAGATGAGTTACCGATGAGCAAGAGGGCACGGCTATCAGCCGAAATCGCTCCGTTTGTGGAAATCACGGTCCGGTCGAAAATCGCGAAGCAAAATTTAGATGCAAACGCGGACGCTACGATGGCCTTTGCGCTGCCACCGTCGTCTCGAAGCTTTCGATGAACACCGCGCCGATGCCCCGGGTGAGCGCTCCGGCGGTGAGCGCAGCGGCGCCGAGGCCCCAAACCAGCCCGCCGGGAACGATCCACATCAGGGTCGATGCGGCCGCAAGCCCGGCGCCGGTCGGCGCCACGCCGGCGATCAGCGCAATGATGAGCGCGCGGGTCCGGTCACGGTGGAACGGTATGCCGTAAAGCTCGCTGAGCTGTTTCACCATGCGCAGATTAATGGCAGTCACGCCGGCAATGTTGGCGGCCGGCAGTGGCACGAGCCCGCCGAGCGCCGCGTAGTTCTTGTGCCGCTCGACGATCCGGCGCGCAAAAGCGCGGCGGCGCGCCGCAAGCGGATCGGGAGTATCCGTCTGTTGCATTTGATCGCGCTGCGACTGTTCGGCCGGCTTGCTCGCCGCTTCGGGCGCGGGCTCCGGCTCGACGGCGTCGAATTTGACGGCGTAGCGCGGCACCCGGCCTTGCTCGTCGGCGGTAAAGCCGGCGGCGATCTTATGCAAATTGGCGAGCGAGCGTGTGATCGCCTTGGGGAGTGGCTTGCGCCTCATGCGGCGGCCTGCTGTGCGTCGACGACCATGTCGACCTCGTCCGCGATGGCGGCGATCTCGCGCGCGGCGGGTCCCTTCCAGCTGATCAGGCTTGGCGTCGCGCCCCACAGGGAAGCTTCCGGGTAGCCGACACGATTGATCATTTCGTTATGCAGCACCGGCAGACCCGCGGCGGCGAGCTCGGCACGGATGTGCTTGGCGATCACCGAATCCCGCGTTGTCTGGGTGAGGAGACAGCGGAACAGCGGCCGCCGCCCGTCCCCGCGCTCGACCAGGATGCTGAGCGTGTCGAGCATGCGGTCGACATCGAATGGCGACGGCTTGACCGGGACGAGCAGAAAGTCTGCGACCGCGAGACAGTCGAGTGTGGTCTTGGATCGGAAACCCGGTGTGTCGATGATGACGAGGCCGCCGCCAGCGGCGAGCCGCCGTGCGGTGCTGGCGGCGTCTTCGGTCGCGTCCTCGACCACGGCAACCCCGCCGAGCGCGCGTTCGCGCGCGACAAGCCGCATGATCGAGCGTTGCGGATCGGCGTCGATCAGGCTGGGACGCCGGCCGCGCAAATGCCAATGCACAGCCAAGCAGCTTGCCAGCGTGCTCTTGCCGCTGCCGCCCTTCATGGTGGCCACAGTGATGATCATGCCGCACCCCGACGGTCTTGCGAGAAGCCCGCGCAAAGCGAATCAGCAGACTAAACGGTATCGGATTCGCGGCAAACTGCCTATCGCCGTGCGCGCCGATAGCGGCTGCGGCTGAGCCGCCACTCTTACGAGCGGATCACGACCGGAGCTGGGTGGCGCATGGCGGCTTTGAACAAGGGCCGGCGCACGCGGTAGCGCAGCGCCAGATGCCTGACCAGGCCAAAGCCACCGAGCAAGAGGCTCGCCCAGACCGCGACGCTGAAATAGAGCGACATCCAGGTAATCTCGTTCTGCCACTGCGCGATGCTGTGGGTGACCACCCAGCGGCTTGCCAGATCGTGCAGACCCGCGAGCAGCCCGAAAGTTTCGTGACCGTTCGCCAACTCGGCCTGCCAGCGCTGCGCATACATCGGGACGTCGACTGTGACCATGAAGATCACGTAACCCGCCGCGCCCGCGGCGGTCGCAATGATTGTCCAGCGCGCGATGCCCTGAAAGCTTGCGGCGAGCCGGGCGAAAGCGATCCCGACCAGCGCGAAAGCGACCGTCCACAACGAATTCTCCAGCACATTGCCGAGGAAGTCGGTCGAGATTACCGCGTACCAGGAGCAGGCCTCCGCGAGCACGATCAGGGGCAAGATCAGCGCGGCGATGTTCTTGGCCGTATCCGAATGCGCGGTCCGACCAAGCTCGCGTATGACGATGACCCATTGCAACGCGAAGCAAAGCTCTGCGAGCGTCGCCATCGAGCGGCCGATCAGCACGCTGGACAACCAAGTATCAAACAGGCAGATGCGCTCGACATCGGCACGCGGCAGAACGGAGCGAAAAGCGCAAACCAAAACATAAACGGCGCTTAACAGCGCAAGCGGCTCCGCGGCGAAAGTCGCGGTCACCGCGCCGAAAGGATTGGCCCGGTAGAGTCCGCGCAAGCCCAACAAAAGGGCGACATTCACGGCGCTCACGGCGACCAGAAAAGTCCACCACAGCGCCACCGGATTAGACCAAAGTAACCAATCGAAACGCATCTTTGTTAACTCGTGCTCGTGACCTCCCCCTCACCAAATTGTAGACACTCAGCACAGCTGTGGCGAGACTGAGACTTCCCACGAGGCCAACCCGCCTGCCACATTTGCGGCGCAGGGGACTGCCAAGGGGATGCTGTAGGCCGAGGAACGTGACGATGACTGTCCGGGGAAAGTTTGCCAGTCACTGGCCGCGACCGGCTCAGATGCGCGGACAGTGGCGCGCGGCACTGTCGAGCCTCTTGCTGTGCGCGCTTACCGGATGCGGCTTGAGCGATGGCGCCGGCGCGCTGTTCGTCGATCCGGGCCGCTATGCGTTTTATCGTTGCGAGGATCTCGCCGCGCGGCGTCAGGTCCTGACCACGCGTGAAAACGAGCTGCGCGATCTCATCGAAAAGGCAAGTGAAAGCGCAGGGGGCGCCGTCGTCGGTTCGCTGGCTTATCGCAGCGAGTATGATTCCGTGCTCGCCGAGGAAAAGCTCCTGCAACGCAAGGCCGCTGAAAAAAATTGTAGCTTCGCCGTCCCGTCCCAAAGCGACCAGACGCTGCGCTGATGGCGCGCTCAGTCGAGCAGCTCAATCAAAGTGCAGCGCGACGCAGTCGCAGCGCGTTGGCGACGACGCTGACGGACGATAACGCCATCGCGGCGGCACTGATCGCGGGCGACAAGGTCAGGCCGAAGAGCGGATAGAGCGCGCCCGCCGCGATCGGCACGCCGATGACGTTGTAGATAAAGGCGAACAAGAGATTCTGCCGGATATTGCGCATGGTCGCGCGGGACAGTGCGCGCGCGCGGGCGAGGCCCGCTAGGTCGCCTTTCACCAAAGTAACGCCGGCGCTTTGCATGGCGACATCAGTGCCGGTGCCCATCGCCACGCCGACATCGGCCTCGGCAAGGGCCGGTGCGTCATTGATGCCATCGCCGGCCATCGCCACGGTATGGCCTTCGCTTCTCAGACGCCGCACAATCGCATTCTTCTGTTCGGGCAATATTTCGGCTTCGACGTCCGCGATTCCGAGCTTGCCTGCGACCGCCTGCGCGGTGATGCGGTTGTCGCCGGTGAGCATGACGATCCGGATGGCGTCCTGCCGCAACCGGGCGAGCGCCGCCGCTGTCGTCACCTTGATCGGATCGGCGACCGCGACAACTCCGCCAAGCTGTCCATCGATAGCGACGAATATCGCGGTTGCGCCTTGACGCCGCTGCGCGTCAGTGCGGGCGTCGAGGTTCACGTCGCCGACCCGGAGATTTTTTAACAGTGCAGCATTGCCGACCGCGACTTGACGCTGTCCGACTTTGCCGCTGATGCCCTTTCCCGTAAGCGATCCAAAATCATTCACATCTTTGATTTCTAGACCGCGGTCCTTTGCGGAACCGACAATCGCGGCCGCGAGCGGGTGTTCGCTATAGCGTTCGAGACTGGCTGCGAGGGACAAGATCGTATTTTCATCGAAACCGTCGGCCGGACTGACCGCAATCACGCGAGGCTTACCCTCGGTCAAGGTTCCTGTTTTGTCGACAACAAGTGTGTCGACCTTCTCAAACCGCTCGAGCGCCTCGGCGCTCTTGATGAGTACGCCGGCGGTTGCGCCCTTGCCCACACCGACCATGATCGACATCGGAGTCGCCAAGCCGAGCGCACAAGGGCAGGCAATGATGAGAACGGAAACGGCAGCGACCAATGCATAGGCAAATGCCGGAGGCGGACCCCAGACCAGCCAGGCAATGAATGCCGCGCACGCGACAATAATGACGGCCGGCACAAACCAGGCGGAGACAATGTCCGCAAGGCGTTGAATCGGGGCGCGACTGCGCTGGGCCTGCGCGACCATGTGAACGATGCGCGCGAGTATCGTATCCGAACCGACCTTCTCGGCGCGCATGACGAGGCTGCCAGTCCCGTTGATGCTGCCGCCGATCACTTTGGCACCAGGTTCTTTTTCGATCGGCATCGATTCGCCGGTCACCATGGATTCATCGATCGCGCTGCGGCCCTCGATCACGACGCCGTCCACCGGCACGCTCTCACCCGGCCGCACGCGCAGGCGATCCCCGATATGCAGCGCTTCGAGCGGCACCTCTTCATCGTTGCTGTCGGGCCGAATACGCCGCGCCGTTTTGGGCGC
>Ga0318514_10000798_pt1 | contig 10101 bp, 8 predicted proteins | sample GRESIP176b2f18_FD_203684 | JGI IMG/M metagenome (GOLD analysis project Ga0318514, IMG submission 203684) | Tropical soil microbial communities from Luquillo Experimental Forest, Puerto Rico - GRE.SIPMG.176b2f18 | ecosystem: Environmental > Terrestrial > Soil > Tropical forest > Bulk soil...
GTCTACCGCCGCCGCGACCTCGGCCTCGCCGGCCTCCGGCCATTGGCCGACGACGTCGGCGGGATCGTGCGGGTTGCGGCTGGTGATCATGTTTCCTCCGGCGATCCGATCGTCAGCATCACCTTGCCACGCGGGCTCGCGGAGCCCTGCGGGGCCTCAAGCGGGTCCGCCCAGTCACGCAGGCCGAACCGGTGGGTGACCAGGAGTTCGAGCCGGCGGCGCCCGGTTTAGCGCGCGCCGGGTCAGGCGGCGCCAGCCCGTTCCGCCTGCGCGCCGCCGTCCGCGGGCGCCTGGCGCGCAGTCACCTGGTCTGCCCACGCGGCGATGCGGTCCACCAGGGCGTCGCTCGAGCCAGACTCGGCGTGCCCGAACCCGGGCACGACCCACAGCTTCTTCGGCTCCCGGGCGGCCTGGTAGAGCTGGTGGGCGTGCTCGACCGGGAAATACGGATCCTTGTCGCCGTGCACGACCAGGAACGGGAGGGGCGCGATCCGGGCGGCCGCCTCGGCCGGAGGCATCGGCACCGGGTTCCACCGCCCGCCACTGACCCTGGTGTTCAGCCACTTGCGGGTGATCATCCGGCCGAGCCGGCGCTCCACCGCCCAGTGCACCCGGCGCATCGGGTAGGTGCCCCGGTAGTACCAGCGCCCGGGGCCGCTCACCGACACCGCGGCGTCGATGTCGCCGACCAGGCCCGCGTACCGGACCACGACCGAGGCGCCCATGGAGAACCCGACCGCGGCGATCCGCTGGTAGCCCAATTCCCGCGCGTACGCGATGGCCACTGCCAGGTCCTTGGTCTCCCGGTCGCCGAGCGTGGACAGCCCGCCCGACCTGCCGTGGCCGCGGAAGTCGAACACGATCACGCCCGCCGTCCGGTTCAGCCTCCTGGCCACCCGCCACACCGCTCCGTGCTGCCAGGACAGGGTGAAGCCGTGGGCCATCACGATCGCCAGGTCGGTGTCCCTGGGCAGGTGCATGGCATCGATCGGCACGCCATCCTCGGTCACCAGCGTCCTGGTCTTGAGCACGGGTTCGGTCATAACCCCATTGTGCGCGACCCGGCGTCCGGGCGGGCCGGGCTCGCCGGTGCCGGGCGGCTGTGAGAGTCTGCACCCGGGCGGCCCGCCGGGCCGCCGGCCGCGGCGCCGCAGAGCCCGAGAGCGGAGAGGCGATCACCGTGCAGATCGGCGTGCAGATTCCAGACTTCACCAGCCCCGGCGGCCCGGCCCAGCTGGGCGCCGACCTGGCCACGGTGGGCCGGGTAGCCGACCAGGCCGGGTTCGACTTCATCGCGGTGATGGACCACTTCTTCCAGATCGGGGTGATCGGGCCGCCGGAACGGGAAATGCTCGAGGCCTACACCACGCTCGGTTACCTGGCGGGCGTGACCTCGCGGGTGAAGCTGCTGACCCTGGTGACCGGGACCGTGTACCGGCACCCGGGCATCCTGGCGAAGATCGTCACCACGCTGGACGTGCTGTCCGGCGGGCGGGCCTGGCTGGGCATTGGCACGGCCTGGAACGAGGAGGAGTCGCGCGGGCTTGGCATCCCGTTCCCGCCGGTGGCCGAGCGGTTCGAGCGGCTGGAGGAGACGCTGCAGATCTGCCTGCAGATGTGGCGCGGCGACGAGACTCCCTACCGGGGCACGCACTATCAGCTCGAGCGGCCGCTGAACTCGCCGCAGGCGCTGTCCCGGCCGCACCCGCCGATCCTGATCGGCGGCGGTGGCGAGCGGAAGACGCTGAGGTTCGTGGCCAGGTACGCCCAGGCGTGCAACCTGTTTCCCGGTCCGGACCTGCCGCGCAAGCTTGACGTGCTGCGGGCCCACTGCGACGCGGAGGGCCGCGACTACGACGAGATCACCAAGACCTGCTACTTCATCTTCGACCCCGGGGGGAAGGGCGAGAAGACCGCCGAGATGGTGGACCAGCTTGGCGGGCTGGCCGAGATGGGCTTCCAGGCAGCCATCGGCGCGGTGGCCAACGTCTGGGACGTCACCCCCCTGGAGATCATCGGCACCGAGGTCATCCCGCAGGTCGCCGGCCTGTAGCAGACCCCGGAACCCGCAGGCCAGGGGTCGCGCCCCCGGGGGCACTCCCCCACTGCCGAGCGCGCCTTCTCGTGATATCACGAGAAGGCGGCCCTAAACCGGGCAAATCGGACGGCCAAATGACTGGCTCGCGTGATAAGAGGGCTACTCCATCTGCCGGACCGTCTCCTCCGCGAGGGTGCCCTGCCCGTCGGACCGTACGGCACGGGCCGGCTCGCTCTCACCGCCCGCGCCGACGCGGACCAGCTCCTCGGTCGGGTACGCCTCCTCGCCGTGCACCGCGACGTCGCCGATTTCCAGCTCGCCATCGGGGATCCGCAAGTTCATGAACAGCCCGATGCCCTTGAGGATAAGGAACGTGACCAGCGCATCCCACACGATGATGGTCAGCGCGGCACCGGCCTGGACCAGCAGCTGGTGGGGGTTCCCGTGGAACAGGCCCGAGGTGGTGACGTCCGGGTTCTTGCCGGCGCCCAGGTAGACGATCATGTGGGGATCCGCGAGCAAGCCGACGAGCAGGCCGCCGAACAGGCCGGCGATGCCGTGCGTGTACACCACGCCCAGGGCGTCGTCGACCCTGCTGAAGGGGCGCACCCTGGACAGGTAGTTCCAGGCGAACCAGACGATGGCCGAGTCCACCACGCCGATGATGATCGCACCGGCGCCGTTCACGTACCCGGCGGCCGGGGTGATGCCGACCAGGCCGCAGATCATGCCGTTGATGCCGCCGAGGAACGTCGCTTTCTTGCCCGGGCCAGCGATCATGTCCATGACGATCCAGGTCATCATGGCCACGGCGGTGGCGAGGTTGGTGTTGACCACGGCGGCCGTCGCGTCGGCGCCGGCGAAGTAGGGGTCGCCGCCGTTGAACCCGTTCCAGCCGAGCCACAGGATGCCTGCGCCCACCGAGACGAACAGCAGGTTGTTCGGCACCCCGTGCTCACGGTCCCGCTTGAGCCTCGGCCCGACCACGGCCGCGGCCACGAAGCCGGAGACCCCGGCCGCCAGGTGGATCACGTAGCCGCCGCTGAAGTCCAGCGCGCCATGCGCGGCCCACCAGCCGCCTCCCCAGAGCAGGAACGCGTTCACCGCGTAGGCGAATGTGATCCATAGCGGGACGAAGATCAGCCAGACCTTGAAGCTGATCCGCCCGATCACGCTCCCGATGAACAGGATCGGGGTGATCGCGGCGAACACGAACTGGAAGTAGACCAGCGACCCCTGCGGGAACCGGAATCTGGGCATCAGCCCGTTCAGCGAGGGGATGTTCGCCTGCGCCTGCTCGGCCGAGGCGCCCAGCACTGTGCCGGGCTTGCCGAGGAAGGTGCCGATCCACGGCGACCCGAACCCCATCCGGAAGGCCCACAGGACCCAGACGATGAGGACCAGGCAGAACGTGCTGAACACCATGAGCATGGTGTTCACGGCCCATTTTCGTTGCACCAGGCCGCCGTAGAGCACGGCGAGGGCGGGAATGCTCATGAGGCCGACCAGGGTGGCGGCCGTCATCTGCCAGGCGTTGTCACCCGAGCTCAGCCACGCTGCGTAGGGATTCACTGCTTCCTTCCTTTGATGGGCTGGCTCCGAGGGGCTTGCCGGGGCCTTCACGACGGCGTGATCCGGGTAGTCCCGGTGCCGGCCGGCGGTCCGCTTCGGTGTCCGTCAGGAACATCTCTTGTTTCCCATGGCCGGGTTTCGGACGCGTTTCCCGGCTGTTACGCCGGGAGGAACGGTCCCGCTGCGCGGGCGCACGATCGTTTCGACGATGTTTCGGACGAGCCGATATTCAGGCAAGAGCTGACCGATTCTGCCGGGAGCCGGCGCGGCGACGGGGGCAGCAGGACCGAAAGGTCACGTTCAGGTAACGGTGACAAAGGGGCTTGAGGCGGATGCTGGCAGCTGCGGGTCCGCGTCCGGAACACCGGGGCGCGGCCGGGCCGCGAGGTAGTCCAGGCCTACATCACCGCGGTCCCGGGGAACGGCGGGCGGCCGGTGCGGGTGCTCGGGGCGTTCGGCGGCGTGACGGCGGCGCCTGGCGAGGCGGCCGAGGTGACGCTGCGGGTGCCCGCCCGGATCTTCGCGGTGTTCGACGAGGAAGCCGGGCAGTGGTCCTGGCCGGCGGGCGAGTTCACCGTGCAGACCGGGCGGTCCTCACGGGACCTGCGGCTAGCGGTCACCCCGCGATCGGGTGACGGCGGCGCCGCGCCCGGGCCGGCCGGGCGCCCGGTTCACGACGGCGCGACCAGCTCGACCTCGTAACCGTCCCGGTCCTCCAGATAGGCCGCGTAGTGGTCAAGGCCGCCCGCGTGCGGGTGGCGGTCGCTGAAGAGCAGCCGCCACCCGTGCTGCGGTGCTTCCTCGGTGAGCTTGTCCACCTCTTCCCGGGAGGCGACATGGAAGGCCAGATGGTTCATTCCGGGGCGGCACCGGTCGTGACGGCCGGCGACGCGGTCGGGTGATTGCTCCAAGACGATGTAGAGGGTCCCCGCCCGCCAGCTCTGCCCCTCGGGCCACTGGATGTAGGGCTGGTAGCCCAGCTCGACCAGTAGCCAACCCCAGCTGGCCTCGGCCCTGGTCAGGTTCGGAACCCAGAGCTCGATGTGATGGATCATCCCCGTGCCAGCATGCTCCACCGAGCCAGAATGCCAGGTTAAGCGGCCGGACGTGGTGGTTCATGGGACAAGTCTGGGCAATTGACTCCCGGCACGTAACTCCTGGCTCACAGCTCCCGGCACGTCACTCCCGGCTCAGCCGGCCAGGTCCGCGACGGCCGCGAGCAACCGGTCCACGTCGGAGCGGTCGTTGTAGTGGACCAGCCCGGCGCGGACCGCGCTCCCGGTGTCCCTGATGCCCAGCACGCCGGTCAGCTCCCAGGCGTAGTTATCCCCGTCCCAGACGTTCACCTTCCGGTCGGCCAGCTGCTGCGCGACCGCGCGCGGGGTCAGGCCGGCCACGTTGAAGAACGAGGTGGCGGTGCGGTTGCGGGCGTTCCCGTACAGGGTGACCTTGTCCATCGCGGCCAGCCCAGCGAGCATGACGGCGAACAGGCGCTCTTCGTGGTCGTGCGCGGCGGCCATCGAGGCGAGCACCCGCTGCCGCCTGGTCCCGGCCGCCGCGGCGTCCAGCCCGGCCAGGTGGTCCACCGCCGCGGCCGTCCCCGCCAGGTCGGCGAAGGGCGGGGTGCCCCACTCGAACCGGTCCGGCACGGTGTCGGGCGCCGGGTCCAGCTTGTCCGGCCGCAGCGGCTCGAGCAGCGCCGGGTCCGCGATGACCGCGCCGATATGCGGGCCGGACCACTTATAGGCGCTGGTGGCGTAGAAGTCGGCGCCGAGCGCGGCGACGTCGGTGGGGCCGTGCGGGGTGGCGTGCACCCCGTCCACGTAGCTGAGCGCGCCGGCGGCCCTGGCCTTCGCCGTGATCGCGGCAACGTCGGGGCGGGTGCCGATGATGTTGCTGGCCGCGGTCACCGCCACCAGCCGGGTCCGCTCGGTCAGCAGCGCGTCGTACTGCCCGGCGGGCAGCTCCCCCGCGGGCAGGTCCACCTCGGCCCAGCGGACCACCGCGCCGGCCCGCCCGGCCGCCTGCACCCACGGCCGGATGTTCGCGTCATGGTCCAGGCGGGACACGATCACCTCGTCACCTTCTCGCCAGTCCCGAGCCAGGGCGGCGGCGAGCCGGTAGGTCAGCGTGGTCATGTTCGGCCCGAGGATCACGCCGCCCGGGTCCCCGCCGACCAGGTCGGCGATCGCCCGGCGGCATTCGGCCATGATCGCGTCGGAGCGCACACTGGCCGGGAACGCGCCGTCGGAGTTGCCCAGCCCGGACCGCTGCGCGTCGCCGATCGCGTCAATCACCGGCGCGGGAAGCTGGGTGCCCGCCGCGCCGTCGAGGTAGGCGTAACCGTCGGCCAGGGCCGGGTACATGGCCCGCACCGCGCTAACATCCAGCCCCATCCGTGCTCCCACGAGTTCTCGCAACGCTGGTCAATTGTCGTTGTCGGGCACAACACCCACATTCTTCTGCAGGTGATGCACCAGCAACCACAAACGCCGGCAGTGGATTTGTCACCGCGGAGGGCGGCCGGAGGCGCGCAGCATGGCCTGCCAGGCGCCCTCGCGCCCGACGGTACCGGCGCGGGAGCCGCCGTTGCTCCGGGAGCCGCCGCTGGCCCGGGAGCCGCCGTTGGCCCGGGCGCCCGCGACCGCCGCAACGTTCGGGGCCACCGTCACGGCGGTGGCCAGTGGCAGGTGCGGCATGCCTGCCCGCCACCCGGCAGCCAGCAGCTCCGGGCTGGCCGGCTCGTAATCCTTGCCCAGCGAGGCGGCGAGATCCCACGCGTGGAGGTGCCACTCCACGGAGGCAGCGCCGACCATGCCGCCCACGGTCACCACGGTGTCGCCGAACCGGTGATGCGGGAGTTCCCAGGCGCTCAGGGTGCGGTCGGCGTAGGCGCGCGCGGAAGCCGCGAACGCGGCGATGTGCTCGGGCCCGGTCGCGTCCGGGAGCGCCGCGAGCTCAGCGCTGTTCTGCCTGGCCAGCTTGCGCGCTAGGCTCTCGGGGCTGGGGGTGCGGGCCATCAGCCGGGCCAGCCGGGACATCGGCGCGTCATCAAGGTACTCGTGGTAGTCGTCCGCGACACAGCGCAGGTGCCCGGCCAGGTCGGCGGCGCGCCACTCGGGGCAGGTCGTCGGGGCGGCCCACGCCTCATCGGTGAACTGGGCGGCCAGCTGGCAGATGACGGTCACGCCGGAGTGATACATGGCGAGCGCCGGGCCAGGTGCCCAATCGATCATGGACTGCCCCCAACGGTCCTGTCTCGGCCACACCCCACGGGCCGGGCTAGCCAGCGTGCCAGAGTGGCGGTCTCTCCGCCACCCCGTCGGGGGCACGGCTGCGCCACGAAACCGCCCGTAACACCCCGATCGGGACTGAACCGGGCGGTATCGACCCGGGGGGACGACCCTCCGGAACCCCCCCGCTGCCCCCGTCCGGGCGGCGGAAAACCAGATGACATCCGCGCGGCCCGGCGGTTAGCGTCACAATAATGCCCCCCGAGCACGCCGTTGCCGACGCGCGTGCCCATTCCCCGGCGACCCCGCGGGCGGCGCTGTGGCGGCTCCGCAGTTATCTGCGGCCCTACCTGGGGCGGTTGATCGTCATGCTGGCGGCGGCATGCGCCTCGGTCGGCACGGCCCTGGTGATACCGCTGCTGATCAAGGCGCTGATCGACAGCGGGCTGGCTACAGGTGACCGCAGCTTGGTGCTGCCCATCGGGCTCGCCGCGACTGGGCTCGGCGTAACGCAGGCGGCATTGAACTTCACCCGGCGCTGGGTACAGGCCAGCGCCGTTACTGGCATGGAACAAGCCATGCGCCGCGACCTCTACGCGCACCTGCAGCGGCTGGACATCGGGTTCCACGACGAGTGGCAATCCGGCCAGCTACTATCCCGTGCCACCACGGATCTGTCGGCGATCCGGCGGTTCGCCGGGTTCGGCACCGTCTTCCTGATCACCAACGTGGTCACGTTCGTCGCGGTCGTCGCGCTGCTCATCCACCTCAACTGGTGGCTGGGCCTGATCACCGGCGGGGTCTTCCTGCCGGTGGCCCTGGTAAGCGCCCGGTTCGAGCGGCGCTACCGGGTGCTGTCCCGGCGGTCTCAGGACCAGCAGGGCGACCTGGCGACCTACGTCGAGGAATCGGCGACCGGGATCGCCGTGCTCAAGGCGCTTGGCCGCCGCGGCCAGGCGCAGGCGCGGCACGGCGGCCAGGCGTCACTGGTCTACGAGACCCAACTGGACAAGGCGCGGCTGCGCGGCGCGTTCTGGGCCACGCTCGACCTGATCCCGAACGCGGTCATCGGGTTGACCCTCCTGCTCGGTGCGATCGCGACCAGCCAGCACGCGCTGACGCTTGGCGGCCTGGTCGCCTTCATCACGCTCACCCTGGAGCTGGTCTGGCCGATCGAGGCGATGGGCTACATCCTGGCCAGCGGCCAGGAGGCGGCCACCGCGGCGCAGCGCGTGTACGAGATCCTCGACACGCCGCCGGCCGTGGTCTCCCCGCAGGACACCGGAGGGCCGGAGGACACCGGGGGGTTCCGGGGGATCGCTCCCCTGGGCCAGCACAGCCCGGCCCGGCTGCGTTTTGACGGGGTGGAGTTCCGGTACCCGGGCGCCCGGCGCCCGGTGCTGCGGGACTTGTCGCTGGAACTGCGGCCGGGCGAGACCCTCGCGCTGACCGGCGCGACCGGCTCAGGCAAGACCACGCTGCTGCAACTGGTGCCGCGGCTGGCCGACCCCACGGCCGGATCGATCACCCTGAACGGCACCGACATCCGCGACCTCCCGCTGCCGGTGCTGCGCGGGCTGATCGGCAGCGGGTTTGAAGACCCCACCCTGTTCTCGGTGAGCGTCCGGGAGAACGTCGCGCTCGGGGCGCCCGACGCCACCGACGAGCAGATCGAGCAGGCCCTGGCGGTGGCGCACGCGGGCTTCGTGGCCCGGCTGCCCTGGGGGCTGGACACCAGGATCGGCGAGCAGGGCATGGCGCTGTCCGGCGGCCAGCGGCAGCGCGTCGCGCTGGCCCGGGCGATCCTGGCCAAGCCGCCGCTGCTCATCCTCGACGACCCGCTGTCCGCGCTGGACGTGCGCACCGAGGAGAAGGTGACCGCCGCGCTGCGGGACGCGCTCGCCGGGACCACGGCGCTGCTGGTCGCGCACCGCCCGTCCACGGTGCTCCTCGCCGACCGGGTGGCGCTGCTCGCCGACGGGCGGATCGCCGCCACGGGCAGCCACGCGGAACTGCTCGCCACCGAGCCCCGTTACGCCGAGCTGATGGGCGACGTGCCCGCCGAGCCGCTGCCGCACGACGAGGCCGAGGCGGTGAGCCGGTGACCGCGACCCAGCCGTGGCGCGGCGTCGCCGCCGAGAACGCCGACATGGTCACCGGCAAGCTGTCGGCCCTGCTGCGCCGGCGCGCCCGGCGGCTGCTCACCGCGCTACTGCGGCCCTACCGGCGCCAGGTGGCCTGGGCGCTGGTGCTGATCGTCGTCGCGAACCTCGCGGCCCTGGCCGGGCCCTGGCTGGTCGGCCTGGCCATCGACCAGGGGATCCCGCCGTTGGTGCACAGCCGCGACGTGGCCCCGCTGGCCGCCATCATGGCCGCGTTCTTCGTGGCCGTCGCGGTGCAGGCCGTCACCACCCGGGCATTCATCCGGGCAATCGGCCGGTTCGGCGAGGGCGTGGTCCGGGAACTGCGCCGCCGCCTGTTCGCGCATTTCCAGCGGCTGCCGGTGGCGTTCCACGAGCGGTACACCTCGGGCCGGGTCATCTCCCGGCAGACCTCGGACATCGACTCGATCTCCGACCTGTTCGAGGAGGGCCTCGACTCACTGGTGTCCGCGGTCTTCTCGCTGCTGCTGGTGGGCGTGGGCATGCTGCTGCTCGACTGGCCGCTGGCCCTGGTGGTGCTGGCCGGGTTCGGCCCGCTGGTCGCGCTCACCCTGTGGTTCCGCCGCGAGTCGGCGATCGCCTACCGGCGCAGCAGGGAGGCGATCGCCGACGTGATCGTCGCGTTCGTGGAGACATTCGGCGGCATCCGCGCGGTACAGGCGTTCCGGCGGGAGCGCCGCAACGAAGAGATCTTCTCTATCCTTAACGGCCGCAACGCCGCGGCCACCCTGCGGTCCATGCGGCTGATCGCGGTGTACTCCCCCGGGATCACCCTGGTCGGCAACGTGGCCGTCGGTGCCGTGCTGCTATACGGGGGGCTGCGCGTGGCGGACGGCGACATCAAGGTGGGCGTGCTTGCCACGTTCCTGCTCTACCTGCAGCGGTTCTTCGACCCGCTGCAGGACCTGTCGCAGTTCTATAACACGTTCCAGTCGGCCGCGGCGGCGCTGGAGAAGATCTCCGGCGTGCTGGACGAGCCGCCCGCGGTGCCCGAGCCCGAGGTTCCCGCGGAGCTGCCGGCCCGCAGGGGGGCCGGCCGGGAGCTACGGCTGCGCTCGGTGCGGTTCGGGTACCGGGAGACGATCGTGCTCCCGGG
>Ga0318514_10000834_pt1 | contig 9960 bp, 10 predicted proteins | sample GRESIP176b2f18_FD_203684 | JGI IMG/M metagenome (GOLD analysis project Ga0318514, IMG submission 203684) | Tropical soil microbial communities from Luquillo Experimental Forest, Puerto Rico - GRE.SIPMG.176b2f18 | ecosystem: Environmental > Terrestrial > Soil > Tropical forest > Bulk soil...
CCTTCCCCTGCTGATGCCGCTGCTGGCGGCGATGGCGGCCGGGCCGGTGGCCAGCCGTCTGCCACCAGCAGGCGCGACCTGGCTGCTGGCGCTCAGCGCGCTCGCGCTCGCGGTCGCGAGCAGCGCGGTGCTCGGCATACTCGCGCTGACGGCCCTGGTCCGCATCCCGGTGGTGGAGTCGCTCGCCGGGATGTCCAGGTCAGTGATCAGCCAGCACGATCCGGCCGCGGTGCCGGTCGCGATCGCTGCCGGGGCGCTGCTGGCCGTGGCTGCCACCATGGCCTGCCGGGCGTTGTGGCGGCGGACACGAGCGCTGATCGCGGTGGGCCGCGAGGCCCGCCGGCTGCCCGGCGCGGGGCAAGTGGTGGTTACCGATGACGAGGCCGCCGACGCCTACACCCTCCCCGGCGTGCCGTGCCGGATCGTGGTCACCGCCGGGATGCTGCGTGCTCTGAGCCAGCCGGAACGTGAGGTGCTGCTGGCCCACGAACGGGCCCACGCCGCGGGCCTGCATTACCTGTTCACCACGACCGCGAGGCTGGCCGCCGCGGCCAACCCGCTGCTGCGCCCGGTCGCCTCCGCGGTCGGCTACACCGTGGAGCGGTGGGCCGATGAGCGCGCCGCCGCGATCACCGGAGACCGGGCGGCCGCTGCCCGGGCTATCGCCCATGCCGCCCTGGCCGCCACCGCGGCCCCTCCCCGGCGGTCTGCGTCGGCTGCCGCGGTGCTGGGCGCGGTGAGCATCCCGGCGCGAATGCGGCGGGCCGGGCCGGTGCCGCGCCGAGTAGCGGCGTTGCTGCGCCCGCCGCCCCGGCCTCAGCTGTTGCTGGTTGCGGCGGCCGTCGCGCTGGTCGCGGTGTCCGGCGTCTCCGCGCTGGAAGCCGCCCGCGATCTGCACGCCCTGCTCGAACTCGCGCGCGCTTCCGGCGCCTCCTGACTCCCAGGGAGGATACGATGACCGCCTCGAAGCCTGCCGCCGACGCCTCGGCCCGGCCGCTGTCGCCGGCGCTGGACAAGACGTTCAAGATCGGCCTGGTGCTCAAGGGCCTCGACGGGGTCCTGGAGGTGATCGGCGGGATCTTGCTGCTGTTCTTGAGCCCGCAGGCCATCGAGCACCTTGCCCGCATGCTGACCGCCCACGAGCTCACCCAGGACCCGCACGACTTCATCGCCCGCCATCTGCTGCACACGGCCAGCCACCTGACTACGAGCACGACCTTGTTCGGCGCCATCTACCTGCTCAGTCACGGTGCGGCCAAAATCGTGCTGGTGGTGCTGGTTCTGTTGGACAAGCTGTGGGCCTACCCGTGGCTGATCGTCTTGCTGCTGGCCTTCATCGCTTACCAGCTCTACCGGATCACCTTCGTGCACTTCTCGGTCGGCCTGGCCGCGCTGACCGTCTTCGATGCCGTGCTGGTGTGGCTGACCTGGCGTGAGTACCAGAGCAAGAAAGCACGGCGCCCGGCCAGGACCGCCACCGGGCCACAGCCCGGCGACAGGCCCTGACCTCAAAGGAGCCGCCTGCCCGCTTACTCAGGCGGCGGGCGGAGGCCCGACGTGGTGACGGCGAGGAGCCGGCGCACGGCCGCCTCGGTGGGCAGGCTGCCAGCAGCGGCCAGCGCGCTCAGGCAGTAGCTGGCGAGTTCTCCGGGTGCGATGTCAGACCGGACGGCGCCGACCTCAACGGCGGCAGCCAGCAGATCGCTTACCAGGTCCTGAAGTTGCCGCCGCGCCTGGGCGACGTGCTCGCCGCGGTGCAGCAGGGCCACGGGCAGTTCGGTGTCGTGGTGCTGATGCTGGATCAGTGCGAACGTCTCCAGGACAGCTTCGAGCTGGTCAGCCGGGGTCGAGGCGGCGTCCCGGACCTGGGCGAGCAGCCGCAGGTGGCGGGTGATGAGGCGGTCGTGCCAGGCCACCAGGATCGCCTCGACGTCCGGGAAGTACTTGTACAGCGTGGCCCGGCCGATCCCGGTCGCCGCGGCGATCTGCGACATCGTCACCGACGCCAGCCCGTGCTCGCGGACCAGTGCCTCGGTGGTGTCCAAGGTGGCGTCGTGGACCGCGCGCCGGTGCTCCTCGATCGTCTCGGTCCATAGTTTCGGCACGCATCAACAATACACGATGTTCATATAGAGACGATTTGAATTGACAGTGACAATATGTCTCGATAAAACTGGGGCTGTCACGCACCAGAAGGGATCGCCATGTTGACCACCGAAGCTGACATCCAGACTGAGCACGCCGCCAGGTACCTGGAACGGGTCTGCGGTCACGCGGGCAAGATGGGCACCGCCGGCCATCGCCAGGGCCACCGGCCGGCCTCTCATGGCCGCGGCGACGGCCCACCTGAGGTGCGGCGCGTGGAATGCTCCGGGACCGAGGGAACGGTCATCCTGAACTGGGGCCAGTGGACCATGCAGGCCCTCCCCGGCCTGCTGGCGGTCCGTGCCGAAGCCGCCGACGAGGACAGCCTGCGGCGGATCCAGGACCTCCTCACCGCACGCCTGCAGAAATTCGGCCGACGTGAGCGCCTGACGGTGAACTGGCGGCGACCCGAAACGGCCACCGCCGAACCCGGATGCTGAACTCACACGGCCCGGCCAGGTCTGCTCAGCTGGTCCGGCCCAGCGGTCACATGTTCATCGGCATGCCGGCAAAGCCGATGTTGTGGTGCACGTCGACCCACCAGTTCCAGACGTCCTCGTGCACCGGCCCGGCCGCGACCGCTAGGAGATTGCCGGCGTTCTGGGTCCAGACGAAGCTTTCCTGGCCGTTGGTGAGAGTGCAGAACACCCGGCCCGCGGCTTGGTCCTCCGTCAGCTTTCCCGAGCTCAGCTGTGCGACCGAAAAGGTCTTCGGGTGCTGGAACTGGTGGTTCCAGCTGACCTCACCGAAGGTCTGAGTAAGGCCGCAGTCCTGGAAGTTCGCCTGGAACTTCCCGGAGTTCAGCCCCTCGACCTGCGTGGTGTACGCGGCATACATGGCGGTCAGAGACGGGTAGGTCCGGAAGGTGACCTGGGTGATACCCGTGGCCGGGGCGGTACACGTCACCATCGTGGCGCTCTGCTGCTTGCAGGTCGAGGGCGGCAGCAGGCCCTTAGCTCCGCCGCTCTGGTTCGCCAGGATGATCGCATTCATCAGCGCGCTGGCCGGCTTGGCCTTCGGCTTGGCGGAGGCGGACGTGGATGACATGGCCATCCCCCCGCTGTGCGCCGTGGACCCGCCGCGCACCAGGGCCCAGGTCCCCAGGCCCGCAGCGACCAGGACCAACGCCGTCAGCGCCGCGATCCACCCCGGCCGGGCGAACCAGCGCCGACGCGGCCGCGACCGCCCCGCCGCGGGCGGGCGGCCGTCAGACCCGCCGGTCCCGCCCGGCGGCGTCTCGCCCGGCTGGCGGCGGTGCGAGACCACGGTATCGCCCTGCCTGACGGGCTCGGCTTGCGCAGCGGCGGCGGCCTTCCCCGTCGCCGCCTCATGCGCCACCTCGAGCGGCTGGAACCGCTCGGTCGCAATGTACCCCTGACTCCCACCGGTCGGCGTGGCCCCGGCCACGTCGAGGGAGCCGAGCGTCCGCGGGTCGGCCGCCAGGCTGCCCAGCGCGACGCGCATGGCTTCGATGAACTCGCGGCAGTTGGCGTACCGGTCACCGGGCTGCTTGGCCAGCACCCGGGCGAAGACCTCGTCCACGGCGGGCGGCAGGTCCGGCCGCAGGGCGGTGGGCGTCGTGGGGCTCTCCGTGACGTGGGCGAAGATGATCGCGGCGTCCAGGTCCTTCTCGAACGGGACCCGGCCAGTCAGGCACTCATACACCACGCAGCCCAGCGAGTACTGATCGGCCAGCCCCAGCACCGACATGCCCTGGATCTGCTCCGGGGCGACGTAGTCGACCGTGCCGAGAAACTGCCCGGTGGCGGTCATCCCGCTACGGGACATGGCGTGCTTGGTGATCCCGAAATCGGCCAGGTACACGTGATCGGGATCACCGTCGTCGCTGCCCCGCTCGATCAGCAAGTTGCCGGGCTTGACGTCACGGTGCACCAGCCCTCGCCGGTGCGCGGCATCTAGCGCCCGGGCGGCCTGCCCGGTCAGGAACAAGGCGGTGGACGGGATCAGCCGGCCCCGTTTCTTGAGCATCTGCCGCAGGTCGGTCCCTGACACGTACCGCATGGCGATGTACAGCAGGCCCGCGCTGGACCCGGTGTCGTAGATCGGGATCACGTTCGGGTGATTCAGCGAGGCGGCGATCCTCGATTCCTCGAGGAACCTGGCCCGGAACACGTCGTCGGTGGCCAGTTCCGGCGCCAGCACCTTCAGCGCGACGATGCTGCCCAGCCGAGGATTCTCGGCCTGGTAGACCACGCTCATCCCGCCGCGGCCGAGAACCGAACGCAACCGGTAGCCGGCGAACTCCTCACCAACCAAGGGCAGCTCAGCCATCACGCGCTCCCTCCCCGGAATCGCCACCCTAGCTGGACAAACCGGACGGCGACCCCCCAAGCCCCTCTAGCTGAAGAGGAGATATGCGCCTAGTGAACTGATACAAGCGGCGACAGTCAATACCCCGCGCCCGGCCGCGCTCGGCCCATGTCCCCGGTGCCCTCTCCGCGAACATGATCAACGGGTGGCGTGAAGGCCGCGAGCAGGGTAGCCGTGATGAGCCGGGCTGCGTCGTCGGCGGCGAGCCGGCCGGCGGCGACGTCCTCGGCCGCGGCGTGCATGAGGCTGTAGGCGGTGCTGATCAGCCAGCGCTGCGGCAGGTCGCGGCGGAAGGTTCCGGTGCGTTGTCCGCGCTCGATGAGGGACTGTACGCGACGCAGAATCCGGTCATGGACGCCGCGGATGCGCTCGGCCGGGAGTTCACGCTGGGCGGCCAGCAGGATGTTGCGGAATTGGTCGACGATCTGCCAGGACGAGGCGACCAGCCGGGCCAGCGCGTCGGCGGGATCGCCGGACGTGTCGGTGGCGTCGAGGATCGCGTCGGCTCGCTCTACGGTCTGGAGGAGGACGGCGTCGATCAGGTCGGCGCGGGTCCTGAAGTGGCCGTAGAGAGTGATCCGGCCGACGCCCGCGGCCGCGGCGATGTCGGCGATGCTCACCTCGGGATCGCGCGCCAGGCAGTCTGTGGCCGCGTCCAGGATCGCGGCGATGTTGCGGCGGGCATCGGCTCGCTGGGCCTTCCGGGCCACGCCGCGGGCGTCGCTGGCAGGCATCTCGAAAATCCCTTTCTCGAACAGTCGTGTATGAGTTAGTGTAATGCCTGTAACTCGTACACAACAGTTCAAGTTATCTCAGAACGGGGGAGTCGCCATGACTTCGACCATGCCGCGCGCTTCGCGTAAGCCCGGCGGGCCGCCCTACGCTCGGTCGCGCTGGGTGGCGCTCGCCCTGCTCGCGTCCGCGCAGCTGATGCTGGTCCTGGACGTGACCGTGGTGAACGTGGCGCTGCCGGACATCGGCGTGGCCCTGCACCTGCAGCGCGGCGAGCTGCCGTGGGTGGTGACGATCTATACGGTGTTCTTCGGCGGGCTGATGCTGCTCGGCGGGCGGATCGCCGACCTGTTCGGCGCCCGCCGGATGACCCTGATCGGCCTGGCCCTGTTCACCGGATCGTCGCTGCTGTGCGGGCTGTCACAGGATGCGGCGACGCTGCTCGCCGGGCGGTCGTTGCAGGGCCTCGGCGCAGCACTGATGTCTCCTGCCGCGCTGGCCACCGTGCTGACGCTGTTCACCGGCGCCGACCGCGGCAAGGCCTTCGGCGTGTGGTCGGCGCTGGCCGGCGCCGGGTCGGCGCTGGGCGTCATCCTGGGCGGCGTTCTCACCTCCGAGGCGGGCTGGCGGTGGGTCTTCACGATCAACGTGCCGATCGGCATCGCCCTGCTCATCGCGATACCGCTGGCCGTGCCCGCCCGGCAGGTACCGAGCGCGGCGCAGCGGAGCCTGGATGTCCCGGGCGCGGTGCTGGTCACCGCCGGGACCGCCGCCGCCATCTACGGGCTGATCAATATCGGCAGCCACGGCTGGCCCGCCGCGTCCACGGTGCTCCCGCTCGTGCTCGCGGTCGCGATATGGACGGTGTTCGGGATGGTCGAACGTCGGGCCCGCCGTCCCTTGCTGACCGTCGGCCTGCTCGGCCGGCGGGCGGTGCTAGCCGGCAGCTTCCTCATGCTCGCGGCTACCGGGTTGCTGGTCGGCGGCTACTTCTTGGGCTCCTTCGCGCTGCAGCACGCGTACGGCTACAGCGCGCTGCACGTGGGCCTGCTCTTCCTGCCGGTCGCCGTCGCGACGATCGCCGGAGCACAGGCCGGCAGCAAGGTGCTGACTCGCATCAGTGCCCGGAACATCGCGGTCACCGGCCTCGCCCTCACCGCCGCCGGATACGCCATCGCGGCCCGCTGGCCGCAGCCCGCGGTGATGGTGGTCGCGCTGAGCATCGCGGCGCTCGGGATCGGGGCGACGTTCGTCACGGCCTTCACCGCCTCGCTCACCGACGCCGATCCGGCCGAGGCTGGCCTGCGGTCAGCGCTGGTCAACACGTTCCACGAGCTCGGTGGCGCGGCAGGCGTCGCCGTCCTGTCGAGCGCCGCAGGCGCCGGCCTGGTCGTAGCCCATCTCAGCAGCCACGACTTCAGCCACGCCTTCGGCGTCGGGGCAGTGTGCGCGGCGGTTGCCCTGGCGATCGCTGCGGCTCTCGTCCCCGCCGTTCTGCGCAAGCCGGGCGGGTGACGTCTCGTTGGAACGGGAAGCCCCGCGGTCGCGTCGAATTGGTACGGCTGAACCATGAGAAAGGTCGGCGATGCTGCGCAGCGTGCGGCGGCGGAGTGGAGTGGCGATCCTCACCGGTGCGGCCATGGCCCTCGCGGCCTGTGGCGGGACGGCCGCCCAGGCGGCTAAGCCTCCCGCGCCTGCCCGCACCGTGGCGGCCACGGCCGGGTCGGCACACCCCTACATGCTGTACACCCACTGCGGCATCGAAGAGGCGCGCATCGGTAACCGCTACTTCGAGGCTGTCCATCCGCTCAGCGACGGACGAGATGATCCGCCTGCAGGCTGGGGCAACCCGTACCAGCGCGGCACGATGACGCTGCTGTCGCCTGACGAAGCGCTGTTCCGTGACAATGCTGGTCACCAAGTGCTGTTCCGGGTGCGACCCGGCGCCAAGTCGTTCATGCACGTCTGCGCGTAAGCGCACATCCGGGTCGCCCGGTCGGCTAAGCCGGTGACCCGGATGGCAGCAGGCGCACCGGGGCGTCCGGGGACCGGCGGTGCTTGAGGGAGAACAGCGCCCACACGACCTTGCCGGCGTGGCTGGGCGGGGTACAGCCCCAGTCATCGGCCAGGGCGCCGATGACCTGGAGTCCGCGCCCGCCCTCGCAGAGCGCCTCGGTTTGTCTCGGGGCCGGGGCCTTCGGGCTGGGATCGGCCACGGCGCATAGCACCGAGCGCCCGGGCTGCACCAGGCCGAGCCGGACCGAGCCCGGCCGCGGCGTCAGGCCCGAGTCGGGCAGCGCGTGGCGCAGCGCATTGGTCAGCAGCTCGGACACGACCATCGCGATGTCGTCGCAGCTTTCCGCGGCCCCCCACCGGCTCATAGTGGCGATCGTGAAGTCCCGGGCGGTGCGCACCGACCAGGCGTCGAGGCGTGGCGTGCGCAGCGCGAGCTTGGGGAAGCAGGTCCAGCCTGCGGTGCCGGGGCGTGTCGATAGCGGCCAGTTCCCGCTGGCCATGGCCGCCATCCGCACGGCAGGAGCAAGCCACTGACAGCTGACGCCTATGTCGCTGGCCGCGCTGCGCGCCAGGCCTGCGAGTTCTGTCATGGCCGTCCGATCGGGGGGGCATAGCGGCGGTCAGGGAGAACATGCACGGTAAGGGGCATTTTCCCGCATGCGCCCGACGACTGCAATGACCTTCTGCACGAAAACTCTGCAAGAGCTTATGCACAGATTCGCTGCACAAGCTTTTGCACAAGCCAATGCACTATGCATTCAGCATGTTAGAATGCACGTGCAACTCGGCATCCCGTGCCACGCGCCGTCCGCGTGGCCGTTCCTTGACCGGAATACGGAGGAACCATGCAGTTCAGGAACGGCATCCCGGCTGGTCAGCTGACCGAGGCGCGGTGGCGAAAGAGCACCGCCAGCAACCCCTACGGAAGCTGCGTCGAGGTCGCGAAGCTGCCCGGCGGCGAGGTCGCTGTGCGCAACTCCCGTGACCCGTACGGGCCTGCCCTGGTCTACACTCCCGCTGAGGTCAAGGCGTTCCTGACCGGGGTGAAGAACGGGGAATTCGATGACCTGTACCCCGGCGGGACTGGGCCGAGCAGCGCCGTGTAACTATTGCCCCCGCGGTGAATCGGCGCGGGAAATGCGTCAGCCCTCTGCCGCCAAAGGATCCGGGGCGGCGCTCAGCTTCAGCTCCGAGCTGTGGTAGGCGGCCCGTCCGGCCAGCTCGGGACTGTAGCGCGTGATGATCTGCCGGACCCGCCGGGCGGCCAGCGGGCCAAGCAGGTCGTAGCAGCCGATGAACAGCTCCCGGGCCCGGGCCCGCGGCCACGCGGACGGCAGCAGCTCCGCGGGCAGGTCGGGATCCAGGCCGGGGAAGGCCCGCCACTCATCCATCACCCGGGTCCGGGCGATGAGCGCGTCCATGGGCGGCACCTGCCCGGCCGCGGTCGTGTCCCGCAACTGGCGGGCGAACGCGATGAAACTCTCGTACCGCGAGCGCAGGCCGTCCAGGTCCCAGGCGCGCTCGGGGATGTCGCACTCGACCGGCACCGACGTGGCCCGGAAGGCCGTCGCGGTGGTGATGTCGAGGTCCTTCAGGTACCCGATCACCTCGGCGGCGTGATTGCGCGGGGACAGCCACAGGCCGTCGTACAGCGGCGCGAAGCCGAGCCAGCGTAGTTGCTTGCGCAGCGCGTCGCGTGCCGCCCGGTTGTCCTCGGGGATGGAGAACGCGACCAGCGACCACATCCCGTCCCACGGCTGGTTGGCCGCGCCGAAGGAGAAGATGCGCCGGGCGCCGTCGTCCAGGATCGCCGCCGCGCGTGAGCTCAGCCGGGAGAACGTCCGGCGGCCGCTCTTGGACGTGACCAGCAGGCCGTTGCGGGTCAGCCTGCTGAGCGCGGCCCGGGCCGCCGAGTCGCTGACACCGAACTCGGCCAGCAGCGCCACGATCGCCGCCGACGGGAGCGGCTCGGTGCGCTGCCACCAGTAGTCACCGAGCAGGGTGAGCAGCAGCCGCGGCGGCCGCTGCGCGGTGGCGCCGGGCGACATCCACGGCTCGGCGTCACCGAGCTCGTCGGTGTCCAGCAGGCTGCCCACGTGAGCAGGATAACTTCGCGCAGCCCCATGGACCGAAGCGTCCGGCCGGCCAATGTGCGACCTGGGCCAGAGCCGCCGGTCATCCTGGGGCCGGCTACAGCCACGGGCCCGGCCGATCTGGTGACCGTCATAAGCGCTCCTCCGAAGTCCAGGGCACACGATATGTGACACTTTTGACGGCGGGAAGCGCGTGATAAGAAAACTGTTAGCCAGCCCCGAACAAGGAGCGACCCCGCCAGAGAGGTAGCCATGGCCCCCAGGACCAGCCCACCGTTCCGCGCCGACCACGTCGGCAGCCTGTTGCGCCCCCAGCGGCTGCTGCAGGCCCGCGACGACTACGCCGCGGGCCGGATCACCGCGGCTGACCTGAGGGCGGTCGAGGACGAGGAGATCCCCCAGGCCATCCAGATGCAGGAGGAGGTCGGCTTGCAGTCGGCCACCGACGGGGAGTTCCGCCGTGCCTCCTGGCACATGGACTTCATCTACGCTCTCGGCGGCGTGTCCAAGGCCCCGGGCCACCTGGCCGTGAAGTTCCACAACGCGGCCGGGGACATCGAGTTCACCCCGGCTTCGATCCGGATCGACGGGAAGCTCCGCATCGAGGACACGATCTTCGCCGACGCCTTCACCTTCCTGCGGG
>Ga0318514_10000845_pt1 | contig 9920 bp, 7 predicted proteins | sample GRESIP176b2f18_FD_203684 | JGI IMG/M metagenome (GOLD analysis project Ga0318514, IMG submission 203684) | Tropical soil microbial communities from Luquillo Experimental Forest, Puerto Rico - GRE.SIPMG.176b2f18 | ecosystem: Environmental > Terrestrial > Soil > Tropical forest > Bulk soil | place...
GCGTGAGCCAGTGGCGGACCGGCCAGAAGCCGGCCGGACCGGCCCCGCCGGGCCGGCGTATCGTCCCGGCGCCGTCCCCCCGGCGGCCGGGCCGGACCTGCGGATCGGTGATGTCGCTCGAGGTCCCGCGGTCCGCCGCCATGCCCGGACGCTAGCACGGAGGCTTCAGCGGGTGCTCATCGGTTCGCGCTTTCGCTTTCCGCAGGCACCGGTTCTCGCGAGCGCATGCTGTCCCTCGCTGTATGGTGAAATGCCAGTACACGGTGCCCATAAAACGGCGCGCCGTGTCATGCCCGGGGCCAGCAGCGCCTCTTAGGGTCCTGGAAGGGTTAGGAATCCTGTCGTGAATGGAGTTCTGGGCGCTGCGGTTCGCGTACGCCGGGCGGTCGAGCGGCCGAGCGCCCCCGCGGGGGTGGCCGTCGCCGCGCTGGCCTGGGTGCTGACCCGCGTCCCGATGTACCTCATCGACGCCGGAACAATCCACGACCGGTGGAGGCGGTTCTACATCGGCGATGTGGTTCAGACCTATGCGAACTGGCTGGTGCTGTTCGCTCATGGACGGTTCCCGCAGGCAGACGCGCGGTGGCAGTATCCCCCGGGAGCAGCCGCGATCCTGAGCCTGCCGCGGCTGCTCCCCGGCAGTTACCTCGACTCGTTCCTGCTTATCGAGTTGCTGTGCGACCTGCTCATTACCGTCCTGCTCGTGCACATGGCGATCAGGCGCGGTTCATGGCTCGGCTGCTGGTGCTGGCTTGCGGGAATCGCGCTGCTCGGCCCCGTCGTGCTCGGCCGCTTCGACATGTTCGCGACGCTGCTCGCGGTGGCGGCGCTCTACCTGGCCGGCTCACCGAGGAGTCTCGGGGCCCTGGCCGGGCTGGGGGCGGTGGTGAAGGTATGGCCTGCGCTGGTGTTGGTCGGCGTGCCACCCCGGAGCGGCCGCAAGGCGGTGATTGCCGCCATCGCCAGCGCCGGAGCGGTCATCGCCGGCTACCTCGCCTTCACGAGCGGTTCGCTCAGTTTCCTGGCGAACCAGGACTCACGAGGCATCGAGGTCGAGTCGATCGCCGCACAGCCGTTTACGCTGCTGCGCACGCTCGGGATCTGGCATGGCCACGTGGTGTGGCGCTACGGCGCCTACCAGCTCGTCGGCCCGGGTGTCGGCGCCATGGCCGACCTGACCCTGGCCGGCATGCTGCTGGCGCTGGCCGCGCTGGTGTGGTGGCGTTGGCGCATGTGCTGGCGGCCGGAGGTGGTCGGCGACGCCGCGCTCACCGCCACCCTGCTCATGGTGACGACCAGCCGGGTGATCAGCGTGCAGTACATGATCTGGCTGATCGGCATGGCCGGGTGCGCGCTCGCCTTCCCGCGAACGTCCCAGCGCCCGGTCGCGCTGGGGCTACTCGCCGTTGCCGGGCTCACGCAGGTGGAGTACCCCTTCTTGTTCCACGACTTCCGGGCCTACGGTGCCGCCGCCGGTACCGCGGTCGTCGCGGCGCGTGACGCGCTGCTGCTGGCCCTGACCGTGCTGGCCTTCGTGCGGCTGTGGCGCTCGACTCGCCGGCCAGACGACCTCGCGGAACCGGCGGTCATGCCGTCAGAGCATGAGCTTCACGGTCCGCGGGCTGGGGGCGGCCAGCGGTGAAGACCAGCACCGACCTGGCCGGCCGTCGCCCGCCACTCCGGTACCGGGGATGGCGGGAGCATCGGGTGCTGCTCGCGGCCGGCGTGCTCGTGGTCGCCGTGGCGGCGGGGCTGTACCTGGCCGCGCTGGCGACGCACCCGGCGGTCAGCCTGCTGAAGGGGTTCGACCTGCGTGTTTACCGGATGGGCGGCGTACTGGCCAGGCATGATCCGGCGCGGCTGTATGCCTGGCAGCAACGGCCAGGTATCCAGTTCACGTACACCCCCTTTGCCGCGCTCGTCTTCGCGCTGATAACGCCGTTGCCGTTCCGGGCCCTGATGGATGTGGTGGCCGCGGTGTCCACCGCCGCTTTGGTGGTGACGGTAAGCATCGCGTTTCGCGAGCTTGGCTGGCGCGGCACGGCGAGGACCGGCGCGACCCTGCTGGTGGTCGGCATCGCGTTCTGGCTGGAGCCGGTACAGCGAACCTTGTATCTGGGCCAGGTCGAGCTCATTCAGATGGCTATCATTGTCTGGGACCTGTGCCAGCCTGACCGGCGATGGTGGAAGGGCGCGGCTACCGGCATCCTGGCCGGGATCAAGCTAGTGCCGCTGATCTTTATCGTGTACCTGCTGATCACGCGCCGCTTCCGGCAGGCCGTGACGGCTGCGGCGGCGTTCGTCGCGACGGTGATTGCCGGGTTCGCGTTGCTGCCGCGCCCCTCTGTGCAGTGGTGGCTGCACGGCTACTTCCTGGAGGCCGGCCGAACCGGATTCGTCGCTGAGATGGTGAACCAGTCCCTGCGCGGCACGCTCAGCAGGCTGGCCGGCAGCGTCGCGAGCGGGCAGCCGCTGTGGCTGGGCGCCGCCCTCGCGACCGGGCTGCTGGGGCTGGCCGCCGCGGCGTTGCTGCACCGCGCCGGCTACACCTTCGCGGGCCTGATGGTCTGCGCCCTGACCGCGCTGCTCATCTCGCCGATCAGCTGGGATCATCACTGGGTGTGGGTCGTCCCGGGGCTCGCGGTGCTCATCGACGCCGCGGTCCGCGCGCGTAGCTGGATGCGCGTCGCCTGGCTAGCCGCCGCCACCACGGTCGTCATGACGTTCGGTGCCTGGCCGCGATTCTGGTCGGCCGGCGCCTCCCTGCTTCAGGGCGGGCTGATCTGGTATGCGCCGCTGACGGCCTTCGGAACGGGGGACGATCCGGCGTACGCCGAATACCACTGGCACGGCCTGCAGCTAATCGCCGGGAATCTCTATCTCATCGTCGGCGCCGCGTTCTTGCTGATCGCCGTGGCGGCCGCGGGGCAGGTGCTGCGGGCCGGGCCGCCGCAGTCGGCCAGCTCCACGAATGCCGTGGAGCTGGCCGGTGATGGGGCTAATGGGATCACGCCGCCCCGGGGCTTACCCGACGGTTTGCGTGGTGTCCTCGGTCTTCTTCCTGGGCAGCAACCGGGTGTGCACCGGCCGCGTCTCCTCGCTCCGGACCGTCTCCACCGGCACGGTGTCGGCCGGGACGGTGCCCTCCGGGATCTCCTCGACCTCCCGGATACCGGACGCCACCGACGCGATCCGGCCGAGCGCCGCCGCCGCGATGAACACGATCACGATGCCGAGCGCGGTGAAGAACCCGATCTGCTCCATGATCCGCATGTACACGCTGGTGCTGGCCGGCGATCCGCCCATCGGGACGTGGTGGTTCCACAGCGGGCTCAGCACCGGGCCGAGGGTGAACCAGGCGCCGGCCGCCGCGGCCAGCAAGGCTCCGAACATCGCGATGTGCCTGCCCCTGGCGATCATCAGGAGGAAGCCGCCGAGGAACACCGCGGCGCCGGGCAGCACCTCCAGCCACAGCCGGCCCGTGTTGTAGGTCCAGGCGCCGTCCGGCGTGTAGGCGTAGTGGAAATACGGACCGATGAAGGGGATGAGTGCGCCCCACAGGCCGAGCAGCATCAGCAGGAATCCGCTGAAGGCTCCTCTACTGCGCCGCATCTGCAGCATCCCAGCCATTCGTATCACTTCCTGAGTGAGTGGCGATTTTCTTGTTGCGCCGCCTATACCGGTCACCCCCTACCCGGAGAAGGACGCTGTATTCCGCCGCCGCGCGGGTATCGTTCGCGACGTGGATAGCAGGCGAAACGTGCCGCGCACGGACCTGCTGCTGGCCGATCCCCGCCTGGCGGAGGCCGAACGCAGGCTCGGCCGCGCCCTGGTCAAGGCGGCGGTGAGCCGTGCCCAGCAGCGTGCCAGGGACGGGCAGATCGCCCCGGAGGAGGTCGCCGAGGCGGCCGTGGCCGAACTGCCCGCCCGGGCCAGCGCGCTGACCCCGGTGCTGAACGCGACGGGGGTGCTGGTGCACACCAACCTGGGGCGGGCGCCGCTGTCGGCCGCGGCGGCCGACGCCATCGTGGCGGCGGCGGGTAACTGCGACGTGGAGTTCGACCTGGCCTCGGGGACCCGCGCCCGGCGCGGCGCGGGCGCGCTCGACGCCCTGGCCCGGGCCGTCCCCGCGGCCGAGGTGGTGGCGGTGGTCAACAACAACGCGGCCGCCCTGGTTCTCGCGGCCACCGCGCTGAGCCGCCCGGACGCCGACGAGATCGTGATCAGCCGGGGCGAGCTGATCGAGATCGGCGACCGCTTCCGCCTGCCCGACCTGCTCGTCTCGACCGGCGCCCGGCTGCGTGAGGTGGGTACCACCAACCGGACCACGCTCGCGGACTACGCCGAGGCGGCCGGGCCGCGGACCGCGTTCATCCTCAAGGTGCACCCGTCCAACTTCCGCGTCGAGGGCTTCACCGCCGCCGTGGCCGTCTCCGAGCTGGCCGCCCTGGGTCCCGCGGTGGTGTTCGATATCGGATCCGGACTGCTCGTCCCGCACCCGCTGCTGCCCGGAGAGCCGGACGCCGCCACCGCGCTGCGGGACGGCGCCGCGCTGGTCACCGCCAGCGGCGACAAGCTCCTCGGCGGCCCGCAGGCCGGGCTGCTGCTCGGCCGGTCTGGCCTGGTGCGCACGCTGACCCGGCACCCGCTGGCCCGGGCGCTGCGGGTGGACAAGCTGACCCTGGCGGCCCTGGAGGCCACCCTCGCCGGTCCGGTACCGCCGGTCGCGGCCGCGCTGGCCGCCGACCCGGCTTCCGTCCTCGAGCGGGCCGAACGGGTCGTGGCGCGTCTGGCTTCCGCCGGGCTGGACGCCCGGGTAGCGGCGGCCAAGGCCGCAGTGGGCGGCGGCGGAGCCCCGGGCGTGGAGCTGGACAGCGCCGCGGTGAGCCTGCCGGAATCGCTGGCGGTGCCGCTGCGCCGCGGCGAGCCCGCCGTGGTCGGCCGCCTGGAGCAGGGCCGCCTGCTCCTGGACCTGCGCTCGGTCTCTCCGGACGACGACCCCCGCCTGATCACCGCCGCAGCCACTGCGGCTGGAATGCGGCTTTCATGATCGCGGGCAGTTTTGGCTCTATGGCGGCCATTTCTGCCCGCGATCATGGTGTTGGGTGGTTGGCGTGCAGGTGATCGCCACCGCGGGGCACGTGGATCATGGGAAGTCGGCGCTGGTGCGGGCGCTGACCGGGATGGAGCCCGACCGGTGGGCCGAGGAGCGGCGCCGCGGGCTGACCATCGACCTGGGCTTCGCCTGGACGAAGCTGCCCGGCGGGGAGCGCGTGGCGTTCGTCGACGTGCCCGGTCACGAGCGCTTCGTGCCGAACATGCTAGCGGGCGTCGGCCCGGTGCCCGCGGTGCTGTTCGTGGTGGCGGCCGATGGCGGCTGGATGCCGCAGTCGGCCGAGCACCTGGCGGCCATCGACGCGGTCGGCATCAGGCACGGCCTGCTCGCGGTCACCCGCAGCGACCTGGCCGATCCCGGCCCGGCGACACGGCAGGCGCTCGACCGCATCTCGCGCACCAGCCTGGGCGCCGCGCCCGCGGTCGCGGTCAGCGCGGTCACCGGGGCCGGCCTGCCGGAGCTGCGGGAGGCGCTGTCGCGACTGGTGGCGGCGCTGCCCGTCCCCGATCCTGCCGCCCCGGTCCGGCTCTGGGTGGACCGGGCGTTCAGCATCAGGGGGAGCGGTACCGTCGTCACCGGGACGCTGCCGGCCGGGACGGTCACCACCGGCCGGGAACTGCTGCTCGCCCCGTCCCTGCGGCCCGCCAGGATCAGGGGCCTTGAGTCGATGAACGAGCCGGTCGCGTCGGCCGCCGGGGTCGCGCGCGTGGCGGTCAACCTGCGCGGCGTCCCGGCTGGCTTCGCGGCCCGCGGCATGGCGCTGGTCGAGGCCGGGCGCTGGACCCTGACCAGGCTGCTGGACGTGCGGCTGTCACCTCGCGATCCGGACATGCCCTTGCCGCCCGAGATGACCCTGCACATCGGCTCGGCCCGCACCCAGGCCCGGATCCGCCCTCTGGGAGGGTCGCCGATCGCCCGGCTGACGCTGCGCGATCCACTCCCGCTGCACGTCGGCGACCGGGTGCTGCTGCGCGACCCGGGCAGCGCGGCCATGACGATCCTGGGCGCGACCGTGCTCGACGTCGTCCCGCCCGCGCTCGCCCGGCGCGGCGCGGCCACCGCGGCCGGGCGCGAGCTCGCCGCCTGGCCGGAGCCGCCGTCAGCCGCCGACCTGCTGCGCCGGCACGGCTTCCTGCGGGCCGGGGCGCTGGCCGCGATGGGCGTGGCAGGCGGCCAGAGACCGGTGGCGGGGGACTGGCTCGCCGACCCTGACCGCTGGGCCAGCCTCCGCGGACGCCTGGCCGAGATGGTCGAGGCGCACGCCAGGCGCGACCCGCTGGCTATCGGCATGCCGCCCGAGGCAGCCCGGGCCGCGCTCGGCCTGCCCGACCGGGCGCTGGTCGAGGCGCTGGCCCGGGGCCCTGCTAGCTCCGGTGGGGACGACCCTCCCGGAGGCCCCCTCGGCCAGGTCCGGCTCGAGGACGGTTACCTGCGCCCGGCCGGGTCACCGGAGCCCCGGGACCTGGAGACCGGGCACCCAGTGGCCGGTGAACCAGTGGCCGGAGGAAGGGCGCCGTCGCTGCCGCCGCGGACCGCCGCCGCGGTGAAGGCCGTCCTGGCCGATCTCGAGGGCGCGCCCTTCCTGGCCCCGGACGCGGGGCGGCTGCGGGAACTGGGACTCGATTCGCGGGCGATCGCCGCCGCGGCGCGGGCCGGCCTGCTGCTCCGGGTGGCCGAGCAGATCGTGCTGGCCCCGGACGCGCGGGCCCGGGCGGTGCGGATCCTGGCCCGGCTGCCGCAGCCGTTCACCACCGCCGAGGCCAGGCAGGCGCTCGGCACCACCCGGCGGGTCGCGATCCCGCTGCTGGAATACCTGGACCGGGCCGGGGTCACCCAGCGGCTGCCCGATGACCGGCGCCGCCTGCGGTTAGCTCCCTGGTCCACCCGCGCGCGGTACGGGTCAGCTCGCGGAAGCCCACGGCGGACAGGAAGGCCCGGTAGTCGTCGTAGTTCAGCCCGCCGGGATCGGTGCCGGCCAGCCAGGCGTAGTTGAGCAGCCGGGTCACCCCAGCCAGCCGGAGCCAGCCGGCGGCCTGGCCGAGCAGCCAGGATCCCACGCCGCGGCGGCGGTACGGGGACGCGACACGCAGGTTGCCGACGTCGGCCCAGCCGCCGTGCCGGGACAGCCGCTCTCCCTCATCCAAGATCTCTGTCTCGACGTAGCCGATCACCTCCTCGCTGAGCACGGCGGACAGGCGGCAGCCGTTGATCCCGACCGACCGGCGCACCGCTAGCCCGTCCAGCGGCGGCAGGCCCGGGCCGAAGGGCCTGGGCAGGTCCTCGACTCGAGCCAGGTAGACGACCTCGGTGTGCCCGGTGTGGGTGAACCCGGCCCGCTGGTACAGGCCCGCGATGTGCGGCCACTGCTCGGGCACCCCGTACACGCCGGGCACCGGCAGTTCCCCGCCCGCGTGCTGGCTGGTCACGCCCCAGCGGCCGAACACCTCGGTGCACGCGGCCATCAGCGCCTCCGCCGCCCCGGTCACGTCCGGCCAGCAGGGATGGCCGGCCGGAGCCAGCGGCCAGTAGAGCAGCCAGCAGATCTCGCCGGCGTCGCGGTACCCGGGCCCGCCCCGGTCGTCGCGGTAGTACCTGAGCAGGTGCGCGGCGGCGGCGACCCGGCTGCCCTGTTCGGCCACCAGGGTGACGCGCTCGCTCACCCACGGGTCCACGATGAACTCGCCGGGCTGGCGTTCGAGCGAGCTGAGCACGGTGTTCACCGACACGCTCATGCCCGGCACCACCGCCTCGGCGTGGGCGTTCACCAGCTTGGTGAGCTGGTCGCGGTCGCCGCGGCGGAACGGCCGCACCTGGACGTCGGACATGACGGGCCTCCTGGCATGCTGAACGCGGGAGATGATGGAGGCCGCTACCCGTGCGGTACTAGAGGAATGTTACCAACCATGACTCTGGAGATCTTGCAGGTGCCGGGGTGTCCCGGCGCCGACCTGCTGGCCGGCCGGCTGGACGGCCTGCTGGCGGGGCGCCCGCGGGTCACCCGGCGCGTGGTGACCAGCCAGGCGGACGCCGAACGGCTCGGCATGACCGGCTCGCCCACCCTGCTCGCCGACGGCGCCGATCCGTTCGCCCGCCCCGGCCTGCTCCCGTCCTTGTCCTGCCGTCTCTACCTCGACGAGCAGGGCCGCCCGGGCCCCGCGCCTTCGCCGGGCCAGATCCGGGCCGGCCTCGGGCTCTAAGCGGAACCGCGCCCTCAGAGGCTGCGGAACTCCGGGGAGCGGCGCAGGGCGTCGGCCACGCGGCGGGCGGTGCCGAGCGTGTTGACGAGGCGGAGGAAGATGAAGCCGCCGCCGTGGACGCCGAACACGGACGCGCCGGGCTGATCCCTGATCGAGATGTTCGCGTACATGAGCGCGCTCTTGCGCACGGTGACCTGGCGGCCGCCGTCGCTCTCTACCTGGTAGGCAGGGCCGAGCCTGCGGCTGAGCACGGTGACGACCTCGGCAGGCGTCACGTTCTTCCGCGGCACCTTTACCTTCGGCATGGCCTCAAGCGTAGTGCCGTCGGCCGGGTCAGGGCCGGATCCGTCAGGCGGAAAGCCAGGCAGCGGTGTCGGGCGGCAGGCTGCCGCCGGTGACCGGGCCGCTGGCGAGCAGGACCTCCCGGTGCGCCGGGAGCGGCACCGGGGCCGGGCCGAAGTTGGCGGCGAGGATGAACCCGGGCTCTCTGGCGAAGCAGAGCAGCCCGCCGTCTCCGGGGCCGGCTCCTTCCCGGTCAGCCCAGCGCAGCGTGCCCGGGCCCAAGGCCGGATGGTCCCGGCGCAGCCGGAGCGCCGCGCGGTACAGGTTCAGGGTGGAGTGCTCGTCAGCGAGCTGGGACTCGACGCTGTACCGGCCCCACTGCGCAGGCTGGGGCAGCCACGGGGCGGCCGGGCCGTCACCCTGGCTCGTTAGGCTGAAACCAAGGCCGGTACCGGTACGGGACCAGGGGATGGGCACCCGGCAGCCGTCACGGCCCGGATACTCCCCCCCAGTGCGGAAGAACCTGGGATCCTGGCGGGCCTCGGCGCCGATCTCGGTGACCTCCGGCAGGCCGAGTTCCTCTCCCTGGTAGATATAGGCCGAGCCGGGCAGCGCGAGCAGTACCAGGGCAGCGGCCCTGGCCCGCCGGGCACCGGTCTCGGCGTTCTGGTCGCCGAGGGCGATCAGCCGGGAGACGGTCTGCGGCGTGAACCCCTCGTCCAGCCGGTAGCGGCTCGCCGGGCGGGCCACGTCGTGGTTGCCGATCACCCACGGGGCGCGGGACCCGCCGGTCAGGGCGAGCGCCGCGTCGATCGCGCCGCGGAATTCGGCCGCCCGCCAGCCGGCCAGGATCAGCTCGAAGTTGAAGACCTGCGGCAGGCCGCCGGGCTCGAGGTAGGGCCCGAGGGTCTCGGGGACGTCGTACCAGACCTCGCCGATGGCCGTGCGCGCCCCGGGGAATCCGGCGGCCGGGTAGGAATCCAGGATGGCCCGCCAGGACCGGTAGAGCGGCTGCAGTTCGGGCCGGTGCCGGTACGGGGACGGCGCGTTCAGCGGATGTGAGCCGGTGAGGTCGGGCAGGTCAGGGTCCTTGAAGATCCCGTGCGCCACGTCCACTCGCAGCCCGGCCACGCCACGGTCGAGCCAGAACCCGATCACGTCCTCGAACAGGGCGGGAACATCCGGGTTGCGCCAGTCCCAGTCGGGCTGGCTGGTGTCGTACAGGTGCAGGTACCACTGCCCGGGGTGGACCCCTTGACCGTCGGCCTCCGTCACCCGGGTCCACGCGGAGCCGCCGAACTGCGACGGCCAGTTATTCGGCGGCT
>Ga0318514_10000848_pt1 | contig 9911 bp, 7 predicted proteins | sample GRESIP176b2f18_FD_203684 | JGI IMG/M metagenome (GOLD analysis project Ga0318514, IMG submission 203684) | Tropical soil microbial communities from Luquillo Experimental Forest, Puerto Rico - GRE.SIPMG.176b2f18 | ecosystem: Environmental > Terrestrial > Soil > Tropical forest > Bulk soil | place...
CCACTCGCCGCCCCCGATCCGCTCCATCTGGCCGGGCAGGGCCTCCCACGGCACGCTGTCGTGCTCGGCGAACCCGGTCAGGTCCAGGCCGGCGGTCATCAGCGCGGTGATGATCTCGCCGAGGCCGTGGTTCCACTCGTGGGTCCGGTTGTGGGTGAAGACCGCGTCCGTCTCGACGTAGGTGCCTCCCTCGTCGAAGACCATCGGCTCCTCGCGCTCGAAGTAGGGGTACTCCACCACCAGCAGGCCGTCGGGCCGGCTGTCTTCGAGCGACCACAGCATCGGGTGGCCCTCGCGGATGAACAGCCGCCCGCCCGGGCGCAGCAGGCCGGCCACCACCGCGGCCCAGCGGGCGATGTCCGGCAGCCAGCCCAGCGCGCCGATCCCGGTGTAGACGAGGTCGAACGAGGCCGGTTCCAGGACCGTGAGCGCGTCGTACACCTCGGCCTGGACGAAGCGGACGGCGGCGCCGGCCAGGCCGGCGATCCGGCGCGCCTGCGCCAGCGAGGCCGCGGAGAAGTCCAGCCCGGTCATGTCGGCGCCGAGGCGGGCCAGCGAGATGGTGTCGGTGCCGATGTGGCACTGCAGGTGAACGCCGCGCAGGCCGCCGATGTCACCCAGCAGCGGCAGGTCGAACCGCACCACGTCGCTGAGGTGGGCGGGGTCGCTGGCGAACCTGTCGACCGCGTAGTCGGGGGAGGCAGCGTGCGCGGGCGCCCGCTCGTCCCAGCTCGCGCGGTTGAGTTCGGCGTAGTCTTCCACCGGCCCATGATTCCACGCCCAACCCCGGGCTCGGGCGCCCGCACCTGCTCAGCCGGGCTACGCTCGGTCCATGCCCATGTACATCCCCAGCCCGGCGACCAACGGGTTCCACGTCGGCCCGGCGTTCATCCACGTCTACGGGCTGATGTACGTGATCGGGATCACGCTGGCGATCCTGATCACGCAGCGGCGCTGGAAGGCGGCCGGCGGCGAGCCCGGGCTGGTCGGCGACGTGGCCCTGTGGGCGGTCCCGGCCGGGATCATCGGCGGCCGCATCTACTTCGACCTGACCACCCCGAAGTACATCCCGCACCACTGGTACGGCGTGTTCGCCGTCTGGGACGGCGGCCTGGGCATCTGGGGCGGCATCGCGCTGGGCGCCCTGGTCGGGGTGTGGCGGGTGCGCAGGCACGGCGCGAACGTGGGCGTGTTCGCGGACTGCGTCGCCCCGGCGCTGCTGGTGGCGCAGGCGGTCGGCCGCATCGGCAACTACTTCAACAAGGAACTGTTCGGCGGCCCGACCACGCTGCCCTGGGGGCTGCAGATCCCGGTCGCGTACCGGCCGCCCGGGTACGCCGCGTACAGCACGTTCCACCCGACGTTCCTGTACGAGCTGATCTGGGACCTGGCCCTCGCGGCCCTGCTGGTGTGGCTCGGCCACCACCGGTCGATCAAGCCGCCGGGCCTGTTCGCGCTGTACGTCACCGGGTACTCGGCGTTCCGGATCTTCGAGGAGTCGCTGCGGGTCGACCCGTCCGAGCACTTCCTCGGGCTGCGGTTCAACATGTACGTAGCGATCATCCTGACCGTCGCCGGCGCCGCATGGTTCTGGTACACGCAGCGGCGCACGCCAGCCCGGGCCGGCCCGGCCGGCTCCGGGGACGGCGCGGCCGGGGCCACGGCCGCCGGCGGCACCGGCGCGGCATCCGAGCCCGCGGCCGACTCCCGGCCCTGATCGCTCGCGGGCGGTCACGGCCCGCGCACGCGTGGCGCAGCGGCCGGCCCGGCTGCGCGGCCGCCCGGCCGCCGGTGATCATCTGCCCGCGGTCACGGCCTTCAGCTCGTCGAGCGATTCCCGGATGAGCTGCGGCAGGTCGGCCGGGCCGGTCTCGTTGACCCAGCGCTCGAACGCGATCTTGAAGATGGCGATCCCGGCCTCGGCGGTGAGGCCCGCGGCCGGGTCGGTGACGCCGCGCTTGCGCAGCGCGTCGGCGAGCGCCGAGGCGAGGGAGGCGAGCTTGATCAGCTCTCGCTCCTGGAGCGCGGCGTTCGCGTCGATGACGGCCTGCCGCCGCCGGGAGTATTCGCGGCGCTCCTGGAGCAGGGCGCCGGCGGCCTCCAGGGCCGCGGCGACCGCCTCGAGCGGCGCCACTGAGCCGGGGGCGCCGACGACGGCGGTCACCAGCAGGTCCTGCAGTACGCCCGCGCCCGCGAACAGGACCTCGCGCTTGTCGGCGAAGTAACGGAAGAACGTCCGCTCCGTGAGCCCGGCACGCTCGGCGATCTCGGCCACCGTGGTCTGCTCGAACCCGCGCTCGACATAGAGCTCCAGCGCCGCCTGCTCGAGCCGGCCGCGCGCGTTCGGCTCCCATCGACCCATGCCGAGATCATACGTGATGACAGCGACTGACATCAGGTGCTATCTTGATGACAGCGACTGACATCGATTCTCGCACACGCCCTGTGGCGAGGACAGTCGGCCACCGTGGAGGTTTGTCATGCGTGTGTTCATCACCGGCGCGTCCGGCTGGATCGGCTCCGCCGTCGTTCCCGAGCTCATCGGCGCGGGCCACGAGGTCACCGGGCTCGCCCGCTCGGAGGCCGCGGCTGCCGCGCTCACCGCGGCCGGGGCGGGGGTCCTGCGCGGCACTGTGGATGATCTGGGCACCCTGCGGAGCGCCGCGGCCGCGTCCGACGGCGTGATCCACCTGGCGTTCAAGCACGACATCGCCTTCTCCGGGGACTTCCAGGGCGCTGCCGATGCCGACCGCCGCGCCGTCGAGACCTTCGGCGAGGTGCTGGCGGGTTCTGACCGGCCGTTCCTCATCGCGTCCGGGACGCTCGGGCTCGCGCCGGGGCGCGTCGCGACCGAACGGGACGGGCGGGATCCCGGCTCAGCCGCGCACCTGAGCGGCGGTCCGCAGACCCGGCATGCCACCGCGCTGCTGACGCTCTCCCTCGCCTCCCGCGGCGTCCGCTCGTCCGTGGTGCGCCTGCCCCCGACCGTGCACGGCGAGGGGGACCACGGCTTCATGGCCGCCCTGGTCGGCATGGACCGCGGCCGGGGCGTGTCCGGCTACATCGGCGACGGGTCCAACCGGTGGCCCGCCGTGCACCGGTTCGATGCCGCGCACCTGTTCTGCCTGGCGCTGGAGCAGGCCCCGGCGGGCTCCGTGCTGCACGCGGTGGCCGACGAGGGCGTGCCGATCCGCGCCGTCGCCGAGGTGATCGGGCGGCATCTCGACCTGCCGGTGGCCAGCGTCGCTCGCGAGGACGCGGGCGAGCACTTCAGCTGGCTGGGCGCCTTGCTCGGGATCGACAGCCCCGCGTCGAGCGCGCTGACCCGTGAGCTACTGGGCTGGCAGCCGGTCCAGCCCGGGCTCCTCGACGACCTCGACAAAGGCCACTACTTCCCCGGCCCGTCCGCCTGACCGGCCGCGCCAGGACGGGCCGCCCCTGACCAGCGGCTGCCGCCCGCGTCTTCCCCCAGGTCGCGTCTCAGTCCCAGAGGACGGCCCCGCAGGCGGCGCACGTGCCGGTGTCGTAGTCCCGGGCGTTGGCCGGGTGCGGGCAGTCGGGCTGGGCGGGCCGTTCCGGTTCATCCCGGACGCTGGGCCCGGGCTCGCCGGTGGCCGTCAGCACGGGCGCGGGCGCAGACGTGGGCGCGGGCACAGAGGCGGGCGCGGGCACAGACGTGGGCACCGGCGGCGGGCTGGAGGCCACCGGCGGCGGGCTGGAGGCCACCGGCGGGGCGGCGGCGAGCCGCGCGGAGGCGCGGGCCTGGTCGGCGTCGGGCGCGCGGGCGTCGCCCACGTAGAACCGCAGCGCCGACCGGACGATCTCCCGGCACCACTCGGAACGGGTCCACCCGGCGAACTCGGGCCGGGTCAGCACCTCGTCGATCCCGGCGGCGTCCGCCTCGGAGACCTTGACCCCGATGGTGACCTTCGCTGAGTCCTGGCCCTTGCGACGTGCCATGCGTTCCACGTACCCGCAATCGGGCCGCGGCTCCCCTCGGCGCCGGCCCTCATGATCGTGGAGAGTTTTCCGCTCCCCGCGCGGAAAAGTCCCCACACTCATGGGTCTGAGGCGCTGCCCGACGCCACTCGTCTCAACATACGGACAGCTATTGTCAGAATGTGGGCAGAGACGCGGACGGCGGGGGCGGCGCCCGGCGCTGGGTGGTCCTGGCCGTCGGCACGATCGCGGTGACCGCCGGCTCCACCTTCCAGTACGGCCTGGCCTACCTGATCCCGGCCCTGCGCGCGGCCGGCCTGTCGCTGGCCCAGGCCGGGGTGATCGTCGCCTGCCCCACCGCGGGTCTCATGCTCACCCTGATCGCCTGGGGGGCCGCCGCGGACCGCTGGGGCGAGCGGCGGATCCTGGCCCTGGGCTGGGCATCGCCGGCCTGGTGCTGCTGGCGGCCACCCGGGCCCGGGGGGTGGCGGCGCTCGGCGCCTGCCTGGTGCTGGCGGGGGCGGCCGGCGCGGCGGTCTACGCCGCCAGCGGCCGGCTCATTCTGGGCTGGTTCGCGGCCCGCGAGCGCGGGCTGGCCATGGGCATCCGGCAGGGCTCACAGCCGCTGGGGGTGGCGGTCGCCGCGCTCGCGCTGCCGTCGCTGGCGGCCCGCGGGCTGGCCGTCGCGCTGGCCTTCCTGGGCGGTTTCTGCCTCGCCGCGGCGGCGATGGTGGTGGCGGCCGTGCGGGACCCGGCCCGGGAACCGGAGCAGGCCACGGTGCGGCGGGGCTCGCCCTACCGGACGCCGGTGCTGTGGCGGATCCACGCCGCGAGCGCGCTGCTGGTCGTGCCGCAGTTCACCGTGTCCACCTTCGCGCTGGTCTTCCTGGTCGACGCCCGCGGCTGGCGCGCCCCCGTGGCCGGGTCGCTGCTGGCGGTCACCGCGGCCGGCGGGGCGGCCTCCCGGCTGGGCGCCGGGCACTGGTCGGACCGGCTGGGCAGCCGGATGCGGCCGATGCGGATCCTCGCCCTGGCCACCACCGCCGTCCTGGTGGTGCTGGCGCTGGCCGCGGCGCTCGCCCCGGTGCTCGCGGTGCCGGTCCTGCTCGCCGCCGCGGTCCTGGTGGTCAGCACCAACGGGCTCGCCTACACCGCGGTCGCCGAGCACGCCGGGCCCGCCTGGGCCGGCCGTGCCCTCGGCATCCACAACACCGGGCAGAACGCGCTCGCCGCGCTCACCCCGCCGGTCATGGCCGTCCTCATCGGGGCGGCGGGGTACCCGGCGGCTTTCGCCCTGGCCGGCGCCCTCCCGCTGGCCGCCGCCGCGCTGATCCCGCTGGCCGCGGAGCGCCGGGCCGGGCCGGCGGCGGCGGCGGCGGATCCGGCGGGTCCGGCGCCCCCGCGAGCAGGGCCGCCGGATCTAGCCGGGGCAGCCGGTCCAGCACCGGCGCCCAGAAGTCATCCCCGGGAGCGGCCTCCACCCGCACCCTCGCGCCGCCGCGCCACGCGGCGTCGAACGCCAGCCGCCACGAATGCAGCAGGGCCCGGTGCGCGTCCGTGGGGCCGAAGAGCGGATCGCCCTCCACCGGGTGACCGATCCAGGCCAGATGAACCCTGATCTGGTGGCGGCGGCCGGTGACCGGGCGCACGGCCAGCACGGCGTGCCGCCCGTCCTGCCACACGGCGGCGAACGTGGTGACCGACGGGTAGGTCCGCACGTGCCCGAAGACCTCCGCCTCCGGCACCGACCACGTGCCGTGGGCGTCATCGGCGACGATGCTGGCCCGCTGCGCAGCCACCCGGACGCGGCCCTTGCGGCCGGCGCTGAGCGGCAGGTCGATGACGCCGCGGGCGGGCAGGCCACCGGGACCGGTGATGGCCAGGTACGTCTTGCCCACTGTGCGCCCGGCGAACTGGCGGGTCAGCGGGCCGTGCCAGCGCAGTTCCTTGGCGAGCAGGACGGCGCCGGAGGTCGCCTTGTCGATCCGGTGCACCGGGAACAGCTCCTCGCCCGCGGCGGCGGCCATCGTGACCAGGTCGGTCTCGTGCCGCTCGCCCATGACCGACAGGCCCGCCGGCTTGTTCAGCACCAGCACGGCCTCGTCCTCCAGGACCACGCCTGCGCCGCGGATGTCCGCCCATTCGCCCACCCTCGGAATTTAGGGCATCTTCCCGCCGGGTGCCGGCCCGGGCAGAATCGGCAGTGCGAGACCGTAGTGAAGGAGAGGCGGCGCCGTGCCGGAGACCGTGCGGGAGGAAGCGGGCCACGGGCGGGATGAAGCGGGCCACGGCGCGCCGGGCGGGCCAGGAGGGGCGCCGGTCTGCGCGCTGGACCCGTTCGCGGACGGCTTCCTGCGCGACCCCTTCGCCTTCCACACCGAGCTGCGGGAAACGGGGCCGGTGGTCTGGCTGGAGCACTACCGCATCTGGGGGATGGCCCGCTACACCGAGGTGCACGAGGCGCTGCGGGACTGGCAGACGTTCTCCTCCGCGGCCGGGGTGGGCCTGAGCGACTTCCGCAAGGAGAAGCCGTGGCGCCCGCCGAGCCTGCTGCTCGAGGCGGACCCGCCGGAGCACTCCCGGGCGCGCAAGGCGGTCGCCCGGGCCGTGTCCCCGCGCACCATCGCCGCCCTTCGCGACGACTTCGCCCGGGCGGCGGACGACCTGGTCGCCGGGCTGCTGGCGCGCGGCACCGTCGACGGCGTCACCGACATCGCCGAGGCCTACCCGCTGCGGGTGTTCCCGCGCGCGGTCGGCATCACCGAGGACTGCGGCGACCAGCTGCTCGCCTACGGCAACATGGCGTTCAACGCGTTCGGCCCGCACAACCAGCTGCAGGCCGACTCGATGGCGCAGGTCCAGGGGGTGGCGGCGTGGATCGCCGAGCACTGCGCCCGCGACGCGCTCACCCCGGGCGGCCTGGGCGACCGCATCTACGAAAGCGCCGACCAGGGGGCGGTCACCGAGGACGAGGCCGCGCTGCTGGTCCGCTCGCTGCTCACCGCCGGGGTCGACACCACGGTCATCGGCCTGGGCTGCGCGCTGGACTGCCTGGCCCGCGACGGCGGCCAGTGGCGGCTGCTGCGCGAGAACCCGTCGCTGGCCGGCTCCGCGTTCGAGGAGACGCTGCGGTACGCCTCCCCGGTGCAGACGTTCTTCCGCACCACCACCCGCGAGGTCGAGGTGGCCGGGGTCAAGATCGGCGAGGGCGAGAAGGTGCTGCTGTTCCTGGCCGCCGCGAACCGGGACCCCCGGCGCTGGATCGGCCCGGAGCGGTTCGACATCACCCGCCGCGCCGTCGGGCACGTCGGCTTCGGCTACGGCATCCACGCCTGCGTCGGCGCCGCGTTCGCGCGGCTGGAGGGCGAGGCCCTGCTGCAGGCGCTCGCGCGCCAGGTGGAATCGCTGGCGCCGGCGGGGGAGCCGCGCCGCCGTCTCAACAACACCCTCAGCGGCTTCGCCTCGCTGCCGCTCACCCTGCGCGGGTGACCGGCCGGCCCTCTCAGTGCACCAGGGTCAGCCCGGCCGGGGTGTTCCGCTCACGGGCCCGCCACCACTGCTGGCCAGCCTCGGGGAGCGCGTAGATCGGGTCGTAGTACGGGTACTCGCGGCTGAGCGCGAGCTCGTCGCCGGCCTCGATCCCGGTCCGGTAGTTCTTGGTCCAGTAGGAGATGCCCAGCTCGGTGTCGTAGCGGGCGACCTGGTGCACCCAGCGCTTCCCGACGTAGGGCACGTCGCACACGATCCGCGGGGTGGCGAACCCGGGCAGGTAGCCCATGATCGCGTGCTGCAGGCGCTGCGCCTCGGCGAGCGAGAGCCGCCAGTGCTCGCTGCCCGGGATCATGTCGCACATGTAGAGGTAGTACGGCATGATCTTCGCCTCGTCGAGCAGGGCGAAGCTGAGGTCGAGCAGCGCCTCCGGGCTGTCGTTCACGCCCCGCAGCAGCACCCCCTGGTTGCGGACGTCGCGGATGCCGGTGTCGAGCATGGCCTGGGCCGCGCGGGCCACCAGCGGCGTCACCGACTGGGCCGCGTTCACGTGGGTGTGGATGGCGAGGCTCACACCGCGCTCACGGGCGCGGGCGCCGAGCCGCTCCATGCCGGCCCGCACCTCGTCGCCGAGCCAGTGCTGGGGCATGCCCATCAGCGCCTTGGTGGCGAGCCGGATGTCGCGGATGTTCTCCACGTCGAGCAGGTCGGTGACGAACGCCTCCAGCCGGGGCCACGGCAGGTTGGCCACGTCCCCGCCGGACACGACCACGTCCCGTACCCCGGGCGTGGCCCTCAGGTACGCGATCATGGCGGCCAGCCGGTCGTCCCGGCCCTGGCCGAACTTGTGCTTGCCGATGGTGGGCGTCGGGTTGCCGACCAGGTCCATCCGGGTGCAGTGGCCGCAGTACTGGGGGCAGGTGGGCAGGAGCTCGGCGAGCACCTTGGTCGGGTAGCGGTGGGTCAGGCCCTCGACCGCCCACATCTCGGCCTCGTGCAGCGAGTCCCGGGTGGCGTAGGGGTGGGACGGCCAGTCGGTGCGCCGGTCGCTGAACACCGGGATCATGTACCGGCGGACCGGGTCGGCGTAGAACGCGTCGGTGAAGCCCGGGTCGCCGGGGGCGGCCGCGGCGGCCATGGTGTTGAGCATCTGCGGCGGCACCAGCATCGACATGGTGGCCCGCTCACGCTGGTCCCGCTCCAGGTCCGCGCAGAACGCCTCGGACAGCCCGGGGCCGGCCACCTGGCGCAGCTGCCGGATGTTCTTCACGCAGTGCGCCCGCTGCCACTGCGCCGACTCCCACTGCGCCACGGTCACATCGGCCCAGCCGGGGAAGCGCCGCCAGTCCGGCTCGATGAGTTCCCTGCGCTGGTAGGCGTACGGCTGGTCGATCACGGCTGCACCCATCCTGTTGCTCTCGACTGTGACAGAAAGACAGCCGCATATACTACCATCATACGAAAGAAGCTTCTGTGACAGCGGTCACTGGCCGAAAGATTTACTAAACGAACCGGCGTCGCCGCATGCCGGGAAGGGCAGGAGGGCCGTGGGGGACGTGACAGAGGTGGGCGACGTGACCGGACCGGGACCCGGATCGGGACCTGGATCGCCGCTCGGCCTGCACCGGGTGCTGGAGCCCGCGGGCGTGCTCCCGCAGGCGGCCTGGAAGCTGGACCCGCGCCCGTCGCTGTGGCCGGACGAGGTCCGGGTGGCGGTGGAGCGCCTCAACCTCGACGCCGCCTCGTTCCGCCAGCTGCGCGAGGCCACCGGCGGCGCCGCCGCGGACATGCGGGCGGCGGTGTGCACGATCGTGGCCGAGCGCGGCAAGATGCAGAACCCGGTGACCGGGTCCGGCGGCATGCTCACCGGCGTGGTGGAGGAGGCGGGCCCGTCCTCGCCGCTCGGCCTCGCGGCGGGGGACCGCATCGCCACCCTGGTTTCGCTCAGCCTCACGCCGCTCGTGATCACCGACGGCCTGGCCGGCTGGGACGGCCGGTCGGAGCAGGTGCCCGGCCGGGGCCACGCGATCTTGTTCGGGCGGTCGATCGCCACCGTGCTCCCGCCCGACCTGCCCGGCCCGCTGGCGCTCGCCGTGCTGGACGTGGCCGGGGCGCCCGCCCTCACGAGCCGGGTGGTAAGCCGGGCGGCCGCCGGCCCGGGCCCCAGCGCCCCGGGGACGCCGGACGGGCCGGGGGCACCGGACAGGCCGGGGGCACCGGGCGGGCCGGTGGTGGCGATCATCGGCGCGGGCGGCAAGAGCGGCAGCCTGTCCGCGGCCGCGGCCCGCGAGGCCGGCGCGGGCCGGGTCATCGGGGTCGTGCCAGCGGAGGCCGAGGCGGCCACGCTGCGCGCCGCCGGCCTGGTGGACGAGGTGGTGGTCGCGGACGCGCGTGACCCGGTGGCGCTCGCCGCCGCGGTGCGCGGCGCTGGCGGCCCCGCCGCGGTGACCGTGGTCTGCGTGGACGTGCCCGGCTGCGAGGGC
>Ga0318514_10000850_pt1 | contig 9907 bp, 10 predicted proteins | sample GRESIP176b2f18_FD_203684 | JGI IMG/M metagenome (GOLD analysis project Ga0318514, IMG submission 203684) | Tropical soil microbial communities from Luquillo Experimental Forest, Puerto Rico - GRE.SIPMG.176b2f18 | ecosystem: Environmental > Terrestrial > Soil > Tropical forest > Bulk soil...
CCGCTGTGGCGGCGGCGACTGGGACGACCAAGGCGGCTGGGGGGGCCACCCCGGCTGGGGCAATGGTGGTTGGGGTCCACCGGGCTTGGGCTACCGCCCCTGGTGGGCCTGGTGGTGGTGAGCTAGCGCCGCCGCGACGGCGGTAGCCGAGAAGCCATCCATGCCGACCCGAGACCGGCCTCCGGGTCGGCATGGATGCGTTTACGGGTCGCGGGGCAGGCCCAGCAGGCGTTCGGCGATGATGTTGAGCTGCACCTCCGACGTGCCGCCGTAGATGGTGGTGGCCCGGCTGGCCAGCAGGAACTCGCCCCACTTGCCCGCCAAAACGTCGGTGTCGCCGATCGCGGCGTCGGTGCCAAAGGAGGACACCGCGAACTCGGCATAACCCTGGCCGGTGCGCATCGACAACAGCTTGGAGATCGCCGCCGACGGCATGGCTCGATCTGGTGAGCCGCCGGCCAGCGTCAACAGGGTCGAGCGCAGGTTCAGCACCTTGGCGGCGTGGCCTTCGGCGATCAGCTGCCCCGCCCGGTGTTGAGCGACCTGGTCGAACTGTCCGTTGCGGACGAACTCGACGAACTCGGGAAGGGTCGCCAGGAAATTGGCGTCGCTGCTGCCTATCGACACCCGCTCCGCCGTCAGGGTGTTGCGGCTGACCTCCCAACCGCGGTTGACCTCGCCCAGCACGAACTCGTCGGGCACGAACACGTCGTCGATATAGACGGTGTTGAACATCGCGTTGCCCGTGAGCTCGCGCAGCGGCCTGACCGCGACGCCTTCGCTCTTCATGTCCAGCAGGAAGTACGTGATGCCGTTGTGTTTCGGCGCCGACGGGTCCGTCCGGGCCAGCAGCGCGCCCCAGTGCGAGTACTGCGCGTAGGTGGTCCAGATCTTCTGCCCGGTGACGCGCCACCCGCCTTCGGCCCTGGTCGCCTTGGTGGTCAGCCCGGCCAGGTCCGATCCGGCGCCCGGTTCGGAGAACAGCTGGCACCAGATCATGTCGCCGCGGAAGGTTGGCGGCAGGAACCGTTGCTTTTGCTCCTCGGTCCCGAACGCGACGATCGAAGGGATGATCCACGCCGCGATGCCGACCTGCGGGCGCTTGACCCGCCCGGCGGTGAACTCCTGGGCGATGATGATCTGCTCCACCGGGCTGGCGGCCCGGCCCCACGGTTTCGGTAGGTACGGCAGCACCCAGCCCGCCTCGGCGATCGCGACCCGGCGTGGCTCGCGGTCCATCGCCTTGAGCGCGGTTACCTCGGCCCGGATCTCGGCCCTCAGCTTCTCGGTGTCCGGATCCAGGTCGATGTTCACCGCGCGCATCCCCGTAGTGGTCGCGGTGTCCACAACTTTCTGCGGGTACTCCGAGCTGCGGCCGAAGCAGGCGGCCAGCATCAGGGCCCGGCGGTAGTAGACGTTCGTGTCGTGCTCCCACGTGAAGCCGATTCCGCCGTGCACCTGAATGCAATCCTGCGCGCACCGTTGAGCGGCCGCCGGCGCCAGCGTCGCCGCCACGGCCGCGGCGAACTCGACTTTGGAAGCGGTTATGTCCCAATTATTTTGGCTCGCCTCGTCAATAGCGCGTGCGGCATCCCAGACCGCCGCGGTGGCCCGCTCGGTGTCGGCGATCATCTCTGCGCACTTGTGCTTGATGGCCTGGAACTGGCCGATCGGCCTGCCGAACTGCTCACGGATCTTGGCGTATTGCGACGCCGTGTCGGTCGCCCAGCGCGCCACGCCGACGGCCTCGGCCGACAGCAACGTGGACATCAGCGCGTGCGCGGTTGCCATGGTCAGGTTGCTCAGTGCGGCGTCGTCGCCGACCTCGACGGCGTTGGCCCGCACGTGCGCGATGGGGCGCAGCGGGTCAAGGCTTTTCACCGGCACGATCTCGAGCTGCTCGGCGCGCAGCACGACCCATTCGTCGCCGCTGTCGATCGCGACCGGAAGCACCAGCACGGACGCCTGCGCCGCCGCGGGGACCGCGCGGACTTCGCCGCGGATCACCAGCGCGTCACCGTGCCTGGTGGCGGTCAGGCCGGAATCCAGCGCGTAGGCGCCGATGGCCCCGCCGGACGCCAGTTCGGAGAGCACCTTCGCCTGCGCGTCGTGCGCGGAGATCAGCGCGCTTGCGATCGCCGAGGGCACAAAGGGCCCGGGCACCGCCCCGTAGCCGAATTCGGCCAGCACGATGGCCAATTCGAGGATGCCGAAACCTTGCCCGCCGACGGATTCGGCCAAATGCACACCCTGCAGGCCTTGTTCGGCCGCCGCCTGCCAGTACGGCGGGGGGTTCTCGATCGGTCTTTCTAAGGCCGCGTGCAGCACCTCCGACGGCGCGACCCGCGCCACCAGGGATCGCACCGAGTCGGCCAGGTCTTGATGCTCAGGAGTTATCGCGATCGGCATTGGTCGCCTTCCCACGGATTTCGTTTCGGCCAGGCACCTTCCAAGCTAACAACCGGTCGGTTGGTTGACCACATGCGCCAGCGGTTGCCCGTCGCGCAGCCGCCGGCAGTTGGCGACGGCCTCGGTCAGGTACCGCCGCATCGTGTCGGCGGTGTACCAGGTGACATGCGGTGTCAGGACCACGTTGTCCAGGCCCAGCAGTGGGTTGCCGGGCGCCACCGGCTCGACATCGAAAACGTCCAGCCCCGCGGCGGCCAGCTGCCCGCCGCGCAGCGCGTCGACGAGCGCGTCTTCGTCGACGACGCCACCACGTGACGTGTTGACCAGCACCGCGTTCGGCTTCATGCGCGCCAGCGCGTCGCGGCCCAGCAGGTGATGGGTCTGCGCCGTCAACGGCAGGTGCAGCGAGACGATGTCGCTGGCCGCCAGCAATTCGGGCAGCGGCCGCCAGCCGGCCCACCCGTCGTCGCGGGTGCTGGTGTGCAGGACGGTCGCTCCCATCGCCGCGACGATCTCGTTCACACGTTTGGCGATGTTGCCGTAGCCGACCAGGCCGACGGTGCAGCCGCCGATGTCGCGCACCGTCTCGCCCAGCCCCGGGTCTGCCGGCCAGCCGCGCCCTTGACGGACCGCACGGTCCAGCGCCGGTAGCCGACGCAGCGCGGCCAGCATCAGCAGCACCGCGCCCTCGGCCACCGACGGCGCGTTGGCGCCGGGCATGTTGGCCACCGCGATTCCGCACTCCGTCGCCGTCCGTACGTCGATCGTGTTCACCCCGGCCCCGAGTTTGTGCACCAGCCGCAGCCGGACCCCGCGCCGCAGGTCGGCGCCCGACAGCGGGCGAAGCACATGCCAAATCACGTCCGCGTCCGGCAGCTCCCGGTAAAACCCCGGGTCGTCGTCTTCGGCGCACCATCGGACGTCAAGCCAATCCGATTCTGGCGCAACGAATTCGAGTACCTTATCGCCGGGAACGAAGTGGGCGAGAACTCTCACGCCCTGTCTCAGCGCCACCGCTTGGCGATCCACCCGGCGATGGTATCGGCCTGCTCGCTGCGTGCGCCCGGGGTGGTGAAGTAGTGGTCGCTGTCGATGGCGACCTGCGCCTTGTCCGCGCCGGCCAGCGCGTCGTAGATGCGCCGGGCGTCGGACGGGAAGACTCCCGTGTCGGCCTCGGCGTTGATCACCAGGGCCGGGCAGGTGATGCGAGCCAGGTGCGGCTCGGCCCGGGTTTGTGCCACCCTCAGGCTCCACATGCCCAGCCAGCTGCGCAGGGTGCAGGCCGCGGCGATGCCATGCGCGGAGCGGTTCGCCTTGGCCGGGACGCCCGCGTAACACATATTCGGTGGACGGTTGGTGGGCTCGATGCTCGGATCGACCATGCGGGGATCCGCCCACGTCCGCATCACGCTGAATGGCCGGTCCGAAAAGCCCGCGGCGCGAACGCGTTTGAACTCCATCTCGGCCCAGTCCGTGATGGCGTGGTTACGGGCGGTCTGCGCGCGGCGGTAGCGGGTGATGAACTCCTGCGAGTACGGCGGTCCGTTGCGTTCGTCGAACAGGTCGAGGTCGGGATCGGTTGCCACCGGGTCGTTTTCGTCGACGACGGCGGCGTCCATCCAGGAGGTCAGCACATCCGGGCGCCCGGGATGGGCGGCGGTGGCGACATAGCCGTCAGCGGGGGGCAACTTCGTCACCCCGGCCGCCGGACGCATGCCTTCGAGTGGCGTCACATTCGGGTCGACGGCCTGCGACTGATAGGCGGCCATCAAGGAACCACCGCCCGAATTACCCAGCAATACAACGGTATCCACGCCCTGGACCTCGCGCAGCCAGCGAACCCCGACACCGATGTCGACCAGCGCGTGATCGAGCACGAAGCTGCTTTCGAAGCCGCGGAACCTGGTGTTCCAGCCGAGGAAACCGATGCCGCGGGTGGCCAGGTAGTCGGCGAGATAGTGCTCGGAGAAGTCGATCTGGTAGTGCGTGGCGATCATCGCCACCCTCGGCTTGCGTCTCACCCCGCGGTGGTAAAGCCCCTGGCAAGGGTGCCCGCCGGCCCCGGCGCGCCCAGCGGTGGGCGACGCCAACCCGACAAACTCACGGACAATCCCGGCAGCGCCGGCATTACGGGTCAATTCGGTTCCCCTCCGCGGGCGTAGATGGCTCGGTAATAGATGTTGGCCAGTGTCCGGATGCAGGCCGCATCGTCGGCTTCACCTTGCCCGCTGAGCTGGAGATAGCAGAACTGGTTGAACATGGCCACGATCGCCTCCGCGATCAGCTGCGGATCGTCGTCGGGGCAGTAGCCGTCGGCCTGGGCACGCCGGACCGTCTCGGCGATGAAAGATATCGGCACAGCGCATATTTCGGCCCAGTACTGCGCGAAGTCGTCGTGGACCATCGCCAACTGCGACACGCTGATCACCTCGGCGAGCCGATTGCGGTAGGTGTGCCAATGGGCGGCGGCGGCCTCGTTCGCACGCTCGCGATTGGACAGGCCATACCGGGTCACCGAACGCGCGCGCTCGTTGGCCTCGTCGCGGAACCGCAGGGCCTATTGCCGGACCATCGCCTCTTTGGAGTCGTAGTAGTTGTAAAAGGATGCCGCCGAGCGGCCCGCCTCGGCGGCGATGTCGGAAATGGTTGTCGCCAGGATGCCTTTGCGCGCGACAACCGTTCGGGCGGCCAGGTCGATCGCGGCCTGGGTCCGCCGGCCGCGATGTGTCGGAAACTCGGCGGGCCGGCCGGGCCGATCATTGCGCGCTGCGGCCGTGGACACCTGACGCACCTCCCTGGAACAAAACTGAACCTGATGTTAGATTCAGATTCGGATCTTGGCCAGGACTGGCATTCCCGCGGGACCGATAGGAGCCGCACCATGATCAAGCCGCACAACATCAACACGGAATTCGATCTCGGCGGCATCAACCACGTCGCGCTGGTGTGTTCGGACATGGCGAGGACGGTGGACTTTTACACCAATGTCCTCGGCATGCCGCTGATCAAATCGCTCGATCTGCCGGGCGGTCAGGGCCAGCACTTCTTCTTCGACGCCGGCAACGGCGACTGCGTCGCGTTCTTCTGGTTCGCCGAAGCGCCCGATCGAGTCCCGGGCGTCTCGTCGCCGGGCGCCATCCCGGGCATCGGGGACATCACCAGCGCGGTAAGCACCATGAACCACCTGGCATTCCATGTACCGGCCGAGAAGTTCGACGCCTACCGGCAGCGGCTCAAGGAAAAGGGCGTGCGGGTTGGCCCGGTGCTCAACCACGACGAGAGTGCGATGCAGGTGTCCGCGACGGTGCACCCCGGCGTTTACGTGCGTTCATTCTACTTTCAGGACCCGGACGGCATCACGCTGGAATTCGCCTGCTGGGTAAAGGAATTCGACACAAGCGACACCAAGGCTGTTCCCAAGACGGCGGCTGACCGGCGACCTCCGGTGGCGGCCGTACGCTAATCGCCAAACCCTGACCGAGCCGGGGGATGCCCATGATGACCGACGGCATTTTGACCGACGCACAGATCGCTGCGCTGACGCCCGAGCAGCGGCGCGAATTGGTCCAGCGGCTGGAGCAGCCCCTGAGCGAGGTGATTGACCCGGTGCTCCTCAGTCGGATACGGCGCATCCGGTTGGGTCTGATGATCGGTTGCTCGATCGCGATGATTCCGTGGCTTGTCTACCTCTCCTCGACGCTGCCGCTGGAATACAAGGCACAAAACTGGCGTCTCACCTGGGTCGGCTTCGACGTTCTGTTGGTCGCGTTCATGCTCGCGACGGCCGTGTTCGGGTACCTGCGTCGCCAGGTGCTGCTGTTCGCCGCCTTCACGTCCGGGGTGCTGTTGATCTGCGACGCGTGGTTCGACATGATGACCGCCAGGCCGGATGACGTGTGGCTATCGATGGTCAGTGCACTGCTGATCGAGGTGCCGTTGGCGATCTTCATGATCCGCGGTGCGCAGCGCATCATGCGACTCACGATGATGCGTTTGTGGCTCCTGGACCCCGGCGTGCGGCTATGGCACCTGCCGCTGTTTCCTTGAGCCCGTACAGGTTTGGGTCGCTGAGTTGGTCGAGCAGCAGGGCCAGCTGATCGACGAGCTGATCCGGCCCGAGTCGGAAGTCCCCGGCCAGCCAGGCGCTGATCGTTTGCCCGACGCCGCCCACCGCAAAATGCGCCCCGGCTTTGATGCGGTCGTTTGCCGGCATGTGGAGCGCATCCCCGGCGTACTGGCCCGACAGCATGGCGAATAGGGCGCTGGATTCGGCGCGCTTGCGCATGACCACGGCGTTGGCCAGTTGAGTGCTGAACAGCAGTCGTCCAATGCGAGCGTCACCGGCGATGGTCCGCACGATGTTGGCCATCCCGGCGCGGCTCCGCTCGCGCGCGGGTACCGCTGCCACCGCCGCCTGAGTGGTGGCGGCCAGCTCGGCGATCACCCAGTCGAAAACGCCGCTGACGAATTCGTCCTTGTCGGCGAAGCTTTCGTAGAAATAACGGGCGGCCAGGCCGGCTCGGCTGCAGATCCCGCGGACGGTCAGCTCGGAAATGTCCCGCTGTTCGGCCCCCAGCAGGTCCAGGCCGGCGTCCAGCAGCCGCCGGCGGCGCGAGGCCAGCCGCTCGGCGGCCTCGATGCCCCGGTACGGCCGCTCACTGACAGTCATGCACACCATCTTGGCACGAGTGCAATAAACCGCCTATCATTCTGGTAACATATGTTCGCACAATTAGCGAGGACGCGCCGCGGGAGGGACTTACATGGCCATTCACGAGGCGGTTCACGGCCCGATTCGGCATGTGGAACGCGCCATCGCCGACCCTATCTCCTTCCGATCGCGGCCGGCGGGGGCGCGGCTTAAGCATCGACGAGGGCTTGATGGGCGTGGCGTTGTTGGCCGGCCCGGCCAACGTGATCATGCAGTTGGCGCGGCCCGGCGTCGGCTACGGCGTGCTGGAGAGCCGCGTCGAAAGCGGCCGGGTGGACCTTCATCCGATCAAGCGGGCGCGCACCACCTTCACCTACCTCGGAGTGGCGACGGCCGGCAACGAGGCCCAGAAGGAGGCCTTCCGCCGGGCGGTGAACCAGGCGCACGCGCAGGTCTACTCCACTCCCGAAAGCCCCGTGCAGTACAACGCCTTCGACGTCGACCTGCAGCTGTGGGTGGCGGCTTGTCTGTACAAGGGCGCCGTCGATGTGCACCGCATCTTCATCGGTGAACTGGACGGCGCGGACGCAGACCGCCACTACCGCGAGGGGATGACGCTGGCCACCACGTTGCAGGTGCCTCCGGAGATGTGGCCGGCGGACCGGGCGGCCTTCGACCGGTACTGGCAAGAGTCGCTGTCCAAGGTGCACATCGACGACGCCGTCCGGGGCTACCTGTACCCCATCGCCGCGGCCCGGGTGCGGGGGGTGACCCTGCCGCGCCGACTGCAGCGGCTGTCGGACGGTTTCGCGTTGCTGATCACGACGGGCTTTCTGCCGCAGCGGTTTCGCGACGAGATGCGTTTGCCGTGGGACGCCATCAAGCAACGGCGCTTCAACCGGCTGATGGCGGTGTTGCGTACGGTCAACCGCATGATGCCGCGGTTTGTTCGGCAGTTCCCGTTCAACGTGCTGCTGTGGGATGTCGACCGTCGCATCAAGACAGGAAAACCGCTGGTATAGGGCTTATATGGCCATCGGCAAAGTGACTATCTAGCCTCGGTCGTACGCACAACGTACGCATCATCGAACAACACGGCCGCAGCATTGCGCGTACGGTCATCGGCGTTCGGCCACAGGTGCGAATACGTGGTGAGCGTGACGCTGGCGTTCGCATGCCCCAGCGCCCGCTGCACCGTCACGACATCACACCCGGCGTTGATAAGCCCGCTGGCGTAGAAGTGCCGCAGATCATGCAAGCGGTAAGACAGGCCCGCGCTGGTTTTGGTGTTGTCCCACCGGTAGCCGACGCTGCTCTGATGTAACGGCTGGTCCCCGTCGCCGGGGGGTCGCGTCCTAAAGCCGGTGTAAATGGGGCCGGGCGTAGGTTCTGCTTCGAGACGGCCAAGTCATCGAAGAGAAGGAGCTACGCCCGTGCCTGCACGAGTATCACCGACTGATCGTGTTCATGCCAAGATCGACGAGCTGTTCGCATCTGATCGCGAGCTGCCCGAGATCCTGGAGGAGGTGGCCCGGTTGGGTGCGCAGTTGCTGATGCAGGCCGCGCTGGAGGCCGAGGTGACCGAGTTCCTCGGCCGTGACCGCTACCAACGCATCGCTGCGACGCCGGATGCGCGGCCCGGGGCGCGTAACGGCTATCGGCCGGTAGCGGTCAAAACCACCGCCGGCCCGGTCAGCCTGGAGCGGCCCAAGCTGCGCGGCACGACCGTCGCGTTCGCCTCGCGGCTGTTCGGCAAGCACGTCACCAAGACCAACGCTTTGGAATCGCTGGTGATCGCCTCGTTCGTGCGCGGGCTGTCGGTGCGCGATGTCGAGGCCACCCTCGCCGACGCGCTGGGTGATCAGGCCGCGATCTCGAAATCGACTGTCTCGCAAGTATGCCAAGCGATCAAAACCGAATACGACGCCTGGGCACGGCGCCGCCTGGATGACGTCGTGCTGGACTACCTGTTTTTGGATGCCTCGTTCTTCCGGATGCATCCCGGCTCGCCGGCCGAGCCGATCCTGGCCGCCTGGGGCATCACCACCGCGGGCAAGCCGGTCTTCGTTGGCCTGGCCCCCTGCTCAGGGGAGTCGACCGATGCCTGGGCCGATTTCTTGACCGATCTCACCGACCGGGGGCTGGGGTGTCCGCTGCTGGTCGTCTCCGACGGCGCCCGCGGCCTGATCGCCGCGATGGAGCAGGTCTTCCCGACCGCGCTGCGTCAACGCTGCCTAATCCATCGGCTACGCAACGCGCTGGCCAAAATCCCCGCCGAGATGCAGGCCGAGATCCGCGACGGCTACTGGGCCATGTTCGACACCGACGACGTCCAAACCCAGCCCGGCCCGCGGCTCGTCGAGCTCATCGACGCGCGGCTGAGCGCGTTCGCTGACCGCTACGGCACCGCCTACCCGGCAGCGATGAAGATCCTGCTGACCGATCGCCAGGGCCTGACCGCCTATCTGCGGTTCCCGGCCGAACATCATCACCGCATCCGGCACTCGAACTTCATCGAACGCACCTTCGGCGAAACCCGCCGTCGCGCAAAGGTTATCGGCCGCTTCCCTGGCGAGACCAGCTGTCTCAGCATCGCGTGGGCCGTGCTCGACCGCGCATCCCGCGGCTGGCGCGGACTCACCATGACCCCCGCCGGACTGCGCCAGCTCCAAGACCTGCGCCGCAGCCTGCTCCAACCACCCCAGCAACTGTGGCCCCCTCATACCACCGACCCCGCCAGCAGGACCACCGAAACCATCAGCGCCACCGCGTAACATCACCCATCGAAGCCAGAACCTCCGACCGCCCATTTACACCGGATTGCGGACGCCACCCGCCGGGGAACAG
>Ga0318514_10000854_pt1 | contig 9882 bp, 6 predicted proteins | sample GRESIP176b2f18_FD_203684 | JGI IMG/M metagenome (GOLD analysis project Ga0318514, IMG submission 203684) | Tropical soil microbial communities from Luquillo Experimental Forest, Puerto Rico - GRE.SIPMG.176b2f18 | ecosystem: Environmental > Terrestrial > Soil > Tropical forest > Bulk soil | place...
TCGATCTCTGGGCCCTGGCTGACGGGTGGGTCCATCTCGCTGCGGGCCGGTTATCGGCCGCCCGCGCCGCGGTTGAGTCCCTGCCGCCGCCACAGTCGACAGAGGCGACCGACGCGGACGTGGTGCGCATGGAGATTCTGGCCGAGGTGGCGGTGCACACCGATGACCGAAACTTGCTGCAGCAGATGGCCAATGACGCGCGCAACGCCCACCCCACGAGCTCATCTCTCGTACGTCGGGCAGCGGCGCACGTGCTGGCGCCGGCGGCGTGGCAGCGCGGCGATGTGCATGACGCGATGCGCTGGCTCGGCGCCGACATCACCCTACTCGGACCACCACTCACGCCTGAGGTCTTAGATCTGGTGATCTTGAGTGCCCGGGTGGCCTCGGCGGCCGGTGATGCCGGGTTGCGCGCGCGGGTTCTGCAGGCCACCGAGGTGCTCGAGCGTGAACGGCCCCCGGTCGCGCTGTTCGCGGCGGTGGCCGCATATGCCCGCGGGATTCTCGAGCGTGACGTCGCAGCATTGGTGGCTGCCGCCGACGTGCTTGAATCGTCTCCGCGGCCGCTGCTTTACGCCGCGGCTGCCGAGGACGCCGGCGCCGAACTCGCACGTATGGACCATGCTGACGAGGCGGTGGCTCAGCTCAATGCCGCGTTCGACACCTACATGCGTCACGAGGCGCTCGCCGATGCACGCCGGGTGGGCCGCGAGTTGCGCAAGTTTGGTGTGGAGCGCCGCATCGTCAGCCAGCCGCGTGCGAAGACCGGTTGGGACAGCCTCACCGACTCCGAGCTCAGGGTCGTCAACCTCGTCGCCCAGGGTGCGACCAACCGCGATGTCGCCGCGCAGCTGCATCTTTCCCTTCATACGGTGAAAACCCACGTCCGCAATGCGTTCGCCAAGCTGGGCATCACCTCCCGCGCGGAGCTGGCCCAGCTCGCGCGCGGTTCTGATTGATCGACAGCAAATCGGGCGGATGACGTTGGTGGCTAAAATGACATGCACTGCAGTGACGGTCCAGCAAACGGTAGACGGGACACCCGGTGGGGTCTTCAACCGGCCTTTCTGACGTCGGCGGCCAACGGCTGGCCGCTCCGCCGATTCGGGGGCGGGCTGACGAGCTGAAGGTGATCGGCGCGCTGGTTGAGGCGGTGGCGCAGGGCCGCGGCGGTGTGCTGGTCATCGAGGGCCCGCCCGGCATTGGCAAGAGTCGGTTGCTGACCGAGGTGATGGCGCGGGCCGACAAGGCCGGGGCGCGCACCTTGTTCGGAGAGGCTTTCGAGTATCAGCAGACGATGCCGTTCTTCTCGCTATTCATGGCCACCCTGCGCGCCGATCCCCCGATCGGAGACGCCGAAGCGCTACGCCGCCTGGGCAACTCGGCCGATCTAGGCTACTGGGTGGTGCACGATCTGGCCGACGCGATTCACGCCGCGGCCAGTCAAACCCCGCTGGCAATCGTGTTGGAGGACATCCACTGGGCCGACAACGGCACGCTGTCGGCGCTGCGGTCGCTGGCCATCACACGACCGAACGTCGCGGTGCTGTGGGTGTTGAGCGCGCGCACCGGAGCCGGCGGGCCGGCGGTACAGGAAACGTTGTCGGTGTTGCAACGCGCCAACGCCACATTCTTGCGATTGGCGGCCATGACGCCAGATGCGATCGTCGACATGGTCCAGGATGCTCTGCGGGCCAACGCCGATGAGTCGCTGCTCACTCTTGCCGCCAAGGCGCACGGCAATCCCTTCCTCGTCACCGAGCTGGTCGGGGGTCTCCACGAAGAGGGCCGGCTCACTGTCCGTGGCGGCCGGGCGGTGGCCAGCGGACAGGCGCTGCCGCGACGCCTGGGCGCCAGCATGCAGCAGCGCCTCGACCTGCTGTCGGCCGGTGCTTCAGAAATGGTGCGGGTGGCGGCGGTGCTGCCCGACCGGTTTTCGGCTGGGTTGCTGGCCGCGATGCTGGACCGTCAGCCGGTGTCGTTGCTATCGGTCGTCGATGAGGCGGTGCGCGCGGATCTTTTCGTGGAAGACGGTGAGCGGCTGAGGTTTCGGCACGATTTGCTGCGTGAGGCCACCCGGCAGTCCTTGCCGCAGTCGTTGCGGCGGGCGATGGAGCGTCAGTCGGCGTCGGTCATGCTGGGGATGGGGGCGGACCCGGCCGAGGTGGCCACCCAGTTGGCACGCAGCGCCGAGCCGGGAGACACGGAGGCGATCGGCGCGCTGCAGCGGGCCGCGCAATCGGTGGGCCGCGGCGATGCCAGTGCGGCCGCCGACTTGAGCAAGCGTGCGTTGGAGCTGTTGCCCGCCGATGATGCTGAGCACGGATCACTGGTCGCCGAAACGGTGGAGTGGCTCAACCGGGCCAGCCGCTACGGCGAGGCAGAAGAGTTGGCCGTTGCGGCGCTCTCGGGGTCGGCCTCGCCCGAAGAGGAGGCCGAGATTCGCCTGCGCCTTCCGACGCTCACCCGATACAGCACCCGGCGGCGCGCGGAGGAGAACCGCCGGGCGCTGGAGTTGGTCAACATCAGTGAGGTCACCCGGGCGCGGCACCTGGCCTGGCTGGCCTACAACCTGATGGCGGACGACCAACATGGCCAACACCGCGGCGCGGCCGCCGACGAGGCCGGTGCGGCCGCGGCATCCACCGGTGATCTCGAGTCCAAGATCCTGACCGAGGTCACCCTGGCGCAGATCGACTGCGGGGACGGGTACGCGGCCCGCGCCCTGCGCCGCCTCGAGGAGCTTTGCGCGCTTGCTCGCGCGGGTGATGTGAGCGCAGATCGTGATTTGGCCGCCGCGCAGTACGCGATGGTACTGGCGGTGGTGGGCCGGTTGGACGAGGCTGCGGCCCAGGTCGCCGAGGGAACAGAGCGAGCTCGCCGGGAAGGTAACGCGATGGCCCTCGATCTCTGGGCCGTAGTTGTCGGGTTGGTCCATCTCGCTGCGGGCCGGTTGTCTGCCGCCCGCGCCGCGGTTGAGTCGCTGCCGCCCCCACAGCCGACAGGCGCGACCGACACGGACGTGTTGCGCATGATGATTCTGGCCGAGGTGGCGGCGCACACCGATGACCGAAACTTGCTGCAGCAGATGGTCAATGACGCGCCCGACGCCTACCCCACCGGCTCACATCTTGTACGTCGGGCAGCGGCGTATGTGCTGGCGCTGGCGGCGTGGCAGCGCGACGATGTCCATGACGCGATGCGCTGGCTCGGCGGCGACATCACCCTATTCGGGACACCCGTCTTCCCCCATGTCTTAGATCTGGTGATCTTGGGTGCGCGGGTGGCCTCGGCCGCCGGCGATGCCGGCTTGCGCGCACGTGTCTTGCAGGCCACCGAGGTGCTCGAGCGTGAGCGGCCCCCGGTGCCGCTGTTGGCGGGGGTCGCCGGATGTGCGCGCGGGATAATCGAGCGTGACGCAGCAGCTTTGGTGGCTGCCGCGGGGTTGCTTGAATCGTCGTCGCGGCCCCTGGTTTACGCCGCGGCCGCCGAGGACGCCGGCGCTGAACTCGCCCGCACCGATCGTCGTGACGAGGCGGTGGCTCAGCTCAATGCCGCATTCGACACCTACATGCGCCACGAGGCGCTCGCCGACGCGCGCCGGGTCGGCCGCGAGTTGCGCCGGTTAGGTGTGGAAAGGCGCATCGTCAGCCAACAACGGGCAAAAGCGGGCTGGGACAGTCTCACCGAGTCCGAACTCAAGGTCATCAACCTCATCGCAGAGGGCGTGACCAACCGCGCCGTCGCCGCGCAGCTACACCTATCCCTACATACGGTGAAAACCCACATCCGCAATGCGTTCGCCAAGCTGGGCATCAACTCCCGCAGCCAATTGACGCAGTTCATGCGCGGGTCTGATTGACCCGTCGGTCAGCACCGGCCCCGCTTAGCTCTACCTCTACCCGACCCTAAACATCAGCCCCCGGGGCGATGGTTTCGCTCTGCCCGCACGGCGACCGTAGTAGTCGACAACTGATTACGTACCCACCCAAGCGACGGACCACTCGGTTGGCGAGCCCACGACGAAGGAGCGAACAATGCTGAACGCAGCGTATGGCGTGCTGGCGGTGCTGCCGGTGGTGTTCTGGGTCGCCGGTTACGCGATGGTGTCCCGATGAGCACCTCTCCCCGCACGTTCGCCGAATCAGCAAGCAGCTCTATCGATCCCGATGCACAGGCTCGACACGCGACCGATGGCGAACTGAGCGCACGGTTTCAATCTGATGTGAGTCCCCTGCGTGAACCGCTCTACCGCCACGCAATGCGCATTACCCGCAATCACGCCGACACCGAAGATCTCGTGCAGGACACCTTGGTGAGAGCCTATGCAAACTTGGGGTCGTTCAAGCAGGGCACCAACCTTCACGGTTGGTTGTTTCGGACCATGAGGAACACATATATCGACGACTATCGGAAGAAACGGCGCCACCCCGCGCACTACCCAACCGGCCTCATGACCGAGGCGCTGCTGGCCACCGCCGCCCATCACTCATCAGCAGGTCCGCGATCGGCCGAAGAGCACGCACTGAACAGGCTGGGCGACAGCACCTTTCGGGCAGCCATGTGCGCGCTGCCTGAACAATCCCGGCTCGCCGTGTACTACGCCGACGTGGAAGGCTTCGCTTACAAGGAGATCGCCGATCTCACGCACACCCCTCTTGGCACGGTGATGTCGCGGCTGCACCGCGGACGGCGCCTCCTGCGGCGCCTGCTGGCCGACGTCGCCGCACAACGCGGGTACACCGCAGTTGAGGATGCGGCATGAACCCACAGACGTCTGTTCCAAGTCAGACGCCCACGGCGCTGATCGCCACGCACTGAACGAAAGGAAATACGCAGACCAGTTTTAACGATTGCAACGTCAGCCCAAACCCCTCCGCCGGCAAGGATATTCACCGGCCGACGGCGAATTCAAAACAAACCCAACAAGAATGGATCAAATCATGCCTCTTATTAGAGTCACCAGCCCGGAGAACTCGTTCACCGCCGAGCAGAAAGCTCAGCTCGCCCCGCTGCTCGTCGATGCGGTCATGGTCGAGGAGGTCAGCCCGGTCACCAAGGCGGCCAGGGACGCCACCTTCATCGTGTATAACGATGTTCCCCGGCACGATGCGATTGGCGCCAATGGTCAGCCGTTCTGGCTGGTCGAGTCCTTCGTCGATGCTGGCTTCTTTAACCAAGCCCGGCGCGACGCCGCCCAGGCCAACGTGGCCAAGGCGTTTGTCACGGTGCTTGGCGACGACGGCTCCTCAGTCGAGCAGGGTGGGATGACAGCCTCTCCGGCCTACCTAGCACGCCTCTACTCCTTGCTGATCGAGATTCCCGAGGGCAGCTGGGGATTTTTGGGGCACGCCATTTCCGCGCCCGAGATCGGCAAGGTGATCGGCACCGATAAGGATCCCGAGCGCTGGTCGGAGCTGAAAGTGAACACCGCCAAATTGTCCGCAAACCGGCCCTCCTGACGCGCACCGCCGCGCGCCCGGACCGAAAAGCGATCAACGTCGCGATCGGTGTTCACCGAATGCAGTCGGCGGCTATCGATCCCGCCGAGTGCGTTGCCGGGATCGGAGGAGCACAGCCACCCCTTGTGCTCCTCCGATCCCCCAACCGGGAGAAACGCAGAAAGGCCTCGGAGGCCCAACAACTCGGCTAGCCGTCGCTGAGGTTCTGCGGTGACAACACCGGAAAACACACTTCCTGCCAACGAATTACAGAACCGCGGCATCGGAGCAACACAACCGAAGAAAACCACTTATCCGTCAAAAGAATTGGACCACTGCGGTCCATCAATCGAGGAGAACAATCCCATGATCACCAATCCCTTTCAGAAGAAGGCCTACGACGCGGTCGCGGCCGCACTTCCGTTCGCAATTGATCCGGCGAAGGTCACCGTGGAACCCGGGGTGTCTTACCTGCCGAGCCCGATCAAGCTTCACGACTATGCCGCCGGTCTCATGGCCGCGTTCGGCTCGGTCGTCGAACGTCTCGGCCGCGTTCGCGGCCTGCCGGCCCAGACATTGACCTTGAACCGCCGGCTGTGCGGGTTTCATCTCAACGGGCTGCAGGTCCAATTCCTCAACGGCTACCCGATCATTCTGGACACGTGGCCGCTCGGACCCGACAACGGCACCTACCGCACGAAGGACGGGCGCTATGTCACGATGATCGGGCTGCATCCGCATTTGCGCGACGGACTGCTGGACTATTTTCAGTCGGCGAACACCGCCGAGGCGATCCAGGCGGCCGTCGAGAAGAAAACCGCGCAGCAACTCGAGGATGAAGTCGCCGGTGGCCTCAACCTACCGCTGGGCATGGTGCGCACCCCGCAGGAATGGCTGGCCCACCCGCAGGGAGCAGCGACGGCCAAGCGGCCGTTGTTCGACATCGATCACCAGGGCAGCACCAGGAGGCGCGTGCTGGGCAACGCCAAGTACCGGCCACTTGAGGGTGTGCGGGTAATCGAGCTGACCCACCTTGTTGCCGGTCCCAGCGCCGGCGTCGCGCTGGCCGAGCAGGGCGCCGAGGTCATCAAGGTCCAACCGCCCCGCGGCGATTGGATCACGCCGATCTGGCTCAGCGGCAGCTGGGGCAAGAAAAACATCCTGACCGACATCAAGAGTCCCGACGGGAAAAAGCGCTTCGTGGACCTGCTGGCCGGCGCGGACGTGCTGATCAGCAGCGAGCGGCCCGGTGCGCTCGATCACCTCGGGCTCACCGAGGCCGAGCTGCGCGACATCAACCCCAACCTGGTTTACGCCCCCGAGTCGTGGGCCCCGCCCGGTACGCCCTGGGCTGCGCGCCGGGGACTTGAACAAACTGCGCAGGCGGTAGCCGGCGCCGCCCATGTGCATTCCGAGGGTCTGGGCCTGACCGCCCCGACCGTGGTCCCCGCCCTGATGAACGATTTCCTCACCGGCTATCTGCACGCCACCGCAGTGGTGGCGGCGTTGGCCGAGCGGGAAGAGCAAGGCGGCTACTGGCGCGTCGACTCGTCGCTGACCCGTAGTTCCACGTTCGGCGCTGAATTCGTCGAGCCGGTCGATGACGAGCCCTACGCGCCGATCACCGAGCAGGACCTGATCGAGCACGGCGTGGACCAGGTCAGCCCGTGGGGCACGTTCACCCGGTTCACTCCGCCCGTCGCGTTCAGCCACACGCCGTCAATGGTGCTGCGCCCCGCCTCGTGGCCGGGCACTGAACCCGACACCACCGGGTGGATGGCGAACCCGGCCGGCGACGCGCCACCGCAGGCGCCGCACTATCCGTCGAAGTTGGCGCGGGAGGGCGGCATTCGCAATTTCCTGCCCAACTTCGGCGTCGAGGATCGCGCGGATGGCGGCGGCGTCGTCAGCTTCTTCTCCAAACCGGAGGCCCTCGAAGAACAGCTGAAGAAGTACGCCGCAGCCCGCGTCTGAGCCTCACGCACCTGCCCGGGGCCAGCGCAAGACCTGAAAACACGCTTCCCGCCAAGGAATTACAACCGTGGCATCGGAGAAACACAACCGAATAATTCACCACATCGAAAGGAATCATCATGACCAGCAACACATCTAACGGTTCTGGAAGCTTCGACATCAACGCGGAGTTCCGTTCGGTGATGCACGACCTCGGACTGTCCCCCGAGGACACCGGCGGCAGCATCACCTTCGTCGGCGAAGACCCGATCTTCCCGACCAAGCATCGGCTCGGCGCGTGCATCGCCATCCCGATCATGGCCGGGGCGGCCGGGATCGCCGACATCTGGCGCCAGCGCACCGGCCGCGGCCAGGACCTGACCCTGGACCTGCGCAAGGCCATCCACGGCATCAACCCGATGTACAAATTCAACCCCACGGTCAACGGCTACCCCTATCAGCTGCCGTACTGGATCGACCCCAACTTCCAGTTCGCTAACCCCATGGGATTCGGCCTGTACCGGACCAAGGACGGCCGGCTCTTCTTGCCGACCGGGGCCTACCCGGGCCTGCTGAACGCCATGTGCAGTTTCCTGCACTGCGGGCCCGATGCCGACCAAATCGCCGAGGCTGTGTCCAAGTGGGACTCCGCCGACCTCGAAGAGGCGGCCGCCGCCGATAAGAAGCTCGTCTTCGCCTTCGTCCGCACACCCGAGGAGTGGGCCGCACACCCCCAGGGCAAGCAGCTGGCCGAAAGGCCGTTGGTGGAGATCGTCAAGATCGGCGACAGCGATCCCGAGCCGTTCACCCCGGCCGCGCGTCCGCTCTCGGGGCTGCGGGTGCTGGCCGCTACTCACGTGATCGCCGGTAACGTCATAGGCCGCACGCTGGCCGAGCACGGCGCAGAGGTGCTGCAGATCTCCCACCCCGACGAGTTTGAGAACGAGGGCCTGATGCAGGACCCCTGCGCCGGGTTCACCTCGTCGGCGTGGCTGAATCTTAAAGATCCCGAAGCTCTTAAGAGGGCCTACGAACTGGCCGCCGACGCGGACGTGTTCGTGGAAAGCTACCGCCCCCACAAGATCGCGGACCTGGGGCTGTCGCCCGAGGAACTGGCGGCGCGCCGCCCCGGGATCGTCTACGCCTCGGCGCAGTGCTACAGCTACGACGGGCCGTGGGCAGAGCGCGGTGGTTTCGACATGGAAGCGTTGTGCGTCACCGGGTTCACCACCTTAGAGGGCACCCCCGAGCAGCCCAAGTTCCCCCCGACCCTGGTGATGAACGATTTCGTTGCCGGCTACATCGGCGCGGCGGGTGTGCAGGCCGGGCTGATCCGCCGGGCCAAGGAGGGCGGCAGCTACCACGTGCGGGTCAACCTGGCCCGCTGCGCGATGTGGTTCAACTCGTTGGGCACCTTCGACACCGACGTCCCGGGTACCGGCGAGCAAAACCAGCTGCTGGCCCCGGACACCATCACCGCCCAAACCCCCTACGGGGAGTACGTCCGGCTGGCCCCGCCGGTGCAGTTCTCCGAAACCAAGCCCTACTGGCGGGACCCGGTGCTGGTGGTGCGCGGGTCAAGCAAGCCGGCCTGGACGACCGTCTAAGGATCCTGGCTCCATAGCCCCGATGACGAACCACATTGGTTCGTCATCGGGCCTACCGCCGGTCAGTACAGAACCCCCAGTTATACCCAATGAAACCCGTTGTCGGAAGGGATCTTCCGATGACAAGAACGAAAGGGAAAGCCATGTCAAACTCAACCAAAAACCCGTCCTTATTCCGCCATCTGTGGAAATCGGTGCTCGGGCTGGGGCTGCTATCCCTCGCCCTGGGTGTCGTGGTGCTGGTCTGGCCCGGCCAATCGGTCGTCGCCGCAGCAGCCGTGTTCGGCGTCTACCTGCTGGCCTCGGGCATCGCACAGGTCATCGCCGCCTTCACCGTCCATGTTCCTGCTAGCAGCCGCGTGCTGCTGTTCCTTAGCGGGGCACTGTCGGTCGCGTTGGGCGTCTACGCCTTCCACGACTTCAAGAACGGCGCCGCTGTGTGGGTCTTGGCCGCCTGGATCGGCCTCGGATTCCTGTTCCAAGGTGTCGCGGTGACGGTGTTGGCGATCAACCACAAGGAACTGCCCGAGCGCGGCTGGTACATCTTTGCCGGTGTGCTGAGCGTGCTCGCCGGCATTGTGGTCATTGCCCTGCCGATCAGCTCGATCGTGGTCCTGGCGATCGTCGTCGGTGCATGGCTGGTCGTCATCGGGATCACGCAAATTGTGTGGGCGTTGAAGGCGCGCACGGCCGGCGTCAAGGTCGAGCACGTTATCGACTCCTTGAAGAAGCCGACCGCCGTCGGCTAGCTCACCGTTCGGCGGGCTGGGCTGTGGCGAGCGCGTCTCAGCCCGCCGAACACCACACAAGGAATCACCATGACGACCCTGCCGCGCCTAGATGAATGATTCCTGGTGATGTTGCTGGTGTGGCTGCTGTGA
>Ga0318514_10000860_pt1 | contig 9832 bp, 8 predicted proteins | sample GRESIP176b2f18_FD_203684 | JGI IMG/M metagenome (GOLD analysis project Ga0318514, IMG submission 203684) | Tropical soil microbial communities from Luquillo Experimental Forest, Puerto Rico - GRE.SIPMG.176b2f18 | ecosystem: Environmental > Terrestrial > Soil > Tropical forest > Bulk soil | place...
GCGCTTGGACACAGGTGTCACGGCTCGGCATGCCGTTGGTCAACGAGGTGGTCATCGGGCTGCCCGACAAGAACCGCTTCAATGGCAGCGATCCGCGTCACGACGGGCAGTTCCTCATCTATGTCACCAACCCGAGCCTGCCCGTACTGCTCAATGCACTGTTTGGCGGTGCGGCCATTCCCCCCGGCACTCCGCGCAATGACCTGGTGAGCATCTTTCTGACCGGCGTCAAGGGGCTCAACCAGCCCCTCAAGGTGACCCCGGCGGAGATGCTGCGACTCAACACCTCGATCATGCCGACAGCGACCGCGGTGCAGAATGACCTGGGGGTGCTCGGCGGCGATCTGGCCGGCTTCCCGAACGGCCGCCGTCCCTACGACGATGTGGTCGACATCACACTGCGCGCCGCCATGGGTGCGTTGTGCGGAGCGGTCGGCAGCTGCGGCGCCGAGACCCATGACCCGAACGGCGGTAAGCCTTACACCGATGGTGCGCGCGCGGCGGGGCCCGACGCGATGCATGCGCACCCGACGGGTGCGGAGAGTCCAGATGATTTCTATCTGGATGGCTTCCCTTACCTGCTCAATCCGTTCCCGGGCTCACCGAACGGCGCACCGCTGATGCCGTGAACGTGCGACTCACCGGGTTGTGTCCATTGCGGCGGTCATGCGCATCGATCATGCGCGTGACCGCCGCGGGGCTGCTCGCACTCGCAGCTGCCACCGCAATGGCGTCGCCCTACACACCGCCCAGTGACGATACCGTCATCGAGCACGTGCCGGCTCGGTCGGAGCTCGAGCGCCTCGCACCGCTCCGTGCGGCGGTTGCGGCAGACCCGCGGGATCTCGGCAGCGGCCTCGCCCTGGCAACCGGCTATATCGACCTTGGCCGGCGCAACAGCGATCCGCGCTTCATCGCCTATGCGCAGGCCGCGCTGCTGCCGTGGCTCGCCCAACCGCAGCCGCCCGAGCGGGCGTTGGTGCTGCAGGCGACTACCCTGCAATACCTGCACCAGTTCGATGCGGCGCAGGCGCTCCTCGAGCGCGCGCTCGCGCTCGAGCCGCTCGACGCGCAGGCCTGGCTCACTCGTGCGTCGCTACTCGAGTTGCGCGGCGACTACCCGGCAGCGCGTCACGCCTGCGCGCGCCTCGTGCGCACCGGCGATGAGTTCACCGCGCTGACGTGTCTCGCGAGCGTCGCGGGTCGCAGCGGAGAACTGGCCGCGAGCCTGCGTGCACTCAGCCAGCCCGAAGGTCTCGATCCGCGAGTCCCGGGGACACTGCGCGCCTGGCGACTGGCGGTGCGCGCGGAGATGGCCGAGCGGCTCGGCGACGATCGCGCGGCGGAGGCAGACCTTCGCGCGGCGCTGAGCGCTACTGCCGATGATCCGTACCTGAAAGCGGCATATGCGGATCTGCTGCTGCGGACCGGGCGCCCGCGCGAGGTGGTGCTGCTCCTCGCCGGGAGTGAGGCCCAGGATCCCCTGCTGCTGCGAATCGCGATCGCCGCTCACCGGCTCGAGAGCCCGGAGGCCCCGCGCTGGAGGCAAGCCTACGAGGAGAGACTGCGTGCAGCCGAGCGTGATGGCGACAGCACGCATCAGCGCGAGCAGGCGCTGTATCTGCTCGAGGTGCGCGATGATCCTGCCGGCGCGCTCGAGTACGCCCGGCGCAACTGGACGATGCAGCGCGAGCCTGCAGACCTGCATGTCTACATGCGTGCGGCCGCGCGCGCAAATTCCGAGGCCGACTGTATGCGGCTCGCGCGCTGGATCACCGAGACCCGCTACGAGGATCACGCGCTTTCCACACTGCAGCAGTGCGGTCCGCCGCGGGAGGCGCCGTAGTGTCTCTGCGGCGTATGTGGCTTGGGCTGCTGCTGCTGACCTGGACCGCAGCGGTGTCCGCCCACAAGCCGAGCGACAGCTACCTGACGCTCACCGTTCCTGCATCCGGTGAGGTTCTTGAGGGACAGTGGGACATCGCGTTGCGCGACCTCGACTTCGTACTAGGTCTCGACGCCGACCGCGACGGTTCGATTACCTGGGGCGAGGTGAAGGCGGCGCGCACACGCATCGCCGACTATGCGTTCACGCGCCTTGCGCTGGAGGCAGTCGGCCACGGCGATCGCCATCGGTGTCTGCCGCGCCTCGGGGCGCTGCTCCTCGATCAGCATGTCGATGGCCACTACGCGGTGCTGCGCTTCACCGCCGACTGCGGCCTGCAGCCCGTCGAGCTCGCAGTACGCTACCGGCTGCTGTTTGAGGCCGATCCGACACATCGGGGGCTGCTGCAGGTGATCGCAGGCGGCGGCGCACAAGCCGCTGTGCTCAGCCGGGAGGCTCCAGGTGCCACCCTCAACGTGACAGCGCCGGGACGCCGCCAGCAGTTCGCCGCGTTTCTCGGCGAAGGCGTCTGGCACATCCTCAATGGCTACGACCACGTTCTCTTCCTGCTCACGTTGTTGTTGCCGGCGGTGGTGCGCTATGGGGCGGACGGGTGGGAACCGCGCGAGTCGTTGCGTGATACGAGCCTCGATGTCCTACAGGTGGTAACCGCCTTCACCCTGGCGCACTCGCTCACGCTGTCGCTGGCGGTTCTGGGCCTGGTGCATCTACCGGCACGCTGGGTGGAGTCCGGTATCGCTCTCACGGTAATGCTCGGAGCGCTCAACAACCTGCGGCCGGTGATCGTGCGCAGGCGCTGGGCGGTGGCGTTTGCCTTCGGCCTGGTGCATGGCTTCGGCTTCGCCTCGGTACTCGCTGACCTTGGACTCCATGGCGCCAACCTCGCGCTGTCGTTGGTCGGTTTCAACACTGGTGTGGAGATCGGCCAACTGTTGCTCGTGCTGGCAGTGCTGCCGCTGGCGTTCCTCGCGCGTCATACCCTGCTCTATCGGCGAGCCTTCATGCCGGTCGGCTCCACCGCCGTAGTACTGCTAGCCGCCTGGTGGCTGGTGGCCCGCATGACCGGCGCGGGTCCCGGATGACCTATATGATGAGCTCATGAGCCGCGCAGCAGGGGGGCAGCCGACCCAGCGGCCGGTGCAGGAGCCGGACAGCGCGGAGCTCGAAGCGCTGCTGGCACGCTGTGCCTCCGGGGACCGTTCGGCACTCGAGACGCTGTACGCTCGTGTGGCGCCCATACTGCTCGCGGTCTTGATGCGCATGCTCAAGCGGCGCGACGCTGCCGAGGATGCGCTGCAGGACGTGTTCGTCAGCGTGTGGCAACGCGCCCGGCAGTTCGACCCCATTCGCGGGCGCCCACTCGCCTGGCTCGTGTCGATGGCGCGTTACCGGGCTATCGATCTGCAGCGCGCGACGCGGCCCGCAGTGGCATTGAGCGAAGTCAGTACGCTCGAGGCGCAGCGGGAGTGGGAAGCTCCCAACGAGGACAGTGAGATGCTCGGCAGTGGCGCCCTGCTGCGGCGCTGCCTCGAGCAGATCGCGGCCCCACAACGGCACTGTCTGTTGCTCGCCTACCAGGAAGGCCTCACCCACAGCGAAATTGCCCGTGCGGTGAATGAGCCTCTCGGCACGATCAAAAGCTGGGTGCGGCGCAGTCTGCTCGTACTGCGACGGTGTCTCGAGTCATGAACTACGACCAACCACAGCTGCTGGATCGACTCGCGGCCGAGTACGCGCTCGGCACACTGCGCGGTCCGGCCCGTCGGCGCTTCGAGAGACTGTGTGTGCAGAGCTCCGCGGCGCGCCTCAGGCTCCATCGCTGGGAGGATGACTGGGTGCACTTGAGTCGCGCGCTCGCGCCGGTGCAGCCTTCGGCGGGCGTATGGACTAAGGTGAGCCGCCAGCTCTTCGGTGATGCCGCTGCCGCGCCGCGCCGCTCGCGCTGGCGCACCTGGCAGCTCGCTGCCGCGGCGGGCCTGGTGGCAGTCGTGCTCGTCGTGAGCCTGTTCGTGCGGCAGCTGGCACCGCCGCCGCTCCAGACGCTCGCGATTCTCGGCACGGACAGTGCGCACCCGGTGTGGCGTCTCGAACGGCGCCTGCCACTTGCTGCACTGAGGATCGAAGTCGTCGGAGCCGTGCCACCGGCCGCGGGCAAGTCCTACGAGCTGTGGGCGCTGCCGCGCGGCCGAGCGCCGGTGTCGCTCGGCCTGCTGCCGGGAGCGGGCCGCGCCGACCGCACGCTCAGTGAGCCGCAACGCGCGGCACTGCTGGCGGCCGATAAGGTGGCCGTCAGCGTCGAACCGGCCGGCGGCTCACCCACCGGCGCCCCGACAGGTCCGATCGTGATCGTAACCAACGTGCTGGCTGCCGGATGACCGGCGAAGCGGGCTCAGATCTTCACCTGCGATGCAGGCGATCGCACAACACTGCGGATCCGGCGATCCCGAAGGCATGCGCGCGCGCTTTCTGCGCGTAGTAGGCATGCCGGCAATCTCGGCGCTCGAGCGCCTGTCAATCGAGAGCTGGCGCTAGCGCGTTGCGGCCGCGAGGCGCGATTTCTGTTCGTCATAACATCGGCCAGCGCGTCGGTAATCCTTACAAAACCAGCGCTTACCTTAATGTTGGCATCAGCAATTCACTGTAATCCCGTGCACTTTTGCGTCTGGCGCAAATCCTGCATTGAGAAGCAGGCGCAGAGATTCGCAGCGAACTTTACAACAATAAGGAACAACCTCTCATGCCACCCAGACTGGCACCGGCGGCGGTCGGTATCCTCGCACTTGCATCCGCGGCTGGCGAAGCCTCGGCCACGGTCACTGAGTACACCGATCAGAGCGCCTACAATGCGGCGATCTCGAATTCGACGATCTTCAACTTCGATGCCGTTACCCTGCCGGGGACCGTGCTCCCGGGCGGAGTCACATTTGGCGACCTCTCGGTGACGGGTAGCGGCGATGACTTCCCTATTGTCGTAGGCAGCGGCTCTCTTGTGTACGCCGGCAGCGCGTTCTTCACCAGTCTGTCCCTGGCGCCGGGCGTTGACGCATCCGACGTGCTGTTAACCTCGGCCGGCTCGAGGGCGATCGGCTTCATGTACGGGGATTTCGCCGATGGCGGCGGAACGCCGTTCACGGTCACTCTGAGCACCGGAGACAGTTTCCAACTGAGCACACCGCCGAATCCGGGATTCGATACCGGCTTCATCGGTTTCGTTTCCAACACACCGATCACGAGCGTCACCTTCAGCGACGACGGCCAGGGCTTCGACCTGCTTCAGGTCGATAACTCCCCCGCGGGCGCGGTCGGGGCGCCTGAGCCGGGCCCCTTCGCACTGCTCGCCACCGGTCTGCTCTACCTGGCAGTGCTGCCTCGTCGGCGCAGGATAAGAATCGAGCTCAGACGCTAACCGGAAACGCATCCCGCCCTGCGTAGCGTACCGAGCCCAGCTCGGCCTCGATGCGCAGCAGCTGGTTGTACTTGGCGACGCGATCCGAGCGCGACAGCGATCCGGTCTTGATCTGTGTGGCGGCGGTGGCCACGGCAATGTCGGCGATGGTGCTGTCCTCGGTCTCGCCGGAGCGGTGTGAGACCACCGCGGCGTAGCCCGCCTTGTCGGCCATGGCGATGCACTCGAGCGTCTCGGTGAGAGTGCCGATCTGGTTCGGCTTGATGAGGACGGCATTGGCGATGCCGCGGCTGATCGCCTCCTTCAGGATCTTCGTGTTGGTGACGAAGACATCGTCACCCACCAGCTGGATCGTCTTACCGAGTGCCTGCGTGAGCTGCGACCAGCCATCCCAGTCTCCCTCGCTCATGCCATCCTCGATGCTGATGATCGGGTAGCGAGCGGCCAGATCGGACAGATAGCCGGTGAACTCCGCGGCGGAGAAACTGCGTTTCTCGCCGCCGAGCTCGTAGCGGCCGTTGCGGAAGAACTCCGAGCTGGCCACGTCCAACCCAAGGTACACATCGCGCCCCGCGCGGAAGCCGGCGCGCTCGATCGCCTGGAGGATCAGCGCGAGCGCCGCCTCGTTGGATTCGAGGCTCGGGGCGAACCCACCTTCATCGCCTACCGCGGTCGAGAGCCCGCGGGCAGCGAGCAGCTGCCGCAGCGCGTGGAACACCTCAACACCATAGCGCAGCGCCTCGCGGAAGCTCGGCGCGCCGACCGGCAACACCATGAATTCCTGGATGTCGAGGCTGTTATTGGCGTGGGCGCCACCGTTCACGATGTTCATCATCGGCACGGGCATCACCGGCTCGCGCCGCGGCTCATCGAGCTGTGCCAGGTAGCGGTACAGCGGCACGCGTGCATCTGCGGCCGCAGCGCGCGCGGTCGCGAGCGATACCCCGAGAATGGCGTTGGCTCCGAGCTGGCCCTTGTTGTCGCTGCCGTCGAGCTCGATCATGCGGCGATCGATCGCCGCCTGGGCACGCGGATCCTTTCCGAGGAGCGCCGCTTTCAGCGTCGTGTTCACGTGCTCGACGGCCCGCAGCACTCCCTTGCCCCCATAGCGGGTCTTGTCGCCATCGCGCAGCTCGACCGCCTCGCGCGTTCCGGTCGAGGCGCCCGAGGGCACCGCGGCGCGACCGAGCGCGCCGGAGTCGAGAATCACATCGACCTCGACCGTGGGGTTGCCGCGCGAGTCGAGGATCTCGCGTCCGCGGATATCAGCGATGCGGCTCATGTTCCTGCATCCTTGAATCGCCGCCGGCGGCGGCTTACAGCAGTGACTCCTCGAATGGCACCTTCTTCACCGCGCGGTCGAGCTCGGCAAGTGTCGTGAGGAGTGGCTCCATGCGCGCGAGCGGCCAGGCGTTGGGGCCATCCGAGAGCGCCTCCTCCGGCCGCGGGTGTGTCTCCATGAATAGCCCGGCGAGCCCGGCAGCGACTGCGGCGCGGGCGAGCAGCGGGATGAACTCGCGCTGCCCTCCGGAAGCTGTGCCCTGGCCACCGGGCAGCTGCACCGAATGCGTGGCATCGAACACCACCGGGCAGCCGGTGGCGCGCATGATCGCGAGCGAGCGCATGTCGGAGACCAGGTTGTTGTAACCGAAGGAAAAACCGCGCTCGCACACCATGATGTGCTCATTGCCCGTGGAGCGGGCCTTATCGACGACGTTCTGCATTTCCCAGGGCGACAGGAACTGTCCCTTCTTGATGTTGACCGGCTTGCCCTGGGCGGCCGTGCTCACTATGAAATTGGTCTGCCGGCAAAGGAACGCGGGTGTCTGCAGCACATCGACCACCGCGGCCACCTCCGCGAGCGGGGTGTCCTCATGCACATCGGTGAGTACCGGCACGCCGATGGCCCGGCGCACCCCCTCCAGCACACGCAGGCCCGCCTCGATGCCGGGCCCGCGAAAGCTCGCCCTGGAGGAGCGGTTGGCCTTGTCGTAGGAGGCCTTGAAGACGAACGGGATGCGCAGTCGCCCGGTGATCTCCTTGAGCCGCCCGGCGATCTCCTGAGTGAGCTCCGGGCTCTCAATCACGCACGGGCCGGCGATCAGAAACAGCGGCCGATCCGGCCCGACCTCATGTCCAGCGAGCTGCATGGCAGGCGCGTACCGCGCGAATGTAGCCGGCCGCGGCGCTCAGGCGCCGGCCGCCTGTGGCAGCTGCGCAGCGCGCTGCGCGCGCGCGGCACGGATGAAACCACTGAACAGCGGGTGACCGTCACGCGGTGTGGAGGTGAACTCGGGGTGAAATTGCGTCGCCACGAACCACGGGTGATTGGCGAGCTCGATCACCTCCACCAGCCCATCGCGCGAAAAGCCCGAAAAACGCAGACCCGCCTGCCGGTAGCGATCGAGATAGTGGTTGTTGAACTCGTAGCGGTGCCGGTGGCGCTCCATGATGATGTCACGCCCGTAGATCTCGCGCGCGCGCGTACCGGCGCCGAGCAGCACCTCCTGGGCCCCGAGGCGCATGGTGCCACCCTTTTCAGACGCCTCATCGCGCGTCTGCGCACCGTGCACCTGATCCTGCCACTCGGAGATGAGAGCGATTACCGGGTGCGGCGTGGCACGGTTGAATTCCGTGCTGTTGGCATCACCGAAGCCGAGCACGTGGCGGCCGAACTCGACGATCGCCACCTGCATGCCGAGGCAGATCCCGAGGTACGGCACGCCATGCTCGCGTGCATAGCGCACGGCCTGGATCTTGCCCTCGATGCCGCGCTCTCCGAAGCCACCGGGCACGAGGACGGCGTCCACATCCTTCAGCAGGTGCGTGCCATGCTGCTCGATGTCGGTCGACTCGATGTAGTGGATGTTGACGCGCGTGCGGCTCTTCAAGCCGCCGTGCATCAGGGCCTCGTGCAGCGACAGGTAGGAATCGCGGATCTGCACGTACTTGCCGACCATGGCGATGTCGACCTTGCCGTCCGGGTTGGCCTTGCCGCTCACCACGTGACGCCATTCCCCGAGCTCGGTCGGCGGAACCTCCAGGCGTAATTTGTCGACCACGATGTCATCGAGCCCCTGCTCGTGCAGCAGCATCGGAATGCGGTAGATGTCGTCCGCATCGACCGCAGAGATCACCGCGCGCTCCTCGACGTTGGTGAACAGCGCGATCTTGCGGCGCTGCTCCTCCGGCAACGGGTGTTTGCAGCGACACAGCAGCACATCCGGCTGGATACCGATACCGCGCAGCTCCTTTACCGAGTGCTGCGTCGGCTTGGTCTTGATCTCCCCCGAGCCGCCCACGATCGGCACCAGGGTGAGGTGCATATACACGCAATTGTTGCGGCCGAGCTCCACGCCGAGCTGGCGGATCGCCTCGAGGAAGGGCAGCGACTCGATGTCACCCACGGTTCCGCCGATCTCGACCATGCAGACGTCCGCGCCGTCGGCACCGAGCTTGATGCAGCGCTTGATCTCGTCGGTTATATGTGGGATCACCTGCACGGTCGCGCCCAGGTAGTCGCCGCGCCTTTCCTTGGCGATGACGCGCTCATAGATCCGCCCGGTGGTGAAGTTGCTGTTGCGCCCGGTGGTGGTGCGCACGAAGCGCTCGTAGTGCCCGAGATCCAGATCGGTCTCGGTGCCGTCCTGGGTGACGAACACCTCCCCATGCTGGAAAGGGCTCATCGTGCCGGGGTCGACGTTGATGTAGGGGTCGAGCTTCACCAGCGCCATTTTGAGGCCGCGCGCTTCCAGGATCGCTGCGAGCGAGGCGGCAGCGATGCCTTTGCCCAATGAGGACACGACGCCGCCGGTGACGAAGACAAAACGCGTCATATCAGGCTCGAGGAATTCCCGTCGTATGAGGTCGCGACCGGAAAACTGCCGGGGGCGACGACGGGCCAGCAGAGTAGCACATCTTGCGCCCCCGGTGCTCGCTCGAGACTTCAGGCGGCCCGCCAGATGAGCCGCGCGCGCCGGCCGCTGGTGCGGTTCGCCTGCACCGATGCATCGAGCCACAGATCGGCGACGCCGATGAGCCGCCCGCGGTCGAACAACAGGGGCAGCTGCGCGCGCCGCTCCACCGGCACACCCGCTTCCTGCAACAACTGCTTGAGCGAGCGCCGTGGGCCACCGCGCACAGGGCATAGCCGCTCGCCGCCGCGCCGTCCGCGGAGCACCAGCCTGGGGCCGAGCGCATCCAGGTCGAGCGGCCCGTGCAAATCGTTCCTGAGAGTCAGCGTGCCGAAGGGCGCAGGCAGCACCCGGGTACGTTTGGCGCGCCAACTCCAGTTCCAATCCGTGCTGCGCGCCGCGCTGGGGGCCGCACCACGCCCGGTGCGGAGCGGTCGCACCGCGGCGCCTTGTGCTGTCGAGGATACCCGCAGGCTCAACAGGTCGCCCTGACGCTGCACGACTGCGCCATTCCACGCGACCAGCGGCTGGGCGTCTTCGCGCGCGTCGAGAACTGAACCGGCGATCTCTTCCAGGCGGGTCGCAGGAGGTGCCAGTGCGCCGGTG
>Ga0318514_10000869_pt1 | contig 9774 bp, 8 predicted proteins | sample GRESIP176b2f18_FD_203684 | JGI IMG/M metagenome (GOLD analysis project Ga0318514, IMG submission 203684) | Tropical soil microbial communities from Luquillo Experimental Forest, Puerto Rico - GRE.SIPMG.176b2f18 | ecosystem: Environmental > Terrestrial > Soil > Tropical forest > Bulk soil | place...
TTCGACCCGGACCGGGTCAACGTGGCGATCAACGGCGTGTGGGTATGCCGCAACGGCTGCGCCGCCGACGACAGGTCCAAGGTGGACCTGAGCCCGCGGGACGTGACGATCACCGTGGACCTGTCCGCCGGGCCGGCCGCTGCCACCATCCGCACCACCGACCTGACAACCGAATACGTCCACGAGAACTCGGCGTACTCGACATGACCACGACGGCGAGCGCACAACCCGCCCCGGTCCCCGGCCCGACGGGGCCGCAGGTCACCGGGGGTTCTAGGCCATCGGAGGCCCGGGGGTGTCCCTCGGGCGATGGTGTGTCCCCCTGGGCCAGCGCAGCGAAGGCGGCGGTCCTCATCGAGGCACTGCCGTGGCTGAACCGGTTCCACGGTCAGACGGTGGTCATCAAGTACGGCGGCCACGCGATGACCGACGATTCGCTGCGCGAAGCGTTCGCGCAGGACGTGGTGTTCCTGCGGCACGCGGGGCTCCGGCCCGTCGTGGTGCACGGGGGCGGCCCGCAGATCTCCGCCCAGCTGGCCCGGCTCGGCCTGGAGAGCACGTTCACCGCGGGCCTGCGGGTCACCACGCCGGAAACCATGGACGTGGTCCGCATGGTGCTGACCGGCCGGGTCAACCGGGACGTGGTCGGCCTGATCAACCAGCACGGGCCGTTCGCCGTGGGCATGTCGGGCGAGGACGCGAACATGTTCACCGCGCGCAAGCGGCACGCGGTGGTGGACGGCGCCCCGGTGGACATCGGGCTGGTCGGCGAGATCGAGACCGTGGACCCCGCCGCGGTGCGCGCTCTGATCGCCGACGGCCGGATCCCGGTGGTGTCGAGCGTCGCCCGGGGCACCCGTGGCGAGGTGTACAACGTCAACGCCGACACCGCCGCCGCGGCGCTGGCCATGGCCCTTGGCGCGGCCAAGCTCGTGGTGCTCACCGACGTGGAGGGCCTGTACGCCGACTGGCCGGGCGAAGGGGACGGCGCCGGCCAGCCCGGGGACGTGATCAGCCTGCTGACCGCGACCGGCCTGGAGCGGCTGCTGCCGAGTCTGGCCAGCGGCATGATCCCCAAGATGGAGGCCTGCCTGCACGCGGTGCGCGGCGGGGTGCCGCAGGCGCACGTGCTCGACGGCAGGCTGCCCCATTCGGTGCTGCTGGAGATCTTCACCGACTCCGGCATCGGCACCATGGTCGTCCCGGACGGAGCGGCCTGATGATCGGCGCAGAGCGAGTGATGATCATGAGATCTTGGCCGGTCCACCCGTGGTACTTCCATGATCACGGACGATCACCCCGCGGAAAACGCAAGGAATCGTCCGCGATCACGGTATCGGCGGAGCGATGAGCGCCACGGAGCCGGAGTGCGCGGCGGAGCGCGGGAAGGCGGGGCGGTGAGCAAGACCGAAGAACTCCAGGGCCGGTTCCAGGCGGCGCTGATGCCCACGTACGGGGTTCCCGCCGTGGCGCTGGTGCGCGGCGAAGGCTGCCAGGTGTGGGATGCGGACGGCAGGCAGTACACCGACCTCATCGCCGGCATCGCGGTTAGCGCGCTGGGCCACGCCCACCCCGCGCTCACCGAGGCGGTCGCCCGCCAGGTAAGCACGATCGCGCACACCTCGAACCTGTTCCTGCACGAGACCGAGGTCGCTCTGGCCGAGCGGCTGCTGGGCCTGCTCGGCACCGGCGGCAAGGTGTTCTTCACCAACTCGGGCACCGAGGCCAACGAGGCAGCGGTCAAGCTGGTCCGCCGCCACCAAGGCCCATCTCGGCCGTTGTTCGTCGCCGCGGAGAACAGTTTCCACGGGCGGACCATGGGATCCCTTGCGATGACGGGCAAGGCTGCTATCCGCGAGCCGTTTGGCCCCTTCGGCATTGACGTGAGGTTCGTGCCCTACGGTGACCTGGCCGCGCTCACCTCGGCCGTCACCCCCGAGTGTGCCGCCGTCTTTCTCGAGCCCTGCCAGGGCGAGGCGGGGGTCGTGCCGCCGCCCGCCGGGTATCTGCGCGGCGCGCGGGAGGCCTGCGACGCGGCCGGCGCGATGCTGGTGATCGACGAGATCCAGAGCGGCATTGGCCGCACCGGAGCCTGGTTCGCTTGCCAGGCCGCGGGGGTCGTGCCCGACGTGCTCACGCTCGCCAAGGGGCTCGGCGGCGGGCTGCCGATCGGCGCCTGCATCGGCCTCGGCGCGGCGGGCACCGCGCTGCGCAAGGGGGACCACGGCAGCACGTTCGGCGGGAACCCGGTCGCCTGCGCGGCCGCGCTGGCGGTGCTGGACACCATCGAGAGGGACGGACTGCTGGCCCACGCGGCGTCAGTCGGCCGGTATCTGGCCCGCGGCATCGCCGGGATCGGCCACCCGCTGCTGGCTCGGGTCCGGGGCGAGGGCCTGTGGCTCGCCGCGGTGCTGGCCCAGCCCGTGGCCGGGGCGGTGGAGGCGGCCTGCCGTGATGCGGGGTTCTTGGTCAACGCCGTCCAGCCGGACGCGATCCGGCTGGCCCCGCCCCTGATCCTCAGCGACCGCGAGGCCGGCGCGTTCCTCGCGGCGTTCCCTGGCATCCTGGCACGGGCTGCGGCCACGGAGCAGGCACCGGCTTCGGGCCAGGCCTCGGCTGCGGCTTCGGGCCAGGCCTCGGCTGCGGCTTCGGGCCAGGCCTCGGCTGCGGCTTCGGGCCAGGCCTCGGCTGCGGCTTCGGGCCAGGCCTCGGCTGCGGGGCAGGTTCCGGCCAAGGGGCGTGTCCCGTGACCGCGGTGAGCCCGGCGACCAAGGTAGCCCGCCACGAGCAGATCGCCGGGATCCTGGAGCGCCTGCAAGTCCGCTCGCAGGAGGAACTGGCCGCGCTGCTGGCCGCCCGCGGCGTCCGGGTCGGGCAGGCCACGCTGTCGCGCGACCTGGAGGAAATCGGCGCGGTCCGGCTGCGGGGACCCGGCGGTGCGCTGTTCTACGCGCTGCCGACCGGCCCCGGCGGACCCGGCTCGCGGCCCGGCGGCGTCGGAAGTGCGGAGGCCGAAGGGGCGTTCACAGGGCCGCTGCCACGGGTCGCCGCCGAGCTACTGGTGAGCGCCGAGGCCAGCGCCAACCTGGTCGTCCTGCGTACCCCGGCCGGCGGCGCGCAACTGCTCGCCTCCGCCCTCGACCACGCCGGCTGGCCCGCCATCCTCGGCACGGTCGCCGGTGACGACACCGTCCTGGTAATCACCCGGGACCCCGCCGGGGGCGCCGAGGTCGCCGCCGCGCTGCTGCGGCAGGTGGAACGGAAGGCCGCTGAAGAGCGACGATTCTAGGCCGGGTGGGGGCCCCGGCCGCCCGGGGGGACCGTCGGCCACGGCGCCGGCCAGCGACATCGATACGACACGACAAGGAATGAACATGACCAAGCGCGTGATACTTGCCTACTCGGGCGGCCTGGACACCTCGGTCGCCATCGGCTGGATCGCCGAGCAGACCGGAGCCGAGGTCATCGCGGTCGCGATGGACGTCGGCCAGGGCGGCGAGAACATGGCCACGATCCGCGAGCGGGCCCTGGCTTGCGGCGCCGCCGACGCCGAGGTGGTGGACGCGCGGGAGGAGTTCGCCGCCGACTACTGCCTGCCCGCGATCAAGGCGAACGCCCTCTACATGAACCGCTACCCGCTGGTCTCCGCGTTGTCCCGGCCGCTGATCGTCAAGCACCTCGCCAGGGTGGCCCGCGAGCGGGGCGCCGACACCGTCGCGCACGGCTGCACCGGCAAGGGCAACGACCAGGTCAGGTTCGAGGTAGGCCTGGCCAGCCTGGCCCCGGAGGTGACGGTGCTCGCACCGGTCCGGGACTCCGGCATGACCAGGGACAAGGCGATCGCATTCGCGGAGGAGAAGGGGCTGCCGATCGACGTGACGCACCGGTCCCCGTACTCGATCGACCAGAACCTGTGGGGGCGCAGCTGCGAGACCGGCCACCTGGAAGACATCTGGGAGGCGCCGCACGACGACGTCTGGGCCTACACGGAGGACCCGGGCGTGCCGCGGGACCCGGACGGGCTGGTGCTCAGTTTTGCCGACGGGGTGCCGGTCGCGATCGACGGCGTCGCCCGGTCCCCGCTATCCATCATCACCGAGCTGAACGCCCGCGCCGGCGCGCACGGAGTCGGCCGGGTGGACATGGTCGAGGACCGGCTGGTCGGGATCAAGAGCCGGGAGATCTACGAGGCCCCGGCGGCCATCGCCTTGATCGCCGCGCACTCCGAGCTGGAGAGCGTGTGCATGGAGCTGGACCTGGCCAGGTTCAAGCGCGCGGCGGAGCAGCGGTGGACCGAGCTGGTCTACGACGGGCTCTGGTACTCCCCGCTCAAGCGCGCGCTGGACGCGTTCCTGGCCGAGGCCTCCCGGCACGTGACCGGCGACGTCCGGCTGCGGCTGCACGGCGGCCAGGCGGTAGTGACCGGTCGGCGCAGTCCGGTTTCCCTCTACGACCACGGGTTGGCCACCTACGACACCGGGGACACCTTCGACCAGGGGCTGGCCAGAGGGTTCGTGGAGCTGTGGGGGCTGCCCAGCAAGACCGCCGCACTCCGGGACCAGCGCGTCGGCGACTGAGCCGCGCTTGGGCCGGGCCGCGTTTGGGCTGGGCCGCGCCGGCTGGCGCGGCCCGCCTTCCTGCGGGAACGCCGGCCCGCGGGAACATCGGCCTGCGGGAGGCCGGCCTGCGGGAACCCGGAAGGTGTACCCGGACACGTAACTAGCGTGAAGATGGCTGCCGTGGACCGTGGGCCCGGTGATGCCGCACTGTGGTCCCGGGCCGCCCACGGGGACCATGACGCGTTCGGGCAACTCTTCGACCGCCACGCGGGCGCGGTCTACAGCTACCTGTTCCGGCTGACCGCGAACTGGTCCGAGGCGGAGGACCTGACCTCCACGGTGTTCCTGCAAGCCTGGCGCAGGCGCGCCGACGTGGTCATCGACCGGGACTCCTCGCTGCCCTGGCTGCTGGGCGTCGCCCGGCGCCTGGCGCAGAACAGCCGCCGGGCGCGCAGGCGCTACCAGGCCGCGCTGGCCCGGATCGGCACGCACCTGGCCGAGGACCCGCCACCCGCCGACCCGGCCGACACGGTGCTTGGCCAGTTGGACGCCGAACAGCGGATGGCCCAGTTGCGCGCGGCGATCGCGAAGCTGCCGCGGCACGAACGCGAAGCGGTCGAGTTGTGTGTGTGGGCGGAACTCGACCAGGAGGCGGCTGCCGTGAGCCTCGGGGTCAAGGTGGGCACGGTGAAGTCCCGGTTGCACCGGGCTCGGCGCCGGCTCGCCACCGAGCTCGGCCCGGCCGGCGGGGAACCGGGCCATGCGCCGCTACCGCACCGGGAGGAGCGATGACGCCAGCCGACCCCCTGGGCAGCCTGCTGCCGCCCGCGCCGCCAGGCCGTGACTTGCCTCAGCACGACCAGCATCGCCGGGAACTGCTCGCGATCGTCCGGTCGGAACTCGATACCAGGCGTCGGCGCCCAGCGCCGGCCTGGCTCGCCCCGGTCGGCGCGGCGCTCGCGGTGCTCGTCATCGTGGCCGGGGTGTTTGTGCTGCCCGGGGTGCTCGGCGGATCGCCGCACGCCGCGGGCACCTCACCAGGACACGGGGCTGCCGGCGGGCAGCACGCCACCCTGACCCGGCGCACCGAGAGCTCTCTGGTGAGCTCGCCCGTCACCGGGCTTGTCGTGCGGGGCAGCGTTGGCAATGTCAGCATCACGGGCGGGGACCGGAGCACGGTCGCGATCACGGCGCACCTCGTCTACCGCGGGAGCGCCCCCGTGCTTACCCGCCGGGTGACCGGCGGCGTGCTGGATCTGGGCTACCGGTGCCCGTCCAACTCCCGTCACTGCGGGGTCTCCTTCGACCTCACGGTGCCGCGTGGGCTCGGCATGACCGTGCGGCTGCAGGTGGGGCAGATCCGGCTGAGCGGCCTGTCCGGGACGATCACCGCCAGCACCGGCGTCGGGCAGATTCAGGCGAGCGGGATGTCTGGGCCGCGGGTCCGGCTGACCACGGGACCCGGAATGATCAGCGCCGGGTTCACCGCGCCGCCCCAGCAGATCGTCGCCAGGTCCGGGGTCGGCTCGGTGACCATCCGCGTGCCGTCCGGAACGGCGTACCGGGTCACCGCGAGCACCCAGGTCGGCGCCGTCCGCGTGTCCGTCCCGCGGGCGGCCGCGTCCTCGCACGTCATCCAGGCCACCACGGGCACCGGAACGGTCACGGTCACCGGGAGCTGAGCCCAACGCGTGCGGCCGCCCCGTGAGACCGGGTGTGGGCAGGCGCGAGCGTGGAGCATCATGGAACGTCGCCTGCCGCTCGGCGGACGGGCGCGGGACCGCACTTCAGCAACGGCGTGGAAGGGAACCAGGTGTCAGATCAGGAGCGCACGCCGACGCGGCTGTGGGGCGGGCGGTTCGAGTCGGGGCCCGCGGAGGCGCTGGCGAGGCTGTCGGTCAGCGTCCAGTTCGACTGGCGGCTGGCGCCCTACGACCTGCTCGCCTCCCGGGCCCACGCGCGCGTGCTGCATCGCGCCGGGCTGCTGTCCGGCGATGAGCTTGCCCGGCTGCTCGCCGCCCTGGATTGGCTCACCGCGGCCTGCCGGGACGGCGGCTTCCGGCCGACGGCCGCCGACGAGGACGTGCACACGGCGCTGGAGCGCGGGCTGCTAGAGCGGGTCGGCGCGCTCGGCGGTAAGTTGCGGGCCGGCCGCAGCCGCAACGACCAGATCGCCACCGACCTTCGCATGTACCTGCGGGACCACGCCAGGCTCATCGTGCTGCGAGTGGTCGAACTGGAGACGGCGCTGCTGTCCCAGGCCGAGCAGTACCAGGCCGCGCCCGCGCCCGGGATGACGCACCTGCAGCACGCGCAGCCGGTGGTGTTCGGCCACCAGCTGCTGGCGCACGCCCATGCGCTGGCCCGCGACGTGGCGCGGCTGCGGGACTGGGACACCCGGGCGGCGGTCTGCCCGCTGGGCGCGGGTGCGCTCGCCGGGTCCTCGCTGCCGCTCGACCCGCAGGCGGTGGCGGAGGAACTGGGTTTTGCCCGGGCGGCGGAGAACTCCATGGACGCGGTGAGCGACCGGGACTTCGCGGCGGAGTTCTGCTTCACCGCCGCGCTGCTCGGGGTGCACCTGTCGCGGCTGGGCGAGGAGATCGTGCTGTGGTCCTCGCAGGAGTTCGGCTGGGTGGAGATCGACGACGCGTACGCGACCGGGTCGTCGATCATGCCGCAGAAGAAGAATCCCGACGTGGCCGAACTGGCCCGCGGCAAGGCAGGCCGCCTGATCGGCGACCTCACCGGCCTGCTCACCACGCTCAAGGGCCTGCCGCTGACCTACAACCGGGACCTGCAGGAGGACAAGGAGCCGGTCTTCGACGCGGTCGACACGCTCCTGTTGGTGCTCCCGGCAATGGCTGGCCTGGTGAGCACACTCAGAATTAATGCAGAACGACTGGCGGGGTCGGCGAGTACCGGCTTCGCGCTGGCCACCGACCTGGCTGAACTGCTCGTGCGGCGCGGGGTGCCGTTCCGGGAGGCGCACGAGGTGGTGGGCCACCTGGTGGTCTGGTGCCAGGTGAACGACTGCGACCTGCCGGACGTGAGCGACGAGGATCTGGCGAAGATCTCCCCGCACCTGACCCCGGACGTGCGCGAGGTGCTGTCGGTGACCGGCGCGCTGGCGGCGCGGAAGGCCTACGGCGGAACCGCGCCGGAGCGGGTCGCCGAGCAGCTTGCCGCGCTACGCGCCGTCGTGGACGAGCACGCCGCCTGGGCGGGTTCCTGACCCCTGGTACGCGGGCCATTAACCCCACGAGGCCGGCCAGAGGGATAACCCGCGCGCGGACAGAACTCCGCGCCCGGGTATCCCTCAGACCGACCCAGACCGTCGTCCGGACAGCCCTACGCCCAGCGCGCTCGCACCGCTGCTTCCGGCGAGCCACCGCAGCCGTGGCGTGCCATTGCCTGGCCCCAAACCGCACACAGGACTGACCCCGGCGCCGTCAGGCGCCGGGGTCAGTGGGGACGAACGGTTATGAGCGCAGGGTTGCCGCGTAGAGGACTTGATGGAACGCCGCTGCCGGGTTCGGCGGCATCGACGAGACCGTCCAGGCGCCTGCCACCCTGGTCGGGGTGGCCGATAGGCCGGTGTAGTCACCAGGGAACCTGCCCCCGGCGACCGCCGCCCATCTCAGGTTCGACGGCGAGCCAAGGGCAATCGGCGTGGCGAACGTGGTGCCGCCGTTGTCTGACCAGGTCAGCTCCTGCTGGATGATGTTGGGCTTTGTCAGGTTGCGCCGGCCGAAGCTGACGAAGACCCGGCCGGCGGCCGTCGCCACCGCCGCGTTGATGTACTGGATGCTCGGGCTGTGCCCCCGGGTCACCTGGACCGGGCTGGACCAGTGCTGCCCGCCGTCGGTTGACCGGGATATCTCGACCGCGTCCTGCACGCCCGGTCCGTTTGCGTTCCACACCTGGAACATCCGCCCGGTTGCTTGGTCACCCTCCATCAGCGGCAAGCAGCAGCGGATCCCGGCCGGACCGCCGCCGATGTTCCTGGCCACCACCACTGGCTTGGTCCAGTGCGCGCCACCATCGAAGGAGGTTTGCGCGACGATCGAGGTCCCGCTGCTCGCGTTGGTGCCGTTCCTCGGGATGATTCCCTGCCGGATGCTGTCGCCGAGAGCGTGCCCGGCGAACAGGTAGGTATCGGTGATCGCGCCGTCCGGCTGGACGAATGCCTGCGAGTTCTGGGCGAACTGCTTCTGCGACGCAAGGAAGTGCGTACCGCTCCAGTGCTTCCCGTTGTCATCGGACCAGCGCACCACCTGAGGCGACGCCCCGTTGGACAGGAACTCGGTCCAGAACTGGTAGATGCGGCCGAAGAACGGGCTGTTCGGCTGGGTGTCGGTGACCAGCCAGTTCTTGTCGTCGGACACGGCGCAGGTGTTGCTGTGCTGGGCCAGGACCGGGTTGCCGAAGGTGGCGCCGCCGTCGGTGGACCGGGACACGGCAACGCCAGTCGGGCACGTGACGTCGAAAACTAGTGACGAGACGTACACGCTGCCGTCGGCGCCGAACGCCACGACCGGGTCCGAGGCACGGTCGTAGGTGCCGCCGACCGCCTTGGTCAGCCCAGGCAGCCGGGACTGGTGCCAGTGCGCTCCGCCGTCATGCGTCCAGGCGTAGAAGATGTCCACCGCCCCGCCGTTGGCGAACCGGCAGTCGTGCGCGACCGCCACCTCGATCTTGGTGTTGAACGGAGAGACGGCGATATCCGGTTCGACCAGCGTGTCCGGTTCACAGTTGCCGTGGGATGCCACGGTCTGCCGGCCGATCTGGCCGACATGCACGACGGACGGCGGCCCGACCGGGGCCGCCAGCGCCGGTGCGGCGACGCCGAGGCCTGCCAGCGCTAAGGTCGCGCCGGAAACCATCAGTACGCGGAGCGGATTCTGCAAGGTGCCTCCCAGTTGTTCCGCGCCCGGCCGGACGCAGGAGCCAGCCGGACGATTGACATGGTTTACAGCCTCGCTGCCCCAGACGGGACGAAGCCACTGGGACGCTAGACCGGCACCGGAACCAGGTCAACGATGCGACGCGGAGTGTGCACGTTTTGTTGCCAAGCCCAGATTGCGTCGTGTCCTATAGTGCGGTGGCTGATGCCGGTACCAGAGGAGTCGGCGTGCGAGGGGAGGCCGCGGTTGTGATACTGCCGCGGGACACGTTTGCCTGCAGTGCGGTTGCGGTGGCGCCCGCCCTGCTGGGC
>Ga0318514_10000876_pt1 | contig 9744 bp, 7 predicted proteins | sample GRESIP176b2f18_FD_203684 | JGI IMG/M metagenome (GOLD analysis project Ga0318514, IMG submission 203684) | Tropical soil microbial communities from Luquillo Experimental Forest, Puerto Rico - GRE.SIPMG.176b2f18 | ecosystem: Environmental > Terrestrial > Soil > Tropical forest > Bulk soil | place...
TGGTTGACGCCGAAACCAAGCTCGAAGCCATCCTTGGTGAGGCCCCTGACCCCCGCCACGCCCGCGTTATTGATCAGCACGTGCAGCGGTTCGCCGCGGGCCAGGAACTCCGCGGCGCAGTTGCGGACCGAGGGCAGGTCGGCCAGGTCCAAGGGCAGGAACACGACCGCATCGTTCCCCGTCGCAGCCGCGATCTCCGCGACAGCGGCACGGCCCTTCTCCGCCGAGCGGCAGGCCACGAAGACCTTGCCGCCTCGCCGGGCCAGATCATCGGCCGTGGCCCGGCCGATCCCGGTGTTGGCCCCGGTGATCAGGAACGTGCGCCCGGACAGACTGGCTGAGTTCGCGGACATGGTGACTTTGTATCGTACTCGCCAGTACGTGGGGCAGCAGGGGCCCTCGGGCGGCGCCGGACTGCCGCCGCGTTTGCACTGCTGGCCCGGGGGCGACCCCCCGGAACCCCCCGATGGCCTGCCCGGGACCAGCCGGTTCTTCACCCGCCCCGGACGGACGAAGCCGCAGCGGGGCGCGTGGCAGGGCCGGCCGGCGTTATGCTCGCCCAATAACAGCAGGGAGCGGGCACGGACCGGCATTTGCAGGAGCCACAGGTGCGGATCGCAGGAGAGAAACGGCAGCAGGAACCCGCCGTCACCGGCGCGGCGGCCGAAGCTGCCGAACCGGGCGCGGCTGCCGCGGCCGCACGGTCCGCGCGCCGCCGCCGGATGTGGATCATCCTCGGCGTGGCCGCGGTGCTGCTCATCGGGCTGAACGTCTATGCCGTGTTCGCGGTCATCAGCACGAAGAACGAGACCGCGGGGGCGAACCTGCGGCCCTCGAGCATCCCGGCGAACATCTCGACCAGCCTGGCCAACATGATGCAGCTCTCGCCGTTGCCCGGCGTCCCGGCCCCCGGGTTCACCCTCACCGACCAGAACGGCCACACGATGAGCCTGGCCAGCCTGCGTGGCAAGGTCGTCGTGCTTGAGTTCATGGACCCGCACTGCACTGACATCTGCCCGATCGTGTCGCAGGAGTTCGTGGACGCCTACCACCAGCTCGGGGCGCGGGCGAGCAAGGTCGTGTTCGCGGCGATCAACGTGAACCAGTACCACGCGACGGTGGCGAACATGGCCACCTTCTCCAACGCGCAGCGGCTGAACACGATCCCGGATTGGCATTTCTTCACCGGGGCGGTACCCGCGCTGCAGGCCACGTGGCGCAACTACAACGTCGAGGTGGCCGCGCCCAACCCGAACGCCGACATCATCCACACCTCGGCGGTGTACTTCATCGACGCCCAGGGCCGCGAGCGGTTCCTCGCCTCGCCGATGGTGGACCACACCGCCGGCGGGATGTCCTACCTGCCGCTGGCGCAGATCTCCGGCTGGGCCGGCGGGATCGCGCGGCTGGTCACCGACCTGACGCACTGACCGGGGCCCGGCCCTCAGCGCGGGATCGTCACGGTGGCCGCCCGGCACGGCAGGCCGGCTCCAGTGCGCGGACCGGCTCCGGCGAGCGGGCAGGCTCACCAGAGCAGATTTCGGCGTGAGCCGGACACGGGACGTCACCCGGCTGGGACACTACCCGTCATGCAGACTCTGGTTGTCGATCATCCGCTGGTCACCCACAAGCTCACGGTTCTGCGGGACGCCGCCACGGAGGCACCCACGTTCCGGCGGCTCACCGACGAACTGGTGACCCTGCTCGCCTACGAGGCGACCCGCGAGGTGCCGGTGCGCCCGGTCACCGTCCGCACGCCGGTGGGCGACGCCGCCGGGGTCAAGATGGCCAGGCCGGTTCCGCTCGTCGTGCCGGTGCTGCGGGCGGGCATCGGCATGCTCGACGGCATGGCCCGGCTGCTCCCCACCGCGGACGTCGGATTCGTGGGGCTGGCCAGGGACGAGGAATCCCTGGTGGCCAGCACGTACGCCAACCGGCTGCCCGCCGACCTGACAGGCCGCGCCGTGTTCGTGCTCGACCCGATGCTCGCCACCGGCGGCACGCTGGAGACCGTGTTCCAGATGCTGATCGACCGCGGCGCGGGCGCGGTCACCGGGGTCAGCCTGCTGGCGGCGCCCGAGGGCATCGCCCGCCTGGAGGCCGCCTTCCCCGGCGACGGGCCCATCCCGGTCCGCGTGGTGACGGCAGCCCTTGACGAGCGGCTGAACGACCGCGGCTTCATCGTGCCCGGCCTCGGCGACGCCGGCGACCGCCTCTTCGGCGAAATCTGACGGCTGGCCCGTCGGGAACCCAGAGCCCGCCCATCAGGAACGGACGGCGCTCCAGTCAGGAGCCGGTGAACTTGGGCGCGCGCTTCTCGCTGAAGGCGATGACCCCCTCCACGAAGTCGGCCGACCCGGCCGACTCTTGCTGGATCCGGGCCTCCAGCTCAAGCTGGGCGGCCATCTGGTCGTACAGCCACTTGTTGAGCTGGCGCTTGGTGCCCGCGTAGGACCTGGTCGGCCCCGCCGCGAGCCGGGCAACCAGCTCGTCCGCGCGGGCCGGGAACTCCTCGTCAGGCCAGACCCGGTTGATCAGGCCCCAGTCGAGCGCCTGGCTGGCCGGCAGCCGCTCACCAAGCAGCGACAGCTCGGCGGCGCGGGCAAAACCGATCCGCGAGGGCACGAGTACGGACGAGCCACCGTCCGGGACCAGGCCGATGTTGACGAACGCGAGCAGGAAGAACGCCGATTCCGCGGCGACCACAAGGTCGCAGGCGAGCGCCAGGGACAGCCCGATGCCCGCGGCGGCGCCGTGCACCCCGGCCACGACCGGCTTGGGCATCTCCCGGATCCCCTTGATGATCGGGTGGTACCGCTGCGTCAGCCTGCCGTATACGTCGGGGACCCCGCCCTCGGTACGGTCCGCGAGGTTCTCCCTGAGATCGGCCCCGCTGGAGAACGCCTTGCCGGCCCCGGTGATGAGCACCGCCCGGACGCCGGGATCGCCGGCGGCCTCACGCAGCGCGGCAAGCAGGTCCACCGAGAACTGGGTGTTCCACGCGTTCCGGGTTTCCGGCCGGTTCAGCTCGATCTTCGCCGCGCCGCCGCGGCGGAACAGATTGACGGTCTCGTACTTCTGGGCCAGCTCGTAGTCGTCCATGGCGCTACCCTAACAGAGCATTACTCCGGAGTTTTACTCCGCTACGCGCCCACCAAGGCGACAGAGCGGTGCTCCGGAGCGTTACTCTAAAGGGGATGGCAACGACCGACACCCGCCGCCGCATCATGGATGTGGCACTGGCCTGCTTCATCGCCGACGGCTATGAGCAAACGACGATCGCGACGATCAGGAAGCGCAGCGGCACCTCCAACGGCGCGCTGTTCCACCACTTCCCGTCCAAGGAGGCCATCGCCGGCGCCCTGCACGTGGAGGCCATCGCCTCGTTCCAGCAGGGCCTGTGGGACCTGGTCAGCGGCAAGCCCGAGTCCCTGCGGGCCGCGGTGTACGCCGTGCTGGAACACCAGCTCACCTGGACCGAGCGCAACGCAGACCTGGCCCGCTTCATCTACGCGCGAGGGCACCTGGACTGGGACACCCCCGCCGGAGCCGAACTCGCCGCGCGGAACCGTGACCTGGCCGACGCGTTCCGCCAGTGGATGGCCCCGCTGGTGGCCAGCGGGGAGATCCGCCCGCGGCCGATGCTGCTGACCACGGCGATCGTCAGCGGCCCGGCGCACTCGATCGCGCAGCGCTGGCTGGCCGGCCACCTGGACCGCCCGCTGACCTCCTACCTCGGCGAGCTGACCGCCGCCGCCTGCGCGGGCCTGTCCGGCACCCCGGCACCAGGCGGCACCGGGCACGCCCGCCCGGCACCCGCGGAACATGCCCGCCCAGCCCCCGCGACGGCACGGGTCACGCTGGAACTGCTGGCCGACGACGGCAGCGTCGTCTCCCGTGGCCAGACCTCGACCCAGCTCGGCCCCTGATACCTGGGCTCACCTTGCCGCGGCCGACCGGTGCGGCCCGCGCTCAGTGACCGAATTGCGGCGCGGTCATCGTGTACCGCGCCTCGACCTGTGCGGTCACGGTCTGCTTCGCGGGCTCGAAGTCGAACGTGGGGGCCTCGTAACCGGCCGCGGCAGGAGCCGCTCTAGCCGCCGCGAACCCCATGTTCCTGGTCTGCGGTGCGAGCAGCCCGGTGTCGGCCGCCTCGACCAGGCCGTTGATCCGCCCGCCGAACGCCTCCGCGTACTCCCCCGCCCGCGTGGTGGCATCCTGGGCCGCGGCGATCCGCGCGGTGCGGTACACCGGGCTGTCCGGCCGCAGCCGCCAGTCCGGGCCGTTCACGGTGACCAGGTCCGAATCGGCCAGGCCGGTGACCAGTTCGCCGAGGACGGCGAAGTCCCTGACGGTCACGGTGAAGCCGCCCCGGGCGTAGTAGCCGGAGATCTTCTCCCTGGGCTTGGCGTCCTTGAACACCGGCTGGACATTGACCGGCAGGCTCTCGAGCTTCTCGACCGCGTCGCCGAACCCCTTGATCGTGCTGCTGACGTCGCCGGTGCGCTTGGCCAGCAGCTCCACGGCCCGCTGCCGGCTGGCATCCCGTGCCTGCACGGCGACCCAGACGACCGCGATCTCTGGCTCGACCTGCAGGGTGGCCTCACCACGGACGGAAATGACGGGTTCTGGCATCATGCACTCCGGTGTCGAGGCCACCGGGCGGGGCGGCTCAGACCCCGACCGGGTGCCAGACGGTCTTGATTTCCAGGAAGGCGAGCATCCGGGCCGGCGTGGGCGCCGCGGCCCAGTCCTCCTCGGCGGCGAACACGCGCTTGACGTTACCCGCCGCCAGCCGTTCAAGCTCGGCCCGGCTGCCGGCCGGGGCGCCGGTGAGGTCGATCGCGTTCACGTCCATGTGCGCGGCCAGCACGGGGGCAAGCTCGGCCAGCCGTCCGGTCAGGATGTTCACCACGCCGCCGGGCACGTCCGAGGTGGCGAGCACCTCGGCCAGCGTGATCGCGGCCAGCGGCGCGGCCTCGCTGGCCACCACCACCGCCGTATTGCCGGTCGCGATCACCGGGGCGAGCACGCTGGCCAGCCCGAGCAGGCCGGACCCGCCGGGCGCCAGGACCGCTACCACACCGGTCGGTTCCGGCACGCTGAAGTTGAAGTAGGGACCGGCCACGGGGTTGGCCGCCCCCGCCACCTGCGCGACCTTGTCCGGCCAGCCGGCGTACCAGACCCACCTGTCGATCGCCTCGGCAACGGTCCGCGCCGCCTCGCGTGCCGAAAGACCTTCATTCTTTACGATCTCCGCGGCGAACTGAGCCTCGCGGCCCTCGAGTAGTTCCGCCACCCGGTAAAGCACCTGGCCCCGGTTGTAGGCGGTCGCGCCAGCCCAGCCGGGACCGGCCTTGCGCGCGGCGACCACGGCATCCCTGGCGTCCTTGCGCGATGCCCGCGCGGCGTGCGCAAGCAGCGTGCCGTCCGGGCCCGCCACGGGATACGAGCGGCCGGACTCAGACCGGGGGAACGCGCCGCCGATGAACAGCTTGTAGGTCTTGCGCACATCAAGCCGGGACCGGGTTCCGGGGCCGGCCGCGCCCTCGGCCACGGGCGCCGGGGGGGCCTTGGCCCGCTTGGCCGGCTGGCTGGCCCGCGGCCTGACCCGGCCGCCAACGGAGACGCTGCCGGCCTGGCCGTCGGCGGCCCTTGGCTTGGAGGGCTTGGCCCTGCCAGCTCGGGGGGGCGACCCCCCGGACCCCCCGCTGACCTGCGGCCCCTGCGACTCCGTCGCGGGGGCCTTGGCCCTATCCTGGCTGGCCTGCGGCTTGGCCCGGTGGCGGTCAGGCATGGAGGTACGCGGCCAGGCCGGCCCGGCCGCCCTCCCGTCCGAACCCGGATTCCTGATACCCGCCGAACGGGCTGGCCGGGTCGAACCTGTTATAGGTGTTGGCCCAGACCACGCCCGCGCGCAACTGTTGTGCCATGGAGAGGATCCGGCTTCCCTTCTCTGTCCAGACCCCGGCGGACAGGCCGTAGGGCGTGTTGTTGGCCTTGGCCACGGCCTCGTCGGGGGTGCGGAAGGTGAGCATGGACAAGACCGGCCCGAAGATCTCCTCGCGGGCGATCCGGTGGGACTGGCTCACCCCGCTGAACACCGTCGGCGGGAACCAGTAGCCCTTGGCGGGCAGCGGGCACACCGGCGACCAGCGCTGGCCGCCCTCGGCCTCCCCCGCCGCGGCCAGGCTGGTGATCTTGTCGAGTTGCTCCCGCGAGTTGATCGCCCCGATGTCGGTGTTCTTGTCCAGCGGGTCCCCGAGGCGCAGCGTCTCCAGCCGCGCCTTGAGCCTGTCAAGCAGGGAGTCGGCGATCGACTCCTGGGCCAGCAGCCGGGACCCGGCGCAGCACACGTGGCCCTGGTTGAAGAAGATGCCGTTGACGATCCCCTCGACCGCCTGGTCGATCGGCGCGTCGTCGAACACGATGTTCGCGGCCTTGCCGCCCAGTTCCAGGGTGAGCCGCTTACCGGTGCCGGCGATCGCCCGCTGTATCTCCTTGCCGACCTCGGTGGACCCGGTGAAGGCGATCTTGTCTACGGCCGGGTGGGCGACCAGGTCCCGCCCGGTGCGGCCGTCTCCCGTGACGATGTTGACCGTCCCGGGGGGCAGGCCGGCCTCGGCGATCACCTGGGCGAGCAGCAGCGCGGACAGCGGCGTGGTCTCGGCCGGCTTGAGCACGCAGGTGTTGCCGGCGGCCAGCGCGGGTGCCAGCTTCCACGCGGCCATGAGCAGCGGGAAGTTCCACGGGATGATCTGGCCCGCCACGCCGACCGGGCGCGGGTCCGCGCCGTACCCGGCGTAGCCGAGCTTGTCCGCCCAGCCCGCGTGGTAGAAGAAGTGCGCCGCCGCCAGCGGGACGTCCACATCCCGGGTTTCCTTGATCGGCTTGCCGTTGTCCAGGCTCTCCAGCACCGCGAACTCGCGGGCCCGCTCCTGGATGGCCCGCGCGATCCGGTACAGGTACTTGGCCCGTTCCCGGCCGGGCATCACGCCCCAGGACCGCTCGTAGGCCTGACGGGCGGACGCGACCGCCAGGTCCACGTCCTCCTGGCCCGCCTGGGCGACGCTGGCCAGTGGCTCCTCGGACGCCGGGTTGATCGTGGCGAAATGCTCTCCGCTTCGCGGCGCGACGAACTCACCGCCAAGGAACAGCCCGTATTCGTTCTGGATGGAAACGATGTCGCGTGACTCCGGAGCGGGCGCATACTCCCAGTCCGCGCCGGCCCCCACGTCCGTGCCCGCTCCCCCGGCCGCGACCGGCGAGGCTGAATTACTGACCATATGCCCCTGGCCTCCACGTATCTCCGCGTGGCTAACCTACCCCGCGGGCGCGGTGGCGCACCTGCTCGCCCGGGGCTGCCGCGGCTTCCGGCCCGGCGGAAGGCCACCGGGGAGCCGCGAGTCCGCTCGCCGTCTCGATCAGAGCCGGGAGTTTTCGGTGGTTTCATTTCCCGGATCCGGTTTGGCCGTAGTCCGGTTCCGCTCTTGTCGCGTCATAGGAGAGGGCCGCGGAGCGAGGGGGTGTCGTCCACGGGCGCTCGGCGGTAACCGGGAACGCAGAGCCGAAGGGATCCCGATGAATCCTGAAGTGATCAGCGGGCGCACCACGTCAGCTCGGATCCTGCGCACGGGGGCAGCCGCGGCACTGGCGCTGGGGATGGCGCTGGCCAGCGGCGCGGGCGCGGCCGCGGCCCCGCACGGAGCCCGCGCCGCGCCAGCACCGGGCACCATCACCACGGTGGCCGGTGGCGTCGGCGGCCCGGGCAAAGCCACCAAGGTCGCGCTTGCGCCGTGCGGCGTGGCCAGGCTGGGCGGCAGTCTCTACGTCGCCGACGGCCCGGCGGTGCGGCGGGTGGCCGCGAATGACCAGCTGACGACCCCGGCCGGCACGGGCGCAGGGATCGGGCCCGCGGACAGCGGCGGCCTGGCCACCGGATCGAACCTGGACACATGCGCGGTCGCGGCCGACGGCGCGGGCAACCTGCTCATCGCCGAGCAGAACCACCTCCAGGTCAGCGTCGCCGCCGCAAAGACCGGGTCGTTCTACGGCCAGGCGATGACCGCCGGGCATATCTATCCGGTCGCCGGCAACGGCAGCCACGGCTTCGGCAAGCCCGGGGCGGCCGCGCTGAGCGCCCCGTTGAACAACCCGGCCGGGGTGGCCGCGGACTCCCACGGCAACCTGGTGATCGCCGTCTCCGGCTGGGGCAGCCGGCCGAGAACCTGGGCACGGGTCGACGTGGTGGCCGCAAAGAGCGGCACGTTCTACGGCCAGGCGATGACCGCTGGGCACCTGTACACGGTGGCCGGCGGCGGCCTGAAGCTGGGCGGCCTCGGCGACGGCGGGCCCGCCACCAAGGCTGAGCTGGGCCAGAATGTCGGTGGCGTGCGGGTGGACGCGCACGGGAACCTGGTGTTCGCCGATTCCACCCTCGACCGCCTCCGGGTGGTCGCCGCCATCTCGGGCACGTTCTACGGCCGGGCCATGACGGCCGGCGACATTTACACGATCGCCGGCAACGGGAAGGATGCCTTCGGCGGCGACGGCGGCCCGGCCGTCAAGGCCAGCATTAGCTTCCCCGAAGACGTCGCGGTGGACGCATCCGGAGACCTGGCCATCGCCGACGACACCAACGAGCGGGCCCGCTTCGTGCCCGCCACCTCCGGCACGTTCTATGGCCGGGCCATGCAGGCCGGCGACATATACACCGTGGCCGGCGACGGCACCGCCGGGTTCGGCGGCGACGGCGGTCCCGGAACCGCGGCGAAGCTGCAACTCCCACATGGCGTGGCGCTGGACTCGGCCGGGAACCTGGCCATCGCCGACTGGGGCAACGGCGTCATCCGCCTGGTGGCCGCGCACGCCGGCACGTTCTACGGCCAGGCCATGATCACCGGGGACATCTACACGATCGGCGGCGTGCCTGGCGACATGGGGGTCGAAGCCTTCTCCGGGGACGGCGGGCCGGCCCTTCGCGCCGAGTTCGACAACCCGGACGGCATGACCGTGGACCCGGCCGGCGACATGCTGATCGCCGACCAGCAGAACGGGCGGATCCGGATGGTGGCGGCCCGCAGCGGCACGTTCTACGGCCAGGCGATGACCGCAGGGAACGTGTACACGGTGGCCGGCAACGGCACGGTCGGGTTCTCCGGTGACGGTGGCCCCGCCACCAAGGCCGCGCTGGAGTTCCCCGGCGGCGTTGCCGTAGACCAGGCGGGCAACCTAGTGATCGCGGACACCTACAACAGCCGCATCCGGGTGGTCGCGGTCAAGGGCGGCACCTTCTACGGCCAGCCCATGACCACCGGGCACATCTACACCGTGGCCGGTACCGGCACCGCCGGGTTCTCCGGCGACGGCGGCCCCGCCACCAGCGCCGAGCTCAACTTCCCCGAACGGGCCACCGTGGGCCCCGCCGGGAACCTGGTGATCTCCGACGGGTTCAACAACCGGGTCCGCGTAGTCGCGGCCAAGACCGGCACGTTCTACGGCCGGGCCATGACCAAGGGCGACATCTACACGATCGCCGGCACCGGGGCTGCCGGGTTCGGCGGCGATGGCGGCCCGGGCACCAGCGCCGAACTGAACGGCACGGAGGGCGTGAGCGCGGACGGCGCGGGCAACGTGCTGATCGCCGACCTGTTCAACGAGCGGATACGCGTGGTCGCAGGCAGCAGCGGCACGTTCTACGGCCAGGCGATGACCGCCGGGCATATCTACACCGTGGCCGGCGAC
>Ga0318514_10000885_pt1 | contig 9694 bp, 16 predicted proteins | sample GRESIP176b2f18_FD_203684 | JGI IMG/M metagenome (GOLD analysis project Ga0318514, IMG submission 203684) | Tropical soil microbial communities from Luquillo Experimental Forest, Puerto Rico - GRE.SIPMG.176b2f18 | ecosystem: Environmental > Terrestrial > Soil > Tropical forest > Bulk soil...
AAGCGGGTGGCCGAGGAGTTGAAGAAGAGAGCAGCACCGGCCAACGACAATGCGACGAAGGCGTGATGTCCGCTTTGTGCCAAAAGCGGACATCAATCTTTTTCAGAGCGCCGTGGCATGTCGGGCGAAGCGAGAGCCACGTGTACCACTAACTGGCCCTCAGGGGGATGACGAGAAATATGCCCCTTGCCTGTCGTATCCTCCGCTAGCACAACGCTACCCGGAGGGAGTCGGCGGATGTCGCCATCGCTCGTCTCGAATTCGACCTCGCCGGTTAGCCAGAGCACAAGCAGTCGCTGCGGCGGGTTGTGCCAATCCGTTTTCCCCGTTCCCTCAGGGACGTAGCAGATATTGTACCATGAAGCCGGAAGGTTTTCCGTAAGGCGCAGCGGGGGAGTGTCCTTGAAAAGCTTTTTTGGCTGCAGCGTTATGTCGATGTCTTCCATGTGAGTTTCGCCGTTGCCATCGGCAAAAATTCGAAGACATTTCACACACTCATCGTTAGCCCGTCCACCTGAGATCGCTGCCATATATGCGGCTCCTGATCTTAGACACCGTTTTGTGCTACAACGGGTCCGAACAACAAAGCGAGGACGGCATGACTAACCCGGTCATCATACCGGATATCGCGAATGAGGGCGCTACTGTTCGTAAAATCGCGGATGAGGCATTCGCCGCATTCAATAGCGGCCGACATGTGCTGCCGTTCTCCACGCGCTATCCGGCTTTCAGCCTGAACGACGCTTATCATGCGGCAGCGCTTGCCCATAACATGCGCATCGCGAAGGGCTACACCGCGCTCGGCCGAAAGATTGGATTTACCAATCGCCGGATGTGGGACGAATACGGCGTTCATGCGCCAATCTGGGGGTACGTCTACGACCGCACGATGCATGACCTTGCCGCGTCCTTCCCCCTTGCGGCCTACACCGAGCCCAAGATCGAACCCGAAATCATATTCGGCTTTGCCGTCGCACCTTCGCCAAGCAAGGACGATGCCGCACTGCTCTCGTGTATTGCATGGCTGGCGCATGGTTTTGAGATCGCGCAGTCGATCTTTCCAGGCTGGAAGTTTGCAGTGGCTGACACCGTGGTCGCCGATGGAATGCACGGCGCCCTGCTGATCGGGCCGCGTCACGAGGTTGGCTCGCGCGCGGGCGAATGGCTGGATACGCTGGCAAATTTTCAGGTTGAGCTCTATTGTGATGGACAATTGATGGACAGTGGCCATGCCTCAAACGTTCTCGGCGGGCCACTTTCAGCGGTACGCCATCTGGTTGAGTTGCTATCGGAGGATCCGGAACAGCCACCGCTTGCAGCTGGTGAAATCGTAGCGAGCGGAACTTTGACCCGCGCCCTGCCGGTGAAAGCAGGCCAGATGTGGACAACGAAGCTCGACGGTATAGCGCTCGAGGGCATTAGCCTGCGATTTTGCTGAGGCGAGCGTGGCCAGATCGGAAGTGACCGGCTGGCAAGGCAGTCGTGAAACGACGAACCGATGTACGCCTGGGGTCAATAACGGACATCGAGGTTCGTTGAAGGAATGTCTGCTTTACCACCGAAAACGGACATCGAAAGAGGCATGTTCGACGTCCGCTTTGTGCCAAAAGCGGACATTCTGCCACCTATTTGATCACGCCGTCGGCGCGTTCGGCATTGTCGCCTCGGCCGCTCAATCCTCCGGCTCAAGATGAGCACTCTTGGCGAGCGTCAGCGTTGCCGCCATGTCATCTCTCACAAACTTGTCAAACTGCTCCACGGTAAGCTGCTGCTCTTCGACGCCAAGTGTCGCCAATTTTTCCCGAACTTCGGGTAACTGGAGCGCCTTTTCGATCTCGTCATGCAGTTTGTGGACGATGGCGCTTGGAGTCTTTGCCGGCGCAGCCACGCCGCCCCCCTCATATTAACTTATCTTTTCAATGCCTGCTGCTCTTATGAGATCAAAGACGAAAAAAATCGAGGGTTTGCTATGCCTCTTCGGGATCGGTACAACGGGCTGCATGATGCTAGGATGCTATCGGCTGGCTACAGGCGCAATCTCGCAGGACGGTAGTGTCGTAGGCCTGCGCAACCGCTGATATGGAAAAGCGTGCGCCGGCGCACCGAAAGCCTGTACGGAAAAACCCCTTCCAAAATCGGCATCGCGACCTCAACGAAATCAGCATGTTCTGAACGTCTCAGCGTCGTAGGTAAAAACACGTGCTTTTCCCCACGGTCTATGCTATGTCGAGGCCGTCACTTAGGTGGGGGATCTTCGATGAAACGCGCCGTCCTCTACCTGCGGGTTTCCACCATCGACCAGACCACGGCCAACCAAGAGCGGGAGCTGCGGGAGGTCGCCAGCCGCATGGGCTGTGAGATCATCCGCGTCTACAAAGACCACGGCATCAGTGGCGCTAAGAGCCGGAATGAGCGGCCCGAGTTTGATCGGCTCCTTCGCGATGCCGCTCAGCGCAAGTTCGACGTGGTGATGGCGTGGTCCGTGGATCGGCTCGGCCGCAGCCTGCAAGACCTTGTCGGCTTTCTCTCCGAGCTGCACACCCTTCGCATCGACCTGTTCCTGCACCAGCAGGGCTTGGACACCACGACGCCGGGCGGCAAAGCGATGTTTCAGATGATGGGCGTGTTTGCCGAGTTTGAGCGCGCGATGATCGCAGAACGAGTCAGGGCCGGGCTTAGGCGGGCCAAGGATGAGGGCAAACGACTTGGCCGGCCTCGGATAGCCGCCGAGCTTGAGAAGCGAATCCAGACCGCCCTGAACGAGCGTAAGCGCACCGGTGAAGGCGTGCGCGGGATTGCCAAGCGTTTTGGCGTTGACCCAAGCACTGTGCAGCGGATCGCCCGCCCTTTCGTCGGCGCGGCCGCGTGAGGTCGACAGCGCACAAATGAAACCAAAGCGGGTTTTCCGGATCCGGTCCGGCTGGTTGCTTTTGTTTTTCAATACGGCTTGCGGGAAGGAGCATCGGCGGCGAGCGCTTGGGGCGCGCCAACAATTTCCAACAGAAAATCTCGCGACCTACATCCTAATCTCTAATTTCGACGGTCGCGCCGTGACAGAGGCCACCGTTCCGGCCGCGTTGGCAGTCGATCCACCATCTCGAGCAGTGCTCTCTGCATCGTCGGATGTCCGAGCGTCCGCTGTAGCGCGGACGGATTCACTCGAAACTGGAGCGGGCTCCTGCGCCTTGACCGCAGCAACCGCAGGGGGATCGGGCCGCACTGTGGCGCTGGCAGGCGCCGGTTCAGCCCCCGGACTGCCGGTCTGCGACGACGGGCTTGCTTGAGGAGCGGGTGCGTCTGGAATTGATGTCGCCGAGCTTTCTTTCTGTGCGCTTTGCCGGACAGGTTGGTCCGTTGTCGCGCTGCTCATAGGCGCACCTTGCGGCTTGACGGGCGGCAAGGGCGGAGCAGCGCTGTCGCCAGGGCTTGTTGACGTTGAGGCGCTTGGAGATGCGGTCGCAGGCTTTTTGAACGCACTTATTATATGTGTGGGCGGCGACGCGTCGGATATAGCCTGCGCAGCCACGGGTTGCGCCGGCTGGTCTGGGGCGTGCAAGTACCAGCAATTGCGCTGTTTCGCCCGATCCGTGCGAAAGTACCAGTGGCTCCCCGCCGGCGCGGGAGAATTCGGTGCAATCAGACAGTCATCCGCGCGTGCAGTATTCGTTGGCACTCCGACGCCTGCGCACCACCAGACGAGAGCAATAAGCGCGATCGATCCCATCGGCTTTGGAATTTGCACTGAAATGATCCCCCGAAAATGTTTGTACAATGATTCAATCCGGGCAACCGCTGACACAGACGACGGCCTTCGCAGACTCTACCGACAAGCCGCGAGCATCTTCGCTCATTAGACCCCGTCCCCATACACCCTGCCGGTCTACTTGCGTTAACATGTTAATTGACTTTTGACCGCTGCTACCGCTCGGCAAACCAACAAAAGTCGCCACTGTGGTGTATGAGCAACGCAGTTCGGAGGTCTTAATCCGGATCAGCGGAACCGTCATTGCGACTCGCCGCCGATGCTCCTTCCCGCAAGCCGGTATTGAAAAAACAAAAGCAAACTTCTTCCCACGGGTCCAGTCCGGAAAACCGCATATGAGACCGGGGTATGGCCCCCTGCGCCAGTTTTGAAAATGCAAAAAAGGGACCTCTTCTGTGTTCGCAATTTTTTTTTGCTAGCGGCCTTTTTCACGCTGCCCTTCCGTTAAGTGAGCGCTGCCCCAATGTCCGCTTTCTGTGAAAAGCGGACATCAACGCATGTCCCCGTAATGTCCGCTTTGCCCCCGAAAGCGGACATTGCTGCTTACTTCTGGGATGTTCGCGTTGTTGCCAATAAGCGATATCGCGCCGAACAGATCGAGCAAGCCGTTCGGCATCGCGGTCCGCTTGGCCCAGGAGCAAATTTACGCTTACCGCGAGTATGGATCCGTTGGAGCTGGGTAGGCTTCTTGTGAGTATGGATCGGGATAGTGCTCCGGAGGTGGAAGCGCATGGGGAGGGACATATACCTGCGGGCCAGGCGACCGTGGATCAAGGTAACGCTGACCGGGCGCGTTGTACTGATCAGAGTAGTGTTCTGGCGGCGCTAAGCAGCCTGGCTGCCAACCACAACCGCTCACGCCGCAGCGCCAAACTGGCGGGCAGTTTGCGGGTGGCACAATATCGGCCCTTGGTGGAATTGGCGGTGGAGTGCCATACGGGTAAGGCCCAACCGGCGGGGGCGGAATTGTCGCGCTGGGATATTGCGGCGGCACGGTTGGTCCCGGAACGATAATGACTTGCGGCGGCGGGACGGGTGGTGGCGAAACCATTCCATATTGGGGCTGCCCGACCGGCGGAGGTGGATAGTCTAGGTCGGCAGCGTTCGCACCAAGGGATATCAATGTAGCGATTGCCGTTGCGGCGCCGCGTGCAAGCAAACGCATAACAGGCTCCTGCTCTTTTGCGGGCAAATCAGAACCGGGTTCGTCTCGTTCCGGTCTGCACAGCGCTATTCAAGCACGCGGCCTTGCCGGCATAATTAATCATTAATTTATAGTTAATGGCCTTGATAATCGCTTGCATGTTTAGCTCCTCCGAATCGTTGGGGCTTCAACAGCACCCACGTCTACGGCACTCACGTGCCGGTGGAGGAGCCGTCCACAGCATCAAAAGCGAACATCAACCGAGCCACTCGATCAAGTTTGCTGGTGTGTCTCAACCCAATAGCGCCAATCCCACTGCGATAAGACCGGCGATCACAGCAGCGACGGCAACCAAGAAGCTCCATCTGACGTAGTGGTAGGTTTGCTCCTGCTGGAGCCGTTGCGCTTCGGCTTCGTCACCCAGCCAACGAAACGCCGCCTGCCTCTTCAATTCATCAGTGAGGCCATCGCCGCTGGTCGCGCGCTTGCAGCGGGATAGTCGCCTACTCTCCCGGCGGCTCAGCCACCGCGAACGTAGCGGTGCGTCAGGATGCGGATTCGGTCGCGCATGTGCGGGAGCACTCGGGCGCTCCATGGCGTATCGACGGCAGCCTTCCACGCCGTGCTCCGTGTCACGTCCGGCGACTCAAGGTGATAGATCGCCACGTACCGATGCGTGCCTCCGTTAGCCTCCGTCGACCGATAGCGCCGCGCAGCCAAGGTGCCTGGAACCCCGGCAAGCGCGACGAGGTGCTCCTGGTCGTACCACGCGTTGAAATCGTCCTCCGCCTCGGGCGCGACGTTCATCGCATTGAGAAGCAGCGCCCTGGCTCCCTCCGGCGCCGCCGCATCACCGGGCGCAATCTGCGTGCCCTCGAACCGCAGCAAACGTTTGCACATCGCGGTCACGCGCTTCGACCAGACCGACAGGTTGCCGTAGGCGATGGATGCGTAGGCCTTGCTGCGCAGCACGTCGACCGAGTCGAGATCATAGGTGGCCACTGACAGGGTCGGCTGCTCGTCGCCTATCCAGCGTTCACAAGCGCCGAACCCCGGAACCGTCTGGCGCTCGGGAATATGCTCCAGATCGTACCAGTCATGGAACTCGTCGGCATGCGCGGTCGAGAAATCGATCGCGGCAACCAGCAGACCCCTGCCCATGGCATTCTCCCGTCTCGTGATCCACAGCGCCCCCAAATTATCAGAAGGTGCGTGAGATCGGGAGCAAATAGGCTGAATTCCAGATTCTTGCTGGGGCCGTACGATAGGTGGGTATCGCCTTATGCAGCACAGCAATTGCTACCCGCGAAATGTCGAAATGGGTCAAAAGCGGACATTGACTCACTTAGTTCAGATGTCCGCTTTACCCCCAAAAGCGGACATTGGTTGAGCGTGTCGCGATGTCCGCTTTGTGCCAAAAGCAGACATTCTGCGCTGCGGCAAGGAACGTCGTTATTCGATCACCTCGTCGGCGCGGGCAATCAGTGATTGGGGCACTTCTAGCCCAAGCGCTTTGGCCGTTTTGAGATTGATGATCGTCTCGTACTTGGTCGGCGCCTGCACCGGCAAGTTTGCCGGCTTTTCGCCTTTGAGGATGCGATCGACGTAGCCCGCCGCGCGCCGGTAGTTGTCAACCAGATCAGCCCCATAGGAGAGCAGACCGCCGGCAGCGACGAAGGCGTAGTCGAAATAAACCGCGGGCAACTTATACCGCGCCGCCAGCGCAACGATCAGATTGCGATGATGTATCGCCGCACCGCTCCCCGTAACAATCAGACCGGCGTTTGGGGAGTGCGCGAAATTATCGATGGACTGCTCGATTACACTGGCCTCGCCCATGTTGACCGGGACCACCTCCATCCGGAGCGACGCCGCAGCAGCCTGTATCGCGCCGAACTGAGCGGCCTGGGAGGGATTGGCGGAATCGCGAAGGACCCCAGCTCGCGTCACCTTTGGCGCGATCTCCTTGAGCAGTTCCAGCCATTTTCCTCCCATGCCGTACTCGAAAGTCATGAACCCGGTCGCATTGCCGCCCGGCCGCGCCAGGCTGTCGACATAGCCGGCTCCAACCGGATCTGGGGAGACCGTGAACACGATCGGCACGCTACGGGTTGCCTGCAGCAATGGCGGCACGGTCGAATCACCCGCGGTCAGAATGACGTCGGGCGCAAGCGCAATCAATTCCGTCGCCTGTTTGCGAATTTCAGCCGCGTTGGTCGTCGCCCAGCGGATGTCGATGCGCACGTTGTGACCGATGCTCCAGCCCAAGCGCGTCAGCTCCTGCTGGAACGCTTCGACACGTGCCTGAAATAATGCATCGTCGGCCGCTGCAGGGTTCAACACGCCGATGCGGCGCACGCGCTCGCCCTGCTGGGCGCGCGCCGCGAGCGGCCGCGCCGCCGACAAGCGTGATGAACTCGCGTCGCCTCACGGGCTGCCCCTCAAGCAGAGGGTACCCTACCATGCAGAGGGCTGCATTGTGCATCACGGCAAATTCGGACTGCTGATGTCCGCTTTGGGTCATAAGCGGACATCGCATCAGGTCCGCGGCATGTCCGCTTTACCCCCGAAAGCGGACATTGATCGTGCGTGGCGGAGTGTCATAGCTGTCGTCGCTGTCGTCGGTAATTGACTTACTTCTGCTTGAACCTGAAACGAGAGACTGCTGCGATAAACAACAGAACTGTTATGACCGCAGAAGCCAAACAGTAAACGCAAAAGGCGTGGATGAAGCTAACCTGCAAGTATGAGAAATAGATCGAAAAGCCGACCCCAATGGCGGAATAAATAAGCGCCCCGAGTCGAAGGCCATGTGAGAATGGATCGTACGCAAGCAGCGCCGCCAAGCAAAACATGTACAAGTAATAAACAACCCCAAAGTATCCCACCGGTAAATTGTAGATGCGTGCATAGGAGCTGTTCGCAACCTCATTGCACCCGTTAATGGGAGGCGGACACCACAACTGTTGTCCATTATAGAGACTGTACGAGTCATAGTACGCGATGGCTAACCCCAGGAGCGCAAGAGCGATCATGAAATAGGGCGCACGAAATACTTTCATTTTATTTTCGCATGTCGAGTCACTTGGAAATGCCAAAGCGTGGCGAAAAGAAGAAGGAACGACGTTACAGCCGAGATAAGACAGTAACTGCAAACCTCGCGGATATAACCGATTTGAAGGTACAAAAAGTAAACCGAAGAAATGGCACCTAATGCAGCGTAGAGAATTGCACGGAAGCGCAAGCTGCTCGAAAAAGGTTCATAGGCAAGACGCGCCGCCAATCCAAACATGAACAAATAATAGATAAACCCGAAGTACGACATCGGCGTGCCAAAAACACGCGAATACGGGCTGTTAATGACAGTGTTGCAGCCGTCGAGGATGGGGCACCAGAGCGGCGCGCCGGTGTAGTTTCCATGGGCAACATAGGCAGCGTCTGCGATGCCGATGAGCGTAAGCACGAACATCGCATACACCGGCGGAGTAATACCCCTGACGCCCGACGCTTTAGCTGAGTTATCGGCCGCCGGATACATCATTGCCGTTCGACCTTCGCGGCTAAGATAGGTTTGCGCAACAGTTTGGTACGGAAAATAAACGGCCAAGACCGGAGCCGCGTAGGTGCCTAGGAACTACTTCGGGTTCGGTTCCTGGCCGCCCCTTGGGGACAGAGTACATGCACCTTAGACCGTCGGCGACTCTTCACATTGATCTTGATCAATTGCTGGTCAGCGACGGCTCGAAGATGCCGAAGTCTTTTGCCCTATGTCGGGCAGTTTGCCTCCGTCGAGATGGCCGCTTGATCCGGTGACAAAAGCGGACATTGGTTGGAGCGCGTCCGGGATGTCCGCTTTGTGCCAAAAGCGGACATAGCACTCTAGTCAAAGGTAAAGATGCGCTTCCAGTCGTTCTTCATGCTGATGACGGTCCAGCCGTCCTTCTTCGCCTCATCGTACAGCGCCTGCGTAAAGGTGCCGACCTTAGTATTGGAAAGTCCTTGCGCCGGGCCATAGGCGTATTCGCGCTGTGCGTCGTCGTGCAGCACCAGCATCATCAGCCGCGCGCCGTTGCCTGCTCCAGTGTACTCCAACATCTGTCGGTCACCTGTTGAGTTGCCAAACGCTGCATGCGGACGGCGGCCAATTTCCAAGTGAATACCTTCGGGCTTTCCCGCATTGTTGTCTTTTCCGACGGCGGTATGGATAGGTCAGGAGGAGGCCCAGCATCGGAATAGCAAAAAGGAGCGCGGAGCCGCGCCAAACCCAAGTTTCTGAAATGCCGTATAAGGCCAAGAGTGGTGGCAGGAGCGATCCCGCCGTCAAAACGAAAATTTGGATTAGGAGGGTTTTGACAAGGTACCTGTCGATGGGTGAGGACCGGTGACCCGCTGCTTGCCGGATGCCGAGCAGGAGCGCAGAGAATCCGCCAAACGTGATCATCAACGCTGCCAGTGCGAAGAGGAAAGTCGCTCCCTCGATTTCCACAGAATGCCTCGCCACTTAGTAGAGGAGGGTGAATTCTATTGGGTCAAACCGGAATTCTGGAAGTGATTTACTGAAATTGAGCGAATGTCCGCTTTGGGTCAAAAGCGGACATTCACCGACGTCCAAGCGATGTCCGCTTTACCCCCAAAAGCGGACATGTGCAGCGCAATTAACAAGCCACGGCCCAGTGCAGCAACACGACGATAGTGATCGGTAGAAAGTGCAAACCCACACGACGGCCATCCGGCCGCATCCGTTAAGATAGCGATATCATAGAGAGCGAAGTCATGTGCATCGGCTC
>Ga0318514_10000890_pt1 | contig 9680 bp, 6 predicted proteins | sample GRESIP176b2f18_FD_203684 | JGI IMG/M metagenome (GOLD analysis project Ga0318514, IMG submission 203684) | Tropical soil microbial communities from Luquillo Experimental Forest, Puerto Rico - GRE.SIPMG.176b2f18 | ecosystem: Environmental > Terrestrial > Soil > Tropical forest > Bulk soil | place...
GCGGATACGGGCGCGCAGGTAGCCGTTACCGGTCGGCAGACAGCCGTGGGCGCCCGGGCCGCTCGCCGCCGCCCCGTGACCGGGCGGGTCGCTCGCCCGCACGACCGCCGCGGCAAGCCCGAGCAGGCACAGGAGAGTGAGGTACCGACGCAGCATGCGCGGCAGTGTACCGCTGCGCGGCTCAGGCGCCGGGCTCGACGAGCAGCGCCTTGGCAAGCCGTGCGTGGCTGCGGGCAAGCCAACGAACTGCATGGAGAAGGAGCGCCAGTATCACCACCCCGGCAGCCGCGCACAGGAGCGCTCCGACGATCGATTCCGGTGTCCCATAGGAGGCGCCATCGAGGTTGATCACACCCGGGGAGAACTCGGGCGGGAACCAGCCCAACTGCTCGCCGAGCAGGAAGACTGGCGCGAGCGCGAGGCGCAGCCCGAGAGCGAGGCCGGTCACCGTGATGGTGAAATAGAGTATGCCGAGCGGCAGCATGATCAACAGGTAAAGCAAGGTCGTCCAGGTGCGCACGTCCTTCAGCATGTTCGCGATGCGCGTCAGCCACGAAGCCGGCGGCCCGGGGTGCACCGGCCGGCGCGGCATGCGCTCGCCGGTCGTCGCCTCGAGCAGCCGCCCTTCGCCGAGCGCGATCACGCGCGCGATGCCGATGTACGCGAGGAAGAAGGGTATGCCGATGACGAGAATCGCGAATCCGGCGGACAGGGCCACCCCGGTGATGACGAAGGTGAAGTAGATGATGCCGGTGGCGAGCGTCAGCAACATATAAAAGAGTGAGGTGTAGGCGCGCACGTCCATGAATACGCCGAAGAAGCGCCGGATGCCGCTCCGCTGCGTGGTGGCCGGCGGCGGTGGCGGCTTGAGAGCGGCCTTAACTTTGGCTTCGGTGTCGCGATAGGCCGCCGCGACCTCTTCCGGCGCACCGTAGGTGCTCGAGATGAGCTCGAGCACATCCGCTTCGGAGCGCTCAGGATGCGCCGCCACCTCCGCGCGCAGGTACTCCTCGGCGTCATACAGCGCATCCTGGATGAGCGCCGTATCCTCTTCGGCGAGTGCGCCGCGCAGTTGCTTCAGGTATTCATCGATCGAGCGGGGGGCATTGACACTCATGAGTCAGTTCCTTCGATGAAGCGATCGACGAAGCCACGCGTCTGCCGCCAGATATCACTCCACTGGCGCAGCATCGCGCGACCCTCATCGGTGATGCGGTAATAACGGCGCGCGGGGCCGGCGTAGGAGGGCACCACGCGGCTGGTGAGCAGCCCGGCCGCCGCCAACGCGCGCAGCACCGGGTAGATCGTGCCTTCCTTGAAGAGAGCCTCGCCCTGGTTGGCCCGCTGCAGGCGCTTGGCGATCTCATAGCCGTACAAGTCCTCCGCGCTGCGCTCGAGCACCGCGAGAAGCACCAGGGCGACGAGACCGGCATTGAGGTCTTTCTGGAACTTTCGAGCCTGGGTATCATCCATTCACCACTACTATGAAGTACACAGTACTATGGGTCAACCAATATTGTGATTTACAAATAGCCGAGGGTGCCCGCGCGACGGCGAGGTGCGCAGGGCCTGGGGATAGTCTCTGCGGGCCGGGGATGCCCTGGACGGGCTGATAGACTCCGGCCGGTCCCCTCTCGCCGAAAGCTCGTGGATGAGAAACTCGTTGCTCGAAATCACCCCCACGATCCCGGGGGGACTCGCCCGGCTACCCGAACTCGCCGCCAACCTCTTCTTCAGCTGGCATCGCCCCATCCGCGCGCTCTTCGAGGACCTGGATCCCGAGCTGTGGAAGCAGACCAACGGCAACCCGCGCCTGGTGCTCCGCTGTCTCAACCAGGGAAGCCTCGAGCGCAACGCGGGTGATGAGGCCTACCTCGCGCGCTATCACCTGGCTCTGCAGACACTCGATGCCTACCTGCGGCTCGCGGCGGGCGAGGGGACGCTGGTCGCCTACTTCTGTGCGGAGTACGGCTTTCACGAGAGTTTCCCGATCTACTCCGGCGGACTCGGGGTGCTCGCCGGGGACTACTGCAAGGCCGCGAGCGATGAGCGCGCCAACTTCGTCGCCGTCGGCCTGCTGTACGAGCAGGGTTACTTCACGCAGACGGTCGACAACGATGGCGTGCAGCACGCCGAGTATCTCGAGCACGACCCGCGCGATCTGCCGGTCGAGCCGGTGCGCACGCCCTCCGGTGACTGGGTAAAGGTGAGCGTGCGCGTCGCCGCGCGCGAGGTCGTCGCGCGCGTATGGAAGGCGCAGGTGGGGCGCGTGCCGGTGTACCTGCTCGACACCAACTGCGCGGAGAACGCTCCCTCGGACCGTGACATCACCCATCGCCTGTACGGTGGCGACGAGTCGACCAGGGTACGCCAGGAAATGATCCTCGGCATCGGCGGGGTGCGCGCGCTGCGGGCCCTGGGCGTGCAGCCTGCCGTCTGGCACCTGAACGAAGGGCACGCGGCGTTCCTCATTCTCGAGTTGCTGCGCGAGCAGCTCACGCAGGGACTGCCGTTCAATGCCGCGCTCGAAGCCGTGGCGGCGGAGTGCGTGTTCACCACCCACACGCCGGTCGCGGCGGGCCACGACGCGTTCGGTCTCGAGCTCATCGTGCAGCACTTCGAGGGCTTCATTCGCGAGCTCGGAATTCCGGTGGAGCGCTTTCTCGAGTTGGCGCGCGCACCCTCAGCGCCCGGCCTGTTCAACATGACGCGCCTCGCCTTGAACGGAACCCGCCACGTCAACGGTGTGAGCCGTATGCACGGCGCAGTCTCGGCGCGGCTGTGCGCGGATCAGTGGCCGGAGATACGGCCCGAGGACAACCCCGTAGGCTTCGTGACCAATGGCGTGCACGTGCCGACCTTTCTGCATCAGCGCTGGATGGAGTTCTTCGATCGCGAGTTGGGCGGTGAGTGGCGCGAGCGCCTGCGCGAGCCGGAATTCTGGCGCGCGCTCGATCAGGTGCCGGATGAGCGCTACTGGGCCACGGCGCAGGACGTCAAGTCGCGCATGCTGGTGAACGTGCGTGAACGGCTGCAGCGCGAATACGAGCGCAAGGGAGGGAGTCCCGCCCAGCTGCGGCACGTCACGCGGCTGCTCGACCCGCAGCGGCCCGATGTGCTCACGCTCGGCTTCGCACGGCGCTTCGCGACCTACAAGCGCGCGACCCTGCTGCTGCGCGACCGCGCCCGCCTCGCGCGGCTGATCAACAGTCCCGGGCGGCCGGTGGTGCTGCTGTTCGCCGGCAAGGCGCATCCCGCGGATGAGCCCGGCAAGCAGGTGTTGCGCGAGCTGCGCCAGCTGATGATGAGCGAGGAGTTCGTCGGCCGCATCATTTTCCTCGAGGACTATGACCTGCAGCTCGCGCGCAGCCTGGTCTCCGGTGTGGATGTCTGGCTCAACAATCCGATCGCGCCGCTCGAGGCGAGCGGAACCTCCGGCATCAAGGCAGCCATCAACGGACGCTTGAATGTCAGCATCCTCGATGGCTGGTGGGCGGAGGGCTGGGCACGGGACAACGGCTGGGGCATTCCGCCCGCCAACGTGCAGGACCCGGGCCGGCGCGACGCACTCGAGGCTGAGTTGATCCTCGGCACCCTCGAAGAGGAAGTGCTGCCGCTCTACTACGAGCGCGACGACAGCGGCTGTCCGCGTGCCTGGGTCAAGCGCAGCAAGCGCGCCATGATGACCGTGATCCCACGCTTCAACATGGGGCGTGTGCTCTACGACTACACCCGCGGCCTGTACGTGCCCGCCGCCGCGCACTACCGCCGTCTTGCAGCCGATGGCTTTACCGGCGCGCGCACGCTGGCGGAGTGGAAGCAGCGCGTACGCGCGGCGTGGCCCAAGGTGAGTCTTAAGCTGCTCAGCGACACCACGCGCGATCTGCCGCGCGGCGAACGGCTGCGCCTGCGCGTGGCCGCCGCGCTCAACGGGCTCGCTCCAGCGGACGTTCAGGTTGAGTTTGCCGCCCGACGGCTGCTGCCGCAGGCGGACCTGTCGCCGCCGCCGCTGTCCTCGTACGCGCAAACCATCCGTCAAGGCTTGTGGCAGGCCGCGCTCACCGCCTCCGACGAGCAGGATGCCGATGGCGCGGTGATTTTTGCGCTCGATGTCGAGCCGCCCGAGTGCGGTCAGTTCCGTACCGAGCTGCGCATCTATCCCTGCCACGAGCTGTTGTCACACCCTTACGAGCTCGGGTTGATGAAGTGGCTGTGAGGACACAGCTGGGTGTTGCGCCGAGTGTGGCCCTTGAGTTGTAGTACCGCTCATGTCACGTCAGCCCGCACGCGCCTCCTCCGGTCGCTACGTGAGTCGCCTGACCGGTGGCACGCTCGCGATCATCATGGCGGGCGGGCGCGGCGAGCGGCTCGGCGACCTCACCGCGCATCGCTGCAAGCCCGCGACCCCCTTCGGCGGCAAGTTCCGCATCGTCGATTTCGTGCTATCGAACTGCGTCAACTCCGGCATCCGCCAGATCTCCATCCTCACGCAGTACAAGGCGCAGTCGCTCATCCAGCACGTGCAGCACGGCTGGAGCTACCTGCGGGGTGAGTTCGGCGAGTTCATCGAGGTGGTTCCGGCCCAGCAGCAGCTCGGTCCGGCCTGGTATCGCGGTACTGCGGATGCGGTACATCAGAACATCGAGCTGATCCTCGGCCACCGGCCCAAGCACGTGCTGGTGCTGGCCGGCGACCACATCTACAAGATGGACTACGGCCCGATGATCGCCTACCACGTGGAGAAGGGCGCCGACGTCACCGTCGGTGTGGTCGAGGTGCCGGCAGGGGAGTCGCGTCACTACGGTGTGCTGACGGCCACCGAGTGGAATCGGGTGACCAAGTTTGCGGAGAAGCCGGCGACCCCCGACACCCTGCCCGGGCGTCCCGACACCATCCTCGCCTCGATGGGAATCTACGTCTTCAACACGCGCCTGCTCGAGACGGTGCTGGCGGCAGACGCCGCCAACGACGCTTCCGGACACGACTTCGGCAAGAACATCCTGCCCGAGGCGATCGACGCCAACCGCCAGGTGTTCGCCTACCCCTTCCAGGACGTGAAGACCCGGGCGCAGAGCTACTGGCGCGACGTCGGCACGGTCGATGCCTACTACGACGCCAACCTCGAGCTGGTGCACGTGCGCCCCGAGCTCAACATCTATGACGAGGACTGGCCCATCTGGACCTACCAGGTGCAGCAGCCGCCCGCGAAGTTCGTGCTCGACGAGGAAGGGCGGCGTGGCAGCGCCATCAACTCCATGGTCTCCGGCGGCTGCATCATCTCGGGGGCGGTGGTACGCGAATCGCTGCTGTTCTCCAACGTGCGGGTCGAGGAGCGCAGCAACATCTTCCGCTCGGTCATCCTGCCGAACGCGGAGATCGGGCGTGACTGTGTCATCCGTGGCGCCATCGTGGATGAGGGTGGCGATATCCCCGACGGCACCACCATCGGTGTCGACCGCGAGGCGGATGTACGTCGCTTTCACGTCACCGAGAAAGGCGTGGTCCTCGTCACCCCCGACACGCTGCGCGCGCTGCGCGGCGCCAGCCGATGACCGCCGCCGCGCGCCTGCCGGTGATCCTGCTGTGGCACATGCATCAGCCACAGTACCGCGACGCCCTCACCGGCCGCTACGCACTGCCGTGGACGTACCTGCACGCCATCAAGGACTACACCGATATGGCCGCCCACCTCGAGGGAAACCGCGAGGCGCGCTGTGTGGTGAACTTCACCCCGCTGCTGATCGAGCAGATCGAGGAGATCGCCGCGCGCATCGCCGCGCACCTCGAGGGCGGCAGCGCACTGCCCGATCCGATTCTCGCGCTGCTCGGCCCCGAGAGCGTGCCCACCGATCCTGCCGTGCGCCTCGAGCTGCTGCGCGGCTGCCTGCGCGCCCAGCGCAAGCAGATGATCGAGCGCTTCGGTCCCTATCTCGAGCTCGCGACCATCGCCGAGACGCTCGGCACACCCGAGCGTGTGAGCTATGCATCGGATCAGTTCATCCACGACCTGGCCGTCTGGTACCACCTCGCCTGGCTCGGCGAGACCGTGCGGCGCAACGATTCACTGGTCGCCCATCTCACCGAGCGCGGACGCGACTTCAGCCTCTCCGAGCGGCGCGCACTGCTCGAGCTGATCGGGCAGCTGGTCGGTCAGGTGATCCCGCGCTACCGGCAGCTCGCCGCACGCGGCCAGTGCGAGCTGTCGGTGACGCCCTACGGACACCCGATTATTCCGCTGTTGCTCGACTTCGGATCCGCTCACGATGCCGTACCCGGCATGACGCTGCCGCTGCATGCGGCCTACCCCGATGGGGCCGTGCGCGCCCGGTGGCACATCGAGGAAGGCGTTCGGGTTTTCACCCGCGCTTTTGGCTCTGCCCCCACCGGGTGCTGGCCGGCCGAGGGCGCGATCAGCGCCGCTACGCTCGAGCTGCTCGCCACGGCCGGCGGCTTCCGCTGGGCAGCGAGCAGTGCCGGGGTACTGCGCAACAGCCTCGCGCTCAGCGGCCCGGCAGCCGCCGAGGATCCGCAGGCCTACAACCGCCCCTACCGCGTGGCCGGTACCGGCATGAGCTGCTTCTTTCGCGACGATGCGCTCTCCGATCTCATCGGCTTCACCTATGCCACATGGCACGGCGATGACGCGGCGGCCAACCTCGTGAACGAGCTGCTGCAGCTCGCTCGGGATTACGGCCAGGGCGGCAACCACGCGGTGTTGATTGCACTCGACGGTGAGAATGCCTGGGAGCACTACCCCTTCAACGGTTACTATTTTATGCGGGCGCTGTACGCGCAGCTCGCCAACCATCCCCGCCTCGAGCTCACGACGCTCTCCGACTGCCTGGCGCGGGGTATCCAGCCGGCGCCACTGCCGCGAGTGTGTGCGGGCAGCTGGGTGCACGGGACGCTCGCGACCTGGATTGGCGATGCGGCGAAGAACCGCGCCTGGGACCTGTTGTGCGAGGCCAAGGAGGCTTATGACCGCATGATGCGTGAGATGACAGACACCGCCCAGCGAGCCGGGGTCGACCGGCAACTTTCCCTGTGCGAGAGCTCCGACTGGTTCTGGTGGTTCGGCGACTACAACCCCACTGATGCCGTGAGTCAGTTCGACCGGCTCTACCGCCGCCAGCTGCTCGCGCTCTACCGGCGGCTCGAGCTGTCGCCCCCGGGCGTGTTGGCGCTGCCCATCGCAACCGGGAGCGGCCAGCCTGAGCACGGCGGAGTGATGCGGCGCGCCAACGCCTGAGGGCGGGCAAGCTGCACGCGAGCGATCGGCCATGATGAGCGCGAGACTGCCCGTATTCGACCGGCGTCGCGCCGGTGTGCTGTTGCCCATGTCCGCGCTCGCGGCACCGCTCGGACGCGGCGGCCGTGCGTTCATCGACTGGCTGGCCGACGCGCAGTTCTCGGTGTGGCAGATGCTCCCGGTCGGGCCAGTTGGGATCGACCGCTCCCCTTACTGGGTGCGCTCGGATTTTGCCGGTGATCCCGCCTTCATCGACCCGGCGGAATTGCCCGACCCGCACTCACCCATCGGTGCGGAGTTCCTCGCCGTCTCCGGACCCTGGCTGCGTGATTACGCGCTGTTCGAAGCGCTGAGCGAGCAGCACGGCGGCGCTCCTTTCTGGCGCTGGCCGGCGCCCCTGCGCGATCGCGATCCGCACGCGCTCGAGCTGGCGCATCGCGACCTCGCACCGCAGGTGAGCCGCATCGAGCGCGAGCAGTATGCGTTCTACATGCAATGGAAACGGCTGCGCGAACACGCACGCAAGCGCGGGGTACGGCTCTTCGGGGACCTTCCGTTCTACGTCGGTCCCTCCTCGGTCGAGACCTGGACGCACCGCGGGCTGTTCCAGCTCGCCCCGAGCGGTGAGCCCGAAGCGGTCGGCGGCGTGCCGCCTGACTATTTCTCCGAGCTCGGGCAACTGTGGGGCAACCCCGTGTACGACTGGCAGGCGCTGCAGCACACCGACTTTGCCTGGTGGCTCGCGCGCGTCCGCTCGCAGCTCGCGCGCCTGGATCTGCTGCGCATCGATCACTTCCGCGCCCTCGCCGCACACTGGGCGATACCGGCCGGCGCCCCAGACGCGCGCAGCGGAGCCTGGCTCAGCACGCCCGGCGAGCACCTGCTGCACAGGCTGCGCGAGGCCTTTCCAGACCTGCCGCTCGTTGCCGAGGACCTGGGGGTCATCACCGAGGATGTGCTGGAGCTCAAGAACGGCTTCGGCCTCCCCGGGATGCGCGTGCTGCAGTTCGGCTTCGATGGAGAGCCCGACAACGTGCACGTACCGCATCGACACGTGCGTGAGTGCGTGGTGTACACCGGCACCCATGACAACGACACGACGCTCGGCTGGTACGCCAAGCTCGATCCGGACACTCGCCGGCGGGTGGACCTCTATCTGCGGGTGAGCCCGGGGGCGATGCCCGAGGCTTTGACGCGCGCGGCGCTCGGCTCGGTCGGGGAGCTCGCCGTCATTCCGCTGCAGGATCTGCTCGGACTCGGCTCGGAGGCGCGCATCAACACTCCAGGCACTACGCGCGGCAACTGGTTGTGGCAGTTACCACCCGGCGCGCTCACCGCAGAGCTCGCCAGTCACTGCGCCCGGCTCAACCGGGTGTTCGGGCGGTCGTAAAGCCGGAGCACGCCTCGTTCAAGCCGTGAGCCGCGCGTACAGCGCCAGGTACTGCTCACCCTGATGCTGCCAGGAGAAATCGCATCGCATACCGTTGCGGACCATGCGCCTCCAGTGTGCCGGTAATGCGTACAGATCGAATGCGGTGTTCAGTGCCCACTCGAGCGCGGGCGCGTCGAAGTCGGTGAACACCACGCCGGTGCCGCGGCCGCTCGCTGCGTCGTAGTGCTCGACCGAGTCGGCCAGGCCGCCCGTGCGACGCACGATCGGCACCGTGCCGTAGCGCAGGCTATACATCTGGTTCAGGCCGCACGGCTCGTAGCGCGATGGCATCAGGAACATATCGCTCGCCGCCTCGATCCAGTGGGCAAGCTCGTCATCGTAGCCGCTCTGAAAGCTGACACGGCCTGCGAAGCGCTGCTCGAGTGCGCTGAAGAACAGCTCGTACCGCGGCTCGCCGCTGCCGAGCACCACGACCGACAGGGGCCTGTCCTCGAGCACCCTCGGCAGCGCGTCGAACAACAGCTCGATTCCCTTCTGCACCGCGAGGCGGCTCACCATGCCAGCGAGCGGGGCGTCCCGAGATCCCTCGAGCCCGCGTCGTACGCGGAGCCGGCGCTTGAGCTGCGCTTTGACCGCGAGACTGTCGGCGTCGTAGTGCAACGGCAGATAGCGGTCGCGCCGCGGGTCCCACTCATCGTAATCGACGCCGTTCAGGATGCCCGACAGCTCCCCGCGCGCCGCACGCGCTCGCAAGCTGTCCTGCAGTCCCATGCCGTACTCGTCGCTGCAGATCTCACGCGCATGCGTCGGGCTGACGGTGGTGATGGTGTCGGCATAAAGGATGCCGTGGCGCAGGGCGTTGATACGCCCGGCGGCGAAGTCGGGCTGATAGAGAAGGGTTTGCGCCGCGCGCGGAAGCCCGAGATCCGCCACCTCCGTCGCCGGGAAAATGCCCTGATAGCCGATGTTGTGGATCGTCAGCACGCTGCGCGCACGCCTGAGCCAGGGCTCGTCTGCATAGAGGGTCCGCAGATAGAG
>Ga0318514_10000909_pt1 | contig 9629 bp, 9 predicted proteins | sample GRESIP176b2f18_FD_203684 | JGI IMG/M metagenome (GOLD analysis project Ga0318514, IMG submission 203684) | Tropical soil microbial communities from Luquillo Experimental Forest, Puerto Rico - GRE.SIPMG.176b2f18 | ecosystem: Environmental > Terrestrial > Soil > Tropical forest > Bulk soil | place...
GGCGGATGGCCGCCGCCGAGTGGGCGCGCGGGCTGCACCTGGACCGGGCCGGGGCGGGCCAGCCGCCGCTGGCCTTCAGCTGACATGACGCGAGGCCCCGGGGCCGGGGCAGGCCGGTCCCCGGCGCATGCGGGTGACACGACCAGATCCCGTGCCGGCGACAAGCCTGGCACCCGGGCCGGTGACAAGCCCGGCTCCCGCGAAAGCGACAACCCTGGCATCCAGGCCGGTGACAAGCCCGGCTCCCCCGAAAGCGACAAGCCTGGCGCCCGGGCCGGCGACAAGCCCGGCTCCCGCGAAAGCGACAAGCCTGGCGCCCGGGCCGGCGACAAGCCCGGCTCCCGCAGTGGCGGTAAGCCGGGCTCCCGCGGCGGCGCCGCCCGGAGCCCGCGCGCGGGCCAGCGAGCGCCCGCCCGGGGTGGCCGGGGCCGTGGGTCCGGGGGTGCCGCCCGTCGGCGCGTCGGCCCGGCCCGGCTGGTGGCCTTCGAGGTCGTGCGCGCGGTGCGCGAGCGTGACGCGTACGCGAACCTGCTCCTGCCCGCCCTGCTGCACGAGCAGGGGCTGACCGGGCGTGACGCCGCCCTGGCCACCGAGCTCAGCTACGGCACGCTGCGCGGGCAGGGCACCTATGACGCGGTGATCGCCGCCTGCAGCGCCCGCGGTCTCGGCCAGATCGACCCGCCCGTGCTGGACGTGCTCCGGCTCGGGGCGCACCAGCTGCTCGCGACCAGGGTCGGCGCGCACGCGGCCGTAGCCACGTCGGTGGACCTGGCCCGGGAGGTCGCCGGGCCGGGTCCGGCGGGTTTCGTCAACGCCGTGCTGCGCCGGGTGGCCTCCCGCGACCTGGAGTCCTGGATCGCCGCGACCGCACCCGACCGGGCCGCCGACCCCGTCGGCCACCTGGCGCTCCGCTACAGCCATCCGGCCTGGATCGTCGCTGCCTTCGCCGCCTCACTCGGCGAGGACGCGGCGACTGGGCTCGGCCGGACCGAGGCGGTGCTGGCCGCGTCCGCGGGCCGGCCCCGGGTCACCCTGTGCGCGGTGCCCGGGCTCGCGTCCCAGGAAGAACTCGTCGCCGCCGGGGCAGGGCCGGCTCGCTGGTCCCCGTTTGGCGCCTATCTGGAGGTCGGCGACCCGGCCGCGGTCGGGGCGGTCGGCCAGGGCCGCGCGGCGGTGCAGGATGAGGCCAGCCAGCTGGCCGCGCTCGCGCTCACCCGGGTGGACGTGGGAACCCCGGACCGGCGCTGGCTCGACCTGTGCGCCGGGCCCGGCGGCAAGGCCCGGCTGCTGTCCGGGCTGGCGGCCGGCGGCGGCGCCCGGCTGCTCGCCGCCGACGTCCGCCTGCACCGGGCACGGCTGGTGCGGGCGGCCGTCACCGGGGAGGCCGGGGTGGTCGTGGCCGACGGCACCGCGCCCGCGTGGCGGCCCGCGTCGTTCGACCGGGTGATCGCCGACGTGCCGTGCTCGGGCCTCGGCGCGCTGCGCAGGCGCCCGGAGGCGCGCTGGCGCAAGTCACCGGCGGACGTGGCGCGCCTGGCCGGCCTGCAGCGGCGGCTGCTGGCCACGGCCCTGGACGCCGCCCGCACCGGCGGCGCGGTCGCCTACGTGACCTGCTCGCCGCACCTGGACGAGACGCGCGGGGTCGTGGGCGACGTCCTGCGCGGGCGCGGCGACGTGACCGTGCTCGACGCGCCCGCCGTGCTCGCCGAAGTGCCCGGCCTGCGCTGCCCGGGGCCGGACGGCAGGTACGCGCAGTTCTGGCCGGACCGGCACGGCACCGACGCCATCTTCCTCGCCCTGCTCCAGCGCCACCCGGGTGGCTGATAGCCCAGGTAACACGCGTCCGCGACATCGGAGTCCTGCTCGGCCTGTCGTATCAGCGGGCTCAGCAGCTCACCCGGTGAGGGCGCGGGCGGAGTTACGGCGCAGGCGGGCGGTCCCGATGTCGGCCCGCTGGCCTTGCGTGTACCCGGCCCCGTAGCCGTTGCCGCTGTAGGTCACCCGGGACTTGCGGGTGATGGGGTAGGCCTGCTCGATGTTGTGGCGGATGACCCGGGTGCGGTCGGCCAGGACCAGCGACGTCCGTGACCCGGACCCGGCCGCCGGGGCGGTCGCCCGGCGGGTGGCCTCGTCCTCGGCGGCGCGGACGCGGGCGATCACCGCGGCCGCGAAGCCCAGCAGCCAGCTCCGCCGCCAGGCCCGCTGGCTCCGGCTCCAGTCGGGGACCTGCGCGGCGGCCAGGCCCTGCCACATCTGGACCAGCAGGGACGTGTAGAGGACGTCGGTGCGCTCGATGTCGGATGAATAGCCGAAGACATGGATCCGGGAACCGGGGCCGGGCCGGGGAAGGATGACGCACTGGCAGCGGAGCGCGGACGCCAGCCCGCACAGCAGGTGCGCCTGGACCCGGGCCCAGGGATTGCCGACATCGATGACCCGGTCGGCCGGGCGGTCGGTCTCGGGCCGCTCGGCGGCGAGCAGCGCGCGGTCGATGCCGTACTTCGCCATCAGCTCCGCCGCCTTGGCGGTCAGGGCCTCCGCTTCGGCCGGGGTGACGCCGGCGTTCTCGGCCTTGGCCAGCAGCTTGCGCACGCGGGCGAGCAGAGGGTCCGCTACGGAATCCACGCAGAGTCCTCCGTCCCGGGCGGCTGGCGGTGGCAGGTGTGATCGAACGGTAGCGCCCGGCGGTGACAATCTCCCGCCGCTGGCATCGCGTGCCCTCCCGCCATTGGCGTCACGCGCCGCACCTTACCGGCTCCCGCTCACGCCGGCCCGCAGGCGTGAGCCGCGTTTCACTCCCGGCGCAACCCGCGCGGGGCGTGGCCCGCCGTTTAGACTCGGCGCTATGGCCGTCCAGATGGCGCCGAGCATCCTGTCCGCCGACTTCGCCCGGCTCGCCAGCGAGGCCGAGGCGGTCGCGGGGGTGGCCGACTGGCTGCACGTGGACGTCATGGACAACCATTTCGTGCCGAACCTCACCATCGGGCTGCCGGTGGTGGAGTCGCTGCTCAAGCACACCGGCCTGCCGCTGGACTGCCACCTGATGATCACCGATCCCGACCGCTGGGCGCCGGCCTACGCCGAGGCCGGGGCGCGCAACGTCACCGTGCACGCGGAGGCCGCAAACCAGCCGGTCCGGCTGCTGCGGATGATCCACTCGGCCGGCGCCCGCGCCGGGCTGGCGATCAACCCCGCCACCCCGGTCGAGCCGTACGCCGACCTGCTGCCCGAGATCGACATGCTGCTGCTCATGACGGTGGAGCCGGGCTTCGGCGGCCAGCCCTTCCTGGACCTGGTGCTGCCGAAGCTGCGCCGTGCCCGCGAGCTCGTGGCCAGGCACGGCGGCTCAGTCTGGCTGCAGGTGGACGGCGGGGTGAGCGAGGAGACCATCGAGCGGTGCGCGGACGCCGGGGCGGACGTCTTCGTGGCCGGCTCGGCCGTCTACGATGCCGACGACCGCGCCGCGGCGGTCCAGGCGCTGCGCGCCCAGGCCGAACGGGCCACCGCCCGCGCGGCCTGGGCCCACTGACCGATCACAAAATCTCACGGGGGAATGTCGATCCCGGGCGGCACCGATCGTCGGGGTAGTGATGGCTCCACCAAGACACCGGAAGGACATCCGTCATGGCCGAATACCTGATCCTGATCTACGAGGACGAGAACGGCTACGCCACCGCGTCACCAAATGTGTTCCAGGAGGTCATGGACGCGCACAACCGCTTCGCGCAGCAGGTGGGGGAGAAGGGCGGCAAGCTCGTCGCCGGTAACGCCCTCCAGCCGACCTCCACGGCGACCACCATCCGCGGCGACGTCGTGACCGACGGGCCCTTCACCGAGACCAAGGAGGCGCTGGGCGGCTACTACCTGATCGAGGCGCGCGACCTCGACCACGCGCTCGACATCGCCAAGCTGACCCCCGCGCGGTTCGGCGGCGTCGAGGTCCGGCCGATCATGGTCTTCCCGGAGGGGTGAGCAGCGCGCGGCGGCGGAGCACGGTGGACGCGAACCCGGAAACCAGGGACGACGGCCGGCCCCGGGCCGGGGGTCACCGGGGGCGGGCCCAGCCGGGCACCGGCTCCGCCGCCGCCGTCGCCGACGCGCACCGTCGCGAGTGGGCCTTCGTGCTCGCCGCGACGGCGCGCGTCGCCGGCGACATCGATCTCGCCGAGGAATGCGTCCAGGACGCCTACGTGGCCGCCCTGGACGCGTGGTCCCGGCAGGGCGTGCCGCGCAACCCCGGCGCCTGGCTGACCACCGCGGCCCGGCGGCGCGCCATCGACGCGCTACGGCGCGACAAGACCCTGCGCGGCAAGCTCCCGCTGCTGATCGAGCCCGCCCCGCCGGTCGCGGGCTCCGCCCCGCCCGCGCCGGCACCGGGGGAGGACGATGTGATCCCCGACGACCGGCTCCGGCTCGTGTTCACCTGCTGTCATCCCGCCCTGGCCCGGGAGGCGCAGGTCGCGCTCACCCTGCGGCTGGTGTGCGGGCTGACCACGACCGAGATCGCGCAGGCCTTCCTGGTCCCGGAACCGACGATGGCCGCCCGGGTGACCCGGGCCAAGAAGAAGATCTCGGCGGCCCGGATCGCCTACCGGGTGCCCGGCCTCGCCGAGCTTCCCGACCGCCTCGACGCGGTGCTCACCGTGGTCCACCTGCTCTACACCACCGGCCACACCGCGCCGGCCGGGGAGAACGTGGTCCGCGCCGATCTCGTTGAGCGCGCTCTTGACTTGGCGCGGATGCTGCAGTCGCTCATGCCCGATGAACGCGAGGTGCGCGGGCTGCTGGCCCTGCTGCTGCTGACCGACGCCCGCCGGGCGACCCGCGCCGACGCCAGCGGGCGGCTGCTGCTGCTGGCGGAGCAGGACCGGTCCCGCTGGAACCGGGACATGATCGCCGAGGGGACCGCGCTGGTGCCGGGCGCGCTCCGGGGCGGGTGCCCCGGGCGGTTCGGGGTGCAGGCCGCGATCGCCGCCCTGCACGCCGAAGCGCCAAGCTACGCGGAGACCGACTGGCGGCAGATCGTCAAGCTCTACGACGTGCTGCTCGAGGTGTGGCCATCTCCCGTCGTGGCCCTTAACCGGGCGGTCGCACTGGCGCTGGCCGAGGGGCCGGAAACCGGGCTGGCGCAGATCCAGGAGCTGGAGGACGACGGGCGGCTGGCCGACTACCGCTACCTGCCCGCCGCCAAGGCAGACCTGCTGCGCCGCCTCGGGCGGGACGAGGATGCCGTGCAGGCGTACCGGGCCGCGCTCGCCCTCACCGAGAACGACGCGGAACGGGAGTTCCTGGGCCGGCGCATCGCCGAAGCCCGCGGGCAGCCGAAACCCGGCCACGCCAGCGGCTGACACCGCCCGGCGCGCGGGGTCAGGCCAGGGGCATGGGGGACCGGCGTCCGGGGAGGCCCTGGGTGCCGCGGCCGAATGGCGTCCGGGGCAGGCCCCGGGTGGCGTGGCCGCAGTGGCCTCCGGGCGGGCTCTGGGTGTCCGACCGGAATACGGTTCGTGGCACACTGGTTGTGGAGACAAGAGCGTGCTCCGGGGTCGGTGAAACTCCGAGCCGGCGGTGACAGTCCGCGACCCGGCCAAAGGCGCCCAGCGCCAGTGGCCGGCTGACCCGGTGGAACTCCGGGACCGACGGTGAAAGTCCGGATGGGAGGCAGCACGCGCGCGGCCCGCCCGGTCTTGGCCGGGGGCAGCCGCGCCCGCGCATCCGCGCGTACCCCGGGGCCGTGGGACCCGAGGAGGGAACGCGGATGTTCACCGGGATCGTGGAGGAGCGCGGCGAGGTCGTCGCGATCGACAGGCACGCCGGGGCGGCCACCGTGACGGTGCGCGGGCCCCAGGTCACCGAAGACGCGGGCGAGGGCGATTCCATCGCGGTCAACGGGGTCTGCCTCACCGTCACCGCCACCTCCGGCTCCACCTTCACCGCCGACGTCATGGCCGAGACCCTGCGCCGCACGGCGCTCGGTGCGCTGGCGCCCGGCTCGCCGGTCAACCTGGAACGCCCGCTCCGCCTCGGCGGCCGTCTCGGCGGGCACATGGTGCAGGGCCACGTGGACGGCGTCGCCGCCATCGTGTCGCGCTGTCCGGCCGAGCACTGGGACGTGGTGCGAATCGCCATCCCCCCCAGCCTGGCCCGGTACATCGTGGAAAAGGGCTCGGTCGCCGTCGACGGGGTGAGCCTGACCGTTTCCGCGGTGGGCGGCGGCCGCGACGGTGAGCCGCCCTGGTTCGAGGTCAGCCTGATCCCCGCCACGCTGTCAGGAACCACGCTGGGCCGCGCCCAGCCGGGCAGCGGCGTCAACCTGGAGGTCGATGTGATCGGGAAGTACGTCGAGCGGCTGCTGGCCGGCCAGGAACCGGCGGTGCGGCCATGATCGGCGTCACCCCGCCGGCCGGCGCGGCGCCGGGCCCCGGCGTCCCGGCCCACGGCGGTTCCCCGGCCCACGGCCGTTCTGCAGCCAACGGCGGTACCGCAGCCAATGGCAGCCCTCCCGCCGAGGGCGGCCCGGCCAGCGGCGATGCGCCCGCGCCGGCCAGCGGTGGTGCGCCCGCGCCGGCCAGCGTTGGGGGTGCGCCCGCGCCGGCCGGCGGTGGTGCGCCCGCGTCGGCCGGCGGTGGTGCGCCCGCGTCGGCCGCCAGCACCCGGCTGGACAGCGTTGAGCGGGCCGTCGCCGACATCGCGGCCGGCCGCCCGGTGGTCGTCGTAGACGACGCCAACCGGGAGAACGAGGGCGACATCATCGTCGCGGCGAGCAAGATGACGCCCAGCCTCATGGCGTTCATGATCCGGCACACGAGCGGCGTCATCTGCGTCCCGCTGACCGGCCAGGACCTCGACCGGCTCCAGCTGCCGCTGATGACCGCGCAGAACAACGAGCGCATGCGCACGGCCTTCACCATCAGCGTGGACGCGAGGGACGGGGTCACCACCGGCATCTCGGCCGCCGACCGCGCGCGGACGGTCCGGGTGCTGGTCGACTCCGCCACCGAGCCCTACGAGCTGGTCAAGCCCGGCCACATCTTCCCGCTGCGCTACGCCGACGGCGGGGTGCTGCGCCGCCCCGGCCACACCGAGGCCGCGGTGGACCTGGCCCGGCTGGCCGGGCTCAGCCCGGCCGGCGTGCTGGCGGAGGTCGTCAACGACGACGGGACCATGGCCCGGCTGCCCGCGCTGCGGGCGTTCGCGGACGAGCACGGCCTGGCCCTGATCTCGATCGCGCAGCTCATCGAGTACCGGCGCCACTCCGAGCGGATGGTCCGCCGGGTCGTCGAGACCAGGCTGCCGAACGCGCACGGCGAGTGGCGGGCCCTCGGCTACCAGAACTCGATGGACGGAACCGAGCACGTCGCGCTGATCTACGGCGACCTCGGCGACGGCGAGCGCGTGCTGGTCCGGGTGCATTCGGAGTGCCTGACCGGGGACGTGCTCGGCTCGCTGCGCTGCGACTGCGGCGCCCAGCTGGACGCCGCGATGGCGGCCGTCGCCGCCGAGGGCCGCGGGATCGTGCTGTACCTGCGCGGGCACGAAGGCCGGGGGATCGGGCTCCTGTCCAAGCTGCGCGCCTACCATCTGCAGGACGGCGGGGCCGACACCGTCGACGCCAACCTCGAGCTGGGGCTGCCGGCCGACGCCCGCGAGTACTCCACCGGCGCGCAGATCCTCGCCGATCTCGGTGTGCGTTCGGTCCGGCTGCTCACCAACAACCCGGCCAAGGTCGGCGGCCTGTCCGGGTTCGGCGTCGAGGTGGCCGGGCGGGTGCCGCTCGCGGTCGTGCCCACTCCGCAGAACCTGCGGTACCTGATCGCCAAGCGGGACCGCCTCGGCCACCAGATCGACGGGCTGCCCGCTCCCGGCGCCCCGGCCCCGCCGGTCGCGCAGGCGATCCCGGACGGCGCCGTGGAGGCGGGATGAGCGGCGCCGGCCGCCCGGCCGCCGACCCGGTGGACGCGGCCGGTCTCACCCTGGCCATCGCGGCCACCCGCTGGCATGCGGAGATCACCGACGCCCTGGTCGAGCGGGCGGTGGCTGCGGCCAAGGCATGCGGGATCGACGACCCGGCGGTGGTCCGGGTGCCGGGGTCGTTCGAGCTCGCCGTGGTCGCGGCCGAGCTGGCCCGCCGCTACGACGCCGTCGCCTGCCTCGGCGCGGTGATCCGGGGCGGCACGCCCCACTTCGACTACGTCTGCGACGCCGTCACCTACGGGCTGGCCCGGGTCGCCCTCGACAGCGGGACGCCGGTTGGCAACGGGGTTCTGACCTGTGACACCCTGGAGCAGGCCCGGGCACGGTGCGGCCTGGCCGGCAGCGCCGAGGACAAAGGATGGGAGGCGGTGGTGGCCGCTCTCGACACCGCGATCGTTCTCCGCTCCCTGCGCGGGCCGCGACATTGACCTGGCGCGCACCCGGTCCCTTGCGCGGTGCTCCGATCACCCGTCGATGAAAGGCTCTGTGCCGTGCTCTCCATGGTCCTCCCCAAAGGCTCGCTGGAACGGGCCACCCTGGAGCTTTTCGACGCGGCGGACCTGACGGTCCGCCGCTCCTCCGATCGTGACTACCACGCGTCCATCGACGACCCCCGCATCGACCGGGTGCGCTTCCTGCGGCCCCAGGAGATCCCGTCCTACATCGAGCGGGGGCTTTTCGACCTCGGCATCACCGGCCGGGACTGGATCACCGAGACCGGTGCGCAGGTCGAGTCGCTCGGCGAGCTGAAGTACTCGAAGGCGACCTCCGACCCGGTGCGGGTGGTGCTCGCGGTGCCCGATAGCGCGCCGTGGCGCTCGGTCACCGACCTGCCGGACGGCGTGCGGATCTCCACCGAGCTGCCCGCCCTGACCGGCCGGTACCTGGAGGCGAACGGGGTCAAGGCCATGGTGATCCCCTCGCACGGCGCCACCGAGGCCAAGGTCCCCGACATCGTGGACGCGATCGTCGACCTCACCGAAACCGGCTCCTCGCTCCGGCGTAACGGCCTGCGGGTCCTCGACACGCTGCTCACCAGCTACACCGAGCTGGTGGCCAACACCGAGGCCTTCGCGGACGCGGACAAGCGCGCCGCCATGGAGGACATCGCCCTGCTGCTGCGGGGCGCGATCCGGGCGCGCGGCAACGTGCTGCTCAAGCTCAACGTGCCCACGGCGCGCCTCGCGGCGGTGACGAACATGCTCCCGGCCATGTCGTCGCCGACCATCACCGCCCTGGCCAGGGACGACATGAGCGCGGTCGAGACCGTGGTGCCCAAGGGCGGGGTCAACACCCTGATCCCGGCGCTCAAGTCGGCCGGGGCCAGGGATATCCTCGAAGTCCCGATTTCCAAGATCGTCGAGTGACGGCGCCGGGCCGTGCCGCCCGGGCGGGATGGGGCCCGCTCCGGAGGTGACCGGCCGGCCCGGGCTGGGCCGGCCCGCTGGTCAGCGGGAATGGTGAGGCTGCAGGGCTGGTTGCCCCAGAAAGGCTGTGTCATCCTGCCAGGAGAGACCCCGGGACGGCCCCGCGGGCTAACGGCAGCAGCCGCCGGGCAATCGTGAGGTGAAAGGCTCTTGCGCGACATCCTGGATCAGATCACGAAGTGGTGGGACTCGGGAGAGACGTTCGGCTTGGCCACGGTCGTGAACACCTTC
>Ga0318514_10000911_pt1 | contig 9623 bp, 5 predicted proteins | sample GRESIP176b2f18_FD_203684 | JGI IMG/M metagenome (GOLD analysis project Ga0318514, IMG submission 203684) | Tropical soil microbial communities from Luquillo Experimental Forest, Puerto Rico - GRE.SIPMG.176b2f18 | ecosystem: Environmental > Terrestrial > Soil > Tropical forest > Bulk soil | place...
ACTGCGCTTCGCGATCCGCGATGACGGCATCGGGTTCAGCCAAACCGGCGCACTCGATTCTGTCGGCGGCCTGGCCAAACTGGCGGAACGGGTCGCCGTCCTGGGCGGCTCGCTCGTCGTGGAGTCAGCGCCGGGCAGGGGTACGCAAATCTTCGGGACGGTGCCCTGCCCCGGGAGGCGCGCGGCGCCGTCCACGACTGGTGAACGGGTCGGTGCGCAATGAGATCCGATTTCAAGCGCACCGGGATCATCATCGGCTGCCGACTTGCAGTTGCTGTTGTCGGGTATTCGTTGCTGGCGTTCGCGTGGCGACACCTGTCAGCGGGCCCGGCGCGGTGGCCGTTGTGGGTCGTGGTGACAGCCACTGCTCTGGTCGCATTCCTGCTGTCCATGGCCGATCGTCCGATCACGATCTTGGCCGACCGGCTCAGCTTCGGCGAGCGTGCGGACAGTCAACAGCTGATGCGTGAACTACTCGCCCGGATGGCGGACACGCTGCCGGTGGGTGAGGTGGTGCCCCGGCTGGCTGAAGCCGCCGGACGCACCGCGCACAGCGACCGCGCCGAGGTGCGGGTCTGGTTGCCCGGTGGCGAGGAGTGGTCACAGGTGTGGCCGTCGCCGGTCAGACCCCGTACGGACTCGCTCACGATCGGGGTCCGGCATGGCGGTGACGCGCTTGGTGAGATCGAGGTCGCGATCGCCGAGCAATCGGCCTTCGACCGAAGACTGCTTGAGCGGTTGGCAGGTCCGGCAGGGCTGGCACTGTCCACGGTGCGGCTGACGTACGAGCTGAGACAGCGGGCCGCCGATCTCGAGCGACTCACACTGGCGTTGCACCAGTCGCGCCAGCGCCTTTTGGACGCGCGTCGCGACGAGCGGCACCGGCTGCGGCGCGAGCTGGCTGATCGAGTGATCCGACATATGGCGAACGCCTCGGATGCGGTGGCCAGAGTGCGTGCGGGCGCAGACAGTACGTCTCCGCTCGAACTTTCCTCGGCAGAGACCGAATTGGGGACGGCACTCGACCGGCTGCGGGTTCTCTCGCGTGGCCTCTACCCGCCCACGCTGAACGAGTCCGGCCTTGCCATGTCGCTGGCGGCCTGGCCGGTCAGCACGGGCGTCCCTACCGCCATCCAGGTCGACGGCGCAGATCAGCTGTTGCGGGACCGGCCTGAACTGGAAGCGTGTATTTATTTCTGTGTGGTGACCGTGCTGGGCGCGCTGGCTGACCGGGGCGTCGACCGGCTTTCCGCGACGGTGCGCATCGAGTCCGACGCTGTGAGTTTCCGCGTCAGCGCGAACTGCCAAACGGACATCAGCGCGGCCGAGGTGCTCGCGATCCGGGACCGCGTCGAGGCATTCGACGGTTCGCTGCTCGAAATATCCACCGGCTCACCGCAGTCTGCCATCGCCGCGACTATCCCCCTGGCGTTGACCGATACCGGAGCTTCATCACTTGGGACGGCAGGTGAACGATGACGATCAGAGTAGTGTTGGCCGAAGACAGTTTCTTGGTTCGCGAGGGTGTCCGACGGGTGCTCGAGTCCAGCGACCAGGTCGAGGTTGTCGCCACTTGTGGTGACCTCGGCGAGGCACTCGGGGCAATTGACGACCACCGTCCAGACGTCGTACTCACCGACATTCGGATGCCACCGAACCGGAAGGACGAGGGAATCCAGATCGCCCGACATTGCCGCACTGCATACTCGACAACCGGGGTGGTGCTGCTCAGCCAGTACGTCGAGCCCAGTTACGTTCGGATACTACTTGATCAGGGTACTGAAGGCCGCGGCTATCTCCTCAAGGAACATCTTGCCGACCTCGATGACCTCCTCGTGGCGATCACGTCAGTCGCGCGTGGCGGATCGGCGATCGATCCCAAAGTTGTGCAGTCACTGGTTCAAGCCCGGGCATTGGACGATGACTCGCGAATGGAGCGACTCAGTCCCCGGGAACGCCAAGTCCTTGCGTTGATCGCCGAAGGGCGAACGAACACCGCGGTCGCACAGCAATTGGTTATCAGCCAGCACGCGGTGGAGAAGCATATTAACTCCATATTCTCAAAGCTGAATCTGAGCGGAGACCAAGAGCTCCACCCGCGCGTCCGTGCCACCCTGATGTACCTCGCGGAGGGACGCAGCTGACATGGCCAGACGCAGGGCGAGCGACGAACCCGTCCTTCCGCGATGGTAAGTAGTTGCTGCACGTTAGTCGCGGTTGCGTTCTAGTGTCTCGTGCCCGCGACCGACAAAAGACGAACTCGTTTACCGTGCTGAGTGAGTGTCCGCCGCCGGCGGGCCGCCGAACGACGGATGTTGTTGGTGGCCAACCGATGAGACCGATCAGACAAGTCACCCTGAATGCCTTTGGTCACAGGCTGGACCGAAATTTCGGCGGCGCACGGAGCGACTTTGGTGTCGGCGCCGTCAGGTGTGCCAGTGGTGTCGGTGGCGTGGGTGGCCTTGGTGGGCCACCAGTTTGCCTTCCCGACCAATGCCGCCATGGCCGGCACCGTGACGGTGCGCACCACGAAGGTGTCGATCAAAAGGCCCATGCCGACGATGAACCCGATTTGCGTCATGGTCGAGAGACTGCCGAACAGCAGGCCGAACATCGAGGCGGCGAAGATGATGCCGGCCGAGGTGATGACGCCACCCGTCGAACGGACCGCACGAATGATGCCGGAGCGGATGCCGAAACCTGACTCTTCACGAATTCGCGTAATCAACAGCAGGTTGTAGTCCGCCCCGACGGCGACCAGCACGATGAATGCCATCGCCTGCACATTCCAATAGATCGGCTGTCCGAGCACGAACTGGAACCAAACGACCCCCAGTCCCACCGCCGACAGAAACGAGATCACCACGGACGCAATGAGATACAGAGGCGCCACGATCGCTCGGAGCAGGACGACGAGAATGAGGAAGACGACGAGAAGTGTCAGGATGACAATTAGTCGAACATCGTCGTGGAAATAGCTACGCATGGCGCTGTACGTCGCGGTGGTGCCGAGCACCGAAATCGACGCATCCGAGAGAGAGGTGTTCGGCTGCGCGCCGCGCGCCGTATCCAGAATCGATCGCACCTGGTCCATCGCGGCCGTGCTGAACGGGTCGAATTTCGTTTCGACAACGTAGCGCACCGAATGGCCGTCGGGCGAGATGAACATCTTCGCGGCGTTCTTGAAGTCGTCGGAGCTGAGCACCTGGGGCGGTATGTACATGCCCGCCATAGATTGTTGTGTGGCATCGCGTTTCATCGACAGCAGCAAGTCGGCGGCCTGGTTCATTCCCAGGCCCATCTGCTTGGTCTGGTTGACGAGTATCCGCACGCCCTCAGCCAACCGCTGGCTGCCGTCGGCCAGCTGGTCGGTAACTGTCTGCATGCGCGCAATCTGCTGCTGCACGCCTGCGGTATTGGGACCCGCTGCCCGCAGACTGTTGGCCGCCGTTGTCAACAGCGCGGTCAGATTCTGCACTGCCGCCTGCAGGCCCTGTACCGTCGGCTGCGAGGCCAATGTACCGTTGCTCCGCGCTTGGACGAGCTGAGCGACGTGGGAGCGGCACGCCGGGTCCGAGTTGCAAAGCGGATTGTTGTTCAACGCGTCCAGCATCGCGCCCGCCGCGTCAGCGGTATGGTTGGCGACTGTCGAAACGGACCCATTCGCGAGCCCGCGTACGTTGTCCAGGAGGTTCGCCCCCGCGGCGAGCTGTTGCCGCACCTCGTTTAACGTTGTGGTGAGTTGGGTCATCGGCCCACTGGCGCTGCGGATTTGGTCGCGAACCTCGGCGAGGCTTGCCGCCAGTTGGTCGGCACCATTGGTCAGCGCGTCGAGGTCATTGGTTCTGTCGCTGATCTGTGTCGAGGCGTCTTGCAGCTTGGAGCCGACCGCTCCGGCTTGAGAGCTGAGCTTGGTTTGATCGAGCGGCTGGCCGGTGGGTCGGGTGATGCCGCGCACCGCAGCGATATTGGGCAGCTGGGACACGCGTTGCGCCATTTGATCCAGGTCGGCGAGGGCCCGCGATGTCCTCAGGTCGTGCGGCGACTGGACGTAGATGTATTGTGGCAGCATAGTACTCGTCGAAAAGTGGCGCTCCATCGCCGAAAAGCCGACATTGCTCTCCGCCGATCGCGGTAACTGAAGGCGGTCGTCGAAGGTGGGCTGCAGAAAGGCCGCGCAGCCGGCCAGCGCGATCAACACCGACAGGCTAACCAGCAGATGCGCTTTGGGCCGGCGAACAATCTGAACGGCCGACCGCTGCCACAGCCGGCCGGTCAGCGCCGGTCGTGGCGTCACCCATCCGCGTCGACCGGCGAGCACGAGGATGGCGGGCAACAACGTGACGGCGGCAAGCAACGCGATCACGATCGAAACCGCAAGCGCCGGGCCCACACTCGTGAACGCGGGTAGCCGGGTGAAGACCATGCCGCAGAAGGCGACGGCGACGGTGGCCGCCGACGCCGCGATGACCTTGCCGATGGATCTCAACGCCTGCCGCACAGCCAGGTCGGAGTCCGTGCCGGACCGAATGTACTCGTGGTAACGGCTGATCAAGAAGACGGCGTAATCGGTGCCGGCGCCAACGATCATGGCCGTCATCAACACGATCGTCAGCGCGGACACCCGGAGTCCGAGCTGGGTCAGCGCGGACACCACCCCCTGGGCCGCCATCACCGAAATGCCGATGGTGATCAATGGCAGCAGCACGGTCACGGGACGGCGGTAAATCACCAGCAGGATGATCAGCACCAACAATGCGGTGGCAATCTCGATCACGTGCATGTCGCGGGCGCTGACGATCGACGCGTCGCCGACAATGGCAGCCTGTCCGGTCACATCCGCGGTTAGCGCGGAGCGCGCGGTGGCTTGTTTGGCGATCTTTGCGATCCGTTGGTAGGCCTGCGAGGACTGCGGTGAGCCGGCAGGCGCCCTGAGGTTCACCGCCAGGTAAAACGCCTTGTTGTCGGGGCTGACCATCACTGAACGCAGCGCAGGTGTGGCGACAATGTCCTGCACGCCGCTTACATCGTTGGTCTCCCCGCGCAACGTGGTGGCGAGCTTGCGGTAGACATCCTCATCGGCGGGTTGTAGACCCCGCTCGTCGGTGAGTACGACAATCAGGATGTTCTGGGCGGATTCACCGAAATCCTTGGCCATCTGCTCGGCCGCCGCCACGGCTTTGGGCGGCAGCGGCTGTAGTGTCTGGCCTTCGACCACCTTCGTCAACGGAGGGAAGGCCACGGTCAGCACGCCGACGACGGCTATCCAGGCTGCGATCATTAGCCACGGCGCTCGCACCACGAAGCGGCCCAGCACCGAAAACGCATCGAAGCGTGTCGAGGTCTTGGGATCCGCGGGTTCTGTGGACATGATGAAACCCTTCATTGGTGTGTCGAGCGTGGGTACGTAGGAGCGGCAGAAAAGACAGGGCATGGCCATCCGATCGAGGCGGTGAGTGAGAAGTCACTCAGAACGCTCGAAATAAGCCGCCGCAAGCCTTCATTCGAGTTGGAGCGGCCCGGCTGATACGCAACGACCGAGACGAAGACCTGTCCGTGCACTCGTCCCGAGAGCAACCCCAGCAGTCCGCCGGTCTGGTGTATCGTCGCCTCGGTCGCCCCCGCGAAAAGCGACTTCATGGCGAAGCAGTCGGCCTCTGTGCCGTCTGGCCGGTTGGCGGCAGGATTGATCGCGCCGAGGTTGGATGATCCGCTGGTCGTCGCACCCCCGAGGGCCACGCCGGCCATTCGTCTGATGAGCCAGTGCGGCAACAGAGGAGCCAGGGGCAGCAGTGCCAATCGTTCATCAGGGATCTCTTGACGCCGGATCAGCGCGTGCTTGATGGCGGCCCGAATCTCGCGCAGATCCGTTGTCGCAGCTGCAGAGTCGACCACGATGTCGACGGCTGTGATGGCGTTGGCGCGAGTATCGCCGTCGGCGCGCTCGTTAACGGGTATCGCCAAGGTGGCGAAGCCGTCCCCGTCGACCCGTCCTAATCGCTGTGCGATGCCGGCCGCCAATCCCGCCAGTAGCGCGTTGCTGGTCGCCCCGAGTGAGTGCGCGCGGGCGTCCCACTCGTCGGCGTCGACGAAGATCGCTGCCTTTGCAAGAGCGACGGGTTCGTCAGGTGCGACGAACGCAGAACGCAGCGCGCTGGGAAGCTGGGTGCTAGATCCGGCGCCGCCGCGGTGACGCCGCGCGAATCGTGCGGCGGCGGCGACGGCTCGGCCGATAGCGCGGATGTCGGCCGCGAATCGGCGGGTGTCCTCGCGGAGGGCTTGCCGCCGCCGGCGTGACGCGGCGGCAGGCCAGTTGATCGGGTCCTGGCGGCCCGAAGCCGCGTCCGCCAACGCCTCGCACAGCCCGATGCCGTCGATGAGGGTGTGGGAGATAACGAGGCTCACCCCCGCGCCGCCGTCGGTGAAGGGCAGCACCGCGAGGTGCCATCCGGGTCCGTGCTCGGCATCTAGCGGGGTGTTGGCCTGCTCGCCCAGCCAGGCGTCGAACTCTTCGCGCGGGCGAGGCGGCGCGACGACCTCGAGGTCGGACTGATCGCTGGGCGCGACCCAGCGATGACGGCCGAACGGCAAGGGTGAGCGTTCGATGCGGCGGGACAACCGCCCCCGCCGCAGATGGTGATGGAATCGCCGCAGACCGTCGATGTCGATCGCACGGTTATAGACCCAGACACACTGCAGCAGGTTGGTCGCTCCGGTCGCTCGCTCGCCGCGAAACGCGCTCTGGTCGATCAGATCGAGTACGTTGCTCATTCTCTTAAGGTGCCTTCCGAGTTACGTGACTACGCCGTCAGGTCATATTGTTCGGACGAAATCACTTGCTCGGCAACAGAATCCGCTAATACTGGGCATGGCCAGCCCGTCGTCACGGTGAGCGAGAAGTCGCTCAGAGCGCCCGAAAGGTCCCGTCGCACGTCGTCATTCGAGTTGGGGCGGCCCGGCTGATACGCAAGGACCGAAACGAACACCCGTCCGTGCGTCCTTCCGGACAGCAACACCAGCAATCCGCCTAGCCGGTGCATGATCGCCTTGGTCACACCCGGGCCGAGAGGCTTCATCACAAAGTGGTCGGCGTTTGTACCGTCTGGCCGGTGGGCGGCCGGGGTGACCGCACCGAGGTTGGATGACACGACGCTGGTCGCACCGTTGGCGGAAACACCGACGCATCGCCTGACCAGCCACTGCGGCAACAGCGGAGCAAGGTGCAGCAATTCGAACCGTTCGTTGGTCTCCTCCTGAGAGCGGATCAGCGCTTGCTTGATTGCGGCCCGGATCTCGCTCAGGCTGGTCTTCGCGTGTGCAGGGTCGACCATGAAGTCGACATTCGTGATCGCGTTTGCGCGGGTATCGCCGTCGGTACGCTCGTTGACGGGCAATGTCACGGCGACCGAGCCGTCTGCGGCGATCCGTCCCACTCGCTGGGCGAGGCGCGCCGCCAATCCCGCGAGCAGCGTGTTGCTGGTCCCTCGCAGGGACTCCGCGCGGGCGTCCCACTCATCGGCATCGACAAAGATGGTCGCGGTTGGGAGATCTATCCGTTCGTCCGCTCGGCCGGACAGCGCAGCCGGCTTAGGAAGCGGCGCCGCAGCTGATCCGGCACCGCCGCGGTGACGCCGGGCAAATTGCGCTGCGGCGACGACGGCTCGGCCGATGGAGGGGATGTCGCTCGCGAATTGGCGGGTGTCCTCGTGCACGGCTCGCCACCACCGGCGTGACGCGGCAGCAGGCCAGTCGATCGGGTCGTGGCGGCCAGAAGCGGCGTGCGCTAACGCCTCGCACAGCCCGACGCCGTCGGTTAGGCAATGTGAGATAACGAGGCTCACTCCCGCGCCGCCGTCGGTGAACGGGAGCATCGCAAGGTGCCATCCGGGTCCGTGCTCGGCATCCAGCGGGGTGTTGGCCTGCTCGACCAGCCAGGCATCGAACTCTTCGCGCGCGCGAGGCGTCGCGACGATCTCAAGGTCGCACTGACCGCTGGACAACACCCAACGATGGCGGCCGAACGGCAAGGGTGAACGTTCGACGCGGCGGGACAACCTCCCGTGCTGCAAATGATGATGAAACTGGCGCAGACCGTCGATATCGATTGCGCGGTTGTATATCCAGACGCATTGCAGCAGGTTGGTGGCTCCGGTCGCCCGCTCGCCGAGAAACACCGTCTGGTCAAACAGATCGAGTACGTTGCTCATTTTCCTAAAGTCCTGTCTTGTCGTGTGCTTACGCTGTCAGGTCATGCGATTCAGTCGAAATCGCTTGCTCGACAACCACATCCGCTGACACTGTGCATGGCCGGCCCGTCGTGGCGGTTAGCGAGAAGTCGCCCAGAGCGCCGGAGAGGTCTTGCCACAGGTCGTCGTTCGAGTTGGGACGGCCCGGCTGATAGGCAAGGACCGAGACGAAGACCTGCCGGTCCACTCGTCCCGAGAGCAACGCCAAAACACCACCGGTGCGGTGCATTATCGCCGTGGTCACGCCCGGGTAGAGAGATTTCATGGCGAAGTAGTCGGCGTCGGTGCCGTCTGGCCGGTTGACGGCCGGGGCGGCCGCACCGAGGTTGGAGGAGACGACGTTGGTCGTACCGCCGGTGGCCACGCCGACCAATCGCCGGACGAGCCGCTGAGGCAGCAGGGGAACGAGGGGCAGCAGTGCCCACCGTTCGTCGGGCACTTCCCGGTGGCGGATCAGCGCTCGCTTGGTTGCCGCACGGATCTCGCGCAGGTCCGTCGCCGCGAGCGCAGGGTCGACGGTGATGTCGACATTCGTGATGGCGTTGGCGCGGGTGTCGCCGGCGGTGCGTTGGTTGACTGGTATCGACGGGGTGGCTGAGCCGTCTGCGGTGACCCGTCCCACTTGCTGGGCGAGGCGGGCCGCCAATCCCGCGAGCAGGGTGTTGCTGGTGCCCCCGCGCGAGTGTGCGCGGGCGTCCCACTCATCGGCATCGAAATAAATCGTCGCCGTTGACAGGGTGACACGTTCGTCGGCTCGGGCGCTCGGCGCAGGCGGCACGCTAGGTGCCGGGGTGGCAGATCCGGCACCTCCGCGGCGACTCCGGGCGAATTGTGCTGCGGCGACGACGGCTCGGCCGATGGAGGGGATGTCGCCCGCGAATCGGCGGGTGTCCTCGCACAGGGCCCGCCACCGCCGGCGTGACGCGGCAGCAGGCCAGTTGATCGGGTTGTCGTCGCCGCAAGCCGCGTCCGCCAACGCCTCGCACAGCCCGACGCCGTCGGTGAGGCAATGGGAGATGACCAAGCTCACCCCCGCGCCGCCGTCGGTGAACGGGAGCATCGCGAGGTGCCATCCGGGTCCATGCTCGGCATCCAGCGGGGTGTTGGCCTGCTCGCCCAGCCAGGCATCGAATCCTTGTCGTGCGCAGGGCGTTGCGACGATCTCAAGGTCGGACTGGTCGCTGGGCGAGACCCAGCGATGACGGCCGAACGGCAAGGGTGAGCGTTCGATGCGGCGGGACAACCTCCCCTGCCGCAGATGGTGATGGAAACGCCGCAGACCGTCGATGTCGATCGCGCGGTTGTAAACCCACGCACACTGCAACACGCAGGTGACTCCGGCTGCCCGCTCGAAGCTAAAGTAGCTCTGGTCATATA
>Ga0318514_10000917_pt1 | contig 9587 bp, 6 predicted proteins | sample GRESIP176b2f18_FD_203684 | JGI IMG/M metagenome (GOLD analysis project Ga0318514, IMG submission 203684) | Tropical soil microbial communities from Luquillo Experimental Forest, Puerto Rico - GRE.SIPMG.176b2f18 | ecosystem: Environmental > Terrestrial > Soil > Tropical forest > Bulk soil | place...
TTCGCCGGCGCCGCGGCGCCGATGACAGCCCGCGTGCTCGTCACCGGCGCCGGGACGGGCCCCGCCGAGAATCTGATCACCAGCCTCCGCGCCGGATACCGGAAGCTCTTCGTGGCCGGCTGTCACGCCGATCGCTTCGAGCTACGAGCCTCCGCGGCTGACGCGAAGTACTTGATTCCCCCGAGTCACCATCGCGACTACGTCCGGGCGCTCCGGGGGGTCGCCGAGCGGGAGGCGATCAGCGTGCTGGTGCCCACCTCGGACGCCGAGGTCTGGCGCCTCGCCCACGCTCGGCGCGCCTTCGGGCGCCGCGTGTTCCTGCCGCGCGCGTCGGTCGTCGCTCTGTGCCAGGACAAGTACGCGTTGACGAAGCTTCTCCTCGCCCGCGGCGTCGCGGCGCCGCTGACGTACCGGGTCCGCCGGCTGGCCGACGTCTCGGTCCAGTTCCGCCGACTGGCGGCGAGCGGCGGCGTCTGGTGCCGAATCCGATTCGGCCACGGCGGGCTCGGCTCGCTCCTGGTCGAGACGCCGGCCCAGGCCCGCGCCTGGATCGCCTACTGGATGCGCATGCGCGGGGTGCGGGCGGGCTCGTTCACCCTCAGCGAATATCTGCCCGGCCGCGATTTCAGCTGTCAGAGCTTGTGGCGCGAGGGGACGCTCGTGCTCACCAAGACGTTCGAGCGGCTCGCTCCCTTCGGTGTCTCGGTCGGCGCCTCGTCGGTCGCCGCGCTCATGAAGACCGTCAACGAGCCGGGCGTAGCGGCGGTGTGCGCGGCGGCCATTCGCGCGGTCGACGGGCACGCCTCCGGCGTGTACTGCTTCGACGTCCGCGAGAACGCGCGCGGCATGCCCTGCGTAACCGAGATCAACGCCGGCCGCTTCAGCATGAGCACGAACCTCTACGATCTGGTTGGCCAGCACAACATGGCGTCGACCTACCTGCGCCTCGCACTCGGCGAGCGATCGAATGTCCGCGACGAATACGACGCAGCGGAGGGCTATTATATGGTGCGTAGCCTCGACACGTCGGCGAGGATCTTTCACGCCGACGCGTTCGCCGAGGGAATCGAGGACGCGCGGCCCTAGGCCGCCCGCGCGGTGCACATCCAACGAAGTCAGGAGGTCGCACGATGCCCATCGCCAGACCGTCGGGGCAGAAGGTTCGGGTGACGTTCTCCGTCAAGCGCCCGAAGACGCCCAAGGGACACGCGGCGCTGCAGTCGGCGCTGGAGAAGTTCGTGAAGAAGCACGGCGGCAAGCTCAAGAAGAAGGGCAACCGGAACAAGAAGGGCAAGCGGAAGAAGAAGTAGCGCGCGGAGCGATCAGGGTTGGCGAAGCACTCTCTCGACAAACGGGAACGTTACGAGATTCGCGGTGAGCTCGACCGGCGCGACGCCGAGGGCCTTTGGCTCGAGCTGATGCGGCTCGCGCAGCGGCACGGCGGCGAGATCGAAGACTTCGTCGTCGAGCGAGTCGCCGCGAGGTCAGGGGGACGCCACATTGCCGGACATCCAACTGCGAGGCAAGCAAGTCCGCGTATCGTTCAGCCTCAAACGGCCGCGAAGCAAGCCCGGGCTCGAGCGGCTGCGGCGGGCGATGGAAAAGGTCATCCTCAGGTACGGCGGTAAGGTCAGCCGGAAGAAGCCGAAGTAGCCGAGTCGAGCCCGATCGAGGGCGCTCAAGGCCGCCGGCCCGCCTCGGCGGCGGCCTGCACCGACCACCCGGCCATGTCCATCTCTCGGAAGAGGGCGACCGCTGCTGCGTAGTGCTGGTCGGCCTTCTCCAGGTCGCGCGCCAAGCGTGCAGCGCGTCCGAGCCCGAGCTGGCAGTGCGCCGTCAGCGGCCGCATCTCGAGCTCGCTCGCGAGCGCCATGGCGCGGACGAAGGACTCCTGCGCGGGCTCCGGGACCGACTGGCGCAGCGCGATCTCGCCGAGGAGCCGCTCCGCCCAGGCCTCGTGACCGCGGCGCCCGTTCTGCTGCGCGGCGCTGAGACCCTGGCGCCCGATCTCGAGCGACTCCGCGATCCGCCCTTCGAGCAGCCGGGCTTCGGCGAGCGCCGTCAGGGCGGGCGCCTGAGCGTTCGAAAGCCGCATCGCGGCGGCGAGCGCCACGGCCTCCTCGAGGAGGGGAAGGGCGTCCGCCAGCCGCCCCGTCACGGCGTAAGACGAGCCGAGCGCGGTCGCCACCTGGGGAAACCAGATCCTCAGATTCCAGCGCCGGGTCAGCTCTAGGCCGCGCTCGAGGATCGGGATTGCGTGTTCGAGGTCGCCCTGGCGGTGGTAGAGCCGGCCGAGCCCTGAGGCGGCCGCCGTCAGATTCAGCGGCTGCTCGATCGATTCCGCTATGCGGATCGATTCCTGTCCCCGCACCAGCCCTTCCGCGAACTCGCCGAGCTCGGCCAGACACAGCACGAGGCAATATCGCGAGTGCACCGCGGGAAGCTGCGGGAGCCCGAAGCGCTCGCGGATCAACTCGCCGACGATCGCCTCCACGTTCTTCCTGAACAGCGCAGTCGCGGTCCTATACGCGCCCCGCCCGAGATGGATCTGGCCGACGTAGGCGTTCGTCGCGACGTCGAGGGTGAAATCCCGCAGGGTCTCGGCGATCGCCTGGGTTCGCTTGCCGTACTCGAGCGCGCGCTCGTGGCTGCCCATCTGATAATACTGGCCGGTCATGTAGACGGACAGCCGCCCGAGCCGGTGCTGGTCCCCAAGGTTCTCGGCCAGCGTCTCGGCGTCGCGGAGATGCGCGAGGATCCGATCGAGCTCGCCAAGCGGCAGCATCGACAACCGGAGGTCCAGGCGGATGTCGATCGCCTGCTCGCTCCACGCGCGGTCCCGAGGCACGTGGCCGAGGGCGACGAGCGCCTGTTCGAGGTGCGCGACGGCCTCGCGGTGCGCCGAGCGCGTCGCCGCGCGCGCGGCCGCCTGCCGATGGTAGTCGACGGCCTTGGCCCACACCTCGCCCCGCATCGCGTGATACGCGAGCTGGTCGGCGTGCTCGGCAATCCGACTCTCGAAGATGCGCTCGATGGCCGCGACCGCCTTCTCGTGCAGCCCGCGCCGCTCCTCAGCCAGGAGCCGACCGTATGCGACCTCGTGGGTCAGCGTGTGCTTGAAGGTGTATTCAGTCTCGGGCCCCGGGCTCGTCTCGTAGAGGAACTCGGCGCTCTTCAGTCGCTCGAACGCGCGCTGGAGCTCGTCGATCGGTGTTCCGGTGACCGCGTGAACCACGGCGAACGAGACGTCCTTGCCGACGACCGCCGCCACCTCGAGCAGCCGCTTGTCCCCGGCCGCGAGCCGGTCGATCCGGCCGCCGAGCACTTCCTCGACCGTGTCGGGCACGGCCATCGGCGTCACGAGCCCGACCTGCTCGCGCACCGTCCGCGCCAGCTCCTCCACGAAGAACGGATTGCCCTCGGCCTTGGCGACAATGATCTCGTAGAGCGCGTCGGCAGCCTCGTCGGAGCCGATCACGGAGCGCACGATGCGGAGGCTCTCGTCCGGGGCCAGCGGCTGCAGCGCCACCTGCGTGGCGTAGGACTTTTCGATCCACGGCGGTCGATGCCCATCGCGATGGGTGCCCACCAGAAGCAGCCGGGCGCCCAGGACGACCTCCGCGAGCGAGGCGAGATATTCTTCCGACGTTTGGTCGATCCAGTGCAGGTCCTCGACGACGATCACCAACGGCGTGAGGCGGGTCTTCCTGAGCACGAGCTGCCGCAGCGTGTCGAAGATCCGCGCCTTTGTCACCTCGGGCGGAGCGGCGAACCGCTCGGTGTCCGGCTCGATGTCGAGCAGGTGCAGCAGGTACGGCGCCGTCTCGAGCAGATCCAGGCCGGCCTCCAGCAGGCTCGAGCGCGCCTTGTCGGCCATCTCCGCGGGCGCGTCGGTCTCCGAGATGCCGCAGATGCTCTTGAACAGGTCGAGCACGGGTAGGTACGGAATCGCGGCGCCGTGCGCCGTGCACTGCACCTCGACGTAGGTCACCGGCTTTCCGGCGAGCGTCTCGCGAAACTCGGAGATGAGACGGGACTTGCCGATGCCGGCCTCACCGCTGATCCCCACGATCTGGCCGCGGCCGCGGCTGGCGAACTCGAGCCGGCTCGACAAGAGCTCGAGCTCGTGGCGGCGCCCGACGAACGTCGACTCCCGGCCTCCTTGTCCGAGCCCCGTACGCCCGCGGCCCACGAGCGTGTACGCACGCCCGCGGGGGAGCTCCTCGCCGAGCAGCTCGCGCAGCTCGAATCCCCGCGCCAGGAACGGTGCGGTCCACTCGCTGACCAGCACGCAGTCAGCGTCGCCGCGCTCGACCAGCGCGTTGAGGACGCTCAGCGCAACCTGCTTGCCCTCGAGGTCGAGCTCGGCAGTGCCCGTCCCCCGGCCGACGAGCATCTGGCTCGTGTGCACGGCCACCTTGATCGCGGGACCCGTACCGGCGTCCTGCCGGGCGCGCCTGACCGCGTTGACCATCGCCATCGCCGTGTGTGCCGCGCGGCTCGGCGTGTCCTCAGTCGGATCCAGACCAAAGGCCGCGGCGATACCGGTGGGCCCGCGTCCCGCGATCGTTCCGCCGAAGCTTCGCACCTTGTCGAGCACGAGCTCGAGCGCGCGGTTGGTCTCGAGCAGCGCCTCGGGCGCCGAGGGGGCGAGCAGGGAGGCACGCAGCATCGTCACCCGCCTACGCTCCCACTCGAGAGGTGGCGGGGCCATCGGGACCGTGACCACCGGCGGCGGAGGTGCTGCGGCCTCCGGAGCGATGGGCGGTGTCTCGGGCCGGCGCGCCGGACGCCGCTCGGGTCGCGGCGGCTGCGACGCCGGCGCATCGCCGACCCGCAAGCCATATTTCTCGATGCGCGCCCGCAAGGTGTTCCGTGAGATTCCGAGTAGCGCCGCGGTGCGCGAGATGTTCCAGCCCGTCTGCCGGAGCACGTCGGCGACCCGGTCGCGCACGGCATCGTCGAGCGAGCTCGCGGCGCCGCCGGACGACGACGCCGCTGGCGGCGCCGCCGACGAGATCTTCGGCGCGGCCGAGGACGGCAGCCCGAGCGCGTCGGCGGTCACGGTGGGTTCTGACGAGAGCAGCGCCACGCGCTCCATCAGATTGGCGAGCTCGCGGACGTTGCCGGGCCACGCGTGCGCGGTGAGCGCCGCCCGCGCGTCCGCAACGAGCGTTTTGGCCGAGACACCATAGTCCGTGCACGCGCGGGCCAGGTAGTACTCAGCCAGCATCACGATGTCGGGGCCGCGCTCACGCAGGGGCGGCAGCGACAAGGTCAGCACGGCCAGCCGGTGATACAGATCCTCGCGGAAGCGGCGACCCTGGATCGCGGACTTCAGATCTTCGTTGGTCGCGGTCAAGAGCCAGACGTCGATCGACTCGTCGCGCGTGCTCCCGAGCCGCCGTACGGTCCGCTCCTCGAGCACCTTGAGGAGCTTGGCCTGCAGGCCCTCGGACAAAAGCCCGACCTCGTCCAGGAAGATCGTGCCCCGGTGCGCGGTCTGCAGGAGCCCCGGCTTCGAGCGCCGGGCATCGGTGAAGGCCCCCTTCTCGAAGCCGAACATCTCGGCCTCGAGCAGAGTTTCCGGAATTGCGGCGCAGTTGACGTCGACGAAAGGACCGTCGGGCCGCGGTCCCGCCTTGTGGATCAGGCGGGCCAAGAGCCCCTTACCCGTGCCGGTCTCGCCCTCGATCAGCACCGGCGGCAACCGACGCGCATCTCGTTGCCGAGTCAGTAACCGATCGATCTTCTCTCGGATGGCCTGAATGCCCGGACTGTCGCCGAGCAGGTCAGCCAGCTGTTTCATGGCTCAAGCATCTTACCCGCCGGTCAGTACGGTGTTCAACTCTTGACCAGGAGAGCGTCGGCGGTCAGTGGTTCGTGAGCCATAACAGCTTGTTTTATTGTCGATTTCGGGATGGTATCGGCCTTGCCTTATCCATCGCGCATGGAGGAAGTCATGAGGCAAATCTGGTCGAGCCGCTGGCTCTGCTTGTTGATCCCAGCGATCGTCTCGACTGTCGGCCCGATGCTGCTGGCGGCGTCTGTCAGGGACGTGCTCGCCGACCACGCCATCGGAACCGACGCCCAGCTCGCCTGGCAGGCTCGGCTCCTCAAGGTCGAGCAGGCCATGGCGAGGGGCGATTTCGCCACGGCCGAGTTGCTCTGGCGCGAGGCCTACGCGGCCGCTCTGAAGAGCCGCCATTGGGAAGGTGTCGTCGCGGCCGGTGACACCTATCGCGTCATGGGAGCGCAGGCCGGCTTCCGGGCGACCTCGGTCGCGAAGGCCCGGCAGGCGTATCTCGCGGCGTTGTCCAGGGCGCGGAACGAAGGGTCGGTCGCCGGCGTGTTGATCACGGCCGAGCGCTTCGCGGAGCTCGGCGACCGCGAGGTCGTCGAGCAGTGCATCCGCGTGGCTCGCCGGGTCGCTGCCCAGTCGCGCGACCCCTACGCGGAGGAGCACCTCCGCGCCTTCACCGAGCGTTGGGCCGCGAGCGTCCAGAGCTTGACCCCGTAGCGCCATGGTCACTGTGATCCAAAACGGACGACGAGAGGGAGGTGTCGTGATGGTACGATCGATGTTCGGCAAGGTGGAGACGCTCGGTCCCTGGACGGCCCACATCCAAGCCATGGATCAGGCGCTCCAGAGCAACGACCCCGGTGAGTCGGTGCGCGCGTGGCGACAGGCGTACTCGTCCGCCCTCAGCCATCCCGGCTGGCTCGGGCTCCTCACCGTCGCCAACGCCTCGCTCCGCCTCGGCGTCTTTCCGGGGCTCGCGCGCGACGCCGCGGCCCGCGCGCGCGAGACGTACTGGATCGCGTTCTTCCGCGCCCGGCAGCAACGCTCGCTCAATGGAGTCCTGCACGCGGCCGAAGCCTTCGGGATGCTCGGCGATCGCTCGACCGTCGAGCAGTGCATGCGCGTCGCCGAGGGACTCGCGTCGCGCGCCGGGGACGCCGACGAGCTGGAGCGCGTTCGCGTGATCGCGTCGCGGCTGGCCGATCAGGCGCCGATCGAGGAGCGGAGCGAGGTCTAGCGGCGGGGACTACGACCGGCCGGCTGCGAGAGTGGGTCTTCCTTCTTCTGCTCGGCCTTCGGAGGCGTGACGGCGACCCAGCCTCGCGCCTTCATGCAGTCGTCGTCGAGCTTGCCCTTGATCGTGCACTCCTTCAGGTCGCGCTGGAACTCGGCCGTCGTGTACGTCTGATCGAGCTTCATCCACTCGCGCGTATCGCTGCCGCACGCGCACGACGCGAGCGCGACCAACACCACGACGGCCCGGAGACTCCTGCGCATACCGTCGCATTGTATCGCACGCACCCCCGCGCTTCTCACCGCAGGGACGCCAGCGAGGCCCCGGTCGGCGCCGATGCCCCGGCGAAGAGCACGTATCCGATTCCCGTGCGGCCGAGCCACACGCGGCGAAGCTCGTCGAGTCGATAGCGCCGCGCGACCTCGGCGGCGCGGGGCGCGGCCGGGTCGTTGACGAAGACATCGCCGCCGGCGTGGCCGGTCAGCACGAGCAGATGTCCCGATGTTTCTGCGATCGCCGCGCCGGTCAGCTCTCCGGCGCCGTAGCGGACCGAGGCGATCACCGGCATGCCGCGCGCGAGACACCAGGCCGCGGCGGACCAATCGGGGAACCGCAGGAGATAGCCGCCGATGCCACGGCGGCTCGCCGCGTGAATCGCGGCGGGCCACACGCCGTAGAGATCGAGCTCGGGCTGGAGCATCTCGCGCGCGAGATCGGCCACCGCCGCGCGCCGGCCGTGGTACGCCAGCACCATCGCGACGCACGTCGGCGAGCACACGCGATGCCTGATCGCGGCCTCCTCTTCCAGCTGGCTGAGCGCCGGCACCGCCAGGCGCGCGCCGCCGAACGCGGGGGCCGCGTCGGATCCAGGGCTCCACGCCGAGAGTGAGACACACCAGCGCGCCGCCAGCGACGAGTGCCCGGGCTCGACCCCGGCGCGCAGCGCGAGGCGGATGCGCTCGGCCGGCGGGTTCGCGATGAACTCGTCGATCTCGCAGACGAGCGTTTCGGATCGCGCGAGCCCGTCGCCGAATCGCGCGGGCCCGATGGTGGCGCCGGCGATCCAGGGCGACCACGCGCCCGCCGCGAACGCGGAGAGCTCGAAGCGAAAGCCCCGGGGGCTCTCACCGAGGGCGCTCAGCGCCGGCACCAGCCGGTGCGCGGGCACACGCGGTTGCCACTCGGGAAAGGTCAGGAGCAGGTGGCCGTCCTCGGCCACGACGGCGGGAGCGGGCTCGACACCGCGATCGCACGCCGGCGGTACGACCCGCGCAAGCACGTCGGAGGGCCAGCCGGAGGCGACGCGGAACAGGTCAGTGGGCACGCGGACATGCCTCTTCTCGAACCGCCGGAGCGCGTCGGGGGCGTGGGCGGGGCGTGCCCGCCCACGGCCTCCCCTTTTCGCATTGCGCAGTCCGGGCTGCGCGTCCCGACTTGCGCCGGGAGTGAATTACTGTAGCTCTCGGGCGCCGCGCGGAACCGCTAGCAGGCTCCGTGGGGCGCGGCCATCAGGTCCGGTGGTGTGTTCTCCATCGAACACCTCCTGGATTCGCGTGGGCCCACGACGGTGCGCGACACCCGATCGCGTCACCGTACTTCCTCTCTACTCCCGCGACCGGGACACGTCAAGTACGCACGCATCCGGCCTCCGCGCGGAGGTCGTCATGTAAGAACTATCTAGCAATCTTGGGTGTGGCTGGTCAAACTTCCACGGCACGCTCGGGAAATTTTCTCGCCGCACGTGCCCGCCGACGTGCACGACATCGACGTGATCTGCGTCGACGAGCACGGCGAGGTGTCAATGCCCTCGGCGCCAAGGGCCTGGGCGAGATAGCGGGATGGGCGCGCGCTACCGTCCCCGCAGCCGGGGATCGAGGACGTCGCGTAAGGCGTCGCCCAGCATGTTGAACCCGAACACGGCGAGCGAGATCGCGACTCCCGGCCAGATCGCCATCCACGGCGCGCGGAACATGTAGGTCCGTCCGGATCCCGACAGCATCCCGCCCCAGGCGGGATAGGGCGGCGGCACGCCGAACCCGAGGAACGAGAGCGCCGATTCGGCCAGGATGGCGGTGCCGAGACCGATCGTGGCCAGGATGATGATCGTGGCGGCCACGTTGGGCAGGATGTGGCGCACGATGATCCGCACGTGCCCGCAGCCCACCCCGCGCGCGGCCTCGACGTAGGTGCCCTGCGCGATCGCAATCGTCGCGCCGCGAATCACGCGCGAGTTGACGGCGGCGATGATGATCGCGAGCGAGAGCACGACGTTGAAGAGCCCCGGGCCCAGGACCGCCATCACCGACAGCACGATGACCAGATACGGAAACGAGAGCCACGCGTCGACGATCCGCTGGACGACCAGATCGTAGGCGCCACCGAAATACCCGCTCGAGACGCCGATGGTGGTCGCCAGCAGGACGGCCAGGCCGACGGTGGCGAAGCCGACGGTGATCGACACGCGGGCCCCGTAGACGATGCGGCTCCACATGTCGCGCGAGAGGTTGTCGGTGCCGAGCCAGTGGGCCGCCTCGGGCGCTCGCATGCGGG